>Ga0247839_1000068_pt1 | contig 159044 bp, 145 predicted proteins | sample LaCruzMarch2015__6_FD_192405 | JGI IMG/M metagenome (GOLD analysis project Ga0247839, IMG submission 192405) | Freshwater microbial communities from meromictic Lake La Cruz, Castile-La Mancha, Spain - LaCruzMarch2015_16m | ecosystem: Environmental > Aquatic > Freshwater > Lake | place: Spain...
TAAACTGCTAAATATTTCTTGCTGATAACGACTTGATGGACTGATTTCTGACATCTTCTTTCTCCATTTGTTCTACAGCAAGTTATTAATCTTTTGACTTCCATCATAATTTTCACACAGCCTCTTTTAAGGAGAGGGATTAAGGGTGAGGTTTTGTAGTGTTTTACAAATTGCTCTAATCCCCAATCGGTTATGTTGTCAACTCTGTGTCCATTTTCAGAATAAATAAATAAGGAAAAAGAAAAGACAGGAGCAGGAGAGAACATATTCAGATCGGCTATCATATCTGAAGCCAATATTGCTAAACTAATTCTTTCACCGCTACAAATAGAAATTGTACAATTTTTTGAATTTAACTCGGGGTAATATTTCGGGAATGAACCTTTCATATCAATTGGAATGTAACCAAAGAACAAAAAGTTTTTAACATATGGTCTATATAATGTATCCCTTAAGTCTGTTTCGTTATATTGACCTAATTTTCCTTTTCGTAACTTATCCCTTTTGATCATTTTACTCCATTTGATCAAGTTTCGTTCAGCGAGAAAAGTATCTACAAGGGGATTAGATTCTGCTTTTATATCATTATAGCTATTCTTTTTTTTATATGCTAACCAACGTCTGACTTCGTGATTATATTCTTCAATAAAAAATTTGGATTTATTGACAAGATTAGATTTTGAAAAATCATATACCCATTCATCTCTATTAGTTGATAGACCGTTAGAATAATCAGAAATTATTGCTTGAGCCTTTTTGTTTTTATTTACTAAAGGTAGCATTGTTTCAAAGTCATTATCAGCAATTTCTAACCATTGTGATTTCGGAGTAGGAGTTATTCGTTCAAATGTAATTTTTTCTATTTTGTTAGATCTTAACCAGTCTAATTTTTGATCCTTATTTAATTTGGGAATTTTATAATAATAAATATTTGAAGTAGCGCTAGAGGATTTATTTTTAATAAAAAATGAAATACAAACACCAACTGTAATCCCAAATACATTTTCCTCTTTGTCAGTTCTTAAATCACCCGAGAGATCAACAATATAACACTCAGTAAATTCATCGGTTACTATTTTTCTAAAACCGTCGAAACCATCAGCGCTAATAAATGAGTTGTTACTTATGAATGCAATGATCCCCTCACTATTAACTCTATCCATTGCCCAGCGATAGAAGCGCGAATACATATCATAAACTTTTGTCTTTTGGGCTCTACTATATTTTACAAATGTATCTCTTATCCTTTTATCAATTGTTGGGTACGAACGATTTTTATTATTTTCATTTTCATTCTGCTGATTAGCATTATATGGAGGATTGCCTATAACAACGGAAATCTTTTTACTGTTCTGCCGTTTAATACGTTCGGAATTTTCGGAGCTTAAACCAAACATATTTTCCTGTTTGCCGCTGTACAAAAGTGCATTTGTATTATCAAGCGTATCAACAAAGCAAAGATTTTTAAACTCTTCGTAGTATTTCATCTTCTGCTTAAATGTAAACTCGATATTTAGATTGGCAATGTAGTAAGGAAGAATTGCAACTTCGTTTGCGTGTATTTCATTTTTGTATTTGTAAGCCAAATCCTGCGGCGGCAGATGATCAATTATAGAAGTTATAAAAGTTCCCGTTCCGGTTGCAGGGTCAAGTATTTCAACATTTTTATCGGCAAGTGTTTTGCCAAAATGTTTATGCAATAAATACTCGGTGCTTTCAATCATAAACTTTACAATTTCATTAGGCGTGTAAACAACGCCAAGTCTATCGGCAGCTTTTGGATTATAAACTTTGTAAAAGTTTTCGTAAAGCACTTTCAGGAATTTTTGTTTTTCGTGATGATCCGTTATGCCTGATGCGGCGCTGTTAATGGCATCATAATAATGTTCTATGTTGCCCATTAAGTTTTTGCGTTCGCTGTAAGTAAAAAGGATTTCGATAAGTTTTTCGAGTTCGCGCGCAATATTGTTGTGGCGATGAAATTCCGGGTCGTCAAATATTTTATTAAAGATATCGCTTGTAAGAATATGCTGAATCATCATTTCGCGAATGTCAGCTTCGGTAATATCAGGATTTATTTCCACCTTACACAGTTCAAGAAAAGTATTGCTAACGGCAATAAAGTTTTTATTTTTTACTCTTGTCAGTTCAATACGTTTGCGCAAAGTTTCTACAATTGCAGGTATATCGGCTTTAAACTTTTGTAGTGCGTCTTCAAACTTGTAAACAACATCGCTTTTAAAACCAATAAACGCGGTAATAATTTTATGCAGCTCATCAGGATTAAGAACCGAGCCGCGCATAACCTCTTCGCCCCGCTGAAATAGAACTATTTCATTTGAGTCTTCAAACAGGATGTTAAAAAACGGATAGCCTTTGTTGTGCTTTACATCTATCTCATCGTTAATGGAATCTTTTTCATCTTTACTTTCCCAAAGACCAATGTCTAACCCAAATAAATTTTTTACAATTCCATCCGGTCTAACTTTTTTACCAAGTGTACCCAAACAGGTAACTTCCGTAACAACTTCATAATTCTGTTTACGCGCATATTCATTAAGCAAATTCCAGAAATAATTTCTAATAGATTGCTCATTTGTGGATTTGCCGAATTGTTTGGCACGGCTAAGATTTGTGTAATACTGGTTAATTAAGATTTTTGACATAAATGACCGGACTATATTCTTAAAAATGTTTCGTATAAAATAGCTAAAGCAAATTAACGAGAATTAAAGAAAGCAGTTTAACCCAAGTAATATTTGTTCAAACCAATTGCTCAAAAATAAGAAATGATTTTACAGCTCAAAAACTTTATTGCGCTTTTAAGATTATGATTTGCCTATAAAGGAATGTTACACGCAGCGTTTTTTCTCTGCGCCCGTTATATTCAACGAGCGCAAAGAAATAATTATTGTTCAATTAAAAATTATAAAGTCCACTTCTTAAAGATGCTTTGTAAAAGCCCGTAAATGATTTTCCGAACCTTGCTTTAAGTTTTCATAAACCGCTTTTATATCGGGATTATCAGTTTGTTCTATTCTCTCAATCAGATCTTTAATATCAAGTTCTTCAATTTCTTTTCCCACAAGCAAAGCATCTTTAAATGAAATTTTTCCTTTTGCTGCAAGATCATTGTATAATTTTTCAAATGCTTCATTGCTGAATGATCCAACTTCATCATTGGTAACAGGATCAGCAATTTCATATTTATCTAACAAAGCTTTTACAGCATCCATATGCCTTTGCTCGCTTTCCGGAATATTGACAAACATTTTTTGTTTGTATTTTTTCCCGAGAGCTAAATAAACATCGCGCGCAAGTTTTTCTTCCAATCGCATATAAATTAAGCCGTCTTTTTCCTGCTGCGTAATATCATATTTAATTGTATCAATTGTTTGAATGCAATTACCTTTTTTGTTTTGCGTGCCGTCGTGTGCTTTGTTTTTGCCGCCGCAATTTTGTGCCGCTCCATTACATAAAGTAAAAATGATAAGAACACCGGTAAGTAAATATTTCATTATATAAATCCTTTATTTAATATTTTTTGTTTGTTTAAAATAATAATTGGCAGAAGTTAAAACTAACTTCTGCCGCCCAGGGAGAGTGGATTTGTATTACAATATCACGGATAAGATTTTTAATCCACCGCTAAAGCAACACATCCAATCACATTTCTATTAAAAGCTGCTAAATGGCTTACCGAACCAGCTTTTAGATTTGTGTATAATCTAATTATATCGGGGCTATCAACAACAATTGTAAGTTGCTCTTCAAGATCTTTTATATCAAGTTCTTCAATAGCAACACCAACTTTATATGCTTCTTCAATTGTAGCACTTCCCTGCAAAACTAATTGATCGTACAAAGCTTGAAATGCAGGATCTGGGAAAACACCTGCAACATCTGTAACAATTGGATCGGGGATGCTGTATTTATTCAACATTCTTTTAACTGCTTCTGTATGTGCTTGTTCACTTAGTTTAATATTTAAAAAAACTTTTGCATTCCACTTTTTCCAAAGAGCATCATAAACATCGCGTGCAAGTTTTTCTTCAATTCTCATGTGGATCAATCCTGCAATTTCTTCGGGCGAAGTACTGTAAAGAACTGCATCGGCTGAATTGAAATCCTGCTGCCCGGATTTTAATAAATCTGTTTCGGATTCCGGTGTAATTACCGAGCTATCAGTATTACAACCAATCAATACAAAAGTAAAAAGAGCAAGTCCAAGCAATTTTATTGATAACGTCTTCATTGTTTTATTCCTGTTTTAATTTATAAAAGCGATGCCCGATTAAGAGCATCGCATAAGATTTAATTTATTTTATTTTCTTCCGCCGCGGTTGCCTTTTGAGCCTGTACCGTCGCATGTTCCTGTGCCTGTGCCTGTACCATTCGAGTTACCTGTTCCATCGTTTGCACCAACACCACTTTTGTTTCCGCCAAATTTACCCTGATTGCTTTTTCCTTTGCCATTTTTTTGACCGGAGCCATCCTGTGGTTTAACAAAGTCAGCATCTTTTCCGTTAGGGATTCCATCGCCGTCTGCATCAAGAGCATTGTCATTTATTCCGTCGCCGTTCAAATCAACAAAACCTTTTGTGCCGTTGTTACCTTTTTTTGTTTTTGCGCCTGTATATTCTGCATCCTTTCCGTTTGGAATGCCGTCGCCATCTGCATCCGGAGCATTATCGTTTATGCCGTCGCCGTTAGCATCAACAAAACTGTTTCCGTTTGATTTGCCGTTATTTTGCTTTTGCCCGTTTTGAGCGAATGTTGTGAAAGAGAACAATACTGCCATAAGCACAATCATTGAAAATGCGCTTAAAAGATTTGTGTGTTTCATTTTAGTACTCCTTGAATTTAGTGAATATGATATTTAATGATTATTGTTTTTATTCGTTCGGGTTTGATTATCCAAACAGCGTGCCGAAAATTTTTGTTTGTTTTTTAATCAGAATACAAACAATAAAATGATGTTCGACAATGACGGCGAAATGAAACGACTGATTGGACGAGGATGGAATAGATTATTTTTTACTTCAATTTCTTTTCATCTAAAAAATTAAAAAGTAATTTGCGATATGAAATTCAAGTTTAAATTATCGCCTGCCGCAATAGTATCAATTACTATTTTGATAGCAGTTGTTATGCTTACCTCATCGTATATCGAACTAAACCAAAGTAAAAAAGAAATTTATCAACTGCTCTATGAACATTCATCTTCTCTAATCGAATCAATCATCCAAAGCAGCAAAAACACTTTAAACTCAAGTTATGAAATTGAAGATCTTATAACACAAAGACTTTTAAACAATGCTCGCTTAATTAAAAAACTCGACAGCCTGAATGTTTTGTCAAAAGAAGATTTGATTGAGATTGGTAAAGAGAACAACTTGTTCCGCATAAATATTTTTGATAAAAATGGAAATAAAGTTTTATCAAACAGGATTCCCGAAGCTGATCACAATCACGGTGAAGATAATATAAACCGCTACAAAGAACTTGCGCCAATCTTAGAAAACAAAACAGAAGAAATGATAATAGGATTAAAAACTGCGCAGTTTTCCGAAGAAGAAAGATTTGCAGTAGCTGTTTCGCGGCATAATAACAAGGGCGCAATTGCCGTTAATCTTGATGCAAAAAGTTTTTTAGAGTTTAGAAAAAAAATAGGCATAGGCGTAATCCTTAAAGGAATGTCCGAACATCACGGCATAGAATATATTTTATTGCAGGATACAATCGGAGTGCTTGCAGCCAGCGAAAAAATTGATACTGTTGAAACTATTACGACATCGGAATTTTTAAACGCTGCATTAAATAGCGGTACAGTATCTGCTCGAGTTGTTGAAAACGGCGGCAAAGAAGTTTACGAGGTTGTTAAAAGTTTTAAAATGGATGATGATTTTATCGGGTTGTTCAGGCTTGGTGTTTCATTAGAAGATATAAACAGAGTTGAAGACAGAATGCTGCGTCGTTTGATAATTATTTCGTTAATACTCGCAGCGATTATGGTAATTGCATTAAGTATAATTTTTACAACTCAAAATCTTAAAACTATTTCCGGCGAGTATGAAAAGTTCAAAACATTAACCTCTTCCGTGCTGGAAAACATGAGCGAAGCAGTGATTGTTTTAGATAAAGAATATACAATTACACTGTTCAATAAATCTGCTGAAAATCTTTTCAATATTAATTCTAAAGATGTTATCGGCAGCAATATCAGCACAGCTTTGAATGGAGTTCTGGATTTTCTTCAAACCGAATTGAATGAATTAAACAGCCTTGTTGACGGCAAAGTAATTCAATTGAAAATAAACGGCGATGAAAAACATTTATCGTTCAGCCTTTCGCCGCTCGATGATCCCGATACAAATCAAAAAAACTTTACAGTTGTTATAAAGGATTTAACCGAAACAAAGCGGCTTGAAGATGAAGCAAAGAAAAATGAAAAACTTTCCGCAATGGGCGAACTTGCAAGCGGCGTTGCGCACGAAATAAGAAACCCGATTAACTCAATAGGAATGATTGCCCAGCGATTGAATAAAGAATTTACTCCTACTGAAAATGCCGAGGAATTTTCCGGCATCACACATTTGCTGCGCGGCGAAGTAAACCGGATAAACAAAATCATTACGCAGTTTTTAAGTTACGCCAAACCTGTTGAGATTAATCCGCAACCAACGGATATAAAACTATTGCTTGAGGATATTTATAATTTATTTAAAGATCAGGCGAAACAAAAAGAGATTAACTTCATCAAACAAAATGATGAATCAATTATTATTAAGATTGACGCCGATCTGATAAAACAATCTTTAATGAACATCACACAAAATGCTTTTGATGCGGTTGCTAAAAACGGCGAAGTAATTTTAAAATACTCAAAAATAAAAAGCGATCTTGTAATTGAAATATCAGACAACGGCATAGGAATAAATCCTTATCAGCAAAGCAGAATATTTGATTTGTACTTTACAACCAAAAAAGATGGCAACGGTTTGGGTTTAAGCATATCACAAAAAATTATATCGCAGCACAACGGCTCGATTTCTGTGGCAAGTAAAATAAATTCAGGTACAACATTTAAAATAATTCTACCAATACAATGAAAGATTACTCAATACTTATAGTTGATGATGAGGACGCCCAAAGAAATATTCTAAAAGGCTATCTCGAAAAAAAAGGATACAAAATATTTACCGCTTCTTGCGGTGTAGATGGAATTAAAGCTGTTCAAAATAATCTAATTGATATTGTATTATCCGATTATAAAATGCCTGATAAAACCGGACTCGAAGTTCTTGAAGAAGTTAAGAAGATTAACCCCGAAATAAGTTTTGTAATTCTAACTGCATACGGCACAGTTGAAAATGCTGTTAAAGCAATCAGGCTTGGCGCATTTGATTACATTTCCAAACCGGTTGATCTTGATGAACTTGATTTGTTGATTGAAAGAATTATCGAGAACAAAAATCTTAAATCAGAAATACAACTTCTCAAAAGTCAATTGCAGGAAAAGTTCAAGATTGATTCATTCGTTTCGCAGTCGCCAATGATGGAGGAAGTTTTAAGTATTGCATCGCGAGCCGCAAACAGCAAAGCAACAGTTCTAATAACCGGCGAAAGCGGAACCGGAAAAGAAGTGCTTGCAAAATCAATTCATTATGTTAGTCCGCGAAAAGATAAACCGTTTATTGCAGTAAACATACCCGCACTGCCCGAAACATTGCTTGAAAGCGAATTGTTCGGGCATGAGAAAGGCGCATTTACCGGCGCTGATAAAACAAAAAAAGGCAGGTTTGAACTTGCAAACGGCGGTACAATTTTTTTAGATGAGATCGGCGACATCCCAATAAACTTACAGGTAAAACTATTGCGTGTTTTGCAGGAGCATCAAATTGAAAGATTAGGTTCAACAGAAAATGTAAGTATTGATGTGAGAATCATAGCGGCAACTCATCAAAATCTGGAAGAAAAAATTAAGAACGGAACTTTTCGCGAAGACTTGTTTTACAGGCTTAATATTGTTTCGCTTCACATACCGCCGCTGCGCGAACGCAGAGAAGATATTATTCCGCTGATTGATCATTTTGTTGAAAAGTATGCAAATGAAAACGGCAGAAGAAATTTGAGCCTGTCTAAAGAGTCTGTTGATTTACTAATCAAATATAACTTCCCCGGTAATGTACGCGAGCTTGAAAATATTATCGAGCGCGCTGTTGTGCTTTCCCGAAATGATGTTATAACAATGAATGATTTACCCAATGTTGTAAAAGGATTTAAAGCAGAAAAAGAAATTGTGACTGATGCAAAAAGCAATTTTATCGAACAGGTAGAAGAACTTGAAAAGAAATTAATTTACGATGCGCTTAACAAAGCTAACGGCAATCAATCGCTGGCAGGTAGAATACTTGGTATTACAGAAAGAAACCTGCGCTATAAAATGCAGAAGTACGACATAAAAAAGTTTAGTTGATCTTATTCTCACGAAAAAGTATTAGTGCCGATTAGTGTAATTCGTGGCTGTCCTTGCAACGATTATAAAAATCTTACCTTTGTGAAATAAATGCCGTAAAATCTCTTTGCCACTAATTGCACGAATTCTCACGAAAAAATATTAGTGCCGATTAGTGTAATTCGTGGCTTTCTTTGTAACGATTATAAAAATCTAAGCTTTGTGAATAAATACATAGCACGATAGAATGTTTTTAAGATAAAATTAAAAACCGTAATCGAATGAAATAGAAATAACCTGATTTGAATACTTGTAGTAGTAATCGTTAGATGAGTTCTTTATGTAATTCCAGTTTGCGGAAATTGATGCGCCATTTATAACATTGCTTAAATCAAAAGCAATGCCCGCTCCCAATCCAAACTGAATATCCTCGCGCAGATAATTTAATTCTGTGCCGCTTTTATCCGCAGCCGGCAAAGATGAATAATTTCTTATCAAATATTTTGCTTCCAAAGTTAGTTCAATAGTCTGATTGAAATAATGCTTAAATCCCAAACCTGTTTCAATTCCATCGTAGGCATAAATATCATTAAAAATTTCCTCTTCATAATAAAGCAATGAATCATTGAACAAATACCTGCTTCCGTCCGAAAGATTATTACGGTAAGCCGCATAAAAGTTCACACCTGTTTTATCACCGAGCGACTGCCCAATATTTGCAGAAAATTTTAACAGCGATGCTTCATTCAAATAACCGTCAATATTGTATTCTTCAAGATACTTTTTATAGTTGTACTCAGCATTAAAAATAAGTGAAGTTCCTGTTTCAAAATTTGAAATCCACTTTAAGAAAAACTTATGTTCGTTATGCGAAAACAATGAATAATTTTTGTAAATGTTTCTGTTAAAAACATAACCGGGCAAAATAAAATTATTACCGCCCGCCAGATGCCTGTAATTAAAGTACAATGAATATTGTTGAAAATCATAAACTTCATACTCATCCCTGTTATTTCTGAATGAAAAATTTATACCGGCATTAAACGGATTATCATTAATCGAATCAGCAGAAAACAAATGAGTCTCCACCAAACCAATTTTGTGCATATCAAAAGATTTTGAAGTGTTAGTTTGATAAAAGCTAAGATTTCCCTCGTAGTAAAGCTGAAGGTTGTTTATCTCGGATTCAAAATTATATCCCGTTCCAAACGCAAGGCTGTTAATGAAATCCGAAACATTGTCATAGTTATTAAAAATATTATCGTCGTAAATACCTTCGTAATAGCTGTAAAGATTAACCTGCGCTCTGGTAGAAGTAATCAGTAATACGAAAAATATAATGCTTAGTTTTAATTTCATTCTAGATGCTGATAAAAATTATTTGCCGCCGTTTCCATTTTGATTTCCATTTCCGCTTCCATTTCCGCCCGTGCCTTTTTGCCCGGAACCTTTTCTGCTTCGCATTTTGTTAAAACTCATTCCACCCTGTCTGGAATCGCAAATTCCATCGCCGTCTTTATCAATAAAAACATCCTTCTTTTTGATATTTCCTTTATTGTTATCGGGATTTTCTTTAGAACCAACCTGTTTATTATCCTGCCCTTGCTGGATTTGTTTTTGTTCCTGCTTTCTGTTTTTGATTTGGGACGAATCCGAAACAGATTGAGCAAATAAAAATCCTGTTGAAAAAACCGCTATTAAAATTATTGTTTTCATATTAACCTCTGCCATTTTATTACAATTGAAGTGCCACATAAATGATTGGATATTTTCCTGTAAACACGTTTTTAGTTTTGAGTACTTCGACAATTAAGTTGAAGTACGACTAAATGGGCGAGATAAATTAGTAGGATATTTACTTTTTTGATTTACTTTTTATCTGCTTTTATTTGACCAAAATGTTTTACAGCTTTTACTAAATTAAGCAGACCAATGATCAAAAAAATAACAGCGGGAAAAATCCAGACGATACCGCCAGTAGTGTAAACACTTTGAGTTTCAGAATCGTAATAGCGCCCAAGTTCATTGAAATCCCATTTAGCAAATCTTTCGTAATAAGCATAAAAAAATAACGCCGAAAAGATGAGCGCAAAGAATGATTTAAAAGAAATAAAAAGTAATGATTGACTATGTTTCATTTTAAACTACAATTGTTTTAATGTAAAGTTCTATAAAAATGTTTTCCGATTGGTTTTGCTAATACCAAAAAACAAGCATAGACGAACTGCTACTTTAGGAGTTTTTATTTGTTAACAAATCTCATACTCTCAATTATTCTATCTAAAATATCATAACAGCCTTCAGAAACAATGTAGATACTTTGATGTTCAAATTTTTTATAGTAAAAATTTATTAGTTGTTCAGCATCCGTTGTCCAACAACCATTTCCACCTTTTAAATATACGCTATAATGTGGTTCATACGTTTTCAAACAAATCCAATCATTAGTATAAAAGCTATCAACAGTTGATAATTCATCATTGTAACTAGATTGATAAAACCATTCATTATCTTTCTTAATAAAGCCAAAAGTAGAAGTTAAATCAAGGAAATTTAATTTTGAAACGGAAATAGATATTTCTGAATGTATTTCTGTTATTAAATATTCGCTTGAATCAGCCCAAGCTATATTTGGATCATAATTTGATTTTAGATCCACAGTATCATAACACATATAATCCAAGTTAATTGAAAATAAACTAAGACTATCATTAGTAATTATTTCGGTTACTTCGCAATAGTCAGGGAATTCAAAACTCAACTGGATTTGATCATTATAATATTTTTCCCAAGTGCTAACATTTTGAGAAAAACTATAGCTTGCTATTATTATAAACAACAAAAAGAATATTTTCATTTATCTCTTATAGTAATTGTGTTCTTTTTCATTTGCGGTCTTTAAAAGTTTTTACTTTGTGTTCTCTGCGTGGGATTTCTTTCCTTCAAGCAATCCGTCAGCTGATGGACGCTAAGACGCAAAGGCAAATATGTTTGGCTAATAAAATTGCTTTATGCTATTGTTTGATTCCTTGTGTGCCCGACTTTGACGGATTTAAGCAGTTAGCTGTTGCTTTAAAATTATAATTGATTACTAAAACCTTCTATTTGTATTAGTTTATTTGAAAAAAATGCAAATGAAAGTTTTAAAGTATCGCCATCTTTAAAAGCATTGTAGTCTTCTTGACTTACTTGTAATTCAAAATCTTCAAACTTAAAAAAATACTCATTTAGAACTGGCTGCTGTTTAAAGTCAACTATCGTATTTGCGTGATATGTGTATTTAACATTATTTCTTTTCTCACATAAAACTGCAATCTGAATTTTCTTTTTGCCTTTTAAAAAATCAATGATTGGTAATTTGAGATTTTTATAGATGAAGTACCCATAAACAATAAAAAAAATTACAACAGAAAACCAAAATATCCATATAGTATGAAAAGGAAGTGTTAAGGTTTCATTACTTCTGAAAGCAATGTAAATTGCTACAAGAACAAATGAAGAAGCAAAAGCCACCATTAAAAACATTGCAAGAGTTTGAGTGATATTTTCACTTAGAACTTTTCTATTCTCTTGATTTAAAATATCTATTTTCATAAGAGAGCTAATGACTTTGTTATGTTAAAACGCAACACCGTAGTTATTTTTTATTTATCTGTCAACCATGTCCGCTTACTAACTGATGACGGATTTAAGCAGTTAACTTCAATTAATTATTTATGCTAATTGTACCAAGCTTTTCTAAAATTAATTTCACTCTTTCTTCAAAGATGCTCGTTTCTTCCGGTACCTCAATTTTTTTAGAAAATAGAAATTTCTTTTCTACTTTATTAACAAAGCAATAAAATATAAACTCACTCAATTCAGATTGCTCATAGTTAAAACTTAAATGTAAATTATAATTAAGATTATCTTTGATAAATACTAAGTACCAACCCCAATCTTCCTGTCCAATTCCAATATTGTTAATCTGAAATTCTTTAATAATATCCGTTTTAATTAAACTTAGAAGAACATCACAATTTTGACAACATTCATTAATGTAATCTTCGTTACTTTTTTCAAAAGTAATGTTATCGCTTAATTTAAGTTTGTAAGTTTCCATAATATTTTTAATAATATAACGACGTTGCGCCTGTTCAAGTTTATCCCGACTTGCGGGTAAGTTAATTAATTAGTCCGTCAACTGACGGAAAACATTTGTTCTTTGACGTTTAATACTACTATTCTTTAGCTTTTAACACAATACTTTGTTATACCTATTTCTATACAACTTGAATTATTTTATCTTTTACTCTTTCAAAAGTTGAATAATATCTTTCTCAATTTGTGGACTAAAACTAAAATATTCTTTTTTTACAATTCCATCTTTATCAATAAGAAAATATCTTGGAAAACTATCTACACCATATGCTTCTAAAACAGATTTATTACCAATTAATGAAATAAATGTAACTCCCAACTTATCTACAAGTTTTTTTGCATTGGCAGAATCTCGAGTTACTATTCCGATAACATCAATTTGATTTGAAAACTTATTGAATATTGACTCAACATTTGGCATTGACTTGATACAATACCCACAAAAAACTTCCCAAAAATCTATTAATGTTATTTTACCTTTAATAATCTCAACCAATGAATCGGGCTCTGATAGCTTGGCGAGTAAATATTTTGGAGCAGCTGAATTGAGTAAGTTTTTCACAACTTCTTTATCCTCAACAGCAAGCATTGAATATGAAGTGAGCTTGAGCTTTATTTCTTCTATTGAAGTACTAACATCTTCGTTTATTTTAACATCACTTAAAATAAATTTATGAGAGTATCGGTCAGATAAATATTGACCAGACACAGTAAATTCAGCGGGAAGAAATGTGTGCTTATTTAATACGACTGTTTTTCTGAAATTTGTATAAGGGGGTTCGTCTTTAAATTGATACTCAATTATATAACTTGTATCATTAAAAAGTATAACAACATTAGAATATGAGTTATCAGGGGTAAAAATCATACCAGCAATTCTCATAATCATCTGTTCACCAAGATATCCTTTGACAGATTTTGTAATTTTATATGTTTTACCTTCTTTATCAATATCAAAACTATTTATTCCGTCATATAAATTTTGCTGATCAGGATGATCGAAACACTCACCGAAAAAATGATAACCAAATTCACTATCTTCTTCATCTCTTGTTATTAGTGCATAACCTTTAAGTGTACTAATATCACCGTCTGAGAAGGTATCAATCCTTTCCACATTATATTCTAAATTATAAATCTTGTTACGCACCTCTGAAAATTTTTCAAGAATGTACTCACGTTCACTATTTTTAACATTTTGTGCAAAAATAAAAATGGGTACAAATACAAAAAAGAATAATATTTTCATCTAATAATCCTTCTTAACAATCTCTTTTTCTATAGATATAACGCCGTTGCGCCTGTTTGAGTTTATTCCGACTTGCGGGAAAGTTAAATTAATTAGTCCGTCTATTGACAGAAAACATTCGATCTCTTTTTTGTTCTTTGACATTTACTACTAATATTCGATTGCTTTTTAACACAGTACCTTGTTAGCCACCGGATTTAGGATCTTCTATTTTTCCTGCATCAATATTTTGGGGAACTGGTAATATTTTTCTTTTAAATATAAAAACTATAGCACCTATCGGAATTGAAGCTGAAAGAATCCAAGAACCATAAGGATGGTATTTCATAACGCCAATGCCCAGCAATTGAAAGCTTATTAATTGAAAATCAAATGTTCCAGAAGACCACACAAAACTAATTTTAGTAATTCCAATTAATATAAATATTATCCAAAGCCATTTCTTTTTTATAGGTTCTCTGACACAAACGATCAGAGCATAAACAATTAATATTAAAACAAAAGCCGATATGATTAACATTAAATAATGCGTGAATGGTTTACTACTAATTTTAAAAGTTGTTAATTCTTCAAATGTCCCGCTCATAGGGTAATAGTAAAGACCAGCGATTTTATAATTATCATTTATTTTTTCTATGGTTAATTCTATGAGTAAACAGTAACTTGAATATTTTAACTCATAAGACAGTATTGACCTAGATGGATTGATATTATTTATAATTTTTTGATAAACTAGTTTTTTATTTTTTACTTTTTCTTGATTTACTATTACTACAATAGTATCAAGCCATTCTATGTTAGAATTGCTCAAATCATCAGAAAAAAAAGACTTTGCTTTATTGATATCATTTGATTGCAAAATATCGATATAATTTTCTGCAAATAATTTATCTTCCTTTGGCAAGTCATCTTGGAAAAAAGGATTAACATTACAACCACTTACTAAAAGTATGAAAGATGACAGAAGTATTTTTATAGAATTCATTTGTTTTTCTTTAAGTGCATAACTATCAATTAGACAGCTTGTTTATATTAATTAAATTAAATAAAACTACGATTACTTGCGTATCTACTACTCCCTGCGGGTCATTAATTTTTCTATGCGGGATAAAATCCATCCAATTGGTTTTGTGTAAAGAAATATTTGAGAAAGTGTAGAACAAAAATCATTTCCTTATTGGTTGGTTCAAAAGTAAATGTTCACGTTGTAAAAGTCAAACGAGAGACGGGAAACGTGAGACGAGAAACGAAAAACGGGAGAAGAAAAATGATTGCTCAAGATCAGTGCAAATCCGTTTTATCCGTGTTATCCGTGTTCTATTGCGATTGGAGAAACGAGAAACGAGATGATAACAACTGAATGACTACCAATGACTATGAATGACAATTGTTTTCCCGCTTGGCGAGAAACCGATACTTTTCATTTTACAAACGGCAGAGTAATTCTAACTTCTGTTCCGGGGTATTTATCTGTGGAAATATGCGACGGACTTTTAATATTTATTGTTCCGCCGTGTCTTTCAATTATCTGCTTTACAACTGATAATCCCAAACCTGAGCCTTCCAAACCGGCCTTGCGCACATTGCTTGCACGGTAAAAATCCGTAAACACTTTTTCCATTTCACTTTCAGGAATTCCAAGTCCGTTATCGCTTACATTTATAACAAGCTCGTTTTTATCATCATAAACATCAATCTCAACTATTCCATCCACGCTGTTATATTTAATGGAGTTTGCAATAATGTTTGACAGCGCAATTTGAATAAGCAGCGGGTCGCCCTGAAAAGTATGTTTTTCTTTAATGCGGTTTCCAAGATAAAGTTCAACGCCTTTCGCCTCGGCATTTATTTTTGCTCTTTTGATAACCGTATCCAGAATTTCGGGTATATCAATCTCTTCCATTACAAAAGAATTTTCGGAATGAAGTTTGGAAATTTTAAGCACATCGTTCGCTAATTCAATTGCTTCTTCAGATCTTTTTCTTGCTCTAATTAATTTTTGCTCAACAACTTCATCAAGCGGACCCAAAAACTTTTGCAGCACTAAATCCAAATATGCCTGCACTGCCGAAAGCGGTGTTCGGATTTCGTGAACTATACCGGAAATGTATTTCTGTTTTTCTTTTTCCGCAGCATTAATTTTATCAAGCGAGTGCAATAACTGCTGCTCACGTATATAAAGCTGGCTTGCCATCCTGTTGGAAATAATAACAATCAAAATTATTACAAGTGCAAAACTTATATTAACGCCAAGAACGAAACTTAATTCGCCGTGCAAATCGTATGGTAAATATCCGTTTAGATGAAAGTTCGGAATGATGGAATAAAATTCGCCAACGGTAATAGTCCAGAATCCGATAATAAGCAGAACTGCAAAACTGTAAATAAGATAATCGGGTAAAATTAAACTGCCAACCATTATATGTATTACAAAGAAAAATAAAAGCGGAGATTCAATGCTGCCTGTTAGATAGACAATTGCGGTTAGTGTAAATAAATCGGCAATCATCTGAAGTATTGATAAATGCAGCGGGTTAAATTTTTGAGAATCGTGCTTTAGATATTTCCGTATCGAATGGAAAAACACATTATAAGCTAAAATAACAGCGGTAATAGCATATAGTAAATTTTTTTGAAGTGGTAAAAAAATTATGTCGAGTAAGTTTTCCGCAAGATAAATTACTAACGGAAGTAAAATAACAATGCCATAACGCATTTTAATAAACCACAGATTTCTGCGGCGTATTGTAAGCCAGAACGCTTCGTAATGATAAGCCCATGTTGGAATAAGATTAAACATTTGCTTCCTTCATTTTAAAGTAAACACGGCGGAAAAATTTTTTCCGCCGTATAAAACTGCTGAACTAACTAAGCAATAAACTTGCCTCTGTTAATATAGTTTGTGTGCAAAAGTTTATGCGATTGATGTCCGCAAGGTCCATCAGTTAAAAACTCTTTATAGATATCTACAACGTGTTTATTTTCGTGAGATTTTCTAATCGGTAAAGATTTTTCTTCATCATAAATTGCTTTTGCTCTCAACTTTCTGATAGCTTCGGTAGTTGGAATCGGCTGACCGCCGCCGCCAATACATCCGCCCGGGCAAGCCATAAACTCGATAAAATGACACTCGCTAAACTTTCCGCCGGCTTTAATATCATCCATAACTTTTTTAGCATTAGCTGTTCCGTGTGCAACTGCAATTTTTAAAGTTGCGCCCTTTAACCAGTTCCAATCGGGTACAAGGTGAGCAATCAAAGCAGGTACCGGACCAACTTCAGTAATCGGAAGTTCTGCATATTTAATTCCCTCAAAGCCGCGCACAGCAATTATATCTGCATTTGCAAAAACGTTTTCTACTTTTTTGCCGGTTATAAATTCTATAACAGTTCTTAGCGCTGCTTCCATAACTCCGCCGGTTGCGCCAAAGATTAAACCTGCGCCCGAAGCATCGCCAAACGGATCATCAAAATTAGATTTTGGCATTTCGGGTAAATGGATTCCGGCTTCTTTAATCATCTGTGCTAATTCGCGCGAAGTTAAACCGTAATCAACATCCTGATAACCGGAATCTTGCATTTCAGGTCTGTTACATTCAAACTTCTTAGCAGAGCATGGCATAACGGCAACTGAAACAATATCAGCCGGATTTATATTATTTTTTTGCGCATAAAATGTTTTGATTAGCGCGCCGAACATTTGCTGCGGAGATTTTGCAGTACTAAGATTTGGAATGTAATCGGGATAAAAATGCTCAAGATATTTTACCCAGCCCGGCGAGCATGAAGTAAATTGCGGTAAAGCAACCTGCTCTTTTTGAACGAGCGCTTTGTATAATCTTAAAATCAGTTCAGTACCTTCTTCAAAAATTGTAAGATCGGCGGTAAAATTTGTATCAAAAACAACATCAAAACCGATTCTTTTTAAAGCGGTATTCATTTGTCCTGTTAGCGATGTACCGGGTTCCATTCCAAACTCCTCACAAATTGCAGCACGCGGAGACGGCGCCGTTTGAATTACAACATGCTTTTTAGGATTATCAATTGCGCTCCATATTTCATCACGCGGATCGTTTGCACGAAGCGCGCCAGTTGGGCAGCGGTTTATGCACTGTCCGCAATTAATACAAATAACATCGGCAAGCGGTTTATCAAAAAATGTTCCGATGTGAGTTTCAAAGCCTCTATCAATCGCTTCGAGTACGCCAACTTCTTGAAGATCAATACATGTTCTTACACATCTTTTACAAAGTACGCATTTATCCATATCTCTAATTACGGAATAAGATGAGTTATCAACTTCGTATCTTGATTTTTGAACATGACCAAAGTTATAACGATCAACTCCGTATTCTTTTGCTAACCGTTGAAGTTCGCAATTATTATTTCTAAAACACGAGTAACACTCGCCGTAGTGCTGGCTGAGTATCAAATCAATAACATGTTTTCTTGCACGTCTTACAGCGTTAGTTGTTGTTTTTATTTTTATAGGCGCAGTAATCGGGAACGTGCAGGAAGCCTGTAAAGTTCTCATTCCTTCAACTTCAACAACGCAAACGCGGCAAACGCCGGCAACACATAAATCTTCGTGGTTGCAAAGTGTGGGAATTTTTATCTGGCTTTGTTTGCATGCCTCTAAAATTGTTGTGCCAAAAGGAACGCTGACTTTTTTCTCATTTATTTCGATGGAAATGGTTCCGCCGATATGCTCGGGATGCGCCGGTATTTCAACTTTAAAAGGCTTTTGGCTTTCGGGCGCCCTTAGTACTTTTTTATCTTCCATCATTTCCTCCGCTGTCCTTATTAAAGATTTCGTCGTTAAAGTTTTCTAAAATTGAAATAAAAGAATTTGGGCTGGATTGACCCAAGCCGCATTTGGATGCAAGCTGCATTGTTTTGCCGAGATCTTTTAGTTTATTGATATAAGCAAAAGTGAATTCACCCTTTTCAATCATTTCAACGCCTTCGAGCAATTTTAGATTTCCAATTCTACAAGGAGTGCATTGCCCGCAGGATTCATCAACAAAAAACTCCATAAAGTTTTTTAAAACATGTATCATATCTCGCGATTCGTTGAACACCATTATAGAGCCGCCTGTTGAAATATCTTCGTAGGCTAAAGTTCTATGAAATTGAGATTTTGGAACGCAGTAACCCGAAGCGCCGCCAACCTGAACTGCTTTTGTATCTTTTGCTTCAACAATATCCAGCAGTTCGCTAATTTTTGTTCCCCACGGAAGCTCATAAACGCCCGGTTTGCCGCAATCGCCTGAAACTGAAAATAATTTAGAGCCTGCAGATTTATCGGTGCCAAATCTGCTGAACCAGTTACCGCCTTTCATAATAATATGAGTAACGGAGCAAAGTGTTTCTACATTGTTTACGGAAGTTGGTCTTCCGAGAAATCCTGTGTTAATGGGGTACGGCGGTCTGTTGCGCGGTTCGCCTCTGTGTCCTTCAAGCGATTCTATAAGAGCAGTTTCTTCGCCGCAAACATAAGCTCCCTGCCCTAAAAATATTTCAATATCAAAATCAAATCCTTCTTTACCAAGTATGTTTTTGCCAAGAAGATTATCCTTTCTCATTTCTTCAAGATAATCTTGCAGTGATTTTAACATATATTCATATTCGCCGCGCAGATATAAAATTCCGTGCTTTGCACCGATTGTGTATCCGCCGATAACCATTCCGTCAAAAACTAATTCGGGATATTCAATAAGCAGTACACGATCTTTAAATGTGCCGGGTTCGCCTTCATCAGCATTGCAAACTAAAAATTTACTATCCGCTTTAGCTGCAGCGGTCAGCATCCATTTTGTGGATGTAGGAAAACCAGCGCCGCCCCTGCCTTTAAGTTTTGAATCTTTTAATTCAAACAAAATATCTTCGCGCGACATTTTGATTATTTTTCTTATTGCATCTCCCCTGTTATATTTTGAGAAGATTACCAAACCTGTTCTATTTTTTTTATTTATTTCCATATCCACCTCTACTTAATACTGTTTAATAACGTTACAGCTTTTTCAGGTGTAAGTTTTGTAAAAACCTGATCGTTTATAGACATTGCAGGACCCATATCGCAAAGACCGAGGCAGTTTGTATATTCGAGTGAGAACTTGTTATCCTTTGTAGTTTCGCCTACTTTTATTTTCAATTCTCTTTCAATTGCTTTAATCAAACCGCTTTTACCGTGCATATCGCAAGCAATAGTTTTGCAGATGCGTACAATATTTCTTCCTTTTGGTTTGGAATTAAGAAATGCAAAAAAAGATGTAACGCTGTAAACTTCAACCGGGTGAATGTTTAAAAGACGTGCAACTTCCTGCTGTGCAAAATCGGATATGTGCCTGTACTTTGTTTCGATTTCGTGCAGAATCATAAGAAGTGATGAACGATCTTTGCCGTATTTATTTACATAGCTCTCAATATCTTGGGAGAGAGCGTTTTTTTCTAAAACAAGCATACTCTACTCCTTATGATGTAATGTTAATAGCTTTTCCACTTTTTGAACAAGTGCGTCCGGCGAAATTGGTTTTTCAACAAACTCGTCAACAGGTACCATTTCACTCGCGCCAAACTCCATGCCCAAAGATTTTGAAACAGAAGTGTACATAATGATTGGTGTTTCTATATTGTTGCGGCGGAGTTTTTGAGCGAGGAAAAAACCATCGTCGGGTTCATTCATCATCACGTCAAGAATTATAAGATCCGGATTCTGTTCAACAATGATTTTATAACCATCATCCGGGTTTGAAGCTGAGATAACGTCGTATCCTTTTGAAGCTAACACCAAACTGCTGGCATCAACAATATCCGGATCGTCGTCTATGATTGCAATTTTCGCCATTTTATATCCCTTAATAATAATTGAATGGAATACTGTTTTAAACTAATAACTTATAAGTTGTTGAAAGCCACATATTAAATGCCAAATATGCAAATTCCTTAAATGTTTGATTTATGCAATTATTTAAGCTGTTATATGTTGTTTATATACGGCTTTTCTTATTACTAAGAATAAGCAGTTCTCAAATGAGAAGATTGATGGAATTTATAATGTATAATGTAGAATGTACAATTTAGAATCCGTTAGACCTGTCAGTTTACTAATGGATAACGGAAGAATGATAAGTTTTGAATATATAAAAATAAAAAAGGCACGATTGCTCGTGCCTAAATTTTTGTTTGATAATTATCCCGATAGATCGGGACAAGTTCATTGTTAATTATTTGAGCAGTATCATTTTTTTTACCGCGCTGTAATTACCGGATTGTATTCTGTAGATATATATTCCGCTTGGTAAATTATCTGCATTAAAATCAATCTGGTAAACACCTGCTTGTTTTTCTTCATTAACAAGCTCTGCTACCTCCTGTCCAATTACATCAAATACTTTTATGTTTACAAATCCCGCATCTTTTATGCTGTAAATAATTGTTGTGCTTGGGTTAAATGGGTTTGGAAAGTTTTGGGATAATAAAAAATCTTTTGGAATAGAAAAATCATTATCTTTAATTGACGTAGGAAAATCACCTGAATATTTAACAATATAGCCATTAATTCCAAACCATTTATTATTATTTCTATCAGAATATATTGACTTAAAACCACTAAATGGGACATTAAGTTCAATAAAAGTAGAACCATTATAAACCACTATTTTTCCAGGAGAAGCAAACTCTTGAAACCATATCACTCCGTTTGTATCTATGGTAAATTGAAAATTCCAACTTTTGGGGAAAACAAGGAAGGGATATTCTATCCATGAGGTATCAGAAGTTAAGTTAATTAGCCTCCCCCATTCTGGGGTTACCCAAACTGAACCATTTTTGTGATGTTTAATAGTTGTTATATAATTAAAAGGTGATTCTTCACCCCAAAATGACCAAGTAGTGTCGCTCAATCTCCCCATACCGTAATAGTGACCGAACCAAAGATTATTACTATTATCAATACTCATAGTGTAGATGTCAGGAACGTACTGTAATGGGGAGTTTGTATAATCATAAACAGTCCAGTTATTCCCATCATATTTAGCAATTCCGTCTTGAGTTCCAATCCACATATTATTCTCACTATCAAACTCAATACAGTTAACATTATTGTTATCTCTTACAGTAAATATTTCGCTAACGTCAATATAAGTGAGTTCAGTTCCATTATATTTGGCAAGTCCGTTATCTTGTGTAGCTATCCACAATACATTATTTAGATCAACTTCAAGATCTAATATGGGGAATTTTGAATAAACAAAGACTGTATCAATAATCTGGTTATTAATCAGAATCACTTCATTAATATCATCCTGGTCCGACTCTGACAAAGCTGCCCAGATATTACTGCTCGTGTCTTCAGCAATTGCAGTTATCGAACCGGAAAATCCTGTATAAAAAAGTTCAAAATTATTTGATTGCGGTAAAATATGCTGCACTGACAAGACCATTATTGCTATTAGAAATATAATAATATACTTCATTTATTCTCCTTATTATACTAGAATCATTTTCTTAGTTTTAACAAAATCTCCAGCTTGCAATTGATAGAAATATATTCCTGCTGAAACTTTTTCACCAAGATCATTAGTTCCATCCCACGAAACAGTATAATTTCCGTTTAGCTTTTCACCGATGTTTAATTGTTTTACTTCTCCTCCAAGTATATCAAATATTTTTAAGCTAACGCCGGATTGTTTATTTATTCTATATGGAATAGCCGTGGTTGATGTAAACGGATTTGGATAATTCTGGATAAGCTCAAAACTTGTCGGCTCAATTGGTTGTTCTTCAATTGAGGTTATAACATCAATCTCGTAATATCCTGTATAATCTGAAACAACTTTATACTGCACCGCAGGGTTATCATTATCAGTAAAAATAATTTCCGCATTACTTACAGGTGTTGTGTATGCAATTACTTTCCTTTTTATTTTCATACTGCTTTGTACTAAAGGCTTGGCTTGAGCAATAAAAAGGAATGATACGATTGTGATCAAAAAAGCAGGCGATGATTTTATTGTTGAGTGCATTATTTTTTATCCTTTATTAAAAACTTGCATTAAAAGTTTTCATAGGAACTGAAACAATTTTATAAATATCTTAAAACTGCTGCTCAAATAATGACAAATAAAATCGCAATGTCAAGTAAAAGCTGGTTTTAACTCATCACAAATAATTCAGCGGTTTATGCCAAAAATTAATATCTAATCAATTTCTTCAAATTAAAGAGGATGGCAACAACAAATAACATAATTTTTTTATTTCCTCACTCATTCTATATAAAAAAAAACAGAAAGCCAAGGGTTTATTAAAATAATTTTACGAGTAAGAAATGTTCTATCAAAAGCTGTTTAGCCATTTAAGCAATATATGTTTTTACACCACCGGCAGGTAAACATTAAATGTTGTTCCTTCTCCGTAATCGGATTCAACTTCTATTTTGCCGGAGTATGAATCAACAATGCGCTTTACTATTGATAAACCCAAACCCGTGCCGCTTATGTTTTTTGTCATTTCGTTTTTTGCTCGGAAGAACTCTGTGAATAGTCTGTTTTTTTCTTCGGGCTTTAAGCCTATTCCACTGTCCTTTATTTCGATAAGAAGATAATCATCAACTTTAGAAAGGTCAATTGTAATAATGCCCTGATCGCGATTATACTTTATTGCATTACTTATAAGATTTGTAAACAACCTTGTAATCTCATCGCTATCGGCAATTATGCAGTGCGCCGATTCGTCTTTATCAAATACAACGTGTATTCCCTTTTTGTTAATGTCAATCAAAAACAATTCGAGAACCGAACTTAAAATCTCGTGAACACAAACACGTTTTATTTCGCGCTTGATTGTTCTTAATTCCATTCTGGAAATATCAAGCAGATCGTTTACCATTTTTAATAAACCGTCAAGACGTATCATTGCACGGTTTTCGTATTCTTTTCTTTGCTGCGGGCTCAAATTAATTGAATCATCATTAAATAATTTTAGAAAACCATAAACCGCCGCAATAGGCGCTTTAAGTTCGTGCGATACCATCGAAACAAATTGTGATTTTACAAGTTCAATTTTTTTTAGATCGGTTATATCCTTAAACACAATTACAACGCCGGCAACTGTGTTATCGTGATGCCTTACAGCCGAAGCGGTTGCTTCAATAAAAAACTCGCGATTTGGTTTAAGTTCAATTTGTATTGTGTAGGATTTTTGTTCGTGATCTTCTTCATCAATAAATTTTTGAATCAGTTCACAGATTTCAGGGCGCAGTTTATTAAGAATGTACTCTTCAATAACTATCTTTTGCAATTCAAGAAATCTTAACACAGCCGGATTGTAAAGCACGGCAAGTCCTTCTTTATTTACAACAAGCACGCCGTCTGTAATCGAATTTACAATTGCGTTCATTCTTGTTTTTTCAAAAGCTACTTCAAGCAAACGCTCCTCGCGCTCTTTGCGCCACTTATCGGCTTCGAGCATTACCAATCTTTGCTGGTAACCATCTTTTAAATACTGGAGAAGTTCATCGGGTGAAAACGGTTTTGGTATATAACTGTGTGCGCCGATTCGAGTTGCTTCAACGGCAGTTTCGTAGCTGGCATAAGCGGTTGCAATAAAGCAAATTGTGTTCGGAAATTTCTCCCGTATTTTTTGAAGCACTTCAAGACCATCAACATCCGGCATTTTAAGATCAATAACAGCAAGATCAAACTCTGTTGCCGTACCGAAATTTATTCCTTCAGTTCCGTTCTCTGCGGTTGTAACATCATAACCTTCGCTGCTTAACAAGCGCTGCGCGCCAACGCGAAGACCTTTCTCGTCGTCAACTATCAGAACTTTTGGTTTGTATGCGTTCATTATTCCTTAATGTTTTACAAGTATTTCGGAAACCAAGTAATCAAATATAGGCTCTTCGGCTTTGCTCAGTGGGATGCAAAAAAACTATTTATTCTTTAACTCAAAAAAACTCTCTAATTTTTGCACAAACTCCTCAATAACAACTGGTTTATTAAGCAGCGCATCAGCTTTAATCCATTCTTTTTCTTCTTCGGTTGATGCCCCAAACTTGAAGCCCGTTTCGTAAGTTGCAGAAGTTAAAATAAAAACTGGAATGTTTTTACCGTGTTCATCTTTTTTAATTCTGTAACAAAGTATAAAACCGCTGTCGTGTTCTTCCATAATCAAATCTACAACGCAGGCATCGGGTTTTATTCTTTTGTAAACATCCCAGCCTTCTTTGCCGCTGTTTGCAGTAATTACCTCGTAACCTTTAGATTCAATTAAATATTTATTTTGCTCAAGAAGATCAAGATCGTCATCAACAAGCAATATTTTTCTTTTTGTATTCATCAATTTATCGTTCCTTTTAAAATCAATTTTATGTTGTTTGATATTTAGGCAGCACAACTTTAAATGCCGAGCCTTTTTCAATTTCGGATGTAAATGTAATATTTCCTTTATGCATTTTTATAATGCCGTAAGAAATCGCAAGTCCCAATCCCGTACCTTTGCCCATACTTTTGGTAGTATAAAACGGGGTAAAGATTTTGCTGTGATTTTCCTTTGGTATTCCGTTACCCGTATCAGAAAATTCTATAATATAATTGTTTTGATCCTCCCAAAGTTTAATTACTAATTTCTTTATCTCTCTTTCGCGCATAGCATCGCAAGCATTTTTTATAATGTTGATGAAAACCTGTTTAAGCTGATCTTCATCGCCAATCATCAAGTATTTGTTTTCATTAATCTCAAAACAGAAATCAATTTTTTTGTAAGCAGGATTTACTGCAAACGGTTTTAATACCGAAGTAATTAATTCAGTTACATCAAACTCTTTAAGATTTAATTTTCCCTGCCTTGCAAAGTTAAGAAGATTAGCTACTATGTTTTTACAGCGATTTGCTTCTTCAACAATTAACTGCAAATCCTCAGTTCGCTGATCATCATTATAAATTTTTTCAAGATCGCGTTTAAGCATTGAAGCATAAAGCAATATTGTGCCAAGCGGGTTGTTGATTTCGTGCGCAACACCAGCCGCAAGCTGCCCGATTGATGCAAGTTTTTCCGCAACTCTTAATTGCTCTTCCGTGCTGCTCAAATTATCATAAGCAACTTTTAATTCATCAAGCAAGTAAGGCAAACACATTTCTTTTTCCGCCAGATCTTTTGCAATTGCCACTGCATATTCCCTGCAAGTTGGATAGCCGCATGCTCCGCAATTCAGTTCGTCTTTATGTGAATATTTTTTTGTTTGCGCCAGAATTTCTTTTATTTTTTCTTCTGTTGGATATGGACGGCGCTGATTATCAATTCTAAAATCTCTTACAAAGTCTATTTTTCTTGCATTGTAAAGATTGCTTTTCCATACCCGCTTATCGGTTTCATAAATTTTTTCATCAATATAATTTATTACTTTTTCGCGTCGCGAATAGTAATTCAAATCAGTTGCCATAGCCGGACCACTGATACAGCCTTCACAAAAAAGTATATCAGTAAACTTTGCGTTGATGTTGTTGTTCGCTATCTCTTCAATTATTTCTAAAACTTTTTTCTTGCCTTCAACTACAATAATATCTTTTTCAAGTATATCATCCTCAATGTTTGATGCTTTTAACAGTCCGCCCGCTAATGAATACGCTTTTCCCATCATTGCATGCGGCGGATCAAAAATGCTGTCTTCAAATTCGTTGAGATCAATATTTTGTTCATCTAACATTTGTTTTAACTCGGTAAATGTTAAAACCGAATCAATTACTCCGGCAACTTCATCATCTTCGGCTTCGTGCTTTTTTGCTACACAGGGTCCGATAAAAACTATTTTAACATCTTCGCCAAGATTTTCTTTCAAGTATCTGCCGAGCGCTATCATTGGAGAAACTACCTGCGCAAGATTGGGTACTAATTCCTGATAATATTTCTGAATAAAACTTACCACAGCAGGGCAAGCCGAACTTATAATTGTTTTTCCGCCTTCTGATTTTATTATATCAATATATTTATTTGAAATTAGATCGGCGCCAAAAGCTGTTTCAATCACTTTTGCAAAACCAAGTTTTCTTAATGCGTCAGGAATTTTATTATAACTATCAGGGAATGATGCAGCAAAAGACGGCGCAATTATAGCAACAGCTTTTTTAGTTTTGATAAACTCATAAGTAACATCCATCTCAGCAAATATTTGTTTTGCACCTTGCGAGCATACTTTAACACAATGACCACAAGCAATACAACGCTCTTCAATTACTTGAGCTTGCGCATCAACAACGCGTATTGCGGCGGCGGGGCACTCGCGAATGCAGGAGTAGCATCTTTTACATCTATCGCTTATTGTGCTAACTATTGCATGATTCATTTTTTATTTGTGTTCCTTTGTGTTCTTAGTAACGAAGATAAACTTTTACCATTAGAAACTTAGAACAATTAGATGCACCCTTTGACGGAGTTTATCCCGATTTGTATCAGGGCTAAGGGTAACACTTAGTTTTTAAACATCTTTTTATCAAAATATTCCGTATGAAGAATCTCGTGTGCTTTGTGTGAATTTGGTTCGCCAAAAAATTCTTTATACAAAGTTTTTACAGATTCATTTTCGTGTGATCTTCTCGTCTTCGCATTTTCATCTAACTTGTAAAGAACTTTAATGCGCTTCATAACTTTTTCCGGTTTCTGATGAATCGGTTGACCGCCGCCGTTAATACAGCCGCCCGGGCAAGCCATAACTTCAATAAAATGATGTTTTGATGTTCCTTTCTGTACCTGATCAAGTATTGGATCAACATTGCCGATTCCATTTACAACTGCAACGTTCACATCAAGATCGCCTATTTTTATTGTTGCTTCTTTAACTCCAGCCATTCCACGAATTTCTTCAAACTCAAAATGTTCAAGTTCACTGCCGGTAAGTTTAAAATATGCAGTCCGCAAAGCAGCTTCCATTACGCCGCCGCTTGTTCCAAAAATTGCAGCAGCTCCTGTTGATTCACCAAGAGGATTATCAAAATCACTTTCCGGTAAATCATCAAAATCAATACCTGCAATCTTAAAAAATCTTACAAGCTCTCTCGTTGTTAAAACTGCATCTACATCCTGCATAGAATGTTCCGAAAGTTCTGCTCTGTTCGATTCATATTTTTTAACTGTGCAAGGCATAATCGAAACAACATAAATATCTTTCGGATCAATGCCCATCTTCTTTGCATAATATGTTTTAAGAATTGCGCCTTCCATTTCGTGCGGCGATTTGCACGAAGAAACGTGATCCAATATTTCGGGTCTATTCATCTCAACATATTTTACCCAACCCGGGCAACAGCTTGTAAACATTGGTAAACTTCCGCCGTTTTGTACTCGGTTAATTAATTCTGTTGCTTCTTCCATAATTGTAAGATCTGCGGCAAAGTTTGTATCAAAAACTTTTTTAAATCCCAATCGGCGCAAACCAGTAACGAGCAAACCGGTAACATCCGTACCAAGCGGCATATTATATTCTTCGCCCAAAGATGCACGAACAGCCGGAGCAATTTGTGCGATGCAATATTTTTTTCGATTGTAAATTGCGTTTGCTACTTCTTTAACTGTACTTTTTTCGCGCAGCGCGGCAGTAGGGCAAACCAAAATACACTGCCCGCATAAAATACAATCACTTACGTTTAAGCCTTTATTATAAGGCGTTGTAACGATAGTTGTGAATCCGCGTTTAGTAAAATCTATTGCGCCAACTTTTTGAACTTCGTGGCAAACGCGAACACATCTACCGCAAAGGATACATTTTGCAGGGTCTCGTTCCATTGATGAGCTGGAAATATCAATTGCGTGATTTCTTGTTTCACCAACAAAACGATGCTCACGTATTCCATACTGTTCCGATAAATCTTGCAGTTCGCAGTTTTTATTACGCACGCAAATCAAACAATCCTGAGGATGATTTTCCACAAGAAGTTCGACAATAGTTTTACGCGCTTTACGTACGCGAGGCGAATCAGTTTCAACTACTAAACCTTCTGCAACTGGATAAGCGCACGAAGGCGTCAATCCTCTAAAACCTTCCACTTCAACAGCGCAAATTCTGCAAGCTCCGGACGGCTCTAAATTTTTTAAGTGACAAAGTGTTGGTATTGATATACCCACTGATTTTGCAGCATCAAGAATTGTCATTCCTTCTTCTGCGTTTACTTTTATTCCATTTATTGTTAGCTGAACCATATAATCTCCAAACAAACTCTTTTTAATTTTTTAACAAATTTTTTCAAAGAAATTTTCAAACCACAACTTTCAAACAAGATTCAATTTCAAATTTTATTTTACATTTAAAACCTGAACTTAAACTTGAACTTGAACTTTAGTTAATATTTATCGCTTCAAAGCGACAGGTTTCGTAGCACATTCCACACTTAACGCATTTGTTATCAAGTATGTAATGAGCCTGTCCTTTTTCACCAACAATTGCATCAACTGCGCATTTCTTAACGCACAATCCGCAGCCTGTACAAATTTCATTATCAATAGTAAATGTTAGCAATTCCTTACAAACGCCGCTCGAACATTTTCTGTCGTACAGATGCTCTTCATATTCGTGGCGGAAATATCTTAATCCCGATAAGACAGGATTTGGCGCCGATTGACCAAGCCCGCAAAGTGATGTATCGCGTATTACATCGGCTAATCTTTGCAGGTGAATCATACCTTTAAATCTTTGTAACTGATCTAATTTGCTTCCATCGGTAGCGTAACGTTTTGGAATGCGTTCAATTATTTCTAACATTCTCTTTGTACCTTCGCGGCAGGGCACACATTTGCCGCAGCTTTCTTCCTGAATAAATGTTAAGAAATATTTTGCAACATCAACCATACAGGTTTCTTGATCCATAACAACAAAACCGCCGGAGCCCATCATTGCGCCAACTTCTTTTAATGATTCATAATCAACAGGTGTATCAATCACGCTTTCCGGTAAACATCCGCCCGATGGTCCGCCAATCTGAACAGCTTTAAATTCTTTTTTATGGGGAATACCGCCGCCGATTTTAAAAACAATATCACGTAAAGTTGTTCCCATCGGAACTTCAACTAAACCGGTATTTTTTACGTTACCACTTAACGCAAAAACTTTTGTGCCTTTAGATTTTGCTGTACCGATTGAAGAAAATTCTTTTGCGCCCATCATCAATACAACCGGAACATTTGCAAAAGTTTCTACATTATTTATAACTGTTGGTTTACCAAACAAACCTGCAACTGCCGGGTACGGCGGACGTGGTTTTGGCATTCCGCGTTTGCCTTCAATCGAACCCATTAACGCTGTTTCTTCTCCGCAAACAAAAGCGCCCGCACCCTTTTTAATTTTTATATGAAGCGAAAATCCTTTGTTAAGAATGTTGTTTCCAAGAATTCCGTATTCTTCACATTTGTTGATTGTGTTTTGCAGTCTTTCTATCGCAAGCGGATATTCTGCGCGGCAATAAATATAAGCCACGCTTGCACCGATTGCATAGGCGCCGATTGCAATTCCTTCAACAACTCGATATGGATCGCTTTCCAAAAGCGAGCGGTCCATAAATGCGCCGGGATCACCTTCATCAGCGTTGCATATTAAATATTTCTGATCGGCTTTTTGTTTTAATGCAAGTTCCCATTTTTTACCTGTGGGAAAACCACCGCCGCCTCTTCCACGCAAGCCGCTATCCAAAACTTCTTTAACAACTTCTTCGGGCTTCATCAATCTAATAACTTTATCCAGCGCTTTGAATCCGCCGTTAGCAAGATAAGCATCAATAGAAACTGGGTTAACAATTCCGCAATTGGCAAGCACTATTTTCTTTTGATGTTCAAAAAACGGAACTTGTTTTAAGCTAATAACTCCGTTTGATTTTCCGTGACTGCCAAGTATTTTTTCTTTATAGATTTCTTTATCGGCAAGAGTTGTTTTAATTAATCTCGGAACATCTTTTACAGAAATTTCCTGATAAGATATTCTGTCTTTGCCGGGCAGTTTTATATCAACAATTGGCTCAACAGCGCAATAACCGATACAGCCTGTACCTTCAATTACTGCTTCGATATTTAGTTTTTTAAGTTCGGCTTCAATTGCTTCTTTAACTTTTCCGGCGCCGGATGCAAGACCGCAAGTTCCCATTCCAATCATAATTATTGGAAGTTCGTGTTCTTCGTATTTTAATCTTTTACGAAAGGATGTGATTGCATGTTCGCATTTATCGTCATGATGGCAAAGTGGTCCTTCGGTGCAGCATTGAATAAAATGTTCGCAAGGTTTATCTGTTGTGTGCCAGCATTTTTCGCAGCAAAGTTGATTAAAATCTTTCATTGTGCTGCCTCTGTTTTTTCATTTTTTTTTGAAGTTTGATATTTCTTTAAAATCTTTGGAACATCTTTAACAGTAATCCTTCCGTGATAATCATCGTTAACCAAAATAACAGGTGCAATTGAACAAGCACCGATACAGTTAACAACTTCTAAAGTAAACTTTTTATCACGCGTTGTTTGACCGGATTTAATTCCTAATTCTGTTTCCAGAGCAAACAATATATTTGCAGAATTTTTTACATGGCAAGCTGTGCCTCGGCAAACACGTATAATATTTTCACCAAGCGGCAATAAACGAAACTGATTATAAAATGTTGCAACGCCGTAAACGCGGCTAAGCGGAACTTTTACAAATTCCGAAATGTCCGATAATGCATTTTCCGGCAAGTAACCGTAAATTGTTTGAACATCTTGCAATAACGGGATTAAACTACTTCTATCTTTAGGTGGATAATTTTCAAATATCTTTTTGTGCATTTTTTCCTCATAATTTCACATTTGTCGTTTTTCTTATTCATATTAAATGCCATCCAAATAAATTAAATAGTTTAGTTTAAGTAGTGATTTTCAAGCAACAATAAACAATTAGCAAATAAATTTTCTTGCTTTTGAGAAGTTTCTATTAAAAAAAGGAAATGTTTTGTGAGATAAAGCAAAGTAAGATTTTGAATGTTTGTAACAAATAATATTTTTTTATGCAGTGGCCTTTTGCTTTACAGACTCTTGAAAAACTCTCTTTTGGCAATAGAAAGATTAGACTAAGAATCGTTAACGCTGATACGTTTACAAAAGGAAGACGGATTTAAGCTGTTAGCTTGCAATATTACGATTTGTATATTATTTTTTTTACATTTTCATTAACAAGAGATTTAAGCTGAATAAAGTCATCTTCTGAATTTAGTAATCCGAGTGGTATCCAATTAAAAGCATTTTTTTGAGAGTACAATAAAATTCCTTTTTTTGTTATTATTGCCTCATAGTATAAATCCCAACTTTTTTTAATCTCGATTCCGTCACCAATTATATTCGTTCCCTGATTATCGCATAACCATTTAAGAGGTTTACCCAAAATAGGATTTTTTAACGAGGGAATTAATATTAACCCAAAAAAGTCAATAGGATAAAATTTCTAATGGCGGTCATTAGAAAAACATAGAGATAAGATATTGTTATAAAACAAGTTAAGTAATAGATTAGCGATTAAAAATCAGCAAATAATTTAGTAAGAAAAGCATATAAACAAATGGAACTAAAAATAGAATATACAGACAAGGAAATCACAGCTTGGGGTGGAATAGTATTGATGAAACAACTGATAGAAAAGACAAAGATAAACGAAAGATTAGCAAGCTTAGCATTACCAGTTCAGGGATCAAATCGAGGCTACAACCCAATACAGTTAATAAACAATTTTTGGGTAAGTATATGGAGCGGAGCGAGCCGGTTTGAACATTTAGAAGTAACAAGAATGGACAAAGTGATTCAAAAAATATTTGATTGGAAACGAATGGCAGGTCATAAAAGTTTTCTAAGATATTTTAAGAAATTCGGACAATCAGATAATCAACGGGTATTTACGGAATTATTCAATTGGTTTTTCAAACAGATAAAATTAGATAACTACACATTGAATTTGGATTCAACAATAATGACAAGATATGGTAATCAACAAGGAGCAAAGAAAGGATATAATCCAAAGAAACCCGGACGCAATAGCCATCATCCATTGATAGCCTTTGTAGCAGAAGTAAGAATGACTGTAAACTTTTGGTTAAGAAGCGCAAACACATATACAACAAATAACTTTTACAATTTTCTTGAAAACACCCTTGAACGCTTAGAAGGAAAGACAATAGGATTATTAAGAGCAGATAGCGGATTTTATGACAAAAAGATATTTGAATACTTAGAAAACCGTATAAAACCAATCAATTACATAATAGCAGCAAAATTTTACAGACCATTAAAACTCTCGATAGCAAGAGAAAAAACATATTTAAGAATAGATGATGGTATAGAGATAAGTGATAGCATCTATCAGAGTGCTGAATGGGAAAAACCAAGAAGAATGATAATAGTAAGACAAGAAATAAGTTTACGCCCAAAGTCAACAGGCAAGCAGTTACGCTTATTTGGAGAAGAGGAAGTATATAAAAACTACCGATATAGTTGTTTTATAACCAACTTAGGTTTGTCTGCCAAGATGGTTTGGGACGCACATAGAAACAGAGCAGATGCAGAAAATAGAATCAAGGAACTAAAAGAAGATTTTGGAGCAGATAGTTTTAATCTGGAAGATTTCTTTGCGAGTGAGGCAGCGCTAAACTTTGTAAAGATGGGATATAATTTGATGAGTTTATTTAGACAAGCAATACTACAAGGAAAAACACAGCATCAATTAAAAACATTACGATACAGAGTATTTGCAATAGGATCATACATTACAAAAAATGGCAACGAAAGGATATTAAAACTATCCTTAGCAATGAAAAGGCGAAATTGGATGGATGGGCTTTTTTCCAGTACAAAGCTTTTTAGCTGGCCTTTTGTTGTCTCAAATCAAAATCTCTATTGACTAATCTGGGATTATGAAAACTATCTATTGGGTGCAGATTAAACTTCCCAAATCACAGAAAGAAGCTATACTCTTATTTGCTCATCAAGAGGAACAAGTGCAATTATTAAAGCTTTTTAATATCTCCCAAAATCTAAACTGACCCAGTGCGGAAAACCGGAACCAGATTTATCATTTCATTACAATAAAAAGAAATTTTCATATATTTGCATTAACCATGTATATGAATAAAAACTATTAACCGCTTCTACTAATCTTTTGAGATTTGCCATTCAGGTTAAATCATCCCACAGCTATTTATTATTACAACTTTTAAAAATTATAATTATGAGTCTTATTAAAGAAATAAAAACCAGAAAAACCTTTGCGATTATCAGTCACCCTGATGCAGGTAAAACCACGTTAACCGAAAAGCTGCTGCTGTTTAGCGGAGCAATACAAATTGCAGGCGCAGTAAAATCAAATAAAATAAGAAAAACTGCAACATCGGATTTTCAAGAGATTGAAAAGCAAAGAGGAATTTCCGTTGCCACTTCGGTTATGAGTTTTCATTATAACGGATTTAATATCAACCTGCTTGATACGCCCGGACATAAAGATTTTGCTGAAGATACATATCGCACTTTAACCGCCGTTGATAGCGTTATTCTTGTAATTGATTGCGTTAAAGGTGTGGAAGAACAAACCGAAAAACTTATGAATGTTTGCAGAATGCGTAACACGCCGGTTATAGTTTTTATAAATAAACTTGATCGCGAAGGAAAAAATCCTATTGAACTGCTTGATGAAATAGAAAGTAAGTTAAGTATTAAAGTCCGCCCGTTAAGTTACCCGATGGGTATTGGCGTAAGTTTTAGAGGAGTATATAATATTTACGAGAATTCATTTTCATTTTTCAAAGCTAATAAACAAAGAGTTGAAGAAGCCGTTGAAATATTTAACGGTGTTGATGATCCAAAATTAAAAGATTGGTTTGGCGACGATGCTAAAAAATTAAAAGATGATATAGAATTAATACACGGCGCTTACGATGAATTTAGAACTGATGATTACTTAAACGGCACAACTGCGCCTGTGTTTTTTGGAAGCGCCGTAAACAACTTTGGAGTTAAAGAACTGCTTGATACTTTTGTAAATATTGCGCCATCACCATTGCCGAGAGAAACAACAAAAGGAGTAATCCAACCAGATAATGAACAATTTTCCGGGTTTGTATTTAAGATTCATGCTAATCTTGATCCGAAGCATCGCAACAGAATTGCTTTCCTGCGTGTGTGTTCCGGTAGATTTGAAAGAAACAAATTTTATCATCACGTCCGGTTAAACCGCGATATTAAATTCCCCAACCCGGCATCATTTATGGCGCAGGACAAAACCACAATAGAAGAAGCATTTCCGGGTGATGTAATTGGTTTGTATGATGTGGGAAACTTTAAAATCGGAGATACTATTTCTGAAAGCGGAAATTTTATGTACAAAGGTATCCCAACTTTTTCACCCGAAATATTTAAAGAACTTCAACTTGTTGATCCTTTCAAATCAAAACAACTTAACAAAGGAATTTTGCAATTAACCGATGAAGGATTAGCGCAGGTCTTTATACAAAATGATGGCAATAGAAAAGTTGTTGGAACAGTAGGCGATCTTCAGTTTGATGTACTTGAATACCGTTTGCTTAATGAATACGGGGCTGCTTGCAGATTCCGTCCGTTAAATTTTTATAAAGCCTGCTGGGTAGAATATGAAAAAGAAGACGACATAAACGAGTTAATGCGGATACGTTCACATAACTTGTTTTTAGATAAACACAAAAATTTAGTTTACCTTGCAGAATCACAGTACTCAATCACAAGTGCGCAGGAAAAAAATCCCAAAGCAAAATTCCTATTCAGTGTTGAACACAATACACAAACGCAGGAATTGCAGGAATTAGGTGGCTAAATCTGGTGAAAATGCCTTCAGCACAAAGGGTAGAGAAAGAGAAGAGCAACTACTTTAAGCAGAAAAAAATGCTGGGGCTAAATATTACTGAAAAACGAAGTAGTTCTGATAATGGATTCAAGTTACCAGCAGTAAAGATGATAGCAGAATAATTTTTCCATTAACAAAAAACAGAATTAACTGGCTATCATTTTAAATGATTTGATCAATGTAACCCTAGGAACCACCTATTATTATAAGCAAGACAGCTTGTAATATTATTCTAAATTACTTCGCGAATTATGTTTTTTCTTGAATATTAACCTGTGTAGCAATATTTACCCGTAATAATTACCTTAATATTGTGGAATCATTTTTGTTGTTTATGATTATTTGCCTCAATAATTGCATAAAATTGAGTTTTTGAATTTTTTCTTTCTTTATTTCTTATTTTGAAATATTTACATGTAATTTATACTTATGAACATATTATGAAATATCCGAAATGCTGAAACAATGAGATTTCTCAGAAAGGTATTCTAAACTTTAAAACCAATATTTTTACAGTAATATTCATTTGCATTTATGAATTTTAGCGTTTTACTCGTTTATTTGTTTGTTTTTTGCACAAAATTTTAAAACAATTGGGCTTTAACAAAAAATATCTTAACAAGGCTATCTAAGAAAACGGACTAATAAATCTGTTTGGATTTTTTTGGCACGGTAAATGATAAGGTAAGGGCAGAGTTAAATACTGAATACGTTCTTAAAAATATTGAAATTATAAAATAAAAAACCCAAATAACTTTACCAATGATTTGATACACAAATCATTAAATTATTAACAAACTAAAAGGAACAATAAAATGGGACAACAACAACTTCTCTTGATCGTACTCGGCGTAATTATAGTAGGCGTAGCCGTAGTAGTAGGTATCAATCTTTTTAACGCAAATGCAGAAGAATCAGCAAAAGATTCAATCGCATCTGAAGGCGTTAGCTTAGCAGCAATGGCTCAGCAATTTTACAAAAAACCAGTTGCTCTTGGCGGCGGCGGTAATCATTTTTACTCAGTAAGCGGTGGTACTACTACTTTGTGGGGAAATCCTACATATTTAAGCAGTATTAATATGGGCACAACTAACGTTGCTACTTGGGTAGCTACTGTAACAACGACAGCTCCTGAAACTGTAACATTAACAGGAGAACCATTGGATTATACTACATGGAATGTAACTGTAGCTGTAACACCTACATCAATTCGTTCAACAGTAAATCCTCAGTAAATCCTACACCGTAAATCCTCTATAAGAAAAGTACTTTCATATTTTTTATTAAAGCTAATAGTATTAAAACCCTATTAGCTTTTTTTATTGGTTTTATTTAATTAAATATTATGAATAAGCAGATACTATATGTTTTAATGATAAATATAAAATTTGTTGAGTTTGAAAGGTTTTTGAGAGAGTTAGTTATGTTACTTGTCTATATTTTAGTTTATCCAAAGGTTTATTATGCTAAATAATATGTTTTTTTTATTAGGTGTAGTTAGTGTTTTACAAATAATAGCATTACCGGGGCTAATTGCTTTAACGTTACTTAAAATAAATACTAAAAGTTTTATACAGAAAGCTGTTTATACATTTGCATTAAGTATGTTTTTTAATTACGCGCTTGTAACAATTCTTGTATTACTTTCGATATATACAAAAGAAGTAGTTTTAAGTTTTATATTCTTTGAATTGATACTTTTAAGTTACTTATTTTATAGTAAAAAGATAAAATTCTCAAATGAGATTTTTATTCAGAATTTTTTTCAATTTTTTAGAAGTCTTTTAATACAAGATAAAAAATATAAAAAGATAAGTCTTTATATATCATTTATAGTGCTTTTATTCTATTTCTCTTTATTTGTTGCAAATTTAGGTACTCCATTTTATTTCAAAGATGTTGCTCGGCTTTCACCTCATTGGAACACTTGGGCTATGGATTTGGGAAGAAATATACTTCCTCAAAATACACTTCATTTTCCTCAATTAATACCTTCAAACTGGTCATTAACGTATTTATTAACCGGCGTTGCAAATATTCAGCTATTTCCTAAAAGTTTTATGCCTTTATTCTTTCTGGCTAATATTTTAATATTTGTTGATCTGGCTGTACGGAATAAGAATGCTATTTATCTTTTGGGAGTAATTACTTATGGATTATTTTCCCCATTTGTTTATGGGCTTGTTTTTATGGCAGATGGCGGTGGAGATATGGCAGTATCTTTTTTTCCGTTTTTAGCTTTTTACGCATATCAAAATAGGAATAAAGAGCATTTTATTACTAAAGAATACATTTTAATTTTTTTGTTTGCTTCCTCTGCTGCTGCAACAAAATTAGCAGGTTTTTACATTTTCTTATTTGCGTCAATAATTTGTTTATATCATCTAATAAAAGCATTTAAGTATATTAAATTTAAGGATCTTTTTTTAATCATCCTCTCCACAATATTAATTGTAAGTATTAATCTTTTCTGGCATTTTTATAGTCCCAAGGATATGTTTAGTGGATTGAACCAGCCTCAATATTTAGCGGCAACTTATGGTGAAATACTTTTAAGAGTATTAGAATTATTTTATAATTATCTCAGTTTACCTGTTGCAATTTATATTGTTTTAACCATTGTCTTTAGTCTATACAATAAAAAAGTTAGATTTTTAACTGTTATAATGGTAATTATTCCTTCTATTATTTGGATGTTAAAATTCAGTTCGGATTTTAGAAACTGGAGTTTTGTAATTCCGTTTATTTCTCTCGTCTCTGCTTATGGACTTATTAAAATTTTGGAGATTCTAAAACAAAGCAAAATAGATTTAAGTTTGCAAATAAATGAAGACAAAAACTTCATTACAAAAAGATCATTATTTACAATATTTATTGTACCAATAATGGTGCTTTTATACTTTGCTTTAAAAACAGATTATGTTTTCAAGTATTTTTATTTTGTCTATCAAAAAGTTGATAAATACTATTTTAGAGAATATCGGTTTGTCAATACAATTGATGTAACGTTGTTTCTACATTCAGAATACTATCAAAATACTATTGCAACTATGTTTTTAGTTATTTCAATTCTGCTTTTATTATTTTTATTAAGAATTAGATCGTATTATTTTATAATCTTTAGCATTATTGCTTTAATAACTTTAAATTTTACGATTTTTAATAGGGAAGATATAATATCACATCAAATAGAATTAATAGAAAAAGCGGATGCGCGAACACAGGATTGGGTAATAAATAACTATTATTTAGATAATAAAAAAATGCATACTATCTATACTAATTCCATTGCATTATCTTCTGAAAAAATTGAAAGGAAACATAATTATAAATTTTTAAATGATTTAGAGATTTATGAAATCTTGAGCAATAGAACATTTAGTGGCAAATATCTTTTTTTGCATAAAAAATATTTAAGTAAAAAAACATTGAATATTTTCTTAGTAAGGAAAAAAGAAGGTATTCCAAATCTTTATTATGAAGATAATGGTTTTATACATGTTTTGATTTAATAAAAAACATAAGGTGTGATCTTACCCCCTAAAAGTAGAGATTAAGTTTAGCAACTTTTTCAATTGATTATTCTCTTGATTCATTTTTGTATATAACCCGTAAAATGCTTGTAACGAGTGATTAGAATATTGATTTGAATCCATATTTTAATTTCCCTATTTTTAACCTAACGACGTGTTATCCCGATATTATCGGGAAAACACAACGCCATGTTAATTATTTAATTACAGATTTCCTGAGTTGTTTTTGTTTTATGAAAACACCCAGTTTTATTTATCTAAATTTATTTTTCAACTAAATTTTTAGTCCTATTGACTGATTCCTTTTTTATGCTGTTAGGAGACTTACCATAAAAGTTAATTTATTAAAAATGTAATTATTTATTTTCAAGTGTTTTAGCCTTAAAAATTTTTCCAAATAAGAATACAAATAAATAACATAAAACAATCCAAATAGATAAATCAATCAGAAGTCCAATAAAAAAATTAAATCGTTCAAAAGGATGGAAACTAAATAATAAATAGATTGCTTTAGTGACTAAGTAAGCAAAAACATAAGCACCAAAATGTCTCATAACATTACCTCATCCTTTCCAAAAATTTTTAGCCGCCTAATTATCAATTAGACAGCTTGTTTGTATTAGTTAAAGAACGTAGATCAGCCCCGATAATTTCGGGATAAACTCGCAGCTGCATCCGTCAAAAGACGAATAAATATTTACTTATCCCTTTGCGATGTTCCATTTGTTTTCAAATTCTTTTGTTTTCTTAATATTTAAAAATAGGTCGAATATATCCACTTCTTGCTTTGTGGGATAAAAATCCTTTGGTTTGGTTTTTGGTAAAGAAATATTTGAGGCAGCGTTGAACAAAAAGCATTTCCTTATTCGTTGGCTCAAAAGTAAATATTCACGTTGTAAAAGTCAAACGAAAGACGTGAAACGTGAGACGTCAGACGAAAAACGAATACCAAATATCAGTGCAAATTCGTTTAATCCGTGTCATCCGTGTTCTATTGCGATTGGAAAGAGGAGAAACGAGAAACGGGAGAAGTGAGTAGTCGGTGGTGAGTAGTGAGTATTTAGTAGTTAGTATTGCGTATTGAGAGGAAAGCAATCGAATGACAATCAATGACCATTGAATGACAATTATATTTCCGCTAAGCTCCAAAAACATTTCACGCAGAGACCGCAAAGTAAATAGCAGCGCAGATATTGCGGAAAGAAAAAAAAGCTTGAAATTGAGGTTTATTGTTCTCAATTCAAGCTTTTATAAAATTGCGGAGAGTCAGGGATTCGAACCCCGGAAGGACTTGCATCCTTAACGGTTTTCAAGACCGCCGCATTCAACCACTCTGCCAACTCTCCGGGTGAACTGGTTAAAAATTAACGCACAAATATAGCCACACAGCAACATTTCCCCAATTATTTAGCACTGTATTTGAATAAAGATACCGTTGGCGTTTTATTCCTTATTGTAAAATACAGTTGCTCCGGCTGTAAAAACGGCAAAACGGATATTGATTATTGCAAACGGAAACAGCTTTATGAGCTTGTAAAATATTTAGATAACATCTCAAAAACAAAATTACTGTTGATAGGAATATGAAAACAAATTCAAAAGGCATTTATGGGGCAGGCGATTCAATCCAGAAAAAATACAGGCAAGTTACAACCGCAGTAGCAGAAGGAACGATAGCGCATTAAGCGCTTTGGAGTATGTTAATAGCTTAAAGATACAATTGATTGAAACTGAATAGCTTGGTTAATAATGTTTGTTATGCTTAAAACAGATACAAATATTTTAATCGGGAGTTGGTAGAAATAAAAAGAGGCTGTCTCAAAAGTACGTTTAAGTCAACCTGAACTTGTTTCAGGTTCTAATTTTATTCTAAAATCAAAGAATTAGATTCCGAAATAAATTCGGAATGACACTTTTGAGACAGCCTCTTTTTTTATAAACTATAATTTACTTCAACAACACCATCTTTGATGTTTTGAACTTTGTTATTCCATTTGAGCCTCTTATGTTAACTGCATAATAATAAACTCCACTAGCAAGATTAGAGCCATCAATATTTAGAATATGTGAACCGGCAGCATAATCTTTGGAGTTATAAGCGCTAACAACTTCGCCAAGCGAATTGAACAATGAAAGAGTAACATTCGATTGAACCATCAAATCAATACGAATACTTGTTGAAGGATTAAACGGATTTGGATAATTATCTGATACAAAATAATTAGAAGGCAATGCGGATTCTACTTCAACAACTGCCGAATATGCAAATGTGCCGTCAAAATCAATTTGCTTTAATCTGTAATAACTTTTTCCTGACAAAGGTATTTCATCAGTAAAAGAATATGATTTTTGTTCGGTTGTAGTTCCGTTACCTGCTATAAAGGCAACTTTACTGAAAGATAATTTATCCGAGCTTCTTTGAATTTCAAATCCGCTGTTATTTAGTTCCGTAGCTGTTTGCCAATCAAGATTTATCTTTCCATTAACATTAGAAGCTTCAAAAGAAAGCAATTCAACAGGAATTTTATAATTACCAATTCTTGTAATGAATATATCTTCTGAAGCTGAAGCAGTTAAACTTGTTGAACCAAAAGCTGCTGTAAGTTTGAAATAACCTGTTGCGTATAAATTGCCGCCATTATCAACAGCAGCAGAAATGCCTTTATCGTAATCGGTTCCACCAGCCTTTTGAACCCAATCAATTGTTCCTGCAGCAGACATTCTAAAAGCAAAGAAATCATAGTTACCAGCGCTTGTTATGATAAAGTTTCCAAAAGTAGCGGTTACTTTAAATTGACCTGTGCCAAGAACATTACCGGAAATATCTAAAGCAATATCATTACATAAATCATCATCAACACCGCCGCCGTATCTAACCCAGAGTAGATTTCCGCTATTATCATATTTTGCTACATAAGCATCATTTTTACCAGCACCAACAATATTAGTAGTGCCGAAAGTTGCTGAACTATCAAAAACGCCGCCGACAAAAATGTTACCTGCATTATCAACTGCAATTGTGCTTCCTTCATCAGCTTTTTTTCCGCCTGCATTTTTAGCCCAAACTATTTGTCCATCTTTATCGTATTTAGCAATAAAAATATCAGCAACTCCGTTACTGTATATTTTTTGTGTACCGAAAGAAGCTGAATCAACAAACATACCTGTTACATAAATATTACCATTAACATCAACCGCAACATCTTTTGCTTCTTCCCCTGTAGCTAAGCCACCTGGATTATGAGCCCAGAGCGGATTACCTGCCGGATCATACTTAACAATCCATGGATCGCGAACACCATTAGTAGTTAATACTATGCTGCCAAAAGTAACTGTAGGAGCTGTTGCAGAACCAAAATAGCCAACAACAATAACATTACCTGCAGTATCCACAGCAATTGCTCTTGAAGATACTTGAGAAACACCGGAACCCTGCTTAATCCATTGCATTTGCCCGTTTGCATTATATTTTGCAGTAAACATATCAAGGTTGCCCGCACTTGTTAAACTAACACCATCAAAAGTAGCAGTACCAAATAGATGACCTGTAACTAAAACATTTCCAGCTCTATCTGTAGTAACACCATAACCACGATCTGTTAATGTGCCGCCGCCTTTTTTAACCCATTGAACACGATGACTTGAATCGTATTTTGCAAGAAAATAATCATAATCACCGGTTCCAGTAACCGTAGTACTTGTAACTGTAATTGTATCAAAAACAATTGTTTTTTGAAATTCACCGGTAACAAAAATATTCCCAAGGTGATCAACAGTAATTGCATCGCCAAAATCTTTTCCGGTTCCGGGGGCTTGTAAAGTCCAGTTAAAATCTGGTACCTGAGCTAACCCGATTACAGAAAGCGTAAGAAAAATCAAAACAATTAAGTTTAGATTATTGTAGAATTTTTTCATTTGGACTCCTTTGTTTATTGTTAAATAAATTTTTTGTTGAATTAAAACTCAATAATTATTTCATCAATGTCATCTTTTTAGCGATTGAATAATCTGTTGAATTAAGTACATACAGATAAATGCCGCTGCTTAGGTTTGAGGCATCAAATACAAGCTCATGATTGCCGGCTAATCTATATTCATTTACAAGTGTTTTTATTTCTCTGCCTAAAACATCAAATATTTTTAAACTAACAAAAGAAGACTTTTCAAGTTTAAAAGTAATTTTTGTAGCCGGATTAAACGGGTTAGGATAATTTTGAGCTAAGTAATATTCTTCCGGCTGATTCTCTTCATCAAATACCGATGTAACCGGTTCATTTGTAAAAATATTGCTTGTTGCTCCGCAAATCCAGATATAGTTAGAATTAAGACTTACAGAATTAATTACATCAGTCGCCAAGAACATATCTGTGTTTGTAATGTTTGTCCAGGTTTGCGCTCCGTCTGTAGTTTTTAAAATTGTAACTGATTTGGGAGTTGAAGTCTTACTTCCAACAGCAATGCCGTTAAGTTGATCTGAAAAACTTAAACCTGTTAATGTTTCAACTAAATTATCAACGGGCGCATAATTCCAGTTTGCCCCCGCATCTGTTGAATTTAAGATAATTGCATCGCCAACTGCGGTAACGTTGTTAGCATCCCGGAATTCCACTTTTCTTAAATTTGGTGTGGTTGTTCCGGGCGGTAAAGAAACGAATGTAGAATTATTCCATGTGTTGCCGCCATCGGTTGTAAACATTGCTTTTAATTTTTCGCCAACAGCAACGCCAATATTTTCGTTATAAAAATCTATATGCCTGAATGAGCCTGAAATAAGATTCATTTTCATATCCCACTTTTGCCCGCCGTTAATGGTTTTATAAATCATATCTAATCCATTCGCAATTTTTCCTACCGCAAAACCAAGATTTTCATTAACAAAGTTAACGCCATATATAACAGTGCTTGCATTGTTAGTATCGGGTATAGAAGCAAACCAGCTTTTACCGCCATCGGTTGTTTTGCTAAGCAATCCGTAACTTTGAGTAGCGTATCCAACATTCTCGTTAATAAAATGAATATCCTGAACATTGGTAGTAACCAAACCGGATGTAACATAGTTGGCAATCCAATTATTGCCGCTGTTTGATGACTTAAGAAACAAACCGTCAAAACCGCCGGCGTAAATAATTCCTCCGGTAAGATATTGAACATCATAAAGATTAACGCTTGGAATTGGAGTAAGTAGTTCCCAATTATCGCCAAAATTGGTAGTCCTAAAAATCACGCCGCCGCCGCCAGTAACCCAAACAGTATTTCCAACTGCTGAAATATGTTCTATAGTTACACCGCTTGGAAATCGAACAGGTATCCAATTTTGTCCGCCATCAGTAGTTTTTAGAGCAAGAGTTCCTTTTGCTGCGCCGCCAAGCGCTACTCCGTTATTTTCATCCTTAAAGTAAACGCAGTATAAATTATCGTAAGTACGGTTTGCCTGTGTTTGAGTTAAATAATTCCAGTTGACGCCGCCATCTGTTGTAACTATATGAATACTTGGCTGCAAACCGACTAGAGAACCCCAACCCACAGCGTAAGCAACTTTCGAGTTAAGCATAAAAACACCGCGTATATCGGAACGCGAATAAGTAAATCCGCCAAGCGGTGCTTTATTTCCTGTTGCCCAGTTAATACCATCGGTTGTATAATATAAGTCCGCATTAGTTTTACCGACAACAATTCCGTTTGTTGGACCGCCAAAGTGCATTGCATTTGCAGGTTGAGTAATATCCAGCACACTTTGCCAGTTACTCCCTGCATCGGAAGAATGATAAACTTTACTGCCGGTTCCGGCATCTACTAAAATCCATATATGATTTGCATCGGAAGCAAAAATAGATTCAATATCACCAACGCCCGCAGGTAAATCTGCGCCAACCCAATTTGCTCCACCGTCGGCAGTCTTTTTAACAATGCCGGTTTTGCCGCCAACAAACCCGTTGTTCTCATCAACAAAATAAACTTCCAGATAATTTATAAGATTGGCATCCTCCAAAACTTTAGTCCAGCTATCGCCTGCATTAGTACTTTTAAGGATTAAGCCGTAATTGCCCGCAATCCAGCCTGTGGTTTCGTTTACGAAATAAATTCCATTTATACCATCACCCGGATAAGTATTTGTTGCGGCTTTTCTCCAATCCTGCGCTTGAATTAAAATTGTGCCGGTAAATAAAAAGAAAGTAAGAAAAATAATCTGTAAATGTTTTTTCATAGAAGCCTCGTTATGTATTATTATTTAACATCGCCTTAAAAAGAAAACAGAGTAAGTGTAATTACTCCTGATAGTGATGAACGTTTAAGTACTGTATTTACTTCTTTAGATGCTTGTTGATATTCGAGTTGTGCATCAATTGAAAATGTATCGAATATTTTTATGCCAGTACCTGCAGTAACTTTGTGATAAGTAACTGTACTTTCGCCTAAAGAATTTTCACTTTCATCAAAAACTTCAAAATTGTAACCTAATCTTAAAAAAGTATTTTCAAATATCATATACTCAGTGCCTATCTTGGCAGCGTGAGTTGTTGCTTTAATAACGTTGTATCTGCTGTCGGCATATTTTGCCGAATCAATTTTTATGAATGATAATTCATACTCTGCGCCAAGTAAAAAATCATTGGCTATATAGTAAGAACTCCCAACGCCTGCATTTATATCTTTTACATTCCATTTCCATAACAGTAAATCAATCGGCGAATTTTTAGACCAGCTATTGTTTTCGTTATAGCTTGCCTTACCGGACAGCATAAACTCTTCGGAAAAATTATGTCTTATAATAATCTTAAAATCATACACATTAAAACTTGCGTATCCGTCTTCATACTCCTGAAAACGTTCATTGGTTGCTGAACTTGTATATGGGATTAGAATTTCTTCACTTCTTCTTTCAACATTACCAAGCAGCGCTGCTTCGGTATTGTTTGAAGGTTTAATAAATAATTGAGCTGAAATACTTTTACTTAAATTGTGAATCTTTTGATTAACCGAACCGCTTCTGTTACGAACCGAAAATGTTTCGCCTTTAAAATTATAAATTTCAACATCCAACAGATCTTCGCTTGCGGCTTCTATTTTTTCCTGCTCATCATTAAAAGCAAATTTGATGCCCGCCGTAAAAGCCGGACTGATGTTATAAGCTAAACCAACATCGCCCGCAATAGAGCGGTAAAGAGTTTGCGCCCGCGAGTAAATGCTTTTTAATCCATCCAAAATTTTATACTTAGCGGTTGCACCGACAAAAAAATCATTTATAGGTTTAAAGCTGTACATAAATCTCATTGATGGACCGTTATATCTAAAATTACCAACAGTTGTATCGTTCATAAAAAATGCTTCGCCGTTGTAAGTGTTATATTTTAGCGAACGATAAACATTACTGCGGTAGTCGTATTCATAAGTAGTTTGCCCCAAAAATGTTCCGGTTGAATCTAAAACTTTAACACCTTCAAAAAGTAAACCGTAAAAGTTAGATTTTTCGGGATCATATTTCCTTCTATAATCGCCCCATTTGCTTGATATGGAAGGAGTGATCTCAAGATAATCGTTTATCTCATCGTTTATTAACCAGGCAGGATTGGCAGCAAGATCATAAGCATTAATAGAATAATCTTTATCTTTTATAGAATATGTTAATCCACCCATCGCTGTTGTGCGGATTGTTTGTGCCGAATTGAAGTTTGCAAAGCAAACAGACAGCACAATCAAATAGATAAATTGTTTTACTAATGTGATCATAAAAATTTTAATCTGTATTCTTTATAACTGCAATAGCTATCAATCCAAATATGCCCGACAATAAAACCACAACAAAATCTATATATGATTCTGATAGACTTTGTTTTCTGCGCTTGATCATAAAAAGAGTAATTAATAATGAAAGCAGAGTTACAGGAAAAACTCTGATATCGGAAAACTTTATATAAAAATCCATCCAGGATGTGTTGTCATCCTCAAAATTAATAGTGAACGGAAAAATATATGCGGCAACGTTTCCGTAAGTACTTTCGTCATTACCTAAATAGGTTTCTTTGTAATAATCCAGCAATTTGTATTTGCGGTCTGTTACAAATACTTCCACTTTATTGCCGCCTGTGATTGAGATTGTTCGATAGAACAGGTCGCCAAAAATAAGAACTGTGTTTTTGTTGCGATCATAATTTTTTACAGGAAGTTGTATCAATTTGTAGTTATCATAGCTTAATAAGAATATCTCATTCTTTTCTGTAATGATATAAGCATAAAACTCTTTCAAGTTCATTTCGAGCGCAGATATGTGCGCTATATTTAAATCTGCCGGCACATTTGTATTAACGCAAAACGGCTGCCCTTTTACCATCTTTATATGAAAAAGTTTGTTACCGGAATCGAGCACAAAATAACCTTCATCAAATGGTTTTTTTGTTGTGGGATTACCTGCAATTATTTTGGCGGGAAACTTAAAATTATTACTAACAAGCGCCTGCGTAAACAGTTTGGTTTTTTCCTCATTGATTTTATTAGGCTCGCTTTCAATAAACTCCATTTTGTCATCAATCCTAAAAAAATCTTGCGGGGCTTCTAACTTGAGGCGACCCGATTTAGATTCATACAATTGGTAAAGCGGAATTGTTTTAGAATTTATTGTATAAGAATGAAGTATAAAATTAAAGTTGTTCAATCTTACACTTTCTAAAGAAATTCTAATGCCGTCTATTGAATCCGGCATTTTGTTAAGCGCTGCAAGCTGTCTGTAATTCATAAACGGAAGCAGCGAGTCGTTATCTTCTCTATCATAAAAATTACCTTTTGTATCCTTCCATTTCAAATCAAAGGAAACATCTGTCGCCGAATGTGCGGTGAGAATAAAATCTTTAATTATAGGGCTGTAAGTAATAAACGGAGTTTTGATATTTTTTTCAAACTTCATCCAGTAAAGTTTTGGTAAATAATGAGCCGCTACTACTACAATTATAATTAACAGCAATGTTCTTGATAATTTTATTAACATTATTTTATACCTCGTTTATAATAGTAACCTGACAACAAAATTGCTAGTGTGCTTAGCATTGTGATAATTATGAAGAACAACAACAGACCCGATGTAAAACTATATACATTAAGCAGGAATGATATAAATCCACCAAAGAAAATGATTTGCGGAATTCTTCTGTTCCAGACAGGCTCAACCATTACTGTAGCGGTTGCAAAATAACCGAGCAGCCCCGCTATATAACATGGTATAAGAAGTATTATGTTGGTTATTGTAACTTCAACTGGAAAGTAAATGTTCGATAAAAACGCAAACAGCAAAAGATTAAAAATAAAAAGCGCCGCAAGCATAAAAGCAATTAGTATTACCATGCTTAATAAAATTTTATTTTCTTTAACTGGCAGATGCAAAGTTAATTTTAATCTTCCGTTGTTTATTTCGGGATAGAACTGCACGATTGCCATAACAATGCCAATTATAAGCGGAAGATAAAGCAGATCGTAGCCTAACGGGTATTTTTTATAAATTGCATACTCCCAGAAAGCAGATGCACCGCTAAGTTCAAAACCATGCGATATATCTAAAAAGATATATAGAATTGCCAATATTGAAATTCCGCTCAGACTAATGAACGTCCATTTAGTTTTTAACCATTCTTTAAATAGAAGAGATTTAATCATTATTTCACCTAATATTTCCCTGTAATTCCTATAAATGCGTCTTCAAGTGTCATCGGCAGTTCTTTCAAATCCGCAAAAGGAATTTGCTGAGCGGTGAGATAATTGTTGACGTCTGTTTGATTTGCAAAAGTATAAATGCTTACTCCGTTGCGCGTAATTTCAAAATTTTTAACCACATCACTTTTTGTAAGTTTAAGATCATTTTGGGTTGTGGAGAATTTGAAATGTTTAAACTCATTCTGAAATTTCTTAACCGGCATATTAAGCAGCACTGATCTATAATCGAGTATAACACAATCTTCAAGGAAATTTTCAAGATCCTGAATTATGTGCGAAGTAATAAAAATAGTTTTACCTTCGCCCTTTGTATAGTCAATAAGATAATCAAGAAATAATCTTCTGTAACCGGCATCCAATCCCATAGAAAAATCATCAAGTATCAATAGATCAGGATCCTGCGCTAATAATAATCCCAGAGCAACTTGCGATCTTTGCCCGCAGGACATTTTGGAAATTTTTTGATTCTCCGCTACATCAAGTTTAGACATCAGTTCATAATATGGTTCTTTTTTCCACTTGGGATAAAATGCAGAATAAAATTTTTCAATCTGCTTTATATCCATAAAATTGTATTGAATATGTCCTTCAATTAAAAAGCCTACGCGCGCTTTAGTTGCCGGAGATAAGCGATATGAATCCTCGCCAAACATTAAACACTGCCCCGATGTTGGTTTAAGATAACCGTTAAGAATATTTATTGAAGTTGTTTTTCCGGTTCCGTTTTTGCCAAGCAGCCCGAATATGCTTCCTTTTTTTATGTTAAAATTCAGATTTTCGTAAATAAGCTTATCGCCATAATAATGGGTAAGATTTTTTACTTCAACAACATTTTCCATTTTTATTCCTTCTGTTTCTATTTTCTAACGATGATAACCCGGAGTTGGAGCCGATAAAATTTCCCAGTCAAGTGTTCCATCATTTGTATCGGAACCCGGCTGCCTTCTTTGCATTGATTGCCCCGAATATCTCGGCGGGCTTAAAGCATAACCTCTATCAACTCTATTATCCAATGTTTTCCTTGTACTTGAACTCGATTGATATTCAATCCCATCCACAACTGTAGATATATCTATACCATCCGCCCAAGCTGTATCAACACCCGATGAAACAATTATTACATCAGAAACAAGGTTGATAAGAAAATCAACCGTTTTTTCCGGTCTCATGCTTAATAGGTTTGGAACTTTAGGATTATCAATATCTGTTGATGAAAATTGATTATAAAACTCCCAGTTTGCGTTACTTAAATCAATGGCTGTAGATACGGTGGATTTATGATTTACTGCATCGGAAGCAAGAACTATAAATGAGTTTGGAGCAAACGGAATATTCTTTTCGCCGGGTTTACCGGGAAATTTATAAATATAAACCGCGCCGTCAATATCATTATCATCATCCTCATCGGCGCCTGCTCCTTTTTGACCCTCCTCGCTGTTGCCTGAAAATCGCATAACCATCATTCCATCAAGATATTTTGTACTGTCGCTCAGATTATATAATTCTACAAATTGATCATAAAAAAAGAATACATTATTCAAAGGACCACCGCAGTAAATTTCGTTTATCGAAATGCCGGAGCTGGTTATGGGTTTTGCAATATACGAGTTTACAATACGATTGCCGGAAAAAATCGAAATATCCCTTTGATTATAAACAAGCTGAATTGTTTTATCATCGGGGTGATTCATTCTGCAAGAAATACTATAAACCGCCGATGGAATGCCTGTAACAATTAATTTGCCGTTTGCATCGGCTTGCTTTACAAAAACGCCGTATTCTGAAGAGAAAATAACTGTGGCATTACTCATCGGCAGCAGCTCGCTTGTTGTATCGGATGGAACCGAATGCCAGTAAGCCGAAATTTCCACGTAAGTATTTCCTTCCACTGTTACAGGCGGCTGCTCTTCGCAGCTAAGAAATACAAGCGTTAAAAAACTTATTATTAAAATATTTCTTTTCATCCTTTATCTATCTTTAAAAAAGTTATCTATTATCATACTGAATTCAATTCCGTAAAATAAAGATGGGTTTCGTGTTTCTTCTGTTACACTTGTTAAAGAATTATTATATCTGTTGATAGCGGGATTATCCAAAAAATTATTTACGTAAAAAGAAATCTCTGCTCCGGCAAATAACGACTTGCTGACGTTCAAATTGAACAGCCATTTATTGGGTTTTGTTTTTATCTCTCTTGTAAAAAGATAGTCGGCTAATTGTGTCGGATTCAATAAAGTCAAATCCCTTGGCTGCTGATTTAGATTTTGAGAACTTTCCCAAACAAGCTGCTCTGCTCTTAACGTAACCCACAAGCCGAGTTTTGGCATTGTATATTTAATGTAATAATTCAACTGGAATCTTTCTTCCCAGCTTTCACCAGAAGGATAAAACATTCCAATCAACGTATCCACAGGTATGCCGGGTACCTGATAATTATGATATTGACCGATTGCTAAATCCGGTGCGTAATCATAATAATAATTTCTGCTGGCATATTTTTGAAAATTATAAGCGCCAACAATTTGAAACTCCATATTAAGCGGTTCAATTTTTGAGGTTCGTAATGTAAACTCAACACCTTTGCTGTCTGTATGTCCGGTGTTTTTACTTAAACTATAAACATCAATGTAATAGATATAATCGGTTCCATTTTTATTTTGATAAAAGAAAACAGGATTTGTTTGAGGTTCTGGTTCGCTGTTCCTTTCTTTATAATAAGCCGTAATTGATGTACCAATCATATTAAAAAATTTATGATCGTAAGAAATTTCGTATTGCGCCTCTTTGTAGCCTTTAAGTTCCGGCACCCATCTATCATAACGAAAATAATTAATTGTACTATCAAGCGGGTTGCGCCATGTAAATACTGTTTCCGGCGGATAGATTGTTCCCATTGCAGGAGACTTGGAAGTTGTGCCGATACTTAGCCGCATCTGATTATAATCCGTAAAGTAAACCATAAGATTTAATCTTGGATTTAAAAATGTTCCTTGAGAAGATTCAACAAGCTGTCCATCGCCCCATAATCCAGAGATATTAAATTTTTCCGGACTGTACATATCGTATCGTAAACCAAGCATCAAATTAAAATCAAATAAAAAATTGCCTGTTATCTTATCTTCCAGATAAACATTCATCAAAAATTGACCTGGTATATCATCAAACGAATATGGTCGTCTGCCCGATTCTGCGCCGTAGTAATTAAATAATGTATCAATAATCAGTCCTTCGCCGGTATTTGCATTATACTGCGGATTGGTACCGATTAAAAATTTGTGGATGATATTTCCGGTAAAGAAAACCTTGTTCCATTCTAAACGTCCGCCAACAGTCCACTCAATTCCTTTAGTTTCAACTTTGCCTGTATAAATGGAAACAGTATCGCCGTTTGGTAAAATTCTTAAATCAGATTGAACGAGTTTCGATCTCATACTGTTTTCACGGCGAATATTAACAAAGGCGTTATATTCAAAAACCGAAACGCCATCCGTGGGTTTATATTTTCCCCAGTTAGAATAACCAAGCGTATAACCGCGATTATAGTTTTTAGTTTGCTGAAGATCGCCTTTTGGTTCTTCTTCATCAAAAATTAATTGAAAGTTAAACTTGTTGTTCATTACCAATTGGTTTTCATCAAGATTGCTTGAATAAACAGCCTGCCCTGTTAGCCTTGAATATTCATCGCCCGTAATTCTTATATCTCTTTCGCTTTGTGCAAAGTTAAGATTATAACTAAGCCCGTCTCCACCAATCACAAATCCGCCGCCCAGATTTCCTTCATAGAGAGAAGGATTACTTTTAATTTTTAGCCTGTGCGGCATTGAGCCGATTTTTGTTTGAATATTTATAACGCCTGCGGTAAAGTCGCCATATCTAACCGAAGGCAAACCAGTTATCACTTCAATTGATTCAATATTATCGGCGGGAATAGTTCGCAAATCAACGCCGGCGCCAAGATTTGGGGATCCGAATTTAGAGCCGGTTAGTTTTTCAAATTGAAGATTAGAATTATTTGAAACAGGTGTTTCGTCTATTATTATTGAAGTACCGAAAGCTGAAAGTTGATCCTGTTCTGAGCCGCGAACCGAAACCTGAGAAGTTTTACCAAGACCGGGGTTATCAGTTTTTTGAATACCCGGAACAAGATCCAGAACATCTTTAATGCTTGATGCCTGATAGTGCTCAATTTCGCCGCTGGTGATTACGGTTTTTGTACTTACATCATCAGGTAACAGCTCTGTTGTACCAACAACTTCAATACCGCCAATTTGAAAAGCAGTTAGTTTCAAAACAAAGTTAACTGTTAAAACTTTTCCTGTGGTTACTTTTATTTTTTTGGATTGCTTTTCATATCCGATAAAAGAGGTTTCGAGAGTGTAATCGCCGGGTTTGATATTGATTTTGAAATAGCCTTTTTCATCGGTAGCGCAGCCGATGGGTGTATCTTTAATAGTAACATTTGCAAAAGGAAGCGGCTCGCCGTTTTCATCTGCAACTCTGCCGGATACAATCCCCGAACCCCTTTGAGGGAACACAGTGAAACTGAATAATAGAATTAGAAAAAGAGTTACAACTTTCATAAATCCAAATTTCATTTCAATAATCTATTGAGATGAACCTGACCGCAACTGTTTTTAAATTAGTAAAAAAAATCTTATGCTAAACCAAAATTATGATGCAATTTATTTTATTTAGTTTTGTTGAGGCTAAAAATATGTTAAGCAGATTTTACAATCAATAAAAATTGAACTTACAATGAAATATTATTAGCATCAGTGCAACTTTATTGACTATTGAGATTTATTACTGATTTTGTTTTATTATATTTCTGACGTGAAATTATACAAAGTGACTTTATCTATTAGATAATAAACCGTTTTATTTTAAAAATTTTCTAATTAAATAATCATTAACAAACCAAAAGGATTACAATGAAATCATTAATAATTTGTTTTCTCATTCTCTCATTTTCCATTTCTTTTGCGGGCGATAAAAAGAAATACGGTAAAGAAATAACCCTTAAAGACAAAACCAGCATCTCAAAAATACTTGCCAATCCCGATAAATATGTTGGCAAAAAAGTTTTAGTTGAAGGAACTGTTGTAGGCGTTTGCAGTAAACGTGGCTGCTGGATTGAACTTGCAAGCGATAAAGCCTATGAAAAAATTAAAGTAAAAGTAAAAGACGGCGAAATTGTTTTTCCAATTGAAGAACAGGGAAAAAAAGCGCTTGTTGAAGGTGAAGTTTATAAAGTAAGTCTTACAAAAGAACAGGCATTGGAAAAAGCAAAACACGAAGCTGAAGAACATGGAACTGAATGCGACACTAAATCAATTACCGGTCCTGAGGTTTATTATCAAATAAAAGGCATCGGAGCAGTAATAGAATAATTATGATAAGTTCATCTGTACGAAAATGGATTCGTATTCTTCACCGAGATATTGGTTACTTAGCAACTGGCTTAACTGTTATTTATGCAATATCCGGTGTTGCAGTAAATCATATAAGCGATTGGAATCCTAATTATTCTATTTCTAATATAGAATCAAAAATAAATCCTGTTCCAGATAGTTTGGTTGAAAATGCATCAACAATACCCACAATATTAAAATCAATTAACGAAACGGGAAAAGTAAAAAACAGTTTTAGACCCGATCCGGAAACTCTTAAAATATTTGTTGAAGGAAACACTGTTACAGTTAATGTAAAAACAGGATCTGTTAAACAGGAAAAAGTAACAAGCAGGGCGGTTATTAGAGAAACTAATTTTCTGCATCTGAATACGCCTAAAAAAGCATGGACTTACGTTGCGGATGTTTTTGCAGTTGCATTAGCATTTTTAGCTATCTCAGGTCTTTTTATGATTAAAGGCAAAAACGGAATTACAAGAAGAGGTGCATGGCTTACATCTGCGGGCATATTGCTTCCGTTAATATTTTTGTTCTTTTATTATTATTAAAGTTTAGCAGCAAATATTTGTTTTTAAGAGTAAATCTTTTAGAAAAAAAACCCGCCTCAACCAAGGCGGGTTTTTTATTAGTAAATTTAATTTGAGAGCAACCGCCATATTTGTGCTACAAAAAAAGTGATTGCAAATCCCATTACAATCGGCAGCAGTGTTGATACAACTGTCCACTTTATACTTTTAGTTTCTTTGTAGATTGTGTAAATAGTTGTAGAACAAGGATTGTGAAGCAAGCTAAACAACATCAAATTTATTCCGGTTAACAAAGTCCAGCCGCCTGAATGAAGGATGTTAGCGGTATCGGAGACTGAATCAAGTTCAAACATTACTCCACTATCTCCGCCAGCTCCGGTTAAACCAATATTTGCAACCGTTAACATCAACACAGTAGGAATAACAATTTCATTTGCCGGAATTGCAATTATGTATGCAAGCAGTATCACTCCGTTTAATCCTAAAACAAAAGCAAACGGATTAACCAATTCTATAAAATGATTTGCTACCGAAACACCGTCAATCATAATATTTGCAACTAACCAGATTACCATTCCCGCCGGAATTGCAAATACAATTGCACGCCACAAAACAAAAATTGTTCTATCAATTAAAGATGTGTAAAGCGTTTGCAAAATGCGAGGCGGGCGATATGGCGGCAATTCCAAACTAAAAGCAGAAGCCTCTCCTTTAAGTGCCGTTCTTGATAGTGCCAATGAAATAATTAAACTAAATGAAATGCCGAGCAACGCAATAAAAACCACAGCGGCGGCGGAAACAAATCCTGCAAGATATGCCGGCGCAGCACTGCCAATAAATATTGAGGCAATTAAAATTTGTGTAGGCCATCTTCCGTTGCACAATGAAAAGTTATTTGTGATGATTGCAATTAGTCTTTCACGCGGCGAATCAATTACCCGCGCAGCAACAACGCCCGCAGCATTGCATCCAAAACCCATAGCCATTGTAAGAGCCTGCCTTCCGTGCGCACCAACTCTTTTGTAAAGCGGATCCATATTAAATGCAACACGCGGCAGATAACCAAAATCTTCCAACAGCGTGTATATTGGAAAAAATACTGCCATCGGCGGAAGCATTACGCTTATAACCCAAGCCATTGCAAGATATGCTCCGTCAATCAACAAGCCGCTTAGCCACCACGGCATAAACAAATCCGCAGCATTTTTTAATAATGGATGCAGTGTATCAACAAGCAGCGATGCAATTAAAGCTGAAGGAATATTTGCACCAATTATTGTAACCCAAAAAACTAATCCAAGCATAAGAAACATTATGGGAAAGCCGAGGTATTTACTAGTAAGAATTTTGTCTAAAGTTCTATCAAAACTAAATGCCGGTTTTTTATCGGGATATGTAACCGCCTTAGCCGCAATGTTTGTTGCGTTTTCGTAGATTGATTCCATTAAAGTATCATGAAGGTTTTCACCTACTTCCCAGCGCAAGTTGTTTGCTTTTGCTAAGATTGATTCGCGTGTTTTGTTATTTGAGTTCAAGTTCATATTCAAGTTCAAGTTAAAAAAAGTTGATTCATTAAATTTAGTTTTCAGTTGTCATTATCAAATCTTCTTTTTTAAGATTACCAAGATCGCCGGAACGAATAGCATCAATTATACTTTGATCGCCTTCCAGCAGGCGCAGCGCAACCCAGCGCAAGTTTGGCAAGCCCGGAAATTCAACTTCAATTTCATTACATAGTTTATCAATTGCGTTATTAAGTTCAACCGATCTGCTTTTTAATCTGTACGGCTTGCATATATAATTTCCTGCAGCAACATCAAAAATCATTTTTAACAACTCATTCATCCCTTCGCCCTGCCTTGCAGAAGCCGGAATAACCGGAATTCCCAATTCTTTCGAAAGCGTTCGATCATCAACAATAATTCCGTTGCGCCGCGCTTCATCCATAAGATTTAAGCACACAACAACACGATCTGTAATTTCTAAAATCTGTAAAACAAGATTTAAGTTTCGCTCAACACGCGTTGCATCAACAACAATAACAGTTACATCCGGTTTACCAAAAAGAATAAAATCGCGGGCTACTTCTTCATCCGTACTTGTAGAAAGCAGCGAATAGGTTCCGGGTAAATCAACAAGCTTAAATTTTTTATCGCCGTATTCAAATCCGCCTTCTGCGCGCGTAACAGTTTTGCCGGGCCAATTACCTGTGTGCTGCTTTAATCCGGTTAGATAATTAAACACTGTACTTTTGCCCGTGTTTGGATTTCCTGCAAGCGCTACCGCAAAATCAAAATTGTTCATATTGATGCCGAGCTTTTTAAGGTTGCCCAGATTATGAACCGGACAATTAGCACAATTATTTATATCAACACCTGCCATTATTTTTTCTCATCATTAACTAAATAAATTTTATCCGCTTGCTGCTTTCTTAATGCAACAACCGAGCCTCTAACTTTATAAGCAACCGGATCACTTGTTACAGCCTCAAGCTGAGCCTCAATTTCAGTTCCCGGTACAATTCCAAGATCCATTAATCTTCTTCTCTGCTGACCACGCAGCGACTTTGCTATGCCAAGCACAACTCCTTTTTCACCAATTTTAAGAGCAGCAAGAGATTTGAATTTACCTTCAATAGGTTTTTCTAATTGTATAATTCCAACTGTAATATTTTTTGCAATCAACGGAGAAAGAACCGATAACTCGCCGTTTGCAACAAACTCAATTCGTTTATCGGAAACATCAGCCATTCTAATCTGCATGCCTGTAAATAATCCTTCGGCAATTATCTGGCTGTAAATTGCGTTCGGTTCATCTTCAATATGGATTATGTTAGCAAATTCACCCGGCTGCATTTCGGTTAAAAGTTTTCCGCGTTTTGCAGGTAATTCGCCATCCGCAGTTGGAATCGGATCTCCGTGCGGATCAAAGACAGGGTTACCAATTTTAGCCGCTAATAAATCAGCCTGTTGTGGAGTTAATGTGTGCTCAACTTCTTCGGCATTTATATGCCACTCATTTTCTGTTACGCTTGTTTCATCTGCAAGATATCTTTCCCACAAACGATGAACTCTAATTATACGCAGCGCATAAGATCTTCCTTCGGATGTTAAAACTAAAGCATCTTTTTTTGCGGAAACCAAGCCCATTGATTCGAGGCGCGAAATAATATCCGCAGCATCATCGGCAGCTATTGAAAGGTTGCCCGCAATTCCGTTTAATGTGCAATTAAGATTGTTGTATTCGCAGTTGTAAAGATGTTTAAGTGCGTCTTCAATCAATATTTTTTTATTGGAATCTTTTGCACGGCGCCTTTTTGCAATTATTCCTTTGTTGGGATAAAAAAGATAGGCTGCAAACGTCATCACTGCCAAACCCGATATTAGAAGTATTAATGGATCATTCATTTTATACCTGATTAGTTTTTTCAACAAAAATATTAGCCGCAACTTTTTTGCTGATGTTTATTTCCTTGCTTTCAATCTTTATCAAAATTGAGCCGTCAAATTCAAGTTTTTCTTTTACGGTAATTTCTTTGCCAAGTACAATCCCTATTTTTGTTATGTATGATAGAAAGTCTTTTACATCATCATTAACACGAACAACTTTTGCTGACTCATCTTTTTTTAACCCTGATATACAGATTACGGAATTGGTATTATGTATTTTTCCATTTTTATCCGGTATCGGGTAGCCGTGCGGATCTGCTTGCGGAAAATCTAAAAACTCATCTAATTTATTTATCATTTCATCCGAGCAGGAATGTTCAAGTTTTTCGGCTTCATCATGGATTGTATCCCAGCTCATTCCCAATTTATTGTATAGAAATACTTCCCAAATTCTGTGGCGGCGCAGCATATTTTTTGCATAAGATTCGCCTTCTTTTGTTAGCCGTATGCCTTTATATTTTTTATAATCCACAAAACCATCACGCGAAAGTTTTCTAAGCATATCAGTTACTGCAGCATTTGATATTTGCAATTTTTCTGCAATTAAGTTTGGCTTTATTTCGCCGTCTTCGTTCAAGTTTCTAAAAATTGCCGTTAAGTAATCTTCCGTTGAGATATTTGCCATTTAAGTAATCAATAATTTATTTTTAAGTGCGCTTAAATTTAGTGTTGGGTAAATGAAAAGGCAAATGCTTAAAAACTTCCATAAATATTAAATCAAATTTGATTTAATAAGATCATCAAGTTCGTAAACTGATTTTATGTAAACGGTGTTTGGGTATTTATTTAGAAGATTATTAGGGTTTTCGTTCAACGCCTGTCCGCCGACTATAATTTTTTTATAGGGGAAAAATCTTGTCAGGTGTTCCACAACTTCCAGAAATCTTGCAAGATTAAGATAATTACCGAATGATAAAGCAATAACATCGGGGTCAATCCGCTTTACAAACTTTACAATTTCCTTTGTTGGAACAGATGCACCGAGAAAGAATGATTTCCAGTTTGCCAGTTCAAATAGATTGGAAACCATTTTGGGTCCTATTTCGTGGAATTCCTTTTCAATACAACTAACTATAACTTTTCTTTTCGGATTAATTGGCGGCGGCGGCGCAAACCGTCCAATTAAAGCCTCAATAATTTGAGTTGCTAAATGTTCTTCGGGAATTGAAAGCTGATTATGGTCCCAGAGTTTTCCAATTTTATAAAGCGATTTTTGAAAGAGTTCAACATAAATTACTTTCAATTCAACCCCATCAGCAAGTAATGTTTGAACAATATTTGTGCACTTTTCACTATCACTATCAACAAGTGAGTTATAAAAAGAAAGAAAATATGATTGTTTAATTTCCATAATAACGCTTTTTTGCAAACCCTTCGTTTTTTTTCAAGATTCAATTCCTTTCCGTGCTAAAATACCATTTTGATAATAATGTTTAACCATTTTCATTTCGGTTACTAAATCAGCGGCATCTAAAATTTTATCTGGGCAATATCTTCCGGTTAAAATCAACTCCACACTTTCCGGTTTCATTTTAATAAAAACCATTACTTCTTCATCGGTAAATAATCCAAAGTGAATTGAAACTAAAATCTCATCAAGAATTATCAAATCGTATTTGCCGCTTAACATTTTAACTTTTGCCATTTCCAAACCACGGCGTGCTTTATCTAATTCAACTTTATTTGGCAGTTCTTTTCTGTAAACAAAATCATCGCCCGCAAATTGCTCAATAGTAATCCACTCTTTTAAATATTTCAAACTGTTAAGTTCGTTGTAAGGATATTCTTTCATAAACTGTGCGATGTAAGTTTTTAAGCCAAGTCCGGCGGCGCGAACAGCCTGCCCGATTGCAGCAGTTGATTTTCCTTTTCCGTTGCCAGTGTAAACCTGCACAAAACCTTTTTCTAATTTGCTCATTTAATTCTTCGGGAAGTTTGGATTATTAAATACTTTATCAGCTTGATTAAAATGCCGCCTGTCGTGCAAACGAATTATTTCTAAAACATCGCAAAAATTTTCTTTTATAAATTTTGATGCTGGTGATGAGATGGTGTATGAGTTCAAGTTCAAGTTCAGGTTCAAGTTTAAGTTTAAGTTTGGTTGGGTTTCTGACTTGATTAACTCAATCAGTTTGTTTTGTGTATCAATAAAATCATTTAAAACTTTTTTATCAAAATTGCTTTTTGCAGGAGTAAAGACCGGATAAGTTTTTATCTTTCTTTGATTTGCCGGATTAACTGCCTTGATAATAAAACTACTTATAAACCTGTGTTTTACTTTTGTTTTTGATACATCGGTTAAAATAGTTTTTTTAGGGAACTGTTTCCGAATTTCATTTAAATATAATGTGTTCGAAATCAGAAGATGATCAATACATTCCGCAATGCTCCAGATTTTAGCTTCCGGTTTCCAGTTAATCTGATTCGCGGAAAGTGAATTAAACTTGCTGAAATCATTTATTACGGATTTTGTATCGGAGATAAAAATATCTCTTAGTTGTTGTATTGTTTGCACGGTAAAAATTTAATTTGTTATTCAAACATTGGAAAGTGTAAACGTTTTTCCAATATCATCAAGCCCAATTTCTATATTATAATTTACACTGGATTTGTTTAACCAGCTTAAAGGCTCATCAATCGGTTCTGTGCCTTGCTTAAATGTTTTGGTATGAATTGGAATAAAATATTTTGCGCCAATGTGCTGCGATGCCATCTCCAAAGCTTCTTCGGGGTTACAATGCGCATTCCGCCAAGGCTGATATGCACCTATTGGTATTATTGCAATATCAACATTTTCATTTTTTATTGATTTGAATAACTCGTGATAAGCAGTATCACCACCGAATAAAATTTTCTTTCCCTTATTTTCAATCAAAACAGCATTAAAACTTCTTCCGTCTTTAATATAACCTTTCGAACGATCACGCTCCCACGGATAGCGCCATCCAAAATGCTTAACTTCATAAGCTCTAAATTTAATTCCATTTAATTCAACTTCTTCATTCCAATCAATTTCCTGTAACGATCTCCATTCAAGATCTTCAATAACATCTTTTGTGTTAAAAGCAGTTAAGCAATCTATTTTGTTCGGGTACAAATCAACAATAGCGGAAAGTGTTTGATAATCCATGTGATCCATGTGAGCGTGAGATAACAGAATAATATCCGGTTTGGGAATTTCATCAACAGTTAAAGCGGGATGCGTAAACCTGCTCGGTCCCCAGGTCATTCCAAGCATATAAAGCCCAACCCGCTCAAATAAAACGGGATCGGTTAAAATTATAGTTCCGTAAAAATTAATTAAAATAGTTGCATGACCAATCCACGCAATATTTATTTCATCATCTTTCCACGCTGCAATATCAGGCTTAAACACACTTTTAACCGGCGCCTGTTTGGAGTAAGTGCTTTCGTTTATCAATATTGAGCCGAGCACTGCAAGTGAAATATTTCTTAAAAATTTTCTTCTATTCATATTTTTACGGATTCATTTTATATAACAAACATCTAAAATTTTAAATCGTTCAAAATCAGATTGTATTCTTCAAATTAAATGTTTGTCCTATTTCATCAATTACAACTTCAATTTTATAGTTTGATTTTATTTCCTTTAGCCATTTTAATGGTTTATCTATTTCATCTTCATCTTCAAAAGTTGCGGATTGCGGGTTATACTGTTGCACCGGCATTATAATAAACATTAAAACTCAAATGTTTTATACCGTGTTTTACTGCCAGTTATTTTTTGTTTTTATATCATTCCATTCTGCTTTTAAAATGCTGTAATATACAGTATCTCGCCTTCGATTATGTGTCATTAAGGTATGACTTCTCAATACGCCTTCTTCCTTTGCGCCTATCCGCAGTAAAGCTTTTCTTGCCGGCATATTTAAAAAATCAGTCTTAAATTCAACACGTTCAAAATCCAAGGTTTCTATGATATATTTAGTCATTAAATATTTTATCTGATTATTAATCCCTGTACCTTGAAAATCCTTTGCAATCCATGTCCAGCCAATTTCTGCTCTTTTGTCTTTGAACGAAATATTACCAAAACTTGTAGATCCAACAAGATTGTTAGTTGATTTATCAATTATTGTGAATGCCAAACGGGTTTTATTTTTAATATCTAAAATGGCATTATCAATCCAGTTTTTCAGTTCAGGTTTTTCCGACAAATCGCTCGTAAAATAAATCCACATAGATTTATCTTTAGTTAATTTTTCAAATGAAAAGTAATCATCTGAAATTAAAGGACGTAAAATAATTTTATCTGTTTGTAATATTAAATCGTAATCCATCTTATTATTCATTTGAGTATCGTTTTTTATAATTGGCGGTAACTGTTTGGGGCTTTGCGTTCGGGCCGATTTTCATTACAAAACCAACATATTGCCAAACCGATGTTAGATGACGATTATAGGTTTATCGATTTTATGACAACTTCTGAAACTTGAACTTTTTTAACATCTTTACATTCCATAATATTTTGATTAAAAACAACCAAGTTGTTTCCTATATTATGGAGAGAACTCCTAAATTTTATTCCTTGAACATTTGTGAATACTTTAATGAATTCACAGATAAATTGAGTTGGTATATAATCTAATTCAGAGTCATACCTTCTCATCGGCTTAGATAAATCTCTACTAATGAATTGTTTAAATAAAGTTGATTTTATTCTTTTATTAACACCATTCGGGTAATAGAGTGCGGGCGTTTCTGTAAAATCAGAAATTATTATTTCTGTGTTTAAATCTTGTTTTATACTAAATGATGCTATTGAAACTTCATCAAGAAATGAAGCTCTAATTTCATAAAGAATGGTTTCCTCATTATCACTAAGGTACAAGTATGGTATTCCAATAGGGTTTGCTCTTCCTGCAGTTGAACTTTCTTTGGGAGGACATAACATCTGTTCATTAGGAAAGATTTTTTCGTTAGCACTTTTATGGAGTCGGGCCCTATAAAAGATATCTTCTTTTTGGATTACTACCTTACTTTCAAAAAAACTGTCCCAACCTAAGTCTTCAGTCAAGTATTCAATGTTTGTAAAATATCTCCTTTCCCATTTCAACTGTTCTTTAAGTATGTACCAATAATTTATATTTTCAAGTATTTCATTATTAAAATCTACTAATTCTTCTGAGTTTATAATTAGGGAGCCGATTTTGCTTAGTACAAAATTAAGTATTTTCTTTCCACATTCAAGATTGTGAAATAAACTCCAGTTTTCTTGAATTAGTGAAATAAAACTTTTTCCTAATGATTTTGGTTGGAAATTATCACAAAGTTCTTTGAAAAAATCCAATAATTCTTCTATTGAGATTATTTCAACTCCTTGATTTTCACAGCAATCACATTTGCCAATTTTGTTTTGGGATATAATAAAACCCATTATCTCCTTATCGGCAAAGCAGTTTTTACATACGAATTGCATAGAATTAATTTGGTAAGCTACTTATAATCAATAAATGATTTTTGATTGAAATTTTTTTAACTGTACCTAAACCTGGATACCTTGCTTCTCCATAATATTCTCGTAATTCATCTGTTGCTGAATTATTTAATGGGAGTTCATCACAGAATTTTAGTGCTTTTTGAGCCGCTTCAGCAAATTTTCCTTGCACGTTCGCAATAGAGTCATTTGTTTCTGAAGTAAAGTGTTTTATCCAAATTTGATTTTCAGAATTGTGGTTTATGTATGTTAAATGAATGACAACAGCTCTTGGAGTACTTCCTCCATCAATATATTCACTTGGTAATACTGTGAAATCAGAAAAGCCCTGATATTTATCTTCTTTGTAATATAGGTGCTCTTCAGAAAATTTATGTGCTAGAATATTCAAGAAATCAGCATTTTTTTGTTGTTTTTCAAACACATCAGCTAGCCTGACATAGAATTTGTTCAAAGATTTAATAAATCTGTCTAAGCTTCTATATTTATTAGGATCTAGAAGCATTATGTGGCTAATGTGTGGATTCTGACATAATTTTTTTAGTTCATCTTCATTTGAAAAATTATCTAGACAAACCATTAAACATTTAGTCAAGCCGTATTTCTTTATACTTGAATTAATGTATTCTGAATTATCTGAGTAATGAAAGGCTGGAAGGAATTTCGAATCTGTTAGTCCCGAAATGTAATTTAAAAATATCTCAGAATCTCCGGGAATTTCACCTTGGAAAGGGTTCACAATAAGATAAGTATTGAAATCCTTTTCGTGAAATATTTTATGAGCCAAATTTAAGTTATTGAAACTTTCTTTAACGGGTTCAAGAACAGGAACGATTTTATCTTTTAATGCTTCTTCGGAAACTAATTCTCTAAGTGCAATTAGTTCGAATTGCCTGGCTCTCAAATATGGGAAGTACATATATTATACTTTATTTATTTTTAATTTCAATATCAAATTGTCTCGTTCAGATTGTTTAAGATTTAAAGAAAGGCAAACCTGATTAAACTCATTATTTAACTTATTGAAGAATAAGTTATTTTTGTTTCTTTCCTTCATTGTTTCTAAAAATAATTTATTCAAGTATTGTTGGGGAATTTTTGATATAAGACTTTTACAAATTTCAAATTGGGTAAAAGCATTCATTTCAGGAAGTTCTTGAAAATAGCTTCTTGCTATTTTTAGATACTCCCTTGTATGAAGAACCTCCATTATTGCCTTTGAATCAATAATATTGTTTCTTTCTGCCTCTTGCGCTAAATAAAAGATTTTGGAAGTAGAATCATAGGTAATAACCCCAATACTCTTATCATAACTAATATATTTAGACAGTTGAACTTTTGGAATTATAATGTAAATTTCATTAAATAGTTTTTTGTATTCGTAAAGTTGATTTGAAAGTCTATATTCTTTATCTAGAATAGTTTTTATCTCAAAAACCTTTGAAATACCATTAAATATCGCTAAATCTGCAATTGCTTTGCCGATTCTAAATTCATTGAAGATAACAGAGTTGCTATTTCTGAGTTCTTTTATGAGACTATGATTCAAAAATTCATTTTTTAGAATATATTCGTTGGGGTAATACTCTTCTAACAATTTATAAGTCATTTTTAATACATTTAAGTATGAATTACCCCGATTTTTTTCTAAAATGTTATACCTATTGAGTTTTAAGTCAATTGATCTAAAGTCATCTTTTAACCAACGATAAATTTCGTTTCTCGAAAATAGAGAAGAAAAGTCTCTAAGTTGATTTTGCGTATAAGACATATAATAATCAGTTTTTGTGTAAAGATAAATAAAAATATTAAAGATTTTTTCGTATCGTTTAAATAGTATTAGTGATGTCATATTACCACCCGCAATAATACTAAAAAAAATTTCTATCTAAAATTTTTGCTTAAAATCCAATTACAAAATTGTGCCGGCTTATAGTTTCATCACTTTGTAAGCAACGCAACGTTTTCTATATGAAATGTATGCGGAAACATATCAACAGGTTTTATCTTTACTAATTTATATCCGGCGGCTGTCATCAGTTTTATATCACGTACCTGCGTTGCGGGATTGCAGCTTACATAAACTATTTTTTGCGGCGCAAGTTTTATTACATCATCAACTGTGTTTGTGTGCATTCCGCTGCGCGGCGGATCAACAATAATTACATCCGGCTTAGGAATTTTATTTTTATCAACAACCGGAAGAAATGTTTTATATAAATCTGCATTGTAAAAACTAACATTTGTAATGCCGTTTAGTTCAGCATTTGTTTTTGCGTCCGCAATTGAAGACTCAACCGACTCAAATGCATAAACCTGTTTTGCTTTACCGGAAATAAAAATTGTTATCGTACCCGCACCGGAATACAAATCATAAACAACTTCATCGCCGCTTAAATCAGCAAAATCCAAAGCAGTTTGATAAAGATGCTCCGCATGTAAAGTGTTTGTCTGGAAAAATGAATTTGCGCTAACACGGAATTTATATCTACCAATAGTATCGTAAATAAAACCAGAGCCGTAAAACACTTTTTCATAATCGCCGGTTGCAACCGCCGCAAATTTTTTATTGATATTGTTAATTACGGTTGTAACCTGCGGAATTTGTTTTATTAACTCATCGGAAAACCCCGCAAACAGTTCGTCGTTCTCTTCGGAGGTTACAAGATTAACCATCAAATCGTTTGTTAGATATGATTGCTTGATTACAAGATTGCGTAAAAATCCCGTATGCGTTTTAGTTGAGTAGATTGATGTGTTTTTAGACTTAAAGAAATTTCTTGTAAAGTTCAAAATGTTATTGCTTGTTTCCGATTGCAAAAAGCACTCGTCAACATCAAGCACTTTATCAAAAATTCTTGGAATATGCAGCCCGAGCGCAAAATCCCGATCTATCTTTCCATCAGTTGCAAGCTCATCTTTTGTAAGCCATCTTATATCGCCGAAAGAAAATTCCATTTTGTTTCTGTAATGAAAAATATTTTTTGAAGGAACAATATTTTCAATTTCAAAACCGGAAAAGCCGCCGAGCTTATTAAAAATTTCTTCAACCTGCTGCTGCTTGTATTTTAATTGAGCATCGTAATTCAAGTCCTGCTGTTTACAACCGCCGCAAGTACCAAAAAATTTACATTCGGCAGTAACGCGCTCCGTAGAAAGCTTCAATATTTTTATTGCGAGCGCTTCGGCGTATGAGTTTTTAATTTTTAGCAATCTTGCTTTTACAGTATCGCCCGGATATGAACCCTGCACAAACACAACATAATTTTTATCCGCGCTGCTTTCATCACTTAATCCGAGCAGTTCATTCTTAAAAACTTTTGCAATTCCTTTTCCTTCAAAAGCATACTTATCAATTTGAAGTTCAACTATGTCGCCTTTTTTAATATTCATTTTTTCTTTCTGTGATTTCCTGTTGTCATTCCCGTTAAGGCGGGAATATAAATGTTTGTACTTTATGGATTCCCACTTTTGTGGGAATGACAGTGCTAGTTGGTTTTCTTTAATATCAACATCTTAAATCCAATATATTTATCAGCGCCAAGTTTTAAGTAAGCATTGGATTCGTGGCTAATCTTATTTAATAATTTTTTATAATAGCTTTTTTCGCCGTCTGTTAAATGTTCAATGCTTTCATCTAAAGTAACAGCCGTGTTCTCATAAAAATTTTGTAAAGATGAAGACATATCTTCTTCAAACAAAACAGAAAATTTCCGCTCAGAGTAATAAGCGGCGCAAGCCTCGTTTAAGAGCGGCAGAATATCGGATGTATCAAAAATGTTTCTAACAAACGGCGGATATTCTTTTGTTAGCACGGTAATTTCGCCAACGCATAATGAGCCGTCGGTTTTTAAAATACGTTTTATTTCTTTTACTATTTTGTTTCGATGTGTTAATGAAATAGATGCCTGCGCATAAACTAAATCAAACTCATCCGCATTAAAATCTGTGTTATCAAAATCCATCATCTTGATAATCACGCTGCTTTCTTTGCCAAGATTTAATCGCGAGTTAATTAACGAATCGGAATCATTAACAATCACTTTTACGGATGCTGCGCCAGCTTCGAGCATTTTTTCTGCTATCTTTTCGGAGCCGGAGCCAATTATTAAAACATTCTTATCGGAAAGAATGTATTTTGTTTTAAGAATCCGGAACTGCTTAAATCCGCCGGGTAAAAATATGTTTGATGTTTCTTGCATTGTGATGTGATTTTATTTTATAAATTTATTTAAATATCTAATTCTGCGAACTTCCAATAATTAGATTTATTAATGGCATTAACTTCAGCGTTATATATTTCAGAAAAAGATTTGGGAATTTTAACTTTAAATTTTTCAGAGTATTTGAATTCATATCCCGTTATTAAACCTTCGGATTCTTCAACATAATCAACTTCTTTTTGATCGTAAGTTCTCCAAAAATATCTATTAACTTTTTTGTTTTTAATTGAGTTTGATTTTATTCTTTCGGTTACGCAAAAGTTTTCCCATAATGCGCCAACATCATTTCTTAATGAAAGCGGATTAAAATTATTTATCAACGCATTTCTAATTCCATTATCAAAAAAATAAATTTTAAATGCTTTGGATAGTTCTTTGCGAATATTTCGCGAAAATGAATTAAGCTTAAACACAACAAAACTTTGCTCTAACAAATCAATATATTTTTGAACGGTTATTGTGCTAACTCCTAACTTTCCCGCTAATTCATTATAGGTTACTTCACTACCCAATTGCAAGGCAAGAGAAATTACAAGATTTTTTAACAAAGCAGATTTATTTATTCCTTCAAACTTTAACAGATCTTTATATAAATAACTCGATGCAAGCTCATTAAGTTTATCAATGGCAGTTTCATCGTTTGAATTATAAATTTCAGGGTAACTTCCAAAACGCAAAAGTCTGTCTAATCGAGATTCTACGTTTAACCAATCTTGATTTGCTTTTAATTCCAATATTGAAAACGGATAAATTGTGAAATGTGCAACTCTGCCGGTCATTGGTTCTGTTGTTTTATTGGCAAGATCAAAGCTGGAAGAACCCGTTGCAATTATTTGAATGTCTGTTAATGTATCTGTGATTAGCTTTAGAATTTTGCCGATGTTTGGAATGTTTTGTGCCTCGTCAAGAACTAATAATTTATAGTTCCCAAGAAAAGATTTAAGTTTTTCCGGTTCGGCATCTTTTAGATTTTGCTCAACAGAAAGGATTTCGCAGTTTAGATAACGTCCTTCTTTGCCAAAATCCTTTAAAATATCCTGAACAAGCGTGGTTTTTCCCACCTGTCTTGCCCCATAAATAATAATCGTCTTTCCCTTAAAAAGACTATTTACTATTTGTGATTTTGCTAATCTGTTTATCATAATATAAAATTTACTGGAAAATATTTTATTACAGTAGTAAATTTAGCATATATTCAGTTGAATTCGCAAAAAAGCATGAATATATAATCCATCTGGTAAAAATATGTTTGATGTTTCTTGCATTATATTCTAAAAAATTTGTGCACAAAGTTAGTTATAAGGAAAGTAAGATTGATATTGGTACGGAGATGATGAATCACTCTCTTTGTCTTAAAATTTATTTTTGTTACTTTTACACCGCAAGAGCGATTAAAAACATAGAACAGGAAAATTTTTTATAATCAAGTAATCTAAATTTTAAAAAAGTCCCTTTATTAAATAATTAATCTAATATATGAAGAAGTTGGTAGTAAATATACCTGATGCTATAGAATTTGATGAGCACGAAGCCTTACTGGCAATAGCTTCCAAATTATATGAACGAGGTAAGCTTTCTCTTGGGCAAGCGGCTGAACTTGCGGGCTATTCCAAGCGTGCGTTTATGGAAATACTAAATAACTATGGTGTTTCCGTTTTTAATTTTCCTCATTCGGATCTTAACCGGGACGTTGAGAATGCAAAAACTAATAATTTGTGATACCAGCTGTTTAATTCTGTTTGATAAAATTGGCGAGTTAAAGTTATTAGAAAAGTTGTTTAATAAAATCTTCATTACTCAAGAAATAGCAGAAGAGTTCCAGAAAGAACTACCCGATTGGTTTCAAATTAAAACTCCCTCAAATAAAACATATCAAAAAATACTTGAAGCATCGCTTGATAGCGGAGAAGCCAGCGCAATAGCCGTTGCAATAGAAAATAAAAACTGTCTTTTAATTATTGATGATTATAAGGGTAGAAAATATTCTGAACAATTGGGCATAAAAATCACGGGGAGTCTGGGTATTATTGTTGAAGCAAAACGAAGGGGTTTTTTAGAATTTGTAAAACCGGTTCTGGAAAAAATAAAAGAAACAAACTTTAGACTATCTTCCGAGCTGGAACTCAAAACTCTGGAATTGGCAGATGAACTTTAATTGATTCAACGCAAATTTTTAATTTATCATCTACCTTTATTTTGTCTTTCTTTTGCGCTTCACTTATTTTTGATTAAACAATTTGAACACATCGGAGCAATAATGTTAAGAAGCGCAAATAAATATTTCCTACTATCATTCATAATTACAATCCTGATTTTTCCGCAAACAAAAAGAGCAATTACTGTAGATGATCTCTGGGCTATGAAACGCATTGGCAGTTATAGTGTAGCACCCGATGGAAAAACTATTGCATACACTTTAACAAGCTATACTTTTGAAGCTAACAAAGGCAATACGGATATTTTTTTGATTGATGCGGATGGTAAAAATTTACGGGCATTAAAAAATTCCGAGAAGAATGAAAGCGAACCAAAATTTTCTCCCGATGGAAAAACAATTGCATTTGTTCGCGGCGGACAAATATGGCAATGCAACTTTGATGGTTCAAACGAAAAACAGTTAACAGATATTTATACAGGCGCTTCGGATTTTGAATGGTCGCCTGATGGGAAAAATATTTTGTTTGTTTCATCTGTTTATCCCGATTGTACTTCGCAGGATTGCAACGAGCAAAAAGATAAAGCAAAGGAAGAAAGCAAAGTAAAAGCTGAAATATTTACAGAGCTTATGTTTCGTCACTGGAATGATTGGCGCGGGCAAAAACGCAGCCATCTTTTTCAATTGAATGTTGAAACAGGAAAATTTATTGATCTTAATGAAGGCAGCAAAGAAGATGTTCCGCCGCCGGCGCTCGGCTCGGCAAATGATTATAATTTTTCTCACGACGGAAATGAAATCGCTTACTCGCAAAATCCCGAGTTTACTAAAGCAACAAGTACGAACATAGAAATTTACCTGCTCGGACAAACAAGAAAACTTATCTCAACAAGTAAAGGCGTGGATTGCCAGCCTGTTTATTCGCCTGATGGCGAATGGATTGCGTGGGCATCAATGGAGCGCGCCGGTTTTGAGGCTGATAAAAAGGATTTGATTTTATACAATCGCAAAAGCGGCGAAGTGAAAAATCTTACAAAAGATTTTGATAAATCTATTGATGAATTTATTTATTCGCCGGATTCCAAGATAATTTACTTTACTGCCGGAAATGAAATTTACAACTCGATCTACAAAATTGATTTAAGTTCAGGTAAGGTTAATTTATTCTACAAAGAAAATTATAACACAAATATTCAGATTTCTAAAGACGGTAAAACTCTCTACTTCTTAAAACAAAGATCCGATTTGCCGAGCGAAATATTTTCAATCAGCACAGATGGAAAAAACACTTTAACGAGAATCACATTTACAAATGAAGATATACTATCACAGCTTGAAATGAATCCCGTTGAAACATTCTGGTGCGAGGGCGCAGACGGAGATAAAGTTCAATCAATATTAGTTAAGCCTCCGTTTTTCGATCCAAATAAAAAATACCCGATGATGTTTTTAATACACGGCGGACCACAGGGCGCTTGGGAAGATAATTTTCATTACAGATGGAATCTTCAAATGTTTGCAGGCGCGGGCTATGTTGTTGTTGCACCCAATCCACGAGGCTCAACAGGCTACGGACAAAAATTTACCGATGAAATTTCTAAAGATTGGGGCGGCAAAGTTTATACTGATTTAATGAATACTTACGATTACGCAGTTAAGAATTTTAATTTTATTGATGCAAAAAATACTTTTGCTTCCGGCGCTTCTTACGGCGGATATATGATCAACTGGATTGAAGGACACACTGATAAATTCAGCGCTTTGTTTTGCCACAACGGAACTTTTAATTTAGAAAGTATGTGGGGAACCACAGAAGAACTTTGGTTTCCGCAATGGGATGTTGGCGGAACGCCGTGGGAAAATCGCGAAGCTTATGAAAAATGGTCGCCGCACCGTTACATACAAAACGCAAAAACGCCAATGCTAATTGTACACAGCGCTTTTGATTTTCGCTTATCTGAAGAACAGGCTTTCCAGTTATTTACAAGTTTGCAAACGCTTGGTGTTGAAAGTAAATTTTTATATTTCCCTGACGAAACGCATTTTGTTTCCAAGCCGCAAAATGCAAAACTTTGGTGGAATACGGTTTTCGATTGGTTTAAGTTACATCAAAAATAGGAGAGCAAATGGAAAAGGAATATGATGTTTTAGAAAATGAAAATGAGTTGTTTGAAGATTACAACGATCTCGGCGCTTTCCGTATCGGCGGCAAAAGTGAACGTGAGAAAGAAGAAGATTTTAATCAAAAAGAATCTTTTGTAGAAGAAAATCTGTGGAGTAAAGTTCAGCGCGTTGGAAAGAAAATATCTTTTGCAAAAGATATTGTTGCACTTTACAATTATATGAAGGATCCGTTTATAAGCTGGCACCGCAAAGCTATTGTTGTTGCGGGTTTGGTTTACTTTATTTCGCCCATTGATTCGATACCCGATATTGCTCCGTTGATTGGATACTTGGATGATCTTGGAGTTATTGCTGCATTAATTAAATTTCTCGGCAGCGAATTGATTCCGTATTACGATCCGCGGTACAGAAAATAAAAATTGAGTATTAGTGCGGGAATAAAGAAACAAAAACGTATTCTCTTTAAAATTATTTAAGTTGTTTGAATGAAGCCTGGCGTATTTACACAACTATATACCCATTTGGTTTTCGCTGTTAAATATCGGGAATGCTTATTAACAAAAGAAATTAGAAGTGAAGTTTTCGGTTACATTAGCGGAATAATATCGAACAGAAAACATAAGTCAATTATAATAAACGGTGTGCAAGACCATATTCACATTTTAATCGGGCTAAATCCCAACGATTCAATTTCTGATCTGGTTGGCTGCATAAAAAGAGATTCATCTTCATTTATAAACAGTAAAAAATGGTTGCCTGCTAAATTTCATTGGCAGGATGGTTATGGCGGTTTTTCTTATGGGCGCTCACAGTTAGAAAGAGTTTATAAATATATTGCAAATCAAGAAGCTCATCATTGTAAAAACACATTTCGTTATGAATACACAGAATTATTGAAAAGATTTGAGATTGAGCATAACGCAAAATATTTGTTTGAGTTTTTTGATTAAACATTTTATAAATCCTCTACGAGGATTAATCATAATCGTCATTAATTTTCTACACTAATTCGACCTCTACGAGGTCTATAAAAATTTGATGTTATCTAAAACTCATTTATGTTTTCTTTTGATAATTAAAAAACATCGTAGATGTTTAATTGTTGTAAAATAAAATAAAACTAAACCTGATCCTCGTAGAGGATCAACAAGAACTTTAAGAACCATTTTTCAAATACGATATAATAAATCTATGAACTACAAACTCATCAAATCCAATCTTCTTTATAAAGGAAAAGTATTCGATCATCTTGTTGATGAAATTGAATATCAAAGCGGCAACAAATCAGTACGCGAAGTTGCTGTTCATGCTGGCGGAGCAGTTGTAATCCCAATTAAAGATAACGGAAAGATTATCCTTGTAAAACAATTCAGGTATCCGATTCAAAAAACTTTGATTGAATTTCCTGCCGGAAAACTTGATAAAAACGAAGACCCGCTGGTTTGCGCAGTTCGCGAACTTGAAGAAGAAACAGGTTACACTGCAAAACAAATTAAAAAACTCGGAGAGATTTTTACGGCGCCCGGTTATTGCACAGAAATTCTCCACATATATTCTGCATCCGGATTAATCACGGGAAAACACAGCCGCGAAGAAGGCGAAGCAGGAATGGAAATTCTTGAGCTTACTCTTGCAGAAATTGAAGCGATGATTTTAAGCGGAGAAATTAATGATGGAAAAACAATCGTTGGTATTTATTATTTAAAAAATCTTCGCTGAATATAATTGCGGCTTTCTTTTTTCTATAAGCCTAAATTCATATATTAAAACACACTTTAATCAATATTTATGAAGATTTATAACCAATTACTGAATACAATAAAGGAAAAGGGTGCGGCGTATTTAATTCTGCTTGATCCTGACAAACTTTCTGAAGGTAAACTTGCAGGATTTTTAAGGCATTGCGAAAAATCAGGCGTTGATGGATTTTTAGTTGGGGGCAGTTTGATGGTTAACGGTAATTTTGAATCGTTTATAGAAAAAGTAAAAATACATTCGGCACTGCCTATCATAATTTTTCCCGGCAGCATCACACAAGTATCACAATTTGCAGATGCAATTTTGTTTCTTTCTGTTGTTAGCGGAAGGAATCCAGAACACTTAATCGGTAAACACGTACTTGCAGCGCCATCAATAAAGAAAAGCGGAATCGAACCGATTTCCACAGCTTATATTCTAATTGAATCGGGTGCAACAACAACGGCAGTTTATATGAGCGGAAGTTTACCAATCCCGCGCAACAAGCCGGAAATTGCGGCAGCAACAGCGCTTGCCGCCGAGTATCTTGGAATGAAATTAATTTATCTTGAAGCTGGAAGCGGCGCGGATAATTCCGTTCCGGATGAAATGGTGAAAGCAGTTTCATCACAATGCAGCGTACCTGTAATTGTTGGCGGCGGAATTCGGAATCCACAATCAGCACATAAAAAGGTTGAAAGCGGCGCTTCAATTATTGTAACTGGCAATTTTTTTGAAAATGAAAATAACTGGGATTTGATAAAAGAGTTTGCTAATGCTGTGCATTGTAAACAATCAATAACAGTTTAAGGAGATATTAATATGACAATTAAAGAATTGGATAAAAAACTTGAGCAAATTAAAAAACAATTGAATAAAGTTGAAACCGATTTGATTAAGGAAAAAATCAGAAAGGTTAGTAGAAAAAAACAAAGTAGGGATAAGAAATCGTTGAAAGACGAAATTGTTAGCTGGAAGAATTTACAGAATCAAATTTCTTTGAAATGGGATAAAAAACTAAGTGCAGTAGAGGAAATTCGTGCTCAACGAGACAAAGATTATTAAGAATCTCACTGTAGATTCTTCTGTAATAGTTGCTTATCTAATTAACGAAAATGAATACAGTCAAACTGCATCTGTTGTTTGGGATAGAATATTTACTAACGGCACAATTGTTTTCATACCAGTTACTGTTTTATCAGAGGTTGTTAGCGCTGTAAGAAGAAGAACCAACTCAATAACTTTTTCTGAAGCAGTAAAAGAACTTTTAATTAGTTCGCATCATTTTAGATTGATAGATATAAACTTAGAAAGATCAATTAAATCTGCACAAATTGCTATCAAATACGGGTTGCGTGGAATGGACTCAATCATTGTGCAGGTTTCCGAAGAGTATGAAACCGAGTTAATAACTTTTGATAATGAGATTAAGGAAAAATACTTGTCTAAAGTAAAAAGGAAATAATGGACGCAAAAAAATTTATAATTGATTCGCTGAACGAAAGTTCTGAAACAAAGTTAAAAATTAAAGATATGCTTGCAGATGAGTTAATTTCAGCAGTTAATTTGCTTGTTGCTTCTTACAAAGACGGCAAAAAACTTTTACTTTGCGGCAACGGCGGAAGTGCTGCTGATTGCCAGCATATTGCTACCGAATTTATGATCAGATTAAGCCATAACATACAACGACCGGCTTTGCCCGCAATTGCATTAACTACCGACTCTTCAAATCTAACCGCCGGCGGAAACGATATTGGATTTGAAAATGTTTTCGCAAGAAATGTTGATGGTCTTGGAAACAAAGGCGATGTTTTGCTTGCAATTTCAACAAGCGGCAACTCTCAAAATATCATAAAAGCTGTTGAGGCCGCTCATCAAAAAGAAATTAAGGTAATTGGTTTTCTGGGCGGAAGTGGCGGCAAACTAAAATCCCTTGTTGATCTTCCAATTGTTATTCCTTCTTCAAACACGCAGCGAATACAGGAAGGACATATTACAATTGCTCATATTATTTGTGAATTAGTTGAGCATAAACTTTACGGAGTAAACTGAATAATATTTTTCTTTAATTTAGTGCTGTTCAAAATTATAAGTTTTTATTAAGGATATTTTATTATGAGGAACATAAAAGAAATAATTGATGACTCATACAAACTTTTCAATCCCGAAAAAAAAATACCGCCAATGACTCTTCGTGCAGGTGATGCTGAAGATAGATATGAGGAAAATTTACCCGCTTATGATCCCAAATTTGATGAACCAACAGACCGGTATTTAGAAAAATACTACGACGGTGTTACATATTTAGATGCTGAGTCGTGGCGTTTTTATCTTCCACATTTAATTGATTACTCGTTAAGAAAACTTGAAGACGGTGAACTGATTGTGGACTCATTCTTATCATCATTACGCCCACCCGATCGTGAGCCTCCGCGACTTAAATCTTTAACGGACGCACAGAAAGAATTAATAAAAGAAGTACTGGATATTTTGGCTTTCGATGATAAATCAATATTCAAAGAATATGCAATGACCGTTATGGAAGAGTATTGGGTATCGAATTCACTTTATGGAAATGATAATTCGAAATTCAATTAAGTTGAATAGGATTGACATCTTTTATTGAAACAGACGTTTTAAAATGCGAACTAAATTCTGCGATACTTAATTATAATATTATTTGGAGTCCGCCAGTTTCGTTGCCATCCAATTAATTTTATCGCCAACCTGAATGTTGTGCATATCTGTAAATCCTGCCAGTACTTCTACAACATAAATTGCGGGCTGGGATGATGGATAACTTGTATCGGAGAGTGTTTTTGTGTTTTTATGTATTGTTACTATTTTTTTTTGATCATTCACAAAAATCATATCCAAAGAAATTAATGTGTTGCGCATCCAGAACGATAGTGCTTTTTGCGCCGGGAATATAAATAACATACCTTGTATAGCGCCCATTTCTTTGCGTTTCATCAAACCAAGCTCTCTATCAAATTCAGTATCGGCAATTTCCAGATCTATTTTAACCTTTGCATTACCGAGTGAATCCGCAAAAGTAAGTTCGCCTTCTTTTGTAAAAGTATAATACTCTTCTTCGGGCTGATTGTTTATGAAGTTATTCATTATAAAAAATCCAATTAATATTACAGCTAAAACTCCTATTAAAATTTTTTGAAGTAACTGCTTGTTTGATTTGCTTGATTTTTTTTGTTCAATATGTTTTGGTTGCTTTTTAGCCATGATCATTTTTCCGATATTTGTATGAAACAAATATAAATAAATCAACTTAGTTTATGAGTAAAATAATCAATCGCAAAATATTGGATTTAACTGATCACCAGCAAAAAATGATCGTTAGTGGATGGGGAACTGACTCACTTAATAAAGCTGTTGTAGAAAAAATAACATATCTATCAGATGGATTAAAAGTAAAAGGTTATATCGCATATCCAAAGGATGATTCAAAAAAATATCCTTGTATAATCTGGTGCCGCGGTGGAATTGCAAATGCCGGCGCGATTGATAAGTTTACAGCACGAGGTATTTTCGGGCAGCTTGCCGGTTGGGGTTACTGTGTTTTTGCTTCGCAATATCGCGGTAACGACGGCGGCGAAGGGCAGGATGATTTTGGCGGCGATGATGTTAATGATGTTCTAAATTTAATTCCTTTGGCAGATGAAATCCCGCAAGCAAATAAAAATGTTTGGGGAATTGAAGGCTGGAGCCGCGGCGGAATGATGACTTATTTATCTTTAACAAAAACAAAATTTTTTAAAGCTGCAATTGTTGCCGGCGGAATCACAAATCTGCGTTGTAACAAATTTGATAATAAATATTTTAATCAACTGAATGAACTGAACGATTGGAAAAATAATGAAGTAGAACTCGCTGAAAAATGTGCTTCCCGTTCTATTCTAAATTTTGCGGATAAACTTTGCAAAACAACACCGATATTAATTATTCATGGCAATGATGATGAAACAGTTTTGCCAGATGATTCTATTGGTCTCTCAAAAAAACTAATTGATTTTAAAATCCCATTTAGATTGGTTTTGCTCGAAGGTGGAGATCATTACTTAAAAACACATCGTAAAGAAGTTGATGCAATGAGAAAAGATTGGTTTAAAAAATATTTAAAGTGAAATATTATGCCCTACACTTCTCTGCAAATCAAACACAGCCTTGATCCGTGCTGATCTGTTTGATTAGTTTAATCCGTTTGCTATTTTTCCTCTACACAATACCCGTTAACTTTTTATCTAAATCACTTTCAGATTTATCCACCCAGAGAGCAAGCACAATATCGCCGGTTACATTAACTACCGTTCGGCTCATATCAAGCAACCTATCAACTCCAAAAATAATTCCTATTCCTTCGGCGGGAATTCCAACTGTTTGCAAAACCATCACTATCATTGGCAATGAGCCGCCTGGCACGCCTGCTGTGCCGATGCCGGCAATAATCGAAAGAATAACAACAACAAACTGCTGAGCAATACTTAAATCAATTCCGTAAAACTGCGCTAGGAATAAAACTGTAATTCCTTCAAACAGGGCTGTGCCGTTTTGGTTGGCGGTTGAGCCGACTGTTAAAACAAAATTAGAAATATCTTTATTTACGTTTAACTTTTCCGATGTTACACGCATCGAGGTTGGCAGTGTTGCATTTGATGAACTTGTGGAAAATGCAGTTACTATTACTTCGCTGATTGCTTTAAAAAAATCTATTGGTTTTTTTTTAATTATAAATTTTAATATTGCTCCGTAAGTGATAAAAAGATGGATTAACAATGCTGTTAATACAACCATCACATAAAGCAGCAGCGTGGATATGATCTGAAAACCAAGTTGCGAAGCAACGGAAAATATTAGTGCTGCAACTCCAATTGGAGCAAGCATCATTGCAAAATCTATTATCTTCATCACAACATCGTACAAACCTTCAAGGCTTTTTATCAATGTTTCCGTTCTGTTGGATTTGGTGGCAGCGAGTGCAATTCCAAATATCAAAGCGAAAAACATAACTGAAAGCAATCCGCCGCCTCTGTAATTGGGATCAAAAGCATTTACAATATCTACAAATGGGTTGCGTGGAACTATATCGAGAATAATTTGGACTAATCCTTTACTTTCTTTTGCTGCGCCAACTATTGTTGATACGGATTGATTGTTGCTTAATGTTTGTATCAAACTATCGCGATCACCGGCAAGCATGTGCGAGCCGGGTTGGATAATATTTACAAGACTTATTCCAATTAGAACAGATATCGCTGTTATTACAAAAGTAAATAGAAGTGATTTTAGTCCAACCCTTCCGATTTTATTTATGTCTTTAAAATCCGCAACGCCAAGTACAATTGCAGTAAAGATCAGCGGAATAACAATCATAAAAATCATTCGCAAAAAAATCTGTCCGGCAGGATATGCAACATTACTTACAAACCACAGAACATTTTTGTTTGCGGGATAGAAAAAATTAACTATCAAACCGGAAACAAGCCCAAACAAAAGCCCGAGTAAAATTTTTGAATGAAGTGGTATTTTCTTTTTCACCAGTAATCTTATGTTTTATTAAAAATGCAGATAAACATACTCAATTAATTTTTTCGTAAAAATAGGCAGTAATAAAAAAGTCGGCGAGCAGCAAGATAATATTCAGGCTGAGAGAATTTAATTTTCTGATAATTGCGGTGGGATCAGTTTTCTGCCTGCATATCCTGCATTAATTTCGTGATAGTATAAAATATCATCTTCATCGCTGCGCCAGCAAAGAAGTACATCCTGCCCGTTTAGCCGCGACGGAAAATCTACAAGCCCGATCTGAAAATTTGTATCTTTATAATAACAGCCGATTTCCTCAAGTTCAGCTAAAAAGCCGTTAACCTTGGCAGCAAGTTTTTTTATTCTAATATCTTCGACAATACCAACGTTGATCTCTTCCGCGATCAATCGCATTTTGCGCGTTGTTTCGAGAATATCTTTTACAATGCTTTTAACCAGTGGCAAAGTTTTTTTAGCTTCGGCGGGTGAAAAATATTTTGTTTCGGTGGTCATTCTTTTAATAATTATTTTAATCGCTTAAAAATACAACTATTCTAAGGTAAAAAAAGTTCAAATTAGCTTAACTTTGCAGTGTAGTTTTACAATAACTTAAAATAATGACCAGTAAGAATTTTCTGTAAATAAAAAAGGATATTAGATGGATTCGTTCGAGAAACAAAAATATACACCAATGGCTTATGATAAATATTTAAACATATTTCTTAATCAGGTACACGTTAGCGATGTTAATTCGTTATCTGAAGAAGATAAAAAATACTTGGAATACAGAAAATTAAATTTTCAAAGATCGCGGCGTGTTGAAAAAACTTTTGAACCAACCAGCGAAGCCAAAAGAATTTTTTCCGAAATTTCTTCAAAACAAAAGTGGATTGTAATTACTGAAAGCTGGTGCGGCGATTCATCACAAAACCTGCCTGTTATTGCTAAACTTGCCGCTCTTAATAATAACATAGAATTTGAGATTGTTTTACGCGATAGTAATCTAACTTTTATGGATTTTTATCTAACAAACGGCAGCAGAAGTATTCCAAAACTAATTGTGTTTGATAAAAATGAACATGATCTTTTTCAATGGGGTCCGCGTCCAGCAGCAATTCAAAAAAGATTTGTTGAACTTAAAATAAGCGGAATGGAAAAATCCGAAATAAACAAAGAACTGCATCTCTGGTACAGCAGAAACAAAGGCAGCGAGGTTGAAAGGGAAATTTTGGAATTATTAAAAACAACTCTTAAATAAAAAAAATATATTCCTTTTTACTTACAAACAATTGATTAATAAATTTATTACTATTTATGACTTCACACGAAATACGACAACAGTTTTTAGACTTTTTTAAAAGTAAAAATCATCGCATTGTTTCATCATCTCCTGTTGTTCCGTTTGATGACCCGACACTGCTATTTACAAATGCAGGAATGAACCAGTTTAAAGATGTTTTTTTAGGAACAGGAACCCGCGAATACAAGCGCGCAGCCGATACACAAAAATGTATCCGTGTTTCAGGCAAGCACAACGACCTCGAAGAAGTTGGACACGATACTTATCATCATACTTTGTTTGAAATGCTTGGTAATTGGTCTTTTGGCGACTACTATAAAAAGGAAGCTATCGGTTGGGCTTGGGAATTATTGACAGAAGTTTGGAAACTTCCTAAAGAAAGATTGTGGGCAACTGTTTATAAAGATGATAATGAAGCGCTTGAACTATGGAAATCCGAAACCGATATAAAGACCGAGCATATTTTAAAGTTTGCCGAGAAAGACAATTTTTGGGAAATGGGCGAAACCGGTCCGTGCGGTCCCTGTTCTGAAATTCATATAAATGTTGGTGATGATTTTGATAATCCAAAATATGTTAATGCCGGCTCGCCGGAATGTATTGAAATATGGAATTTGGTTTTTATTCAATACAACCGTGATGAAACGGGAAAGCTTAATGAACTACCTGCAAAACATGTTGATACCGGAATGGGTTTTGAACGAGTGTGCGCGGTGCTTCAACAAAAAAAATCAAATTACGAAACAGATGTTTTTAGCCCCTTGATTCAGAAAATTTCTAAAATATCCGGAATAGAATATTACACAACGCTGCCTGCCGAAAATTCAAAGCAAGCAGAGGATCATAATATTTCAATGCGCGTAATTGCAGATCACATTCGTGCATTAAGTTTTGCAATCGGCGATGGCGCTGTGCCGGGCAATGAAGGACGCGGTTATGTTTTACGCCGTATTTTAAGGCGCGCCGCACGTTACGGAAGAAAACTAAATCTTAACGAACCTTTTCTTTACAAACTTGTTGATGTGCTTTCCGAAACGATTGGCGATGTATTTCCGGAGCTTGTAAAGAACAAGCAGAACATCAAAAAAATTATTAAAGCCGAAGAAGAAAGTTTTAACACAACTCTTGATAGAGGAATTGCATTGTTCGATGCAATTGCCGAGGAAGTTACAAACTTCGATTTAAATTCAATTATAAAAGAACTTAAAAAATTGCAAAACCACGTTAACGATTTGATGGACGTGGAATTAAAAGAAAAAGTAAACAGGCTGATTGATCAGCGTGAAAATCTTACCAACGAAAATGCATTAAGTGAAATTGATTCTATTCTCTCTCACTCGCAGGAAGATAAACTTTCAATACTTACAGCCGAACTTGCAAAACTTCGCAAGAAACATCAAAAATATATTACAGGCGAAGACATATTTAAGTTGTACGATACATTTGGTTTCCCTGATGATCTGCTTAATGTTATGGCGCAGGAAAAAGGACTAAAACTTGATGTTGAAAGATTTCAACAGTTGATGAACGAACAAAAAGATAGAGCGCGTTCATCTACAAAAAGAAAACTTGCAGACATAGCCGTGCAGGTTTCTACTCTTAACGGATTTGAATTGTTAGATGGCCTGCCTACTACGTTTGTAGGGTATGATCAGTTAATTATCGGCGCTCAAATAGTTGGATATAAAAATGAGAATGGGTTATCATTTCTAATTTTTAATCGAACTCCTTTTTATGTGGAAGCAGGCGGACAGATTGACGACATCGGAGTGTTTGCAATCTCGGATGAACTTTTTGAAATTGTTGATGTTACTAAGGTTGATAACAGGATAATCCATATTCTTAAAAATGAGCAGCATTTTCAATTTCAAACAGGAATGGATGGACTCCTAAGTATTTCAGAAAACCGCCGATGGGATATTATGCGAAACCACTCGGCAACACATTTTTTGCACGCTGCTTTGCGCGAAACACTCGGAACACACGTACAACAAGCCGGTTCTTATGTTGGACCCGACAGGCTGCGATTTGACTTCACACATTTTTCAAAACTTACACAGGACGAAGTTCAAGCAATTGAAAATATTGTGAACGAACAAGTGCGAAAAAATATTCCTTTGCAGCACCATCGAAGTATTCCGTTTGATGACGCAAAAAAAATGGGCGCACTAATGTTCTTTGGCGATAAGTATGGTGATAATGTTAATGTAGTTCAGTTTGGTGATTATACGATGGAATTTTGCGGCGGCACTCACGTTCATAATTCTTCCGAAATAGGTTTGTTTAAAATTATCAGTGAGTCGTCTATTGCAAGCGGAATAAGAAGAATTGAAGCCGTAACCGGCGCGGGTGTTGAAAAATATATCACTCAGCAGCACGAACAAATTAAATCGAACGAACAAAAGATTGAAGAACTTTTAGATGCAAAGAAAAAACTTGAGAAAGAAATTGCTGAACTAAAGACAAAAGAAAAACTTGAACAGCTCGATCATATTCTTTCTTTGTCATCTGAAGAAAACGAAATAAAAATTTACAAGGGAAGAGTACATGTTGATAACATGGACGAACTTAAATCTTTTGGTGATGAAATGAGAAACAGAATGGGAAGCGGTATTGGAGTTTTGATTTCGCAAATTGATGATAAAGTTGGAATTGTTGCAGTCGTTTCGGATGATGTAATAAAAAATAATAAACTTAGCGCTGGTAAAATTGTTGGCGAACTTGCAAAGCTTGTCGGCGGCGGCGGCGGCGGTCGCCCGCACCTTGCTACCGCAGGTGGAAAGGATGTTGGACAAATTGTAACTGCGCTTTCTAAAGTTGAAAAAATTGTTAGTAATTTTATTTGAAAAATATTTTTTTAAGGAGCTGTATATGAAAGGCGAAACATTACTTACGGTAGTTAAAGAAAAACATAAGCTCGAATCAATTCAATCAAGAACTTCGTACTCAAGCGCTTGGATTGCTTTTTTTATGATTACTATGTATCTGGCTTTAGTATTAGCTTATCCGGAAAAAATTCATTCGGAAAGTTTTTGGTTACTTCCAGTAATAATTTACTTTGTATTAATTCTTGCCTTGCTTCAATCCTTTTTTTTAATTGTTAGACATTTGATGAACAAACGTTTTATAATGATAATTGAGGCAATCTTACAAGAAAATGAAAAAACAGAAAACTCAAAAGAAAAGATTACCGATTGATTTATTTTTAACTTTAAAAAACACAATTTTTAATATTTTAAGTACCAAATAAGCTGAAATAAATAAAAATAATAGATAAGTTTTTTTGCAAATGATATTTTAATTGGTAAAAATTTCCGCAAAAATTATAAATAATTGAATTATTTACATTATTAGAATGAATTTGTAGGCACAAATATTGCGGTTAATTTGTTGTACATCCTAAAATAAAAATATTGCAGATTATTTTTATAGGAGTTACTTTAATAATTAGAAATAAAAAGGCAAGGAAAGAATACAATGGGACAGCAACAATTACTTTTAATAGTACTTGGTGTTATTATTGTTGGGGTAGCTGTAGTAGTAGGAATAAATTTATTTAAAGTTCATGAGCGCCAGGCACGTTTTGATTCTATAATATCTGAATTTCAATCTATTGCTGGTATGGCTTTAGCACATTACCAAAAACCAAAATCAATGGGCGGTGGGGGCCGTAGTTTTGAAGGATTTAGACCATCTATTTCTTCGATTGATTATGATTCTACCAACGCTAACCAATTTAGTGTTACTCATTGGTGGTTTACGGATTTAGGAAGATTTTCATTTAGAGAAGATCTTGGAGATGCTTTTACCAATCCTCCCACTCAGCCCTACAAAACAATGCAATTGTTTTGTACTAGCTTACAGTATGAAAAACCAGCATTTACTATTAGAATGATTATTAGTTATAATCTTACAGGGTCTTCTAATAATCAAGCATTTAATATTGCAACTTTAATATTAACTGGTATGTGATAAAAAATTCTTTAATGTTATTTAGGATTAATTAAAAATACTTACTGCCTGCATTTAAGTTCTTACTTGCAAAAAGAATTTAACAAGCCTGTTTAATTCTTAAAAGGATTCAATCTGCATTCATCAAAGAATGGGCGATATGTTTGGGAGCTATCCAATTTTTGAATCCATCCGTTTTCCAATCCGTATTTATCTAAAAGATTAACAACCTTTTCGTATTCAGAATTGCGTAACGGGCGATCAATAAGAATATCTTTAATTGTTTTGTTTGCAGGATAATATTGAGACATCACAGAGATATGGATTTCGGTGCTCAACTCATCGGCAATAAACTTAAAAACATTTTCAGTTTCTGATAAATCATTTGGCAGTACAAGATGTCTGATTATCAATCCTCTAACAACAATTCCGTTTTCATAAACAAGTTTATTGCCAACCTGAATGTACATTTCTTTAATTGATTCTTTTGTTCTTTCAAAATAATTATCAACCAGCGAATATTGTTTTGCATACTCGCTATTTCCGTACTTAAAATCAGGCAGATAAATATCAACAACATCATTATAGAGTTTTAACATTTCTACACTATCGTATCCGTTTGTGTTATAGATAATCGGAATTTTAAGCCCGTTTATTGCAGCAAAGTAAATTGATTTAAGAATAGTTGCCGAAAAATGACTTGGTGAAACAAGTCCAATATTGTGGCAATCTTTTTCTTGCAGTTCAATCATTATTTCTGCTAAACGTTTGTTAGTTACTTCGTTAAGATTTTCTGAGCTTGGATTCTGGCTTATTTCAAAATTCTGACAGTAAATGCATTTGAGATTACAATTGCCGAAAAAAATATTTCCTGCACCTTTTGTACCGGACAAAACAGGCTCTTCGCCAAAATGTGGTGTGTAAGATGAAACTGCAGGCAAGTATCCGCTGGAGCAAATTCCATACTTGCCGTTTATTCGATCAACTTTACAATTGTGCGGACAACTTGAGCAGGAGGTTAGGTTGCTAAAGGCTACTTCCGCGCGTCTAAGAAGCTCGCCGTTTTTAGGCAACTTTATATATGATGGTTCAAAACTCATATAGAAATATAGATTTTAAATAGTTGATAGCTTATACATAAAAACTATAATATTAAACTGCATTTATTAAAACAAAAGCTGCCATTTTGAGTCAGCCTATTCAAGTTAAGCAGAATAAAAAACCATCTTTTGCTTTATAAGTAATTATAAAAACTCTAAAACATCGCTTATACATTTACAACTTAGCTGCCTATTTTTCCATATCGCTGATAATCGGAAAAGAGCAACACAATTTTTTTATTGTTTTTTATGTATGGATAGTAAAGTTCATAGTTTCCGTCGTACGCGCTAAACTTTACTTCGTTAAAATTATTTTCAAAAACTTTATACAAATATTCTCTGTCCTGCTTTGATGTGCTGAACAAGTAATTTTTCATTTGCGGCGGCAAGGTATCATTTAACGTTCTGTAATAATTGTCAAAAACAAGCAGAACTTTTGAGTTTAAAAGCGAGTCTTTTACAATAACTGAAACGTTTGGAAAGTATTTGTCCGTTTTCGACATCATGTATAAAACATCGTCCATCTGTAATAACCATTCTTTGTTGAATGAATAATCGAGCAGCTTATTTGCTTTCTCGGAGTTGTCCTCAACTATTGATTGCGCCGCTTGAATTAAAAGATTTTCTTTCTTTCTGGCTGTAAGATAATCACCTGTAAATAATAAGATAAATATTACAGGAAAACTTAAGCCAAAAGTCCAGAACCATTTTCTTGTAATTGTTTTTGAAATAACCGGATTATCCTGATTGTGCTTTTCTGCAATACGTGTAAGGTTGAACATAACATTTATAAATAGAGCACCGGACATTAGCGCTAAGATCCCGAGAACGCTCATATAAAATGTTTCGGTAATATTTTCTCTAAAAACTTTCAGTCCAAAAACTTCTATGGATATAAAAACAAAAACCCAGTAGATCAAGAGCACTATTGAAATTGTCCCAACAATATTACTTAGTTTTACAAATGATTTGGGGTTCATAACAAATTCCTTAAAATTATTTTTGTGCGTTATACGATTTGTATTTTTAAATGTTTCAAAGTTTTAATTTTACAAGAATATGAATTGTGTGTTGATTAGTTCTTCTTGTTATTCCGTTATTTCAACCCTGTAAAGTTTTTCAACATTTTTATCAATCTCATTTTGCAGCGCAGCAATTTTTATTCTGTTGCGCAACCTGTTACTGATTAGGCTTTGTGATTCATCAACACATTTAATTATGCTGTCGTGCAGCTCTTTTTGTTTTTTGTTTTTCAGATCGATTTTAAAAATCGGTAATTCTTTTAGGTACTCAACAGTTACTTGTGTTGTTAATTTCATACCAAGGTTATAAACATTATCATAATAAAACTTCATCAACCTTGAATTAAGAATCCCAAGCAAAAATCTGCAATCGTATTTACAGTTATAAATTGAGTACGCCGTATTAAAAACTAAATGTTTTTGTTTGCTCTTTAAATAAACACCAACCGGATGTGTTGCTATTCTTTGAATATAAATTCTATCTCCTTTTGAAATATCTTCTTTATAATCAATGCCTTTTAAGCCTTGGGCAACAATGTAGTAACAATCTTTTATTTCGTAACAATCAATCTGCTTACCGGATAAACAGGGCAAAGAATATTTACCGGATTTTTTATCGCTGCTTATAGAAATAACATTTTTGTAAGAAAGTTTTGTTTTGCAGGATTTACATTTCTTTTTCTTTTTTTCGTTGTAATATTTTTCGCCGGCTTCGTTCCATGTTCCGCAATAAATACACTTTGTTAGTTTGGCTTTTTGCCCAAGTTCTATGCCGCGTTTTATTTTTGCAATCTCCGGAAATAATTTTACGCTGCTTGCTTCAATTGCTTCAAGAACTTTTACTTTTTCTTCCGTTATATTAAAAGAAAAAGCATAAATGGGATTTTTACTGAATATTTTTTGATTGACTGTGCTTTTTTGAACATTGTCTTTCTGAAATATTGTCAGTGCTGTTTTTTTACTTAATTCTTTTGAAATTATAGGCGATACACAATCGGAAGCAACATTAGGAAACTTGCCAAAATCTATAAGGTTTACAAGCGAATAATTGTTTATTATGTTTTTTCTAATTGATTGATAGGTGGAATTTTTAATAAACACTTTCGGAATCAATAAACCAATTGTGCCGTCGGCTTTAATCAACTTCATTGCCAGCAGTAAAAACGGAGCAAAAATGTTTAGATTTTTTTCCTCCATTGCATATCGCTCGGCAATAAACTTATTTAATTTGTTACCGATTTTAGAGCTCCATGGCGGATTTCCAATAACACAATCAAATCCGCCTTTGTCAAACACTTCGCAAAATTTAATGTGATAATTAAACGGCTTATAGTTATCTATATTAGAAAAATATTGTTTAAGCGGTTCGTTATATTCTCTTTCAATTGCAAATACAGCAATTTTAATTTTATCTAAAAGTTTATCTTTTTTTACAAGATCATTTTCGTTAAAAAACTGATTTTTCAAATCAACTAATTTTTTCAAATCGGATTTTTCTATAAAAGAATGATCAAACATATCAAGCTGTGCTTCGGATTGGAAACTTATGTTTTCGGGATCGTTTCCAAATATTAGCGAATTACCGCATTGTATGTTCAACGAAAGGTTTGGAAGAATTTTTTGCTGCGGTAGTTCGGATATGTTTAAGCCATCCAACGCTTTTAAGAAAAGATTTAACTTTGCAATTTCTACCGCGCGTTCATCCAGATCAACGCCAAACAAATTTTGTGTTAATATTTTTTTGCGAACTTCAAATTCAAAAAATAATGATGGTTTATGATTGCTAACTTCTTCATACGATTTATATGCTTTATAAAAATAGTCGTATGCTTTAATCAAAAAAGAACCGCTTCCGCAAGCCGGATCAATAACGGTAATTTTCTCTAATTCATCAACCGACTTGCATCTGTTTATTTTGGGAAGCAGAGTATTTTGAATTATGAAATCAACAATTTCCGACGGAGTATAAAATATACCCTGAGTTTTTCTTTTTTTAGTTTCTCTTGATTCATCAACGGCAGCCGGTTCTTTGGTTGTCTTCAGCAGTTCGCCGAGATAATCTTCATAAACTTCGCCGATAATATGTGCGTTGATGTTTTTATTAGAAAAGTCAATTGAATTTATTCCGCGTATTATCTCTTCCGAAACATCATTATCAATATCAAAGGAAGTATCATCACATAAATCAAATGCAAATAACTCGGAATTAAATTTTTCATTAAGTTCAATAAATTTTTGTTTCAGTTCTTCGTAAAAACTTTTTCTCTTTGAAAAAAGGACAGCTCCGAGATAATCTTGCGAGATGATGTTTTTTTGATAGCAAAACTGAATGAAAATAAGCCTGTCTAATATTTTTTGCGTTTGATTATCTAATTCAGCGGCTGAAAATTTAAAATGATATTTGTGAAATAGATAATTTCTTAATTGCTGCCGCCAAACTTTTAATTGTGCAAAAAATTCATTGCGAATTTCTTTAGCTTGTTTATAATAAATAGGGTTATCGTCTATCTTGCCTTTTCGCGCCCTTAAATTACCATATTCGATGTTGCTGAAAAAATCAAGCAGATCATCTTCATTTGGATTTACTTGCGGTTTGGTTTCCTCGTCTAAAATTAAGCTTAGTTTTTTATTATAGTAAAGCTGTTTTGTATGTGCGTTGTATATTCTCCACTCAACAAAATTTGTAAGTATTCCCCAATAAACGCCCTCGGCACTACAGTAATTGCAAAGTTGATTAACAAAAGAAATTTTGGGATAACCCTCATCAAGCGATTTGAAAGGCTCTTTAGACTCAATTACAAAAATTGTTCCGCCGCCTTTACCTATAAGAAGTACATCCGGTTTTTTACCGGTTTTGATTTCCTGATTTTCATTAATAATCCAATTGTTAGATGACCATCCTAATATTTTTAATACTTCAAGTATGTAAGAAGATTGAACATGCTCTTCCGATCTTTGCATCGCATTATTATTCACAAAGTCCTGTGCGATTTTAATTATTTTGCTTATGTCGGATTTAGAGATTGTCATCTTTGAAAATATTCCAAATGTAAAAACTGTTTTTTAACAAACGTTAAAATAAACACTTTATTAACGATTAATAATTTGTTTATGCAAACTTAAATAAGGATAGCCCAAAGAAAAAAGCAAGGCGCTTTATAAAAATGCTTTCGGAGGCTTAAGCGATTTTATTCTGTTTCTAACGGATATTTTATTTTATCAGTATAATTGCTCAGCACTTTACCGATCTTCAATAGATTATAATCATCATATCTTTTGCCGATAACTTGAATCCCAATAGGTAAATTTTGACTGCTAAACCCAATCGGCATAGCAAGAACAGGAGATTCGGTAAAATTAAAAGGAATTGTATAAGCCTGTGTTGCTAAATAGTAATGCACATTTTCCCCGTTTACTTTTAACGGTTCATTATAAACATTAAAGTTTCCATATTGCTTGCTCGGCAAATGATGATTGAATGCTGTTATAGAGCTAACGGGACAAATCCATACATCATAATCACCCAAAAAATTTTCTAACTGAGTTATAACGGAATCCTGATAATTGGAAGCGATCATATATTTTTCTACCGATGTGGGCTTTACAATATTTTGATGCATCGGAACATCTTCCAGATCTCCAGCAGTAAAAAAAGAACCGAGCCATCTCATAAAGTTTGAAGTATTATATCCGCCCTGCATTCCAACAAGGCTGCCCCAATTTTTCCAGACCCTGTAAAAATCAATATCAGGTGTAATTTTAATTACGGTTGCACCTGCTTTTTCTAACTTAGTAACAAAATTTTGAATGTTTTGTTTAATTTCATTGTCAACCGGAACACCGCCGAATTCATCTGCCCAGGCAATTTTTAGATTTTTTATTTCTGCCGTAAAATCATTCTTTACTAATGGTGCAACTCTTTTATAATCATTAGTAGCGGATGCAACTATGCTCAAAGCAACTTCAAGATCATCAATATTTCTTGCTAAAAGTCCGGCACAAGCCAGCGATCTTATTCCATTTACACTATCTTCTTTACTGAATTGCAAACCTGTAAAAGGAATAACTCCATAAGTAGGTTTGAATCCATAAACGCCGCAATAACCGGCGGGCAAACGAATGGAACCTGCCAAATCGTTACCAAACGACAGCGGTGTCATTCCTGTTGCAAGAGCAGTTGCACAACCGCCGCTGCTTCCGCCGGAGGTTTTTGATGTATCCCATGGATTATTTGTTTTACCAAAAATTGGATTGTCGGTTTGCATATCCATTGCCAAAACCGAGAGATTTGTTTTGCCGATTATTATTGCGCCTTCGGATTTTAATAATTTTACTAAATCTGCATCGTTTGAAGGTACATTATCTTTTAATGGCTCAAAACCTGATGTTGTGAGAATTCCTTTGGTTTTATAATTGTCTTTTATTGTAACGGGAACGCCGTGCAGCCTTCCCCATATTTTTCCTTTTGCAAGAGCGCTATCGGCTTCAATTGCTTTTTCTAATGCTTCTATTTTGTTAATTGTAACAACTGCGTTGTATGTTTTGTTATATTTTTCAATTTGATTGATGAATGCTGTTACGGCTTGATAAGAAGATAATTTTCCAGTGCGTATTTTTTCCGCAAGTTCTGTTGCAGAAGAAAAAACAATTTCATTTTGTGCCATTGATTGTCCGGTAAATATTAATAGTGAAATAAATAGATAAATGTGTTTCATGATTTTTGTGCTTAAATAATTTTAGTACAAAAGTATAAACCCCGCACACAAAATCCATTGAACTATATTAAGAAATGATTTTGCTCCTTAGTTTGCTTAGATATTCCGGTGTAATATTCAGGTACGAAGCTATTAAGTACTGCGGAACTCGCTGAAGTACATCCTGCCTGCCTGCCAATAAATTTTTATACCTCTCGGCTGGAGTTTTTAATATTACTTCCCTTACTTTTTGCTCCCACGATGCAAAAAGATGCTCAGCTACCAATCGTCCTGTTTTTTGAAACCGCCAATCGGATGAATAAAGTTCTTCTAATTGTTCTTTAGAAATAATCAATAGATGCGAATTTTCAAGCGCTTTAAAATTTTTCTTAACTGGAATGCCTTTAATAAAAGAAGGATAATCCGCAATAAAGCAGCCTTCAAAACAAAAGCCTTCTACAATTTCATTTCCATCTTTAAGATAGAATGAATAAAAGCCTCCTTTTTGAACAATTGCCAGATGCCGACAAAACTGCCCTTCGGATAAAAAATTTTGTGCCTTTGAGATTTTGACAGGATGCAGTTTGCTGAAAAAAATCTCAAGAAGATCTTCCGGTAAACTTAGCAGTTTATTTACGTTGTTTTTTAATTCATCTGTCATTTGATCTTTTTAGATAATGAATAAGTGTTTGTTTTATCTGTACTAAAAATTGTTTATTACTAAAATAAATCGCTTGCTTTTAGTGATGCTAATAAGCGACATTAAATCCAAGCTTATTTTGTTTTATATAATTCGCTAAAATCTTTGTGATTGTTGTCTTTTGAATCCATTAATTTAAATGGTTACCTGTTCATATTATATCCATACTTATTTTTAAAAGCGTATTCAAAACCAATCTATCGGGTTTTAAATAGTTATTATAATATAGAAAGTTGTTATTCATCATTTCGAATATTTTGTCTTTGTTTTCCAGCAGAGAGTTTGTTTTATCAAGCAATTCCATTTCATCTTTATATGCGTAATAATTTTTTCCACTTTCAAATCCACCTGGCACATAATAGTTCAGCTGCTCCGAAATTATAGAACGCGAAGCTGCAACATATTCACCAAGTTTCCACACAATGGAATTGTGTAAGCCATTTGTTGCTATACATATATTGTGTTCTTTAACGGCTTTAACAAAATATTCTTTTTTTGTAATTGTAGAGGGCAGCACCAATTCCTTTGCTGTTTTAAGTGAAAAATCATCTGCTAATAATCCGCCCAAAAAATATTTTCCAAATTCTTTTTTACAGGCTTTAATATAATTTATTCTGTTTTGATTAATTCGCTCTCTTTCGATTTTCAAGTGTTCAAGCCCGGTTTCTAAAGGATTCCATAATCTCTCTATTAAAAGAATTTTATTCTGCTTCTGTGGCAAAGGATAAAATTCTAAATCACTTGCGCGCATATAGTTTGTGTTGTAAAAACTTGAATAGATACGGTTAGTTCTAATTATATCTTTTACTACTTCCAATGAGCCGGAAAAAATTTTGTTTTCCGGTTTAACCGGATAATTTAATCCTAAAGGATAAATCCGACAATTTGCTGGACAGTATTCTTCTGCAAGTTTGTTGTAGCTTCTTTTAAAATAAAAATCAGCTTGAAAATTATTTTTAAAATATTTTAGATTGTTTAATTCTGTATCGTCAATCCAGTTAAAACCATCAAGAGTATCATATATAACTTTCTGTTTATTGTTTATTATTACTGTAAGCACAGGCTTTGCAATATTACCCAAGGCGGGTTTGATAGAAATGTTTACAATTCCCTGTTGGCGCAGTTTTTCAAATCCGGTGTAAATTTGATACAAATGCGGAGAGGAAAAATATTGCAGTTCACAATCAAATAATGGTTTCAAAATACACCCGAAATGTTTTTTGTTTGAATATAGTACCTGCGGACTTTTACAATTTGAACATTCCGATGTTTTAGAATGTAAACCCGCATTTTTAATGAAACATCGGAATGCTCAACCTTAACAACTTTTTTTATCAATCCATCCAAATTAGAATTAGAATAAACAATAAAAATCCCGGATTACTCTTTTAAAAAATATCCGCTTTGCCGGATTTGGCTGTGTTCTTATTTCAACAGCGTCATCTTCTGGGTTTGTATTTGTGTTTTTCCGTTTGATGATGATTCGATTTTATAAATATACGTTCCGCTGTTTAATCCGTTTGCATCAAAACTTAAAGTATGTGAACCGGCTTCTTTACTTTCATTCAACAATATTCTTATTTCCTGACCAAGAATATTATAAAGAGTAAGCTTTACATAACCTGCTTCGGGCAGGTTAAATTTAATTGTTGTGTTCGGATTAAACGGATTTGGATAATTTTGTTCTAACGTAAATTCATCTGGCTTGCTTATTAAAACTTCAACTTCTTTTAAATAATCAAACTGTCCATCGTTATCAATTTGCTTTAGGCGATATTGTACTTTGAGAGTATGATTAAGAGCGAGATCATCTGTGAATGAATATGATTTAGAAGAATTACTATTTCCATTTCCAGCAACAAATCCAATCTTCTCCCAATCTTTTAATCCTTCTATCTTTGAATCTTTCAATCTCTGAATTTCAAACCCGTAATTATTTACTTCAGTAGCTGTTTGCCAGTTTAATTTTACAGATGAACCGGAAACCGATGCGGAGAATGAAATTAGTTCAACAGGAAGAATAACATTTGATACATAATTGCTTAATGAGGTTGTTATGCCGCTCCAGTCGGTTGTAACCTCATCATTCGGGCATGCATCAAAAGTAGCATGGGGATTATTATCACCTGTTAAATAAAACTGAATATCGCCAGTGAGAACATTTCCAATCGCTGATTTTAAAATCTTTACTTCAATCCATCCATCCTGATCGTTACCTTCTATATTTTCTGCATAATCTGAATAAAGAGTACCAGTACCATCCCAGCCTGCACCATTCCAGGTATGGAATTCACACCAACCTCCAAGCGTACCGCGCACTATAAAATCCGGCAAATTAGTGTGTGCATAGTTTATAGATCGTGACCACGACTCTGTGCTTCCGCCGCCTGTTTTTGTGTTTATTAAAAATGCCCATGCTTGCCAGCTTGATGCAGTAACTTCCGCACCTATATAGATACTATTAGCATCAAGTACAGAATAAATCTTTTTTGCATTAGCGCCCGCCCATCCTGCAGAACCGTCTGCTGAGGCAATTGGAACGCCCCAAACGGACTCGCCGTCAAAAGTTCCATCAATAACCGGTTGTGAAAAAACGGCAGCAGTTAAAAGTGCAAAAAGTACAATTATATTTTTCATTTTATCTCCCAATAATGTGTTTTGATTATTTCTCAATAAAAATTAACAATAGCAGTATAGATTATCAATTGAAGTTTGAAATCAATTTATAAAAATAATGATAGCCTTTCTAAAAAATTGTTTATTGGATTAATATCATTTTCTTTGAAATAATATATTCGCCATATAATAACCGATAAAAATAAACTCCGCTCGAAAGTACTTTTGTTCCGTCTGTAGTGGAAAAATTTATTTCATAATTCCCCGGTTCCTGCGCCTCATTTACCAATGTTGCAACTTCTTTACCAAGTATATCATATACTTTTAATGTAACCATTTGTAGAGATGCATCGCTATGCCTCCGTACTTCCTCTCCTTGCGAAGAAGGGGATTGAGGGGAGGTCGGAATTGAATAGCGAATTTTTGTAATCGGATTAAAAGGATTTGGATAATTTTGTTCTAGCGTAAATTCATCCGGTTTGCTTATTAAAACTTCAACATCTTTTGAATATTCAAACTGTCCATCGTTATCTATTTGCTTTAAGCGATATTGTACTTTGAGAGTATGATTAAGATTAAGAGTGAGATCTTCTGTGAAAGAATATGATTTAGAAGAATTACTATTTCCAGTGCCCGCTACAAATCCAACCTTCTCCCAATCTTTTAATCCTTCTATCTTTGAATCTTTCAATCTCTGAATTTCAAACCCGTAATTATTTACTTCCGTAGCTGTTTGCCAGTTTAATTTTACAGTTGAGCCAATAAGTGATGCAGAAAAGGATGTTAGCTCAACTGGAAGTGCTGCTTCACCTTCTACCCAAACAGCATAACTGCGCGCCGGCAATTTAATGTTTACCCTGCTATCCGATGCAACGGTAAGAGTTGGAGTAGTGGCGTTACCAATTTGATCTCCGAATGTTGTTCCGATAGATAGTCCCGCCATATTAACACCAACCCACATATCAAGCGCCGCACCTGCGTAATTTATAGCAACAAGAACATCTTTGCCAGACGGATTGTTTCTTAATTGATATACCAACGTTGTATTTGCAAACCCTGTATTAAAAACTGGATTATATGTTGTTGAAAAGTTTGTAAGATAATCTCGTGCGGATGAACCATAAATAAAGTTTCGGTGAACATTCATTAAAGCATCAATTTTTTGTTTCATTCCTCCGTTCGCAAAACCTGTAACACCGTAATAATCGGGATAAAATACACATGGCATACCGATCTGATTATTTGTTAGTAAATAAGCGTAAGCAAGTATCGGATCGTTATCTATTGCTTGACCCGCGCTTCTAAAATCATGATTATTTGCAAATGTAACAACATTTATTCCATTAGCGCCATGTGCATCAACTATGCTTGAGTTAAAAATATTCCTTACATCATAACCAAACTGATCGGAGGCTTTTTCTAAAGCATCGCGCAAAGAAAAATCAAACACACGCGGAGCAATAGAAGATTTAGCCGTCTCATCCATATATAAATAAACCTGATCTATCCAGCCTTTTAACAGAGATGTGTTTGAATCATAAAACTCGCCAACAACTAATCCGGGATTTATTCCGTTTAAGTGAAGATTGGTTAAAAGATTACCAACAAATTCCGGTGGAAAATGTTTTACCGCATCCATTCTTAAACCACGAATACCAACATCATTCCACAACCAGCGCGACCAATCAAATAAAACATTTTTGGTTGAACCAATATTCTGATCGTAATCATAAAAAAACCACAACCAATCCCAATCACCGTCTAACTTTGTAGAAAAAGTAGAATTGGGTTTGAAGTTTTGATAATTCATCGCTCCTTGCCCGCTGGGCATATTTGTAAAATCGGTATATGTTTGATAAATCAATTCGCCCGCAATGTCTGCCGATCGTGGAGCTGCCCATATTCCATAAATACGTAAATCGGAGTAGCCGCTGTTCCTGTTTCCGAAGTAAATAAAAATTGTGTCGCCTGCGGAATAAAAATCATCTGCTGCAAGTGATAGATGAAATTCATCTGTCCTGCAACTCGAAACATTATCATTAATTGCATACATATCCCTGCCGAGCGAAATGTTGTTGTTTGCTTGAGAACAATCGCCGCCGCCGTTTGGTTCTGATTCAGTTAATGCGGTAAGGTTTTGCCATCCTTTGCGGTTGGTTTGCATGTAAACTTTGTACTCATAATTAATAAACTTGCTGTGCGCAGAAGCAGAACTTATTTTGAAATAATAATCACCCGCATTATTTCCCGTTGCGCCGCCAATGGGAAGTATAATTCTAAATCTATCGTAAGGAAATGGATTATAACCCGTGTTTGCTTTATCATAATTAAAATTGTTTATATAGTTTTTTAATTCGGGGTTGTTCTCCGCTTTTCCGCCGTCGCGATGATTATAAACAACATCGGCAACTGCTTTTAATCCTAAGGAGTTGAATTGTGTAATAAGCTCATCCACATTCATACGAGTTCCAAAACCCGTTGCTCCGTTACCAAACTCGCCAAGATCATATAAGTCTTTTGGATCATAACCATTGCTTGAGTTACCGAAACTTGAGCGCGAAAGCGGTGGAAGCCATATATAAGTGAAACCTGCATTTTTTAATTCGGCGGCATGATTTTTAATTGTATCTGCCCATAAATATCCGCTTGTTGTTTTAGGATAATCCCAGTACCATCCCTGCATTAAAAAATCCTGTGCAAAAGCCGGCACAGTGAGTTTTACAAACAGCAAAATGAAAAACAAACACGACTTTTTATTAAACGATATTATGTGCATAAATTTTTATTCTCCCAAAGACAGTTTATTTCAAAATAATCATCTTCTTGGAGTTCACATAATCGCCTGCTTGCAAGCGATAAAAATAAACGCCGCTCGGCAGCGCAAATGTTCCGTCTGTTAAGGAAAAGTTAACTTCATAATTTCCAGATTCCTGCGCCTCATTTACGAGTGTTGCAACTTCATTTCCAAGAATATCGTATATCTTTAGAGTTACTTTTGACATTTCACCTTTGACGTTTGATGGAACGCCATAACGTATTTTTGTAATCGGATTAAAAGGATTTGGATAATTTTGTTCTAACGTAAATTCATCCGGTTTGTTTATTGTTACCTCAATTACTTTTGAATAATCAAACTGCCCATCGTTATCAATTTGCTTTAAGCGATATTGTGCTTTGAGAGTATGATTAAGATTAAGAGTGAGATCATCTGTAAATGAATATGATTTCTCAGAATTACTATTTCCATTTCCAGCAACAAATCCAACCTTCTCCCAATCTTTTAATCCTTCTATCTTTGAATCTTTCAATCTCTGAATTTCAAACCCGTAATTATTTACTTCCGTAGCTGTTTGCCAGTTTAATTTTACAGTTGAGCCGGAAACCGAGGCGGAGAATGAAGTTAATTCAACAGGCAGCGGATATGGAACACCAAGTCCGTCAAATGTATTGGTTGCGTAGCCTGTCCATTGAGAAGAGGGATTAAACGCATCTGATGGATTGGTATCGCCGGTAGTAATTCCGTAGTTTCTTCTCAGGGTGTTATCTGCTGTTGATGTTAAACCAGTTCCCCATTCGCTGCCGGGATCAAAACCAACCTGCCCGATTACATCTAAAATAGTTCCTGAAGAACCTCCTTTTCTAAGTACAACAGCATCATCGCCACTATACCAGCCTTCACCATTAGTTTGATCTGCAACGCTGAGAATAGCACCATCAGCCGATGAATTTGCAAGAACAAAAACATCGTCTGGAGCAATAGTGCCGGACATTGTGATCGTTATACCTGCCGAGCTGCTACCATTCATAAACATCTGAATTACATAATTGCCTGAGGTTAAATTTATTGAGTTACTTGTACCATTAAAAATTTCAATTGCTTTGTTATTCGATGTTCCCTCTATATACTCTGAAATAACTAAATCTGTAAGTGCTCCGCCGCCGCCGGATTCGGTAGTAGCATTTGTAACCGGAGCGCTGCCGTCTGTTTTATAATTTCTACTGCTGGCATCTCCGTTATAAGAAAAAATTTTAAAGTAATATGTTGTGCTGGAGCTTAATCCCGAAAATGTATATGTGTTTGCCGCGGAAAAAGAAATATTAACAGATGCAAATCCATCATTTAGGTTAGTATCGTCCAAATAAACGGTGGCATCTGTTGGGCTTGAAAATGTACCCGTTTGATTTGCTAATATTAAATAGCCTGATGGCGCCTGTGTTCCGGCTAGTGCATCCGCCCAGTTTAGCGGAATTGAAGCACTCGTTACTTCACCTGTGGAAAAATTTGTAACATAGTTTGTTGGCTCTGTTGCCAAAGCACTGCCAGACTCTGTAGTTGCATTTGCAACCGGAACGCTGCCGTCTGTTTTATAATTTCTACTGCTGGCATCTCCGTTGTATGAAAAAATTTTAAAGTAATATGTGGTGCTTGAACTTAATCCCGAAAATGTATATGTGTTTGCCGCAGAGTAAGAAATATTAACAGAAGCAGAGCCATCGCCTAAATTTGTATCATCGGAATAAACGATTCCATCGGAAGGATTAGAAAATGTACCCGTTTGATTAGCTAATAATATATATCCTGATGGCGCCTGAGTTCCGGCAATTGCATCAGTCCAATTTAATGAAATGGAAGAACTTGTAATTGTGCCGGATGAAAATCCGGTAACATGATTTGTCGGCTCTGTTGCTAAAGCGCCGTTAAACACTGCTGAGGTTTGAACAAATGTTCCGTTGATTTTATAATTTATTAATGTTCCGGAACCAGTGTATGAAAATATTGTAAAGTAATATGTTGTGTTGTTGGCAAGATTTGTAAAAGTATAACTATCTGAGCCGGAATATGCAACATTAGCAATACCCAAACCATCGGCAAAATTTGAATCGTCTGTATAAACTTCGCCATCAATCGGTAGAAAATAATTATTACGGTTGTAGGCAATAATTAGATAACCATCAGGGCTTGTTGTTCCTGCGGAAGCATCAGTCCAGCTTACAGCTATACCAGACGCATTCGAAGCTGCACTAAATGCTGATGGATAGTTTGTTGGCTCTGTTGCATAAACAGGCGAAAGTTTTGAAAGATTATTAAAGTTTATATAGTTTACATATTCAGGATGATCTACAAACGGATTTCTATTCTGCTGAACTGATTGTGTGTAGTTATTTCTATCAATCTCCCATTTATCCGGTGGATCCTGTTTATGCCATTCAAGAAGAGTTGCAACACTTTGCGGTGCGGCTGGCGGGTTAAGCGTCGGAAGCCTTGTATTGTTTAACCAATTGAAAGACCAATCGTATCCGTTTATGCCGTCATATCGTATCGGCATATAAAGTAAAGCACGGGCAGCGTCTCCTTTGTGTTCATCACGCGGTTCAAAAACTATATTGCCGTTAGCATCTGTTCCCCGTTTTGATTCTAAAAAAGTATAGTTTGGCATAACAACATTGCCAAGTGGATAATGCCCTCTGATTCCATTTGCATCATTCTGTTGTGTGGGGAAAAGATGATAATGGTCTGAGTATTCCGGTCGTGATTCGCTGTTTGCGGGCTGCCAGCTTGCTGCATAAGTATGTTCACGGCTCATTGTTCCCCATGAAAAAGTACCGGAATATACATGTTCATAGTTTGAATAAACACAAAACACAGAACGGGTTCCGTTGCCATTGTTTCGTGAAGAAAAATTCGCAACATTGGTTTCATCAAATCGGTCGTAAGATATTTGTGTATAAGGACTTCTTATTCGATTCTCAAGATCAGTTATAAAATTTGCGGAGTTTGTATTTATAGCATCATAGTAGGTGCCGGATTGGGAAAATATATTTGTTGTTAAAAAAAGCAATCCGAACAGCAAAAAGCATCGTTTCATATTTTTCATTCACATTGTTGGGGTAAATCTAAGATCAAAGAAATTTACTCGGTAAAAAGTTGTTTAATTATTTGCGCTGCAAAATTAGCAAATAGCGGGTTAGAAATAAATAAATTCAATATTAAATATCTAAACAAGCGTTGGGTGAATTTATATCTTTAAAATCAATGGGTGTTGAAGTTTAGTTAATCATGCTGCTGTTTTTTGTTCTTTATCTTTACGATAATTTGCTTCCTCTATTTATGCAAAACTTTTTATGCGGGATGATTAGTAAAGTTAAAATACATACTTTCTTAATAGCCTGTTCCGATTTCTCGGGAATGATGTCTAAAAAATAATCTTGTCAGTTAACAGAAATATCTCTAAAAAATGCCCCGTTATGCCTGAACAAAATTGTTATAGGTGAAAAAGAAATTAAAAGAAAATCTTTGTGAAGTAAAGATCCGGAAAACAGGCGAGCGGTTTAATGTTCTTTTGAGTTAAGTGATTGGCAAAATAAAAGAAGTTGCGGCTGCATTATAATTGATATCTAATTTATCTATTGGCGCTGCATTTTTTTTGCAGCGTTGATTTAACAAAGAATATTTTTATAAAGCTATTTTATAAAAGTCATTTTTTTTGATTCAATAAAACCACGCACCGTGTTTGCCGAAGGATATCCAATTCTTAGTTGATAAAAATAAATTCCGCTTGCAAGATTACCTGTTGCATCAGCGCCGCCGCTCGCTGCGGAAAAATTCACTTCATAATTGCCTGCCGATTGAACTTCATTTACAAGAGTGGCAATTTCTTTACCAAGTATATCATATACTTTTAATGTTACAACTCCTACTTCCTCTCCTTGCGAAGGAGGGGATTGAGGGGAGGTCGGAATTGAATATCTTAATTTTGTACTCGGATTAAAAGGATTTGGATAATTCTGTTCAAGTTTAAATTCGGTAGTAATAAAATCATCATCATCAATTGGGCTTGTATTGCTGTATTTTAATATTGTTCCGTTTTCACCGCAGGCAAAACCTGTACTGCTGTTTACAAATTGTAAATCATAAATAACTGCATTATCGGGTGTTGATTCCGTAAACCAATTTTTACCTTTATCATTTGTAAAAACAAACTGAAATCCCGAAGCCGACCAGCCGGAAGTATCGTTAATAAAATCCAATGAATATGACATTCCAAAAATCGGCAGTTCTATAAAATTCCAATTCATTCCGGCGTCTGTTGTTTTTATAAAGCCGATTCCAAAAAAACCTTCCGGATCGCCCGAGAGGGCAATTGCATTTAGCGAATCAAAAATAAAAATATCAAAAATTTCATCAGGGCTTATGCCTGTTGAAGACCAATTATTTCCGCCGTTTGTAGTTCGCCAGATAACACCGGCAATATCCCTTCTGCCGCCGCATGCATAACCAAGGCTGTCGTTATAAAAATTAAATTCAATTACAGGAAAAGTAGAAACGCCTCCCGGCTCAATTTCCGAATCATTCCAGCTTAAGCCGCCGTCTGTAGTTTTGCGTATCGTTTTACCGCAAACCAATCCATCATTATCATTAAAGAAGTGTATAGAACTCATGTTTTCATCTTCAAAAAAAAATAAATTGGTGTTCCAGTTTAATCCGCCGTTTGTAGTTTTTAAAACAGCAGTGCCGAAAGGTATCTGCGAGGATTGAGATAAAGCCCAGCCTGTATTTTTATCAATAAAAAAAATATCAACAACCGGAGAAGTTATTCCGGTGTTTTGAATTTGCCAGTTACTGCCGCCGTCTGTGGTTGCGATAATTGTTCCCGATAACCCCGCCGCCCAGCCTGTATTTTCATCAATAAAAAATATTTTGCGTAAAAAATCATTGGTTGGCGAATTGATTTTCTGCCAGCCGGAATTTTGCTGCGCAAAAAAACTTAATGCGCAAATTATATGAAGTACAATAGTTAATTTCATCGTTATTCAAACAGGCACAACAAAATTTAATTTGCTGCGCTAATCGTTTTAAGTTTATCGCCCACGGATATTTTTCCTGTGCTTATTCCGATTACATTCATGCCGAACATAACTTTGTTATTTACTTTGCGGTAAGTTGATAAAGTTTTAAGCGGCTCGGCTCCACGCATGCCGGTTTCCTGATCAGTGGTTGTAATTAAGCATCTTGCACAAGGCTTTACAGCTTTAAAACGAACTGTACCAATATCAAAGTCCGTCCAGTTGTCCTCACAAAACGGCGCTCCGCCCGTAAAAACAAAATTAGTTCTAAAACGATTCATTGGAATTGGCGCGGCAAGTTTGCTGTTCAAATCATCCAAAGAAGATTGTCCGATAATCAAAAATGGGTAAGCATCCGCAAAGCCAACAATCTTTTCTTCAGCAACATATTTTTTATCAACCGTTCGTCTTTCATCATCAAGCATATAAACCAATGTGCATTTAATGCCGAGCAAACTCGAAAACCACTCATCGCTTTCGCTACTGATTTTGACTGCTATGCAAGCATCATTCCAAATTTTAACTTTTAACATTTCCTTTGTTTGATTTTGGAACGGGATATTCAAAGATGAATTAGTTTTTTTATGTGTTACAAGCAATCCGTTTTCTAAAATAGAAACATTAAACAATGCCATTTGCGGATGTTCTCTTTGAGTTAAAAATTTTCCATCTTCATCAACAAGCATCCAGCGCCTATCGTGCTGCAAGCCGCGCTCTTCTACAAATGCGGATTTTACACTAACACCGCCAAGCGATTTGATTGGATAAATAAAAATTTCCGATAATGTTAAATCGTGCATAAACTTATTGCACCACCAATTTTAAGTTATCATATTTTGTTCTTACACGAAGCCATTCTTTTAGCGAATTTAATTCTGCTTGCGAAGGTTTTTTCCGGAATTTTACATAAACAAATGCAAGTGTATCGGTAAGTGATTTTGAAAAATCCATAAAGATATTTTTGTTCATTGTAAACTCGGTAACATTTTTATTAAGCGCTTTAATCTCTTTTGAAATTTCTTGCACAGGAAAAGATTCTGATTCAAGCCGGCTGATCTCATTTTCGAGTAAAGAAATTTTGGTGTCTTTGTTTTTTATTATCTCTTCATTTTTACGGTAAAGCTCTTCAATGACACCGGATCTAAGTGAAGAAATATCGGTAACTGAAGAGCCGCTAACGCCCTGTGCTAATTTCAATTCAAATTCCTCAAGTCCGTACTTTGTCATTTTTGCTCTAAGATTTTTTATCATACTATCGGATAGCGATTCGCCAAGCAGAAAAACTTCTAATACGTTTTTATCTTCTACCAGTATTAAATTTTTACTTATTACCTTTGTGTTATCAAAATTAAATTCGCCGTCAATAAATTTTTGTACGTTCTGTGCATCAATACTTTTGGATACAATGTTGTAAGCCATCAGAATACTTGGAATAACCGTAACGATAACAATAATTGAAATGTATTGCCTTACTCTGTTTTCTCTTTTACTATCTAACATAACTATTTTATTAAACTTTAAAAATCTAACAATAACCAGCGCGGCAAAACTTATAAACACACTGTTGATGAAGTAAAGATAAATTGCGCCAAAGAAGAAATAAAAATTTCCGGTTGCCAGCCCGAAGCCGGCTGTGCATAACGGCGGCATTAGAGCTGTTGCTATTGCAACGCCTGGTATTACGTTGCTTACATTTTTGCGGGTTGCCGCAACAATGCCTGCAAAGCCGCCAAATAAAGCTATCATTACATCCCATATTGTCGGCGTTGTACGTGCAAGCAGTTCGGATTGTATTTCGGTAAACGGACTTATAAAAAAATATAATGCCGAAGTTAATACACTTATTACAGTTGCGATGGCAAGATTTTTAAACGCTTTTTTTATGAGATCAAAATCATTTATGCCAACGCCTAAACCAATTCCGGTAATCGGACCCATCAATGGAGAGATTAACATCGCACCGATTATTACGGCAGTTGAGTTAACATTCAATCCAATTGAGGCAATGAATATTGCAAAAACCAGAACCCACAGGTTAGTTCCGCGAAACTCAACGCCTTTTTTTATGTTTTCAATTATTTCATCTTCGTTTGCTTTGTCTTCATCAAGGTTAAATCTTTCTTTAAGAAATTCCCTGATTATTACAAACAACCTTTGTTTTTTATCTACTTTCATATTTTCAGATGTATTTATTTAAAATATTTTATCACTTATTCTTTAATGTAATCATCACAATTTCGGGAGTTGAATTGTAGCGTATCGGTGCAAGCGACATTCCCAGACCGCCGCAAACAATTGCAAGTGTATTGCCGAAATTAAAATCACCTTTAATATAACGTGTTTCAAAAATAGTTGGGGTTAGTTGAATGAACGGAAACAGCAAGGTAATTTGTCCGCCGTGTGTATGCCCTGCTAGAAAAAGATCATAATTATTTTTTACGGCGCTGTTAATTAAAAATTGCTGTGGCTGATGTGTAAGAAATATTTTAAAATCTGCTTTGTTTGAAGATGAAAGATTTTTAAGAGTTGTTTCTGGAATATCATAAACGTAATTATTGGTAACAAATGTTACTCCAATACTTGATGAATCTGCTTCAAAAATATGTCTTTTGTTATCAAACATTTGAACATTAAAATCATTTAGCGCTTTTGTTACTTCTCTAAGGCTTCGTTCATAATCCCTTCTATAAGCCCAGTTATCGTGATCGCCAACGCAGGAATAAGTTCCGTAAGTTGATTTTATCATCCCGATAAATTTTGCAGCAGTTTTTATAAAATCGGGTGTTGAAGTAATTACATCGCCTGCAATTAAAACCAAATCTGGTTTTTCTTTATTGATTTTATCAACATATCGTTTCAGCCTTTTTTCGTCTGTATAACGGTCAGCCTGCACATCGGTTATAAATGCAATTTTAAAACCTTGCAAATCAGCAGGCAGATTTTTCTTTTTGTAATCAACATTACGAACCTCAACCGTATTGTAATCGTAAACAACTCTGGCAGGAACATAAACCATAAAGATTAAGATTAAGATTGAGATTAAGATTGATTCATATCTGTAATATTTTTCTTTGTGCTTTTTGTAAAGTGGATAGAAGAGAAGTTGTAATAAATCAATTAGAATAAAAATTACACTAACCTGAAGTATGATAATTATTAAAATCCAGAAAGGATAAAGAAGCAGATAATCCGCAAAAATATTTAACGGAAACGAAACCGACTGTTTGGTTACTGCAGCATAAACAGCGTTAAATATCAGTATTACCGGATAGAGATTTAGTAAAACCAAAAACACCGACAAAAAGGTTTTTCTTTTTTTATCTGAAATTTTAGGAATTAAAGTTTTAACAGCACGGTTTAATTTTCTTGAGAAATAAAACTCAAGCAAAAAAAGAACAACGATACCTATTAGAACACGAAATATTATCCACATATAAGTTATGAACTCCAAATAAAATAAGAGAGTTATGCGTACTGTAATCTACCTTTAGGAACAGGTATTGGCCTGCCTAATTCTTTAGCTGTTTCAATCCATTCATTAATAATTTTCTGCGCATTTTCAAGAGCCTCCTGATAAGACATTCCATCGGAAGCACAACCGGGTAGCTCGGGAACTTCGGCAATAAAAGATTGATCATCTTCGCTCCAATAGATTATTATTTCATACTTACTCATTAATTCTTTCTCCTAATTTATACTTCAATATAAGATTGCGCACTTGTTTTATTTGATAAGGTTTTGCCTTTGAACCTCGTGGTTGCAAATTAATAATTTCTTCAATTCCCTCCATAAAAAAAATGTGATGGCTACCCTTTATTCTATACTCAAATTTTAATGCCTTTAGTAATGATACAACTTCATCAAAGATAAGATTATTATCTGATGTTCCTGAAAGAATTTTTTGTATTGTTTTTTCAGATTTCATTAATGGTTACTTTTTTGTTTTATCTATCCATTTTGCAATATCTTTTGCAAAGTAAGTTAATGAATTATGTAATAATTTTTTTTAGGTAGAATGATTGATATATTTTCAGTGTAAAATTTACGAAATAGCATGATAAATCATAGACAATTATTAACTCAAATATTTCAAATTCTCCAAAAGGATAGATATCGAAATACAAAAAACGAAAGTGTATCATATTCGGAATATTTGTTGCTAAAAGATAACCAGCGCAAATATTCTGGCGATGAAGATACTATTGTAACCCCTATTTTATTAGATATTCTTTCGGCGTTCGGATATCATTCCGGCGTAAACATAATTCAGCAGGCAGAAAAAAAAGGCGATAAACCTGATTTTAGAACCTTAGCAACCAATCTTTTTATTTTAGATGCAAAATCCACAAACACGGATATTTCTAACAAAGGTAATAATCTTAAAACACCCTACAACCAGATAAGCAGATATTTAGCTTCGTTCAAAGGTTATGAATTCGGCATATTGTTCAATCTAACAAAATTTGAATTTTATAAACGTTTTTATGATTCCGACGGTACGATAAAAACCAAATTACTAAATGATAAAACGTTAAACCTAAATGCTCTGCTTAATCTTTATTTAACCGGCGAGTTTGAAGAATCAAAAGACTACAAAATTTTTAAATGGTTTGTTGATACTTTTTATTATACAGAAATAAAAAAAGATCAATACATTGATATTATTAAAAACAGAAAACCTGAAGAGTTAATTGTACCCGATAAAGACTTTTTAAGAGAAATAGTTTATAGCCTGATTAATAAAATTAGGAGCGAAATACGAAGACAGGTTGATGATTTTGATGAGGATGGCGACGAGATGTTGCGGCTGAATCATGAGCTAAAAAATATTGCAAAAGAATTAAATATTCTTGAAGGTGAATCTGAGCGGGAAATTTCTTTAGAGGAATTCATTAAACAAGCATCTTATGTAGTTTTATTGAAAATTGTTTTAATAAGAATACTTGAAGACAATAATTTAGTAGATAAGAATTTATATAATGGAGGTTTTAAAAAAGCGCTTGAACCGCCTTTGAATTATACGCTACATAAAATTCTGTATGATGCAAAATATCAAGCAAGTAATTTCTATCCTTATTTTTATGATGGGACAACTTTCGACTTCCAGATTGAGGACGATAATCTTTTTATTGAAATACTTTTTGAACTCTCAAAAATAAATTTTGCCGAAATAGATTTTGATTTAATTGGTGATCTGTATGAACACTACTTAAATATAGATGATAGAAAGGATAAAGGACAATATTATACTCCTCATTTTATAGTTGAATTTATACTAAATCGTGTTGGATGTAACCCGCAATCCGCAAACAAAATAATTCCCAAATCATATCTTGATCCAGCTTGTGGCAGCGGAGGTTTCCTTGTCGAAATAGCAAGAAGATACAGGCGAGTTGGTAACAATAAGGAAGTTGAAGCAAAAAGAGCAATAGTGGATTCAATTCACGGAATTGAAATAACTCCGTTTGCAAGTTTTTTGGCAGAAATAAATGTGGTAATTCAAATCTTACCACTTGTAAAAAGAATTGAAAATTCAAAACAGCAAAAAATCAGTTCGCTTAAAATATTCAGGCAGGATAGCCTGTTTCATGCTTACAATCGAAAAGAATTTAATGGCGAAGAAGATATAAAAATTATTAAATCGCATGTTTTAGCTGGAGATAAAGAACTAAAGTTTGGCGATATATTAAATAATAATGAATTTGATTTTATAATTGGCAACCCGCCCTATGTTGGAGAGAAAAAACACAAAGAACTTTTTGAGCCTTTAAAAGATCACGAATATTGGAAGCACTTTTATCAAGGAAGATCAGATTATTTATATTACTTTATTATACTTGGCATTAGCAAACTTAAAGATGGAGGACATTTAGGTTTTATTACTACTCAATATTGGCTTACTGCCGATAGCGCCTCAAATCTTAGAAAATATATTCTCGAAAAAACCAAAATTGTAGAGATAATAGATTTTAAGGGAATTAAGCTATTTCCCGAAGCTAAAGGACAAGAAAATATTGTCTTTGTTCTAGAAAAAAGTGAGAATGAAGAAGACAGAATCAATAACAAGATTAAGATTATTGAGTTTAAAAAAGATTGGGTTTTAAGTGAAACAAAGTATGCCGACTCACTCGGGAACATTGTTACTAATTTTGATAGATGGACTGAACTTTTAACCAACCAAAAACAATTTGAAATCTTTGCAGATGTTGATAAAACAAATTTTATGCTTGGTAAAGACGAAAGAAACAGCATTGCAGATGTTTATTATAGCGTTTATTCACAGGGTGAACTTGATGACAATGCATGGTATTTATATTCAAAAGATAAAGAAAAAAATGAATATGACCATTTAACAAAACTTTCCGATATGTTTAACGTTAATCAGGGTATTGTTTCCGGAGCAGATAAAGTTACAAAGGAAAATATAAAGCGCATTCCGGCTTCATTAATACAAAAAAACGCAATACAGGTGAATGATCCTATTTTTGTTTTTAATGAAAACCAGATTATTAAGCTTATTCTGAACAATGAAGAAAGAAATTTTGTAAAACCGTTTTATAAAAATTCCGATATCAAAAAAGGATATGTTGATATTTCAGAAAATCAATATGTTTTATATAGCGATAACATTGATGAATTAAATAATTTCCCCAATATAAAACAACACTTGAATGCGCTAAAATATCTTTTAGAAGATAGGATAATTAGATATGGCGAAACTTACGATTGGTACAAATTGCATAGAGCCAGATCAAAAGAAATATTTGAGAATGAAAAATTAGTTACATCACGCAGGTCTAAAGAAAACCGATTTGCTTATGAAAATCTTAAAATGTACCCGCAATCAGATATTACAATTATCACTAAAAAAGTTGAAACTAAAGAAAGTTTAAAATATTTATTGGTTCTGCTAAATTCTACTTTACTTAACAGCTGGTACGGCAACAACACAAAGTTAAAGGGAGATATGCGGGAGTATTATTTTACACCTCTTTCTAAAATGCCTATTAAAAAAATTGATTTTGATAATGAACAGGAAAAAGAAGTTCACACTTTGCTTGGGGGAATTTATTCTTCCACCGAAATAAAAAACAAAAGTTACAAGTTTGATGATGTAAGCAAAACATGGATAAATGAAAAAGGATTAATAGACTTTTACATGCATGTAAAAAATGAATTATATGAGTTAAAAAATTCCGGCTTCTTATTTGATCCCGAAATGAATTTAGATTCAAAAACAGAGATAAAAGTGGATTTGATTGCATTGTGCAAATCAACTATCACAAAAGAGATTGTAACTCAATTTGTAGAAGATGTTTCAATATTTGAATCTGTTATGGGGAAAGAAAAGAATATTGATAAACTCAATACTGTTGAAAAGAAAGAGATTGCTCTGTTAATTGAAAAGAGCAGTTTTATTTTTAAAACAAATACAAAAGACTTTATAATTAAAAGCCTTACTTATAAAAATCTGGATTCGCTCTTTCCTGATGAAACAGACTATAAAGAGTATGATTTTAACTACGTCATTTCATTAAAAACGATAGACAACGGCAGTATTGATGTTGAAGCTAAAGACAAAAATAAAGTTAAAGAATTAGCATACAGTATTGAAAATCTATTGGGCAAAGAAAAACAAATTTCCTGGAATCAGATAAAACAAATTCCTTTAACAAATGCAGTATTAACTTCCTTTATAGAAACTAAAAAACAATTTATATACGAAGCGTTAAAACCTGTTGATACGAAAGTAGAAAAACGATTGAAAGAAATCTTTGAAAAGAATGATAAACTTTCATTCTCCAAAATTAAAAACTTGAATTATCTCCAATCACTTATGGACTATTATGTTGATTCGCTTTACAATAAAGCCAATTAAAACTTTACACGCCAATTTACTTTTTTGTTTTATCTATCCATTTTGCAATATCTTTTGCAAAGTAAGTTAAGAACATATCTGCGCCGGCGCGCTTAATTGCAAACGCGGCTTCAATCATAACGCGCTCTTCATCAATCCAGCCGTTAGCGCCAGCGGCTTTAATCATAGCATACTCGCCGCTAACCTGATAGGCTGCTGTTGGCATTGCAAATGTGTCTTTTACTTTTCTAATAACATCAAGATATGCACCTGCGGGTTTAACCATAACAATATCAGCGCCTTCTTCAATATCTTCTGCAACTTCGCGCAGTGCTTCATCAACATTTGCAATATCCATTTGATGACTTCTTCTATCGCCAAACGCCGGTGTTGATTCTGCCGCATCTCTAAACGGACCGTAAAAACCGGAAGCATATTTTGCGGCGTAACTCATAATCGGAATTTTTGTAAAGCCCTTGTAATCCAATGCTTTTCTAATTGCTGCAACTCTTCCATCCATCATATCGGAAGGAGCGATCATATCGGCGCCGGCTTCTGCATGTGATACAGCTTCTTTTGCAAGCAGCGAAACTGTTTCATCGTTTAAGATTTCTTCGCCATTCAAAACGCCGCAATGCCCGTGCGAAGTATATTCGCACATACAAACGTCTGTTATGATTACAAGGTCTTTTACTTCTGCTTTTATTGCACGGATTGATTGTTGAATAATTCCGTTTGAATCGTAAGCGCCGGAACCTACTTCATCTTTGTGTTCGGGAATTCCAAAAAGTATTACAGCAGGAATTCCGAGATCGCGAACTTCTTTACATTCTTCAACAAGTTTATCAATTGATAATTGAAAAACGCCCGGCATTGATTTAACCGGATTTTTTACACCGCTGCCCGGTACAACAAATAGCGGATAAATCAAATCGTTTTTGGATAAAGTTGTTTCTCTAACCATATCTCTTATGATTGGATTGTAACGTAACCGACGATGACGGATTGTTGGATATGTACTCATTTTTGCTCCAATGTATAATTTAGAATGTATAATTTATAATGCAGAATGTATAATTATTTCAACTTTGATGATTTTATAATTGATGTTAATATTTTAGAAATCTCTTCGCAATCATTAAAGAGACTTTTGAATTCTTTTTCTGAAATAATTTCTGTTTTATTTAATAATTTTAACCAATATTCTGTTTCTTTTGATTCTTTTAGAGATATGCCAAGTTTATTAATAAAATCCTTTTTAGTAAAAGCACTTTGAGCTTCGGAAACATTGGCGCCGATTGAAGTGCCTGATCGCAGCAGCTGTTTAAATAATGGATCTAAATTATAATTATGCTTGATTTTTAATTGATAAAACTTGACAATCCTTACAGAAAAATTAAAACTCTTTTCTAAAATGGGATTATAATACTTTACAGTTTCTTCTTTAATAATCATTATAAATTATAAACTCTACATTATAAAAAATCCTTGATTTTGTTCACAATAACGTCGGCGTTCTTTATGCAATCGCCAACCGAAATTCCGCCGCGAAAATTTCCCCCAATAAACAAACCGGGATTTCGCGACTCAAAATCATCAAAATATTTTTCGTGTTCAACATATCCTAAATTGTATTGCGGAATTGCTTTCTCCCAAAATCTTTCGGCAGAATATATTGGTTGCGATGAAATTCCCATTAAATCTTCAAACTCTTTTCTCACACGATTTAGCAATGTGGTTCTATCTTCTTTTACAAAATCAGGATAGCGCGAACCGCCAACAAACAAAGTAAAAGCAGCTTTATCGTCTTCCGTTCTGTGCGGAAAAATAATTGAACTCCATAGCGCTCCGAGAAAAGACTTGTTTTCTTTTGCGGGAATTAAAAAACCAAATCCATCTAAATCTTGCTTTATAAAATTACGATCGTAAACAAGATAGTAAACCAATACAGGCGGATAATAAATAGCATCGGCGTGAGTTTTAAATCCAGCATCATATTTTGAAAAAATTGAACTTGCTGTATATGCAGGTATTGTAGAAAGCACTGCATCGCAATCTAAAGTTTTCGATTCATCGTTATTATTAAAAGTAACAGAAAATCCGTTTGCAGTTTTATCAACTGAAATAACCTCGCTCGAAAGAAAAATGTTATTGCCAAAATATTTTTCTATTGCTTTCGGCAGCGCAATCATTCCGCTTTTAAAGGATAACATTTTAGCAGATTGTTTTGAAACCTCGGCGCGGCGTTTTCTTTCGCGTATGCTTTTAATAGTTCCGATGATTAATCCGCCGTACTTTTCTTCCAGCGCATAAAGTTTTGGGAATGCAGATTTAACGCTTAAATCTTCAGGTCTTCCGGCATAAACGCCTGCAACAAATGGATTGATTGCATAATCCAAAAATTCCTGTCCTAATCTTCGCTTTACAAACTCCGCAAGGCTTTGGTAATATCCGTCTTCAGATTTGCCGATAAACGGTTCAGCCATCAAACGAAGTTTTGCCTTGCCTGAAAATAATTTTGTTTTAATTAAGCCAAACGGAGACATTGGCAACGAGTGCAAAACATTGTTACGCAAAATATATCTTTTGTTTGATTGTTTGCTTGCGTACAAAAGTTCCGTTTCAAGTTCAAGCTCTCGTATAAGTTGCGCAATAACCGGCGTTGTTTCTAAAGCGCTGTTTGGTCCTCTATCAAATAAAAATCCATTTTCAACTACGCTTTCAATTGAGCCGCCCACTTCATTTTGCTTTTCCAGAATCTTTACATCAAACCCTTTTTTAGATAAAAGATATGCCGATGTTAATCCAGAAATTCCAGCGCCGATTACAATTATTTTTTTACTCATAAAATTATACTAATGCAATTTAGATTTTATTTTTTCTTTAACTCAAAGATTGATCGAACATAAAGTTTATCATAATCAAATTTAGCAAAAGGCTAAAGAATATAGAAGGCATAAATTACTATGAACTACAAAGAAAACACTAAATAGTTTTTCGATTGCTGTATCTTTTTCAGGATTAATAATTATCAAATATTATTTTTAATTTTCAATTGAATTTTTATAAAGCTAAAATATTTCAACTAAGTTTCGATTTATATCATTAGATGATTTGAAACTGCATTTATAATTTTATTTATTCATTTTTCCCGTATTCATTTAAGGAGCAGCAGTGAAAGAAAAAGTTAGATACACATCAATTGATCTTTTGCGCGGGCTTGCAATTATTGTAATGATTGAAGTTCACGTGTTTAACGCTTTTCTTTTACCGGAACTAAGGCAAACAGGCTGGTTCAACATTTTAAATTTTATAAATGGATTGGTAGCGCCATCGTTTTTGTTTGTATCGGGGTTTGCGTTTCAAGTTTCTTCCGGCGGCAGACTTGATGAAATGAGAACACTCGGTAAAGCATTCTGGAAAAAGATCGCAAGAATTTTTCAGATTGTTATTATTGGCTACGTGCTGCATCTTCCGTTTTACTCGCTTTCAAAATCCATTAATCGCTCAACAACGCAACAGATAGAAATATTTTTTGCTGTTGATGTTCTGCAATGTATCGGGTTCGGTTTGCTGTTTTTGTTTATCACCAGATTGATAATTAAATCAAACAAAATCTATCATTACTTTTTAATTACGTCATTATTATTTGTGATCACTGCCTCGCCGTACATCTGGCAAATAGATTTCAATCAGTATGTTCATCCGTTGATAGGAAATTACTTTAACAAACTGCACGGCTCGCTTTTCCCGATTTTTCCGTGGCTTAATTTTTTGCTTGCCGGAGCAATTTATGCAAAATACTTTGTTGAGGCGGTAAGCAGAAATGAAGAACAAAAATTTGTTAAGCAAACATTTTTAGCAGGAATATTAACTGTAATATCCGGTCATATTTTCTTCTCCGGTTTACTGCCGGATTTTATAACATCGCCAAGACCGCATCCTGTTTTTTTCTTAGAAAGATTGGGATATGTTTTTGCTCTGCTATCGCTTTGCTGGATTGCCGATAATAAATATGACTTGAAAAAATCTTTTATGATGGACGCAAGCCGCGAATCGCTGCCTGTTTACTGGCTGCATTTAGTAATTATTTACGGAATGTTCTGGAATAACAAAAGCCTTGCTGTCATAATTGGAATGACGCAGGGAGTTTTAGAATCTTCAATCTTAACAATTGTCCTTATTGCTATGATGATATTGGCAGCAAAAATTTGGGGCAGATTGAAAACAACTTTTCCAGGTAAGATACAAATTATAGTTCGAGTTGCTATCGGAATATTGATTATTAGATTTCTATTTTATTAAAGAGGTTGTCTCATAAGTGTCATTCCGAATTTATTTCGGAATCTAATTCTTTGATTTTAAAATAAAATTAGAACCTGAAACAAGTTCAGGTTGACTTAAACGTACTTTCGAGACAGCCTCCTTGTAAAAAATTTTATCCCATCAAAACATTTATTGATGCGGTATTTACAATATCATCAACGGAGCAACCGCGGCTCAAATCGAAGAACGGCTTTTTCAATCCCTGCACCATTGGTCCAACTGCTTCTGCGCCGCCAAGACGTTGAGCAATTTTATACCCGATATTTCCGGCATTCAAATCCGGGAAAACAAGAACATTAGCTTTACCCGCAACAGTACTTCCGGGCGCTTTTTTCTTACCGATTGATTCGATAATTGCCGCATCAAATTGCAGTTCACCGTCCACTTGTAAATCGGGGCGTTTTTCTTTTACAATTTTTGTTGCCGTAATAACCTTATCTGCAAGCTCGTGAACAGCACTTCCTTTTGTAGAAAACGAAAGCATTGCAATTAATGGTTCTTCGCCTGTTAATTTTTTATGATTATCTGCTGTTGAAATCGCAATATCTGCAAGCTGCGATGCATCTGGATTTGGAACAACCGCACAATCTGCAAAGCTGTAATTTTTATCTTTGAATAGCATCAAAAAGAAACTTGATACAATTGAAATACCTTCGGGCATACCAACAATCTGGATTCCCGCTTTCATTACATCCGCAGTTGATGCGAAAGAACCTGCAACACTTCCATCAACCAAACCTTCGCGCAGCATCATTGCGGCATAAAAAAGATCGCGCTTCAATATTTCTTTTGACTGTTCGGGCGTCATTCCTTTTTTCTTTCTCAACTCATAATAAAGATTTGAAAACTCATCAAACTTTGTGTGCGTTGTATTATCAATAATTTCAACTCCCGTTAAATCCACACCGAGTTTTAGAGCGTCGGCATTAACTTTATCTTTACTGCCAAGTGTAATAACCGAACAAATTTTTTCTTTAGTTAAAATTTCCGCCGCTTTAAGAACCCTTTCGTCGTGCGATTCCGGCAGTATGATTGTTTTGTTTTTAGCTTTTGCGTTTGCTTTGATCTGATTTAATAATTCGTAGTCCATTGTTTCTCCGTAAAAAATTGTAAATAATTTCTACTCAAAACTAAGAAAATATTGCGAGAAGTTGCGGCGGCAATATAGCTTTTCGTTGAAGTAAAATATTGCGGATGTTTTTTTGAACCACTTTAACTTAGTAAACCAAACAAACCAACTAAAACAAAGTGAGCAAGTTTTAATTCGTATTCTTCAAATGCCTTTTTTATTTCTCGTTGCCAAAAGTTTGTTGCCTACCATAATAAAAATCCAGTGCTTTCTTCAGTTTTGTAGAAACTAAAATCAGTTTTTGAGATAGTTATTTTAGTTTTTTTCTGCAAGTTGAACAAGTTTCTCAACTGCAATAGGTAGCCCTGCCTTGATTTTACTACCAATAACTTTTGAAAATAGGAACGTCATAAATCCGGTCATTACTATTTTATGAGTTATTTCAATTCCTTCCTTAGTTTCCCTCATTGAATGAATAAAATCCATTTTGCATAACGGTAAAAAACTTCTATCCGTAAATGATTTGAATTTTGTACATTCAATCATCACAAATTTTGTTTTGGGTCCACCTAATGGTTTTAAAACTCCTTTTGATCCCGCCTGAAACTCCCCAAAAAGTTCAGAGGATTCAACTTCCTTATCCCAAACATTCCAGTTAGGAACATCTGCCCAGAGCTTCCAAATTTGTTCTTTTGTTGCCGTTGTTTTACGACTTACTTCTGTTGTCCACATTGTTTAAATACTCCTTTAATAAATTATCGGTGCAAATATAGTATGTGTACATATAATAAACAAATTTATCTTTTGTGAATTTATTGATTTGCTCTTTTGCGGTGTCTCGATAATGTGGAGCATAACGGTTTTGCAGCTACCAGCAGGGCGAGCCACCAAAGGAGCGTGAGTCGCAAAAAACATTCCTTTTTTAGAGCGAAATCAAATCGTTATTTTAATTCATTCCACGATTGCCAATCTATTTCCCTTCCGGGATAACCGGGATTCATAAATTGCCACTTATCTTTAATCCACTTTTTAACAGCATCAAAAAGATGACCATCTAATCCATTTGAGACCTCACTTGCTCTAACCCACATTACAATTTCGACATCATAAATTGAATTTGATGAGGGAGAAATGTACAGACAACCCAAACATTTTTTTTCATCTAAACTTACAACTGTATAAGCAAACGATGAACTTCTTTGAAATTCTTTTTGGTGCCAGCCAAGGTCAATTAAATCTTGTTCAAAAGTCAATTCTTTTGTTGGCCATTTACTACCTAAACCAAAAGGCTTTGTGTTTTGCAAATGATCAATACTTGTCATTACAGCATCATAATCTTTAACAACATCGTTTACAGTAAGCATTCTTAAACGAAGCCTGTCTGTTTCCAAAACCTCCGGAACTTTAAAATTTATTGGAACTAATGGTTTATTCATAATGAAAACTTTAATATGTGAAAATTTGTTTTTGCTCTTTTAATTTTTGCTTTTTTATCTAACGTTTGAGGCTATGTGCAGTAAGGGATTGTGGGCTGCTTACCTGTCCACCGATACGAAGTTTGAGCGGGGCAGAATGCCTGAATTACCACTGAAACCCTTATTGCATATAGCCTTTGTTAAATGAAGTTACTTCTTCTTCTCTGTCATTTTCTTCCTTTTAAAAGATGTCAAGTTTAAAATTATGTAGCCTCATTATGTCTAAGATGTAACAAATGCAATAAAAACGGAATTGTCTAAATAGTTTATTGTTTCAAGCACGTAAACTTTCATTTGAATAAAATCCGAACCATCATAGTCATCGTTAAGATTTTCAACATCAAATATCAAGTCATTAAATACCGCTTGAACTCTATCTTTTGTAGATGTATTTAGTTGAAGAATACTGTGTCTCAGTTTTCTAATTTGCTTCTTTAATTCCTTTGACTCATCATTTGAAAGAATAGGTAGCTTGATGTCCTTTGAAAACAGTATATTCACAGAATCGGAGGTCGGCAAGGTGTTGAAATATATAGGTATTATACCCAATTCTCCACCGAGATCCGCATCAGTTTTTAGTTTATCATTTTCGATGAATCTGTTATAAGGCAAGAAAAAAATCTTTTTATTCAATAAATCATCTGCTGTGCTTGAAAGTAATAATTGATGAGCCTGCACAGGTAAACACATTGACATACCTGTAATTGTTAAACCTTGATTGCCAGTAATTGTTGAATTTAATAAACTGTCCGGTATTACTGAATATCGAGATTCAAATCCGCCACTCTCAAAACGAACTGTTGGAATACCATCAACATCAATTATGTATGGTTTAGCACATTCAAAGAAAATTTCTTTTTTCGGTGGAAAGGGTATTGTGTCCCTGATATTTTTGGGATATTCTGTACTTACAACTTGCAAACACAAATCTGAGTATGGAAGTAATTTGTTTGATAATGCTTGAAAGTCTGCCAGATTATCCTGACAAATCAAAAATTTAACTCCAGTATTTTTCCGGAAATTACCGAAAAGTGACTCTTTCCTGCCCCAATACCATAGTCGTAGAATGCTGTCTTTTGCCTCAGGAAACCAATCAACTAACTCAAATAGCTCTTTCACTAATTGTTCAAAGCTCATTTCGTCCGGCTTCCTCCATTTCATGCGAGTATTAAGTTTATCAAGTAAATCTCTTACATATCCTAAATTCTCAAGACTGTATTTTTTGGATATACTTTCTGCTTCTTCAAACGATTTTTTAGCTTCAATTAATTTGTCTTGTTCTGAATAAAATATACCCAAATTTATTTCAGTATTTGCGATTAAATCATAATATGATGTTCCTGTAAGCAATTCTTTAAGGGAACGGTATATTTCGAATGCTTCTGATTTATACCCTAACTTTGCCTTCATATGCGAAATTGATTCCATCGTTTTAGCAATGCCAAGAATGTTACTCAATGATTCATAGATAGTCTTTGCCTTCTGATACCAATTCAGAGCTTGATTGAAATCTTCAATTTTTTCATAAAATGAACCAATTTTCCCTAAGATAAATGCTCTTTCTAACTCTGATTGTATTGAGTATAAGGATTTTTCCAGCGACTTTATACCATCGTACAGCAGTTTTTCTTTTTCATCCTTATTTTTTACGATAAATGCCAAACTTGACACTGAATCTGCATATCCTTCCAATAAACCGCTAAGCAAGCACAAATCCCTTGCCTTCTCAAAATACTCTTTAGCTTCATTAGGTTTCTTATTTTCAAGATAGGCATTCCCAAGCGTACTTAAAAGATGCTCTTGTTGTTCGATATCAGTTGTTTTATTTGCATTTTCAAGTGCAGTTAAGAATAATTCAATCGCTTTATCTGGCTTACCAAGAGTAAAATACACTTGACCTCTAAGTTGATAACATCTTGATTGCCAAGCATAATCTCCAAGCTCGTTGTATAATTCAATAGCTTCGTCCAGAAAGTTATCACCTGCAACGTAATCGGCTTCTCTAAACTTCAACTTAGAAAGAATAAAATCTATTTTAGCAATTTCAGGTTTATAATCTGTTTTACGATACCAATCAAGTGCCTTCAAATAATTGATTTCAGCATCGTTGATTCGCCCTAAAGATTGATAGATTAGTCCTTTGTGTTGATAGCAGCCTCCTATCCCTTTTGTTGCTTGGTTTTTTAAATTTCCAACTTCACTGTCATTATATTCACTAAAAAAATATTTTATTGCATCATCATATAGCACTATTGCCTCTTTTGAATGTCCTCTGTGATCTTCAATCCATCCAAGCTGGTGTAGTGCTTGTGCAACTCCATATTTGTCATCAATACGCTTTTCAATTTCCATTGCCTGTGTCATTAAAGACGAGGCCTCATCAAGCCTTCCATCATCAATCGCTATTATTCCCAACTGGCTTAAGACTATTGCAATATCTTTATCAGAATCTACTGATTTGAAGCATTCAAGACTTTCATGAAGAAGTTTTTCTGCCTGTAATGCATCCTTATCCCATTCATGTAAAATTACTGCTAAAAGGTAGTTTGCTCTTCCAATAGCAACTTTATTGTCAATATTTTTTGCAATCCCAAGGGATGTTTTAGTTACTTCACGTCCTTCTTCATAACTTCCCTGATTTATTAAAGAACCAGCTTTGTCAAAAAGAGCTTTTATTTCGTCAGGAATTTTCGGGAGTTCTTTCTTTGCTTTTTCGTTGAGAAGATTTTTGACACCTGTAGCTATTTCATCAACCTTAGTTTCAGTACGCGATGTAATGCTTAATACTTCAGAAACTTGGCTTGCAACGTGTATCAGCGATTTTTCTATTAAATCAACAGTCAAAATCTGTCCATTTAGCTTCACATCTATTTTGGAAAGCAGTTGACCCTCAAAAATATTACGAACAACCTGATTTTGTTTTATTTCCTTTGCGAAGAAAAGAGACATAAGTTCAAACAAACCTGCATTCGGTTTCTCAATCTTTTCTCTGAAACATGCCGGAATATTGTCTGAACCGATAGAAGCAATGATAAGTTTTTCCTTAATTATTTCTATTTGTTCTCTTGCAAGTGTACCTTCTGATGTCAGGAGTAATTCTATTTCATTTAGTTCTTCTAATGGAGAAACTACATATTCAGCCTTTTCAATTTCTTTTAATTTTCTATTAAGTTCTATCTTTTTATCTTCAAGAAATTGTATTTCAGTTTTATACTCTTTCTTATTCTTTTTTAATTCTTCTAAACACTCATCGCAAATTACATTTAGAGCATTAATGTATGAACGTACTACCGCACGTTGGAGGTCATGATTAATTGGCTTATCATTGTTTTCTCTAAGTCGCTTTCCAATAAACCGCCAGGCATTAAATACAGCCGCATCGGCTCTATTGCCAACAACCCCACTCAATGCACTTGATAAAAGTCCACCGAGAACTGTAAGAATCATTCCTTCTATCATATTATTGTCTCATTTTTAAGTGTTAGATTATAGTGTCGTTATGTTTAAAATCTTTTCGCATACGATTTCTTGAAATTTTATTTAACGGCACATAAAGCGAATTAGGCTTACTGCCGTGCCGTTAGCGAAAATAGGCAAAAGTTAAGCTGTGTAACAGCGTTTTTGCCGTGCCGAAGGCATTTTCGCTAACTATTTATTACCCTCAATAATACAAAATTAACTTTATTTATCCAAAATTACTGCGTTAATGCAACTCGCTAAGATGTTTAAACGAATGTTTGATTATTAAAAAATCTATTGCGTAAAGTCTTTAAAATTAAAATTTTTGCTCCGCTTCCAGTCTTAGCGTAATCACCAAGCCTGATAAATTCGGTTATGCACAGGTTTTATTCTATTGTCTATTTACTTCAATTATTTAAAGTGTCAAGTCCCGAAACATCTTGATGTTACCTGTTAAGAATGTATCTCGGTCTTTGTAGAAAATGTTTAAATAATTCAAGAATCCTGTTTTCTTGCGTTTAGTGTAGAGCTTGTCAAAAACCTGTTTTCCCTTGGAAATGATTGTAGTCTATTCAATATTTTAATTCTCTTATCCGTTTGTCAAATTCGTTCTTAAATTTTTGAAATCATTGATTAAGACTACATTTGTTTTTTCGGGCTCTTCAAATAAAGGCGGTGTGCTTATTTATCAAAAGTATAAAAACCTTTTATTGGCGTTTTTATTTTATCAAAAGTTTTTTTGCCAATAGGAGCTGTGTTCTACCGGTAATAGATTTTAAAACTGAATTAGCCACAACTGCAATACCAATAGATTGAAGAACTGCCATAGAAGAATTTCGAAGGTCGGAATTTTTTCCACCAACTAAATACAAACTTGCAGGCACAACAATTGGTACAATATAACCAGTTATTATTCCGGCATGTCCTATTGCGTTGTAATAAAAATCATTATCAATTTTTGAAGTTTGCTCCAGCATCCATCCGTCCAAATTGCTTTCAACTATTACATAAGTTAAACCAATAGCTCCAAGATGAAACAATAAATTATTTCCGCTATAGCTATCGAGAATATTTTTGCCTATTCACGAGATGGGTGTTAACCTTTTTAAGTTAACTTCTTGACCTTTAACTTTTATGGTAAACATTAAAACGATTAAAAAAACAGTAAATATGTTTATTAATGAATTCATGTTAATTCTCCTTACATTCTTCTCTTTATTTAAATTGAAAAGTTATTTTTCGCTATTCAATGGAGTTAACTTTTTTAAGAGCAAAACCCGGCGCTATTCTTGAAACCAGATACAAAATTTTTGCACCACCAACTCTTATTTCGGAATTTCCTTTTTCGAGTCCTTTTATCATTTGGTTTACTGCATCATCAACGGGAATTGCAATCTTTGGTGGGGCGCCCTTATGCCACGGAGTATTTACTGAGGGAAACATTACCTCGATTACCTTTGTCTTTTTATTGCTTAAAGACATACGAAGAGTTTGGGTAAAAGAATGTAAAGCTGATTTTGAGGAATTGTAGAACGGATAAATTACTCTTGGGGCATAAATCAAACCCGTAGTAATGTTTATTATTGCAGGCGATTCATTGGCGCTAATTGTATTATAAAGAATTTTAATTAAACGTATCGGGGCAAGAAGATTTGTTTGATATTCATTTTCTGCAAGTTCAATTGCGTTTTCCTCTTTTAGAAAATCAATTTTATTTACAATCGCAGCATTATTAATAAGAATATTTAACTTAGGATGATTTTCACTTATCCTTTTTGCAAAATCCATACATTCTTTACTGTCAGAAAGATCGCATTGATAGGTAATAAGCTTTGGCTCTGCTGTTTTTGCCGCCACAAGTTTTTGATTATTTTTACCACAAATAATTACAGTGTTTCCTTTTTGAATCAGCGCCTTGCTTAATTCAAGCCCGATACCAGAACCGCCACCTGTAATTAATACAGTATTATTTTTTAGTATCATATTTTCTCCAAATAATTAATTAAACCACACCGGAAAATTAGATCGCTACTTTTCCGCTATCAATGACCTAAGTCAAAAAATTTATTTCTTCTGGTGCGAGTACATATTGTTCTCTATAAATCCGAAAATATGTTCCACCCGCGCTCTTGTTGGAAATCATTCTTTAGCATGTTAAAACTCAACTTTAAGTCCGAAGGTTGGGTACATCATTGATCCTTCCAACTCCATCTTACCTGTTAATGAATTAAGAGTTTCTTGAAAAGCGTTTTCATTATTCAAAACATTCAATACGTCAATAAAAGCGATTAGCGCAAAGTTAGTTGTAAATTGGTGTCTGTAATCTACCCTGAGATTAAGCGCATAGAAATCATCAAAACGTTTTGTGTTCTCGGTAATAATCTCTTCAGAATATCTTACTTTATTTGGGTCAGCCAAAACATTTGAGTGAATTATGTATGTATCAGATGGTCTTCCGGTTGCGTATTTCCATTTTGCAGAGACAGACCAGTTTTCGTCAAATTGGTAACCAATAAGAATATTGAAAATATGCGGCTGATTAAAATTTGAGTTATAATAGTTTAAAGCATCAGTATCTTTTCTTTTAGATACTGAATATGAATAGTTAATTTGTCCGTAGTATTTATCTGTAAATTTTTTAAGCAAACCGAAATCAACTCCATAAGCATATCCTTTACCAGTGTTGAATAAAGCCGCACTACCGTAAGATGGTTTAACTAATAAATCCCATAACTGCTTATAATATAATTCTACAGTTAGTCGTAAATCATTTCCTAAATAATTTGAAAATCCTAAAATATAATGAGTGGCTTTTTCAGTAGTGATATTACTATTTAGACCATTATTTGTCATATAATCAATTTCGGGAACTTGAGGGTATAATCCTGTAGCAAAATTAACAGATTGACCCGAAGATAATTGATATGAACCGCTTATTCGTGGAGAAAAAAAAGATTTTTTTGTCATATCATCATAATCATATCTTAAACCTGTATTAATGTTTAGGTTTTTGATAGGTGAAAAAGAAAATTCACCGAATGAGGCAATTTCATTTCTTCTGCCGTTGAAAGAATAGTTAACATCGGCAGGATTAGTAATATAATATTTCTTACCATTCATCTGAGGTAAATCATTACTATTAAACACGTAAATAGTATCATCACCATATTGAACTATCCGGAAATTTCTTTTCAAAGATTGATATTGAACTCCAACATTTACAATAAAGTCTTTTGAAACCGAATAACTAAACTCAGATTTAATACCGATCAAATCTTTAATTGAAGCATCTTCCTGAATGGGATATCTTGTTGCAACTGAGTTTTTGGTTGGAGCATTTCCATTTATGTTATCAAGATAAGCTGTTCCAGATTTATTTGATCCATCAATTCTATTAAAATATGCACTTGTCTGTAAAAAACTATTTGGCGCTGTTAACCAACGCCAGTTCAAACCAAAAAGTATTTTATCTTCTGTCTGATATTCAAGATCACCATTTGTTGGGTTTGTTTTTGTAAAAATATGATCCGTTGTCCTATAGTATGTTTCTGTTGCATAGATTCCAAGCAGCGAAAGTTTATGGTTTTGATTTATATCAGAAGTTATCTTAAATAAATAGTCGCCATACTTTGGAAGTCCATGATTTAGCTCGCCAATCATATCAAGCACAGTTTCAAAATTCTGATTACGAGCCGAAAGAATCATACTTGTATTTTTGAAAAGATAAGTTGGACCATCATAATTTGCTTCCCAACCGAATAAATCATAAGTGCCGTTTATAGTAAAACTTTCCCTGTTTCCTTCCTTAATGGAAAGATTTAGAAAAGAGGCATTTTTGCCTCCATATTTAGCGCCAAAACCCCCGGCTTGAAATTTTGCATTTTCAACTAAACCGGCTGTAAAAATGCTAAACCGACCGCCTTGAATTTCTTCATTACCGCTTGACTCAGCAAAATGAGAGATGCTGGAAAATTGTATATCATCCACCATCACAATATTTTCTCTTGGTGCACCCCCACGAACAGAGAAAGCGCTAAACTCGCCGCCACTGCTTGAAACACCAGGTATTGTTTCAATTGCTCTGAATATATCACCTGCTGCACCTGGCGCTCTTTTAATTTCTTCTCTTTCAAAACCGTAAGCTGATACCGGCATTTCTTTATCTTCTTTAAATACGCCCGCCACCACATTTACTTCATCCATTGAAAGAAAAGATTCAGTTAATTCAATTTCATTTATATATGTGGTCTTATTGCGGATTACTCTAACATCGGTTTCTAAATAACTATTATAACCAAGATACCTCACTTGTAATTTATAAATATCTTCGGGTACATTTTTAATTAGATATATACCTTCGTCATTTGTGGATGCGCCTACATTGGTTCCTTGAATGATAACATTGGCGCCTATAAGAGGTTGTTTTGTAGTCTTATCAATCACTTTTCCCTTAATGCTGCCGTTGTTTTGTGCGTGTAAATTGACAAGCAAAATGCTTGTAAGTAAAAAAATTGCCGCTGATTTCATTTGTCTCTCCGACTATTTTTAATTTTATTTAAGAGCATATCTAAAAACAGCATTTTGCAAATTAACCGGCTGACTTTAGAATTGTTTTTATGTTTTATAATTTTTTCAAACAATTAAATAAACTACACTGAAAATTTAGATCGCTACTTTTATATTATCATTGACTTAAGTCAAAAAAGTTTTAGTTCTTCTGGTTCGATCAAATATCTCTCGATGATATTATTATGAAGAAAGACTCCTGCTGTATTATTTATAATCTATGTGTTTTATAACTGCTTTTGTAATGCGGCTGGCTCGATATATTTGCAGAAAATGGAAAAAGGCATCCGGGAAATCAAAACACAGGAACAAGAATGTTCTTTTATCTTATATTCTTTGAGGTTGTAAGTTTGTTTGTGATTTTTTTTGCTGGAACATCAATCCAAACTTCAACAATAGGCTTGGTAAAACGGGTATGCGGTAAAATATTTTTGCCCCTAACTGTTTTGGCATAACTCATAATGGCTTGCGTGAACACTACTTTAACTTTATTCTCATCTTCAGATTGTGCAGACAAATTAAATTCCTCATAATTCGGTGTGCTCATTGGAATTTAAGATATATGAAAAAACGATACGGGTAAGATATATTGGATAAACCGAAGTTTTTTGTTCTTAATTTATCACTTCAAAGTTGATATAAGTCAAGAAATGATTTTTTTTCTAATTCGGCTTAATGTCTCTGGTTTAATCCCTAAGTATGATGCAATGATACCTTGCTTAATTCTTTGGTTCATTCCGGGGAATTCTTTGAGGAAGTTATTATATCTGGTTTCTGCATCAAGCAGTAATAAGTCGCGTTCTCTTTTTTCTTTTATTATAAAACCTTTTTCAACAAATTTCAAGTGGAACTTAACCCAGAAAATGTCGTTGTCTGATAAATGTTTAAAGTCTGCCCATAAGATTTCAAGTACTTGCGAATCTTCTAATGCTTCGATTGAGAAAAAGGATGGCTTACCCAATATCATTGCAGAATATGAACTCAGAAAAAGATTCTCTGCTACAATTCCCTTTGTAAATTCATCACCTTTGTCATTTACATAAGTATATCTGAAAAGACCGGACCTGACAAATGCAATTTTATAAGGTACTTCTCCGGATCTGATAAAGAAATCCGAGGCGCCAATTGATTTTGCTCTTCCAATTGAAAGCAACTCATCAATTCTTTTTTCTGGTAAAATATTTTTTAGTTGCTCATTCATTTTAGAAAATTATTTTGAATAAAATTACGAATATCTTTCCTTAAAAACTATTTACTAATAGCGAGGCAAGATTCTCTTGTGTAAGAAATGAAAAACTAATATGGAATGAACCAGTGCATGCTTATTTATCCATCCACGCTGTGAATGACGCTGACCCTTCCAAAATTTTAATCATGGTATTTATCAGTTAAATCTGTTCTTAAATTCTTGACATCATTGATCAGGATTCTATTCGCTTTCTCAGGCTCTTCCAATAAATGGGTGTGAGCCGATTGGTCAAAAAATAAAAACCTTTTATTCGCACGTTAGGTTTATCTAAATATTTTTCGTCAATTCTTCCAAGTATTTACTCCTCTAATCCTAACAATGTAATTGAGTAGATATAGTCTCCTTTTTTGAAATGACAAGCTAATGTCTTTATTTGTTTAACAGCAACGTCTCTTTTTTCCATTTCAGGTAAAATTAGACCAAACAACGTTTTTCCGTCTTACGAAGGTGGCGATTCCGGAGCGATTCTCGTTCAACCAAGCACAAAATCCCGAAAGATTTTGGGACACAAAGCTTGAATTTAGCACTTCATTGTCATAGAAGAACGAAACCCCAACTTTTGTAAAACGGCTGTTGTGTTTCGTCATTTTTCAATTTCGTCTAATAATAATTTCCACAAGTTCATTTTAAATTTACTGCTGAAAATTCCAAAATGTCCGATTTCTTTCGTATTGTAGTCGCCTGGTTTTAAATGCAGTTTTATTACATCTGCTTTTTGATATTTTTGAGTAAACCAATCAACAGCTTCTTTCGGTGCGTAAAAGTCGTTTTCTATGCTGATTGAAACTGTCTTTGCTGTAATGTTGTTGAAATATAAGTCTTGTTCAGAAACTTCGTCAAAAAGATAGTTTGGTCTTCTTCCCCAACTACTCCATTGTTTTGCAACGTTTTTCGGCAAATCTTCCATTCCGCTGATTTTCTTTGAAGGTAAATAACCAAAAATTTTGATGAGTGTCGGAAAAAGGATGTGCCAGTTAAACCACATTTTTACTTTGTCTTTTCCTTTCCAAAGTTTCCAATAACCACTTTGCGCTGCAACTAATATTAGTTTTTGAATATGTGATGAAGATTTTGCCAAACCAACAAGTTGTCCGCCAATGCTGTGCCCAAGCAATGTTATTTTAGTGTTAGGATAATTGTCTTTTGCGTATTTAATGACAGCTTCCAAATCGTTTTTCCCCCAATCAGCTGCGTTGTTTTTAAGTTTTTTTATAGGTTGTTTCAAAGAAAGTCCAATTCCTGCGTAGTCAAACGTAATTACAGTAATTCCGTTCGCCGAAACAAAGTCCGCAAACTTTTTGTAAAAACCTTGTTTTATTCCTGTAGCAGAAGCAATGATTAGAACTGCATTTTTTCCTGCTTCGTAAATTTGGGCAGTAATTGAATACCCGTTAGTTGTTTTAATTTCGATTGTTGTCATATTTATTTTGCTCATCAATTTTGTGAAGGCTTATGCCGCAGTCCTTCCATAGCACACAACCATTTACTTACGGCAATAATAACAAATTAACTTTTTTATCCAAAATTCTGCGTAAAACAAACTATGTAAAGTGTTTATAAGAATGGTTGATTGTGGAAGGTTTTGCAGATAAAATTTTTGCGCTGCTAAACAAAGCCTTCTGGTTTTAAGGTTTGAGACAACCCGATGGGCGAGAATGAGTAAGACACCTGCGAAACGTTGTATTTTAGCATTTTTTATTTTGTCTTACGAACAGCAAACCGTTAATTGCGCGTGGCTGTTGTTGTGCGTTCGGCTTTATTTTATGTCAGGTGATTTTAACAAAGTTGTCTTCGAGTTTTACGTTGAAATTTATTTCAGCTTTTAAAGCTCTGAACACTTTAATTATCGTGTCTATTGTCGCACTGTTGGCGCTACTTTCAAGTTTTGAAATTTGCGCTTTCTGAACCCCAACAAGCCGCCCGAGTTCTTCTTGTGTCAAGTTTCTTTCCTGTCTGGCTGTTTTAATCATCTTTCCCAAAACGTCCATACGAAGCTCATACTCGTATTCGTTACGTTCTTTAGTACCAACTTTGCCGATATACTTGTCTTTCATCTCGGCAAACGTGTATGTTTTTAATTCTTTAGTTGACATATAATTACTTGTTTTGTTTGTTTTCAAAATATTTATCTCTCAATCTTGCTGCCCGCTCAATTTCATTTGCCGGAACTTTGTCAATTTTCTTTATGAAACCGTGAGTTGCTATAACCAAAGTATCTTTGTTATCTGCCTTGTCCCAAAATGCAAGAAGTCTGATTTGAAGTCCAGCGTATTTTGTTCGAAACTCCCAAATGTCGTTTTGTAGTTTCTTAAAAAGTTTTGGGTCATTGGTCTGTTCAGCAAGGTCAATATTGTAAAAGATTTTTTTGATAGTCTTTTGGTCAAGCCCAGAAATGAACTTGGCAGCTTCTTCTAAAAATCTCGTTTCAAAATATCTCATTCAAAATTGTCTTGTTTAACACCACAAAGATAAACAAAGTTTCTATATTTAGAAACCAAAGTCCGAATATCTTATTTCGGTTCGATTTTTTAAGTTGACGCATAACGGCTGAGGGTATATGTAGTAAGGGATTGCGGGCTACTTTCCCATCGGGTTACACAAAAAGTTGGAGCGGACTACAAACTTTCCCATACTACTGAAACCCTTATTGGCTATATTGTGTGTTGTGTGCTGGGCTATTTTGATTTTTGGTTAACTGTTACTTTCTTAGCTTGCATCCAAAATTCATCTTCTGAAAAAAACTTTGAAAACTTACCGCCACCCATGAATCTTTTATAAATTAGACTACTAACTAAAAATTTTTGTGGCATCTTTTCTCTTAAACCATTCTCATAATCTGTTAATGATTTAAGCATAAAATAGTGGTGATGCTTAACAAGTCCATTGACAGTTGCATTAGTTGCGATGTTTTCAGAATCAAACCATTTTTCCATCAGTTGTTTTAGTCTACCAGTTAGTGAAATTACCGGTAGTACGAAAAAATCATTCGAAAAAGTATAAGGCGTATCGTCAATTTGAATTTTGAAATCATAAATAATAAAATCATTTTTTGACTGATGGTGGTATTCATTTCTCCACTCTCTTAAAAATTGATGAACGAATGGATAATCTTTCTTTTTTTCTCTAAAAAGCCAATTTAGAGTACTAATTAATGTCTCAGCATAGTTAAATAATGTTTCATTTAACTGCCAATCGTTATAACTGGTATATTCATGATTTCTAATTAACATTGCACATTCATCCAGTACCCAAAAGAGATCATGATAAGCTCTTTTATAGGAATGAAAATACCGAAAGAAAAGTTTTCTATCGGTTTCTAGTTTGCAATCTAAATACTTTGGTGATTCTTCTTGCATTTCAAACTGTATTATTTATTATCATTTCTAATCATAAAGCATTTCAATTATAATTTGCCTTGCACACAACGTTTTGCAGCTACCCGAAGGGCGGGACTTTTACCACAATACTTGATTTGAAAAACTAATGTTTGATTAACCACAAAACTGTCTTTGGAACACGAAACCCCGCCTTTTGGGTAGGTGCTGTTAGGTGCTGGCGCTTTTTCGGTCGTGGCTATTTTATTCATATTTAATTATTTATTTCCTTTAGCTCTGTTGTGAGTTTTGCATAACATTTCACAATTCTTGATGTCTGTCGCACCACCTTTACTCCAAGCGGAAACGTGGTCTGCGTCCATTTCTGCTATTGTCCAAATTTTAGTTTTGTTCGTGTTGTTTCCAACTGCACACAGAGGACAATTTGAAATTCCTTTTTTCTCTGCTTCTGTTTTTTGTTTTCCATAAACAGATTTTTTAGTTGCCTCGTCAAATACTCTTACGTCAAGAAGTTTAGTGTCTGATGAACCACCAAGTATAAATTCGAAAACTCCTCTTCGATTCTTTACATAAGAGTCAGAATACAGTTCTTTCACTTGCTTAGATACTTTGTTGTGGTCGTATGCTTGCTTCTTATATGTTTCATATAAACGCCCCCATTCAAGTCCCCGCATTTCACTCTCTACGTCTGTAAAAATTGATGAAATCCAGTCAATAACACTATTGAAATATGTTTTCAGTTCCTTTATGTTATCCTGTTTTCTATGTCGGCTCATATATTCGCTAACATTGCCTTTACTTACCCAATCCAAAGCACAAGCTAAAAAATCTTGTCTAAGTGCAGAACCAGAAACATAGGCACTCCACTTTTGAATATTTGAATTTTGACTATTACTAAATTCTTCTTTGCCAAGAGTAACAAATGGACCTGAATAAATAGCGTTTAATAACTCTTGATTATTAAGCGGAACACCCGCTATGTTGATTGTTTTAAACCATTCTTTAATTTCACTTTCCTCTCCTTCGCATTCATAGATAAGAAGTTTGGTTTTCAATATCAATTCTTGTTTATCTGAAGCAATACCACTGAAATATTGTTCCATTCCGTGTTCGTCTTTTATTGCGAATTTGCTTGTTAGAAAGCGACCAATACTTGTTATACGTTGCTGGCCGTCCAATACTTCAAATTTATCTGCGCTCACAGTATTGAAATAGATTAATCCTAAAGGATAACCCTTTAAAATTGATTCAATAACAGCAACGTCTCTTTTGCCATCAGCATAAATATAATTTCGTTGGTATTCGGGTTGTATTGTCAATTTGCCTGATAGTCCGAAAAGTCCTTTGCCTTCTAGTTCATTATAAACAAAGCCTTCGCAAATGTCTTTTACAGTAATGTCTGTGCGTAATGTTGTTTTCATTTACTTTTTATGTTTGATTAAAACTCTTGCATATGGAACTTCGACAATGCCGTTTATCATCATATACAAGTCGCCATCCACAGCACCTCTTTTTTGGATTTCTTTTCTATATTTTTTGTGTTCAGGTTTGTATGGTTGAACACCAACCACTATACCTGAATTTGAAATACCTAAGCCAATAATTTCAAACTGCTCTGGATTATACTTATTTAAAAAACTAATTGGAACACCCATAGCGCCTTTGTAATCGCTTGGTATGGCATCAGTAAATGGAACATCAATCGCATCAAAATTTTCATATTTCTGATATTCTTTTCCTTTTATTTCTTTGTGTTTGCTGAATTTTATGTTATCCTGTTTGGTCATTAATGGTAATGGTTCGTGTCTTCTTCCGTGGTCAAGATTTGTATACCATCCAGTTCCAGCAACGCTTATCATCTTTTTTCCATCAGCACTCATTTCAACTTCTGTTCCGCTTAATTCATAATCATCAGGAACAAAAAAAGTCATATTCTTACCATTTAACCTTTGATTAAATCTTACTCCTGTCCACAGTTTATTTTGCTTGATAAGTGAGAAAATATCTCTGTATGTAATAGCATTCATATTTCCTATTACTACAAATTTCTTTTCAGCTTCAATTATCCAAGCAACGAATTCACGGAATAATGAAAAAGGAGGGTTCGTAATGATGATGTCGGCTTCGTCTCTTAGCTTTTTTATTTCTTCGCTTCTAAAATCACCATCTCCTTTTAAATATGTCCACTCTAAATCATTCACATCAATCTTTCCATCTCCTGATTTATCTCTAGTCAATGTAAATATTTTTCCGTTTTTTCTCGTCTTGTATTCGTCATATTGTGGGTCGTTAACTTCAAAAAGAGAAGGCTGGTAATTACTTTTATAGTTTTTACTTTCAACTGCATAGCTTGTGCTAATTAGTTTTTTAAGTCCGAAACGTTTAAAATTTTGAGCAAAAAACTTTGTAAAGTTGCTCCATTCTGGGTCGTCACAAGGCAACAAAATTGTCTTGCCATTAAAGGTCTTAGGATTAAACTCCAAATAAGCTGACATTTCTTTTTCTATGTCGTGGAATTGAGTGTAAAACTCATCCATTTTTGCCTTATTTGCATTTCTTAGGTTCTTATTCTTTGCTGTTTTCGCCATCTATTATTGTCTCAATTTGGTCGTAAAGTTACGATTTTAAATTCTGTTTTTGAGTCGAGTTATTTCTGTTCTTTCGCCAGTCCTGCGCTTGCACCTAACTATTTGTTAACCGCAATAATACCAAATTAACTTTTTTATCCAAAATTAGTGCGTAAAGCAAACTATGCAAAGTGTTTGTAAGAATGGTTGATTCTTAAAAACGTATTGAGTAAAGTCCAATAACATAATTGGTTTGTTTTTGTTTCAACACATTATCATTTGGATGCAATATCTATATTTTATGTTTGCGGAAAAACAAGCCCATCCCTACCATTCGACAAGCTCAGGGTGACACCCTTCGACCCCGAAACAAGTTCGGGGCAGGCAAGCTCGACTTTGTTTGAAGTAAAAACAGATTGATTCTCCCGACTCGCCGAGATCGCAATGACTGACTTGGTTTCGATTCGTTTAATGCTGAACTGAACAACCGGAGGATTTTTTAGAGGGTTATGGTTGTGATGCAGACTTAATTAACACTGCTTATGATTTCATTTAATTTTTCTATTAACAATTTGAAACGCACTGTTTGAGATTCATAAAATAGATGCGCTAATATTGCTTCTTTGTATACTGGGTTTACAATCTTTTTTAATTCCTGAATTAAAAAGTTTTTTACATCATCCGGTGATGAGAGTATTTCTTTGACAAGATTGATTCTGTTATCTAATACATATATTATATCTTCAAAGTGCCTGCTTACACGTGCATCTTCCCTTCTATCACGGAAAGCATTGAACTTTGTGGCAAGAAAATATGATATATGTAAGATATTAATTGTTTTATCCGCAAGCTGGAATTTTTCTAAATTTTTCATTCCCGGTTCAAACCATTTATCTGCCGGCGCCCAACCAACTTCTTTAGTAGCCATAATGTCAATTAAAATATCTTCATATTTAAAACGGCACATTACTTTTTCATCCTTTGCCGGAAAGAATCCTTTTTTAGCAATTTCTTCCTGTAACTGAGACAGTTTAGCATACGATGTAATCTCAAGAAATATATCTATATCTTTTGTAGGTCTTACATCATCGGCGGCGGGATCATCAGCATAAAGTGAAACTACAGCACCTCCAACATATACAACTTGATCATTAAGATCGTCTAATGCAATAGCAACCTTTTTAATTATCTCTTCGTTTACTTTTTTATTTTTTAGACCCATAGATTCTCTTTCTTAATTCTTCGATTGCAAGTTTCTGTTCTCTAATTCTACCAATCCTTAAAGCATCCGAAAGTGCAAGTAATTCATATATTTTATCATTGTTTTTGGAAACCTCCGGAACGGTTTTATATAAAGGTTCAATTGCCTGTCCACGCATATTACCGGCAGCAAATGACCACACATAAATTTCATCTGAATGCAGCAATTCTTTGAGTGGTGAAGCAGAGTGAGCGGTTGAGATGCCTCTAACAAGCGCACCAGGTTTTTGGGGAAATACATATTTCATTCCAAATTCAAGAAACTCAAACAGCGCATCTTTCATAAGTGTTTTTTTATCAGCACTTAATAAACCGGCGATTGCCGATCTGTTTAGAGATTCACTAACCTCGCTTGCACTAATTTTTAGTTTATTTGCAATATCTTTCAGAAACCAATTATCGTCATTAAATAGAGATATTTGCAAGAGTATTACAATATCTAAAGGTCGCATTCCGCTGTGTTTTTTCATATTCGTATCCTTTGAATTCGTGATTCGCAAATTGCGAATTGCGAATTGCAAATTATAAAACAGGCGATAAATAAGCAAACTTTGTAAAATGTTTATACGAATGGTTTATTACGAAAGTGCCTTTTGCGGAAGATTTTTGCAGATAAACAACTAAGCCTGCCGGTTTTAAGGTTTGGCGCACCGGGTAAATAAAGGGAAATCAACATCAATTGCCGCCGCAAAATAACTTTTGTTCTGCGGCGTAGATTTATTTAATTGTTTAAGCAACAATCAAAATATCGAAAACTTAAAGTTCATAAATCGCAGCATTTGTTCAACTTCGAGCGAAACACCTTCTATCAGGCTTTCTGTTTCACCTCCGAAAAGTTTTCCCATAACCATTCCGTTTGATGTGGCGAGATAAACCTGTCCGTCTGATTTTTCATAAACAGCAAATGCTTTCGGCATCATTGCTCCGATTTTTTTTCTATCGTCTGTACTTAACATTTTGGATGATGATTTTCCGTTACAATATTGAACGATGCTGAATTTTCCAATCGGTTTGCCGCCGTGATTTGTTACTTCTTCATTCTGATCAATTATTTTTGCAACATGCCAGCCGGGCTGCGCATTTATTCTTTCTGTTAAAACCGATATTGTTTTTTCAAAATCAAATGGACTTTTGATTTCCTTCAACATCATATTGCCGGCGGATAAACTTAATGCTGCGCCCGAAAATAAAACTCCGATTACTATTCCAACAACAACCGAAACTATAACAACTAATTTATTTTTCATTTTAATTCTATTTGATATTTAATTGATTAAAAAATTCTATTCTTCCTGAACGCAAATTTCGCCTTTGCGTGCGTGAACAATTGTTTGATATGTTACTATGCTTATTGCCGCAATTGAGATCAATAAAAACAACCACGATATAAACTTATAAAATGTTTCCGCCGTTATTTGATATGCAACCACAGAAGCGATTGTTAATGCCGTTAACGGAAATGTAAACGCCCACCACGATAAAAAGAATTTCAGTTGACGAAAACTTTTATATAAAAAGGCAAGCAGAAGAGCAATTCCGTATGAAACAAGAAGCAGGAAAACCGAAAATCCATCCCAGCTTGAAGCTATGCGGATATAAGAAATAAATCCAACCGCAGGCGGCGCTAAAAGTATAAAAAACGTTGGTATAAATTTTTGAGCAAGTTGATCGTGAAAGACTGCACGGTAAATAAAAATCGTAAAAAGAATTATCCAGAAAATAAATCCAAAGGAAAAGTAAAAAAACGAAACGATCGGCGGCAGAAGATCAACGCCGATAACCGGAACAATAATATTGCCAACAACCGGTATAAACCAGGCAGGATTAAAATGTTTCATTTCAAAATTATGCTGCAGCCAGAATGTAATTGTTTTGAATGTAAAAAATGTGTGCAGTAAAAGTCCAGCCCACCAGAGTATAATTGCAAGCAACGGATAAAAAGTATAAAACGCCACAGAAAGCAGCAGCAGCGAAATTGAAATTGTAGAAAAGAAATTTATTCTTATGCGGTGCTTAAAATCATTTGCTACTTCTTCCGGATAATGAAGCAGCTTTAGCAAATAGACAAACAGAAAAACCAGAAACAAACCTGTTGCTAAAAACAACATTACATCGTAAAATATTTTTGGCAGCCAGTTTAAGTGATAAAATTTGTTTAGTGCAATTGTAAATCCGGTAAGACCCATTATAATTGCAAACATTGTAATCGGAAAATTTTTTAATCTGTCGTTCATTTTATTGCCGCACAATTTTAATTGTTTTAATGTTGTAAGATGATGATAGCGGTTTAAGGATTCCGGTTGCCTGGATGGGTTTGAATTTTCTACTCTGCCGAAAAACTAAAAGCGGCAAATTGCACAACCCGATCTTTTTTACCGCACAAACAAACAACAAAAATTTCATTACCTTAACAAACTAATTGGAGCTTTAAATGATTAAAAAACAATGGTACGAATCCCTGTTTGATAACTATGCTAAAAAATATGATAGCGAAGTTTTTACGCAAGGCACAATCGGCGAGTGCGATTTTATTGAGAAGGAATTAAACAATAATAAATCCTTAAAAATTTTGGATGTCGGCTGCGGAACAGGCAGGCACTCCATAGAACTGACGAAACGTGGTTATAATGTTACGGGTGTTGATTTATCGGAATCGCAACTAAAAAGGGCAAAGGAAAAAGCCGCTAATCTAAATCTTAAAATAGAATTTCATCAGATGGATGCAAGGCACCTTACTTTTAACAATGAATTTGACGCTGCTATAATGCTTTGCGAGGGCGGCTTTCCTTTAATGGAAACAGATGAAATGAACTTTGAAATTCTTAAATCAGTTACAAAGGCGCAAAAGAAAAGCAGCAAGTTTATTTTTACTACATTAAACGGATTATTTCCTTTGCATAATTCGATTGAAGAATTTTGCTCTTCGGTTTCTGAAGAAGGAAATGCGGTTTATCACAACAATACGTTTGATTTGATGACTTTCAGAGATCATAACATAACGGAATTTGAAGATGATTCGGGTAATAAAAAAACCTTGGAATCGAACGAAAGATATTACGTTCCTTCGGAGATTAACTGGTTGTTAAAAACTCTTGGATATAATGTAATTGATATTTATGGAGCAAGGCTCGGGCAATTTTCCAGAGAACATAAGTTAACCACCAAAGATTTTGAAATGCTTGTTATTGCCGAAAAATAATCATCTGGATTTTTCTAATAACAAACTGAACTTTTTTGAACAAATGCGGGTTAAATTCTTTATAAAGCATTTTTAATTTAGCAGTTAACCTGCTTTTGTGTAATGCTGAATTTATTTCAGCATCCTAAATTTCAATAAAATAAAGATTCTGGAACAATCCATCAGTTGACGGACGGAATGACAAACCAGTTACTTTGGTGCAAGGTGAGTTAGTAAAGAAAAACTGTGCCGGCATAAATAAAATTTATAATGATAATTTGATTATATAATGAAGATATTACTTACGGGTGCAAACGGATATATTGGCAAAAGGCTGCTTCCTGCTTTAATTGAAAAGGGACACAGTGTTGTTTGCTGTGTGCGCGATAAAAACAGATTTCCTTCGGAAGGAGTTTATAGTCATTCAAACGTTTCTTTATTTGAAGTTGATTTTCTAAATGACACGCAAATTATAAGTTCAAGTTCAAGTTCAAGTTTAAGTTCAAGTTTAAGTTTAAGTGCAGGTGCAAGTTTGTTAAAAGATATTGATGCCGCTTATTATCTAATTCACTCAATGAGTTCTAACGTAAAAGATTTTGGCTCATTAGAAGAAACCTCGGCTAATAATTTTATAAAACTTGTTAAGCAAACAGCGATTAAGCAAATTATTTATCTTGGCGGAATTACAAACGAAGAAAAACTTTCCAAACATCTTGCATCAAGAAAAAGAGTAGAGGAAATTTTACTTTCAAGCAATATTCCGCTCACATCAATTAAAGCCGGAATTATTGTAGGTTCAGGCAGTGCTTCGTTTGAAATCATTCGTGATCTTGTTGAGAAACTTCCTGTGATGGTTACTCCAAAATGGTTAAATACAAAACATCAACCGATTGCAATTAGAAATATTTTGGAGTATTTAACCGGAGTTTTACTTAAACCAGAAACTTTTAACAAATCTTATGATGTCGGTGGACCGGATGTTTTATCTTATAAAGAAATGCTCCTTCAATTAGCAAAAGTACGCGGACTTAAAAGATTTATTTTTACCGTGCCTGTTATGACGCCGCGACTTTCATCATATTGGCTTTACTTTGTAACATCAACATCTTACATGCTTGCAATAAATCTTGTTAACAGTATGAAGATTGAGGTTATTGCAAAAAATAACGATCTTGAAAATCTGCTTGGAATAAAACCTATCTCATACATCGAAGCGGTACAGCTTGCATTTCAAAAAATAGAACAAAATAATGTTGTTTCAAGCTGGAAAGATTCACTTGTATCAAGTTATGTTGATAACTCCTTGCTCGAACATATAAACGTTCCAACAAACGGATGTTTTACTGATAAAAGAGAAAAAGAAATTACATCAAACATTGACGGGGTTTTTGAAAACATCTGGTCAATCGGTGGTGAGCGTGGATGGTATTACGGTGATTGGCTCTGGCACTTGAGAGGATTTTTAGATAAACTTTTCGGCGGTGTTGGTTTAAGAAGAGGAAGAACAAATAAAAATGAAATTCATACAGGCGATACTCTTGATTTCTGGCGTGTGCTTGCTGCCGATAAAGAAAAGAAACGGCTATTACTTTATGCCGAAATGAAATTGCCAGGAGAAGCGTGGTTAGAATTTGAGATCGCAGAAAAGAAAGGAAAAAGTTTACTAAAACAAACAGCAACATTCCGCCCAAAAGGATTGTTAGGAAGATTATACTGGTACTCTGTTTTACCGTTTCATTATTTTGTGTTTGATGGAATGATAAAAAATCTAATAAGTTACAATAAAAATAAAACCAAATGATGTTATTAAATATGTTTACTATGTTTTCAATTATCTTTGCCGGCGTTATATCTTTTGAAGAGAATTTTTTGCTCAATTCTAATTTGATGAGTACCACAAACAAATGGCGCATAGTAAACGATGGTGTGATGGGCGGTTTAAGTTCGTCAAAAGTAATTGTTAAAAATGATAAAATAATGTTTAGCGGAAATGTTTCTTTAGAAAATAATGGCGGATTTGCTTCGTTAAGAAGTCCGGTAATGGATTACAACTTTGAAAAGTTTTCGGGAATAGAAATAAAAATTAAGGGTGATGGAAAACGCTACAGTATTTCGATGAAGGAAACCACATACTTTACCGGATTATTTTATACGTTTACCTTCGAGACTAAAAAAGATGAATGGATTGTTGTCCTGATTCTTTTTAATCAGCTAAAGCCCCACTACTTTGGAAAGAAAATGAAATCCGGCAAACAACTTACAACCAATAACGTAAAGGAAATATCGTTGTTGATTGGAGATAAACAAGAAGGAAATTTTACGGCAGAAATTGATTACATAAAACTTTATAAATTAAATTAAAATGTCTTAAATAATAATTATTGTAGAAATGAATCGAGATAAAGCAATACGATTTATTACAAAATTTTATAATCGCTTTAATTATTTATGAATTTAGAACAAATATTTTTATCAATCCGGATATAATTAACGCAAGCCAAAAGTAGTTATGAAAATATCTCACACTATCAAACTGATTATATCCATTTTATTACCATTATCCGTTGGCGCAATAGCAGGTATGTTTACTTCTCAAGCTGTTCCTACTTGGTATGCTTCATTAAATAGACCTTCCTTTAGTCCTCCTAATTGGGTTTTCGGTCCGGTCTGGACTTTTCTATACATACTCTTAGGAATTTCATTTTTTCTTATTTGGAAAGTGGAGCCATCGAAAGAGAGAGACTTGGCTATCAAGGTATTCTCAATCCAAATGCTCTTAAACTTTGCATGGAGTTTTATCTTCTTCTATTTCAACTTGATTGGTGCTGCGCTTATAGAAATAATTCTTTTATGGATTAGCATTGCTTTAATGATTTATCTATTCTATAAAATAAAACCATTAGCTGCTTATTTGAACATTCCATATTTGCTCTGGGTAAGTTTTGCAACAATTCTTAATGCCGGATATTTTTTCTTAAATTAAAAAATCTATGAAATTACTACCAATAGAAGCAATTCAAATAAATTATGAAAAGTTAAAAGAGATTGACATTATGGTTAAGTCAATCTATCGGCTTATAATATTCAGCCGATACCACGAGGATGATGATCTTTTAGACTCCTTCTTTAACGGTATGCATGAACTTACAGAATTGGTTAGTATTAAGAATGCACAAATGGAAGCACAAAATGAGGATGAGGCAAAAGAGTATTTAAAAAACTTGAGAATTGCACTGGATTTTATTGTTGAAGAAATAAAAGCTCATAAAAATTTTGAGAAGGAGTTACAACTCTTTCAACTATACCGGTTGGTTTCGCCAGAATCACATTTATTACATCCTAATAAATACCGTCAGTCACTTGTGCAAATCGGGTCTTATGTTTGCCCCGATCAAAGCGAAGTACCCATACTTGTATCGGATTTATTCTATCGCATGCAATCCATTTCAAATCCTATTATTAAGGCTATCTATTTTCATCACGAATTAATCCGTATTCATCCATTTGTAGATGGAAATGGACGAGTAACAAGAGTTGCAAAGAATTGGATGCTAATGTATGAGTTATATCCTCCAATATTTATTAATAATTCTTCTCAAAAAAAGGAATACATCGCTTCATTAGCAAATAGTTTCAGAGCATTAGATAATGAAAATGAATGGAGTGAGTTTACATCTCAATTTTTCGAACTGGAACTAGATAGGTTATTAACCAATGCAAAGAGTTTATATGATGTTATAAATCAAATGGGTGCTGAAAGAGTGAAAATTAGATAAATGTGATTTTATGAACAAAACTATTCGAAATTGTTTGATATTTATTAAAACTGGCTTAATAAATTTATTAACCATTAGTATTTTTGAATAAATAAATTATTATATGATGGAATTAACACATGGAAAATGTTATCCTTTTCCCTTTTGCCGAATACTGGTTGTTTTATGCGGGATTTACTGTATTTGTTTTAATGATGCTTGCGTTGGATTTGGGTGTGTTTCACCGTGATGCACACGAAGTAACTTTTAAGGAATCATTAACGTGGAGTATTATTTGGATTTCTCTCGCGTTCATTTTCAATTTTCTTTTCTTTAAATATGCCGGATGGAAGTTTGCAAATGATGCACGTCTTCTTGCTATTCCGGGTTTTGATGGCGATGCCGCAGCCAAGCAAGTGGGGCTGGAATTTTTAACAGGCTTTATAGTCGAAAAAACTTTAGCTGTGGATAATATCTTTGTCTTTGTGGTAGTCTTCAGTTTTTTTGCAATACCGCTTAAATATCAGCACAGAGTATTATTCTTTGGAATTCTCGGAGCATTGTTCTTTAGAATAATTTTTATTGCAATGGGCTCTATTCTTCTTCAATATCAATGGATAGTAATTTTCTTTGGAGTGTTTCTTATTTTAACAGGGTTTAAGATTATCTTCGCACCGGAAAAACCGATTGATCCGGATAAAAATCCCGTTATAAAATTGTTTAAAAGATTCTTTCCCGTTACATCTACTTTTGAAGGACAAAAATTCTTTATACGAAAAGAGGGGATGCTTTATGCTACTCCATTGATGGTTGCGCTCCTTTTTATCGAAGTGTCTGATATTATTTTTGCAGTTGATTCCGTTCCTGCAATCTTTGCAATTACTAAAGAGCCATTAATTGTTTTTACTTCAAATGTTTTTGCAATTCTTGGTTTACGTGCAATGTATTTTATGCTTGCCGGTGTAATTCATAAATTCCGCTATCTAAAATATGGACTTGGAATAGTGCTTGTATTTGTGGGCTTAAAGATGGCATGGTTAAATGAAGCATTTGGTGGAAAGTTTCCCATTAGCTGGTCTTTAATAATTATTGTAACTATTATCGGCACATCCATTTTAATTTCGTTATTTAAAAAACAAAAAGGAGTATAAACATGTTATGCCCAGTATGTAAAGTAGATTTATTATTAAGCGAAAAACAGGGGATAGAAATTGATTACTGTCCCAAATGCAGAGGAATATGGTTAGATAGAGGTGAACTTGATAAGATTGTTGAAAAATCTACAAATGTTGAAGATAATTTCAGGCTGAAAGAAAGAAACACTAATACTAATTATAGAGATGATGATGATGATAAGTACAAATCACATGGATATAATAAGAATAAAAGAAAATCTTTTCTTGGCGATTTGTTTGATTTTTAATCCAACTCATATTTAGGCGGCGATTTGTAATAGGATTATCGTAAAGGTGAATTATGAGATTATATAAAATTCTTATTTATGAATTCCTTCTTGTTTTTACTTCTCTGTTAATATTTGGGAGTTTCCGGATGGTTTTTGATGGAATATTCTGGATGAATCAAGATATTGAAATTGTTGTGATAGTAATTTCATTTATATCGCTTACGAGACTGAACAAAATTATCGACGAGAAGATAGAAAAACCAGAATATAGTCAGTAAGTTTATAACAAGTAAGGGTCATATCTAACTTTACTGATAATATTCAATAACTCGATTAATTTTACATCAAAATGATTTGAGATAATTATGCAAAAGATATTTTTGGCAATATTCACTTTTCGTATGATTGCTTCCTGTTCGTTCAACTCTGATGAATCAGCTATAAGGAAATAACTTAAGGTAAGGAACGATTCCATCAAGCCTTTTGTTATAATTTTATAGAATAACAAAGTAAAACGAGGTGAAAAAATGAAAGACAAAGTAGTAGTTATAACAGGCGCTAATAAAGGAATTGGTAAAGAAGCAACAAAAGAAATCGCTAAACTTGGAGCTAAAGTCTATATGGCTTGCCGTTCTCTTGATTCAGCAAATCAGGCAAGAGAAGAAATTGTTAATGAAACTAAAAATCAAAATGTTTTTGTAAAACATCTCGATCTTGCTTCTGTTGATTCGATTGTAAGCTTTGCTGAGCAATTCAAAAAAGAAGAATCAAAACTTGATGTGCTTATTAACAATGCCGGTCTCTGGACAAAAACAAAAAAATTAACAGACATAAATGTTGAGCAAACTTTTGCAGTTAATGTTCTCGGGCATCACCTTCTTACCAAACTTTTATTCAATGAATTGAGAAATGCGGCTCCATCAAGAATTATAAATACTGCTTCACATTTTGCTGGCGGACTTGATATTGAAGACATCAACTTTGATAAAAGAAATTACAACGAGACTCTTGCCTACAAGCAAACCAAGCAGGCAAACAGAATGCTTACCCGTGAATGGGCAAGAAGATTAGAGAAAGAAAATATTTTTGTTTATTCATTAACCCCTGGATTCATCCCTGATACCGAACTTTTTAGAGAGCAAAATATTGTGGGAAAATTTTTACTAAAAGTTTTTGCTTTAATTGAAGGAAGAACCATTCCGGAAGGTGCTGATACAATTGTCTGGCTTGCTTCCTCTGAAAATATTAATGAAAGTAATGGCGGATTCTTTAATCAACGTAAAGAAGAGAAATGTAAATTCAATAATCCTGCTGATGAAAAGAAGCTATGGGATAAATGTGAGGAATTTCTCAGCAAGATAAAAGTTAACGATTCAGTTTTTCAATCATAATATAATTTGGATAAAATTTATGAGATTCAATATAGAAGAAATACATCATAGGATCAGAACAGATAATAAATTTAAAATGCGTTTGAGAAAAATTGTTCTGATTGGCGGAATAGGCATTGTGCTTATTGCTGTTCTTGGTGTTGTAGGGCTTGTATTTTTCTCTTCTGCAATTATTAGCTTCTTGTTCTCAAATGCACCTGCTGTTTACGAATTAGCCTTTAATTATTTGCGTGATTTTGCAGGTCCATATATGCAGGAAGATCTGACTGCGATTCTGAATCCACTTACCGGCGGTACAAATGTAAGTGAGATGAAAAATCTTATTACACAGTATTTTAATCAGCTTAGCAGTAATACTAATATTGATTTTCAGAGCTTCCAGAACTTCATCAGCACAGTTAAAAATTCTGTTTTAGATAATCAGATAACAAATGCAGAATTAGATTTAGTAAAACAATTTTTATTGAATTAATATGAAAGTAGGAATAATCGGAAGCGGAATGGTTGGCGCAACTTCAGCTTATGCTATTATGATGCGTAAAGCCGCAAGTGAGATAGTGTTGATTGATGCAAATAGTAAGCGTGCTTTAGCAGAAGCTGAGGATATTCAACATGCTGTTCCATTTGTACATCCAACCGATGTTTATGCAGGAAGTTATAACGATTTAGCAGATGCAAAAATTGTTGTAATAGCCGCTGGTGCAAGCCAAAAGCCGGGAGAAACTCGACTTATGCTTATGGAACGAAATGCATCAATTCTTAAACAGATAATCTCCAATGTTGCGAAGGTTAATTCAAATCCAATATTTCTTATTGCAACAAATCCAGTAGATATTATTACGCACATCAATGCAAATATCGCTAAAGAGTTTGGCATTCCGCGAACAAGAATTATTGGCAGCGGCACCACATTAGACACTGCAAGGTTTAGAACTTTACTTGGAAATCATGTTGGTGTAGATCCTCAAAATATTCATGCTTATGTAATTGGCGAACATGGTGACTCTGAGGTTTTAACCTGGTCTAACATAGATATTGGCGGAGTATCATTTGAAGATTATACAGACTTCAGAAAAATTCTTTTTAATGAAGAGATTAAAAAGAAAATTGATACCGGTGTACGAAACGCAGCCAATAAAATAATTGAAGGAAAAGGATCAACCTATTACGGTATTGGAGCTGCAATTGCAAAACTGGTTGATGTAATTAATAGAGATAACCGCGCAGTGCTAACGATAAGTACATTTAGCGAAGATGTTGAGGGAATAAAAAATGTAACTCTTTCGCTTCCGCACCTAATTGGCGGTGAAGGTGATTTGGGCGTTCTCCCAATCCGCTTAAGTGTTAAAGAAAAAATGCTTCTTAAAAAAAGTGCTGAGATAATTAAAGAGAAGATTAATGAATACGAGAAGAGATAAAAAAGTAATTTCTTCACATAAAAAACCCTGTGGTGCTTAAAAAACCTTTTTCGTGCCGAAAGAAATGGGAAAAGGTTTGGGAAGAAGTTGAGTAATTAAGCGAACATTGCAGAAGGAACAAAAAAATAGACTAAAAATTCCACAATAATTTTCCTTTATGTTTTATATTAGGCAAAAAACCTCCTGGAAGTTTTTTAAAGACTAAGCTGATTTTATCGAAGTAAACTGGCGCTTTTCTAAATATCAATGCCTGCGCAATTGCCAATAAAGCGTATGCATTTTTATTTTAACTTCAATATTTTGACTTTCAAAACATCTTATTTATTTTTTGCATACATATTATTCTACTAAATACTCGGAAACGCTCGCATAACTCAACCAAATAAAAGAACACCATCATGAAGAAAATAGAATTTTGTTTAGCAATATTGCTAACAACCACATTTTGCTACGCTCAAACATATAGCTTTGAAACTCCATTAAATGACAAATGGTTATACAACTCAAGTTCAAATGTATATTATATCGTAGGTGCAGTGTATTGTAGTACACCAGCCAGCGCAACTTATGAGCATATGGGTATTTTTGTTCCGGGAGCTTATATGAATGCTACGTCAAATGGCAATGGTACATATACATGCACTATCAATCCAACGGCAACTGTTAATGGTTATACCGCCTTATCAGCACCAATCGTTTTGCCTGTTAATACGCCCGCTTATTCTGCAATGGCAGCTCCGTCGGGATATTCAAGCACTGTTGCCACTTTTACGAACTCCGGGTTCATTTACCTTTGGCCCGGATGCCGGGGAAAGACTCATGGAGCACCACTGGGTTTAGTAGATCTCAAGGCGGCAATAAGATATTTCCGATATCTTCAAGCTGTTCAGAATGCCGTACCTGGCGATAATAACCGTATATTCTCATTCGGAATGAGCGGCGGCGGGGCACAGAGTGCAATACTCGGTACATCTGGAAACAGCAATCTTTACAACGCTTACCTTACATCAATTGGTGCAAAAAGCGGATACACGGACAACATTTTTGGAAGCATGTGTTGGTGTCCTGTAACGAGTCTTGAGCTAGGTGATGGCGCACATGAATGGAATATGGGACTGACGCGCAGCGGGCTTAGCAATTCCGATATAAGTATAAGCAAAGGGCTTGCTTCGGAATTTGCCACTTATATAAATTCTGTAGGGTTTAAGAGTACTTCAACCGGCAATACACTAACATTGTCATCAACAGCAAATGGTTATTTTCAGAATGGAACATACTATACTTATGTTATTGGGATAATCAATGATGCAATTTTACGATACAACAGCTATCATAGCACTAGCATATCGCTTTATTCGACAACGGATACGTCTGCACTTTATTCTTTTTCATCACAATACAAGGTGGCAACAAAGGGTTTAGGTGCTTATGATAATTACATTACAAAGGGAACTCCAGAGAATCAAGTGTTCGGAATTTCAGGTACAGCAGGTCATTTTGACCAGTATCTGGCAGCACTTATAAATACCTATGCGCCGAGCTACTATCCTTCTTTCTTATCAAATCTCGCAAGCACAAATATAGATTCTGAGGGAAGGACAGTGCAGCAAAGACTGATGATGTACTCTCCGCTTTACTATCTCATCAATAATACTACGTACTATAGCGGCGGCGGAAGTGGCAGCAGCACAGTTGCTCCCTACTGGCGAATTCGTTCAGGCATAAAACAGAGTGACGCTCCGCTCAATACGGAAATTAACCTTGCACTTGCTCTCAAGAACTATAATGGAGTTATGGATGTTGACTTTGAGACAATTTGGGGAGTTGGACACGTACAGGCAGAAGACACTGGAAGCGCGAATTCCAACTTCATACAATGGGTTCAAAAATGCGTTGCTGCAACAACAGGTATAGAGCAAGAATCAGCAGAAACTCCATCATCTTTTCTACTATCTCAAAATTATCCAAACCCTTTTAATCCAAGTTCAAAAATAAGCTGGCAATCTCCAGAAGCCAGTCATCAATCATTAAAGGTTTATGATATTCTTGGAAATGAGGTTGCTACTTTAGTTAATGAATATAGAAATGCTGGGAATTATGAAGTTAATTTTAATGCTTCAGGATTATCAAGTGGAGTTTATTTCTACAAGCTCCAAGCTGGCTCATTTGTGGAAACTAAAAAGATGATTTTGATTAGATAAAAGAACATCCTGAATCTTGAAAGTGTTGTGAACTTATTTAATAAAAAACAGTTGACAACACTTCCCTCTTTAATTAACTTCACACAAGCATATTTGTCTTTATCTTCTGCGTTACTTTATTTGAGTCATTCAGTTAATCAATAAATATTATCATTAGAAGTTTATGTTGAAAATAGTATTTACTTTGTCAGTTGTTTGGTTTTATTTTCGGGCGCAGCATTAAGTTTATCCGCAGGTAATATGATGCTGAAGGAAATCAAAAGTCCATTTGATTTTGAAAAAACAATATCGGTTTTAACAGAAAGAATAAATGCGCAGCCCGGCTGGCATGTTGCAAAAGTAATTGATCAGAATGAAGAAGTAACAAATCACGGCGGCAAACCGATTGGAAAATTCAGCATCGTTCAATATTGTAACGGAAAATCATCATCTAAAATGTTAAGCGCAGACGATAGAAAAAAAATCGGAGCAATGATGCCGAAAGCCTTTGCTGTTTATGAAAAATCAGACGGACAGGTTTATCTCGCCACATCAAACGGAATGGTTATGGGAAAACTTTTCGGAGGTGAAACAGAAAGCTTGATAGAAGGTGTTTCGCTCGAAGTTGAACAAATGCTGCGATTTATGAACTTTAAGTTTTCGATATTTTGATTGTTGCTTAAACAATAAAATAAATCTACGCCGCAGAACAAAAGTTATTTTGCGGCGGCAATTGATGTTGATTTCCCTTTATTTACCCGGTGCGCCAAACATTAAAACTGGAAGCCGTTGTTTAGCAGCGTAAAAATTATATTTGCAAAAACCTTCCACAATATGCACTTTCCCAATCAACCATTCTTACAAACACTTTGCATAGTTTGCTTTGCGCAATAATTTTGGATAAAAAAGTTTATTTGGAATTATCGCGGGAGAGAATAGCTTCGTGAAAAACGCCATAGATTAAGACAAAAAAAACGAAAAATGAAAAAAAACAGTATTCTAAAATTTCTTTGGATCTTCTTAGTAGTAATTAGTTGTACAAATGAAGAAGACACAAATCCTTCAGCGAAATATAATTTTACATTCACAAATGGAAATGAAAACTGGCAATCATTTTTTTCAGACTATCCTGTTGGTGGAGAAGACTTTTACGAATTAGAATTTAAAAATGAGTTTTTACCATCACCTCTTGACCAAACCATTAAATCTTTAAAAATAAGCGGCAATAACCATAGCGATGACTTGTTTTCCGCAATATTCCGAAAATTTGAGAACCTGCAACCAAACAAATTATATTCAATAACATTTGATATTGACATAGCATCTGATGCGTTAATTGGTGGATCAGGAATTGGTGGAGACCCCAATTTATATCTTGGAGCAGGCGGAATTAATTATTTGCCTAATAACACAATAGATTATTTAAATCATTATCGCCCTAACTTTATTTCAAAAATACAAAGCGGTCAATCTAACGAGGTATTTAAAATAATTGGAAGAATTGGGTCTTCAGATATCTACCCAACTTCTTATAAAATTATTAACAGAAATAATATTGGTAATCCTTTTACAATTAGCACAAATTCAAATGGAGAATTCTGGTTAATGATAGCAACTGACTCGGGCTTTGAAGGAATAACGACATTATATTATAAATCAATAAACATTATAATTGACTAAACAACAACGAACCGCTAACAAAAGCAATATAGGTTTCGGTGGTAATTTAAGAGTTGTGCCCACCCACAAACATCTTTATCGGTAAACAGTGTTATGATCTTCTATCCACCTCAACTATCGTCTTATTTAAAAACCGGATGTTTTCAATTTGCCACAGAAAATTTAGCGATCATCATTTTCTTTCAAGCCAAACTGAATTTCAATTGCTTCAAAATGTGTTTGGTCTTCCCAAGCCATTTCAATAATTCGAGAAATGTCTTCAATAGAAAAATTTTTCATTTCATATCTCTTTTGGTTCAATATTTGGTTTTGCATAAGATAATCTTGCAATTCTTTTTGTTTCGTGGTAACTGTCCAAACCAAAGCCGGGCGTTCCGCCAACAACCAAATAAGTTTTCATTAAATAATCCATTATCACAATTTTAAGTTAATCCCAACACCAATACCACCTGCAAGCATACTTTCCAAATGTGGATAAAGATTTATGTTTGCATTATTCTGATGAATAAAAAACAGAGCAACATCAAACACTAAAAGGAATCCGCCTTGCAGCAATAAACTATTTCCATAACCACGCAGTCTTTCTGCGCTTGATGAATTCTTTGATCTTTCTTTTAGATAAAATCCCGTCATAATATAAGCAGCATCTAATCCTGCATTAAGCAAAAGAAAGTTTTGCATCGAATTAAAATCTTTAATTATTTCAAGATTTGTCATTGAGGATGGATCAGAATTAACTGCATTAAAATATCCAAAAGCGGCAATGCCCAGATTTACTACATTCCACATAGCATTAAACTGATGAAAATATTTTGCTTCGCCGCTTGCTTTAAAGTTTCCGTAAGTTCCGGCTAAAATATTTCCCGCAGCCCAGCCGCCAAGTATAAGCATAGCATTTTCATTTATAGCGCGGTTACTTAAACCAAAAGATTTTATCGAATCACTTTGCGCATATATTGCAAAGGTTAAAAGCAAAAATGAAAATATCAGATATAAGTTAAAGTTTTTGTTTGTTATCATAATGTTAGCTAACAATACTAATCGTTTCTTAGTTCCGCACCCTAATAAGCGTACTAAGTACTCATTATTTATAATTACCTGTTCATTTCACAAAAACACAGGCTCGTCATCTTTTTTTTCCCCTCCCGCAGTATGGCTTTTAAGTTTGGAACAGAAACTTAAAAACATTTATTCATAAACTTAAAAGGAAATACACAATGAAAAATTTACTTATAATAACTGCTGCGCTAACAGTTGTTTTTGTTTTCAATCAATCTGCTGCACAGGATAAGTGGTGCCTTGAATTTAGACCCGGAGTTGATTATGCCACTCAAAACATTGACAATGCTGATCTCGGATTGGGTTTTGGCGCGGAGTTAACCATAGCATATCGTATTATGCCGCATCTTGCAGCTTATGCAGGTTGGAGTTACAATAATTTTGCTGTTGATCAATCTTTTGCAGGAGCTGATGCAAGCTTTGAGGAAACCGGATACACATTTGGTTTTCAGTTTATTCATCCAATAGAAGAGACAAGAATTAGTTATATAGTAAGAGTTGGCGGAACTTATAATCACATTGAAATTGAAAATAATGATGGTAATATAATTATTGATTCGGGGCATGGATTGGGATGGCAGGCAGAAGCTGGTTTGGTGATTCCTTTGGTTGAAAGGTTTTCTCTATTACCATCTGTAAGATATCGTTCGCTCAATCCGGATATTGAGATTGAAAATGTTAATACCTCTGTTAATTTGAATTATCTATCAGTTGGGGTTGGTTTGTCCTGGTCTTTTTAAGAATGCTGAGATGTCATTCTGAACGGACCGAAGTGGAGTGAAGAATCTCAAGGAATAAATTCAGGAGATTCTTCCCTTTGCTCAGAATGACATTAAAAAACCAAGCATCTTAAATACTTTTTAACGAATTTTGAAATGTGAAAATGAAACTAAATAAAAATACTATACTTGCAATATTACTTCTTGCCTTTTTAGTGCAGTTGATAATTATTTCTTACAACTATTTTACCGGACACATTCAGATAAATAGCATTACTAACTTTATAACAAGAATTACAATAGGAACCTCATTCAGTTTTGTTTTTGCTTTGCTGCTTGTTTTTATAGATCTTCAAATTATCAACAAACTCGATAGAATATTTCCTATTCCACAAAAGTTAATTGCAAGAATTCCGGCTGAGCTTGTTCTTTCTGTTATTGCGGGATCTATTGTTGGCTCAATTGTTACTTTCATTGCCGGAACATTGATGCCATACGTTGATGGATTATTTAAGAATATTATTAATAATTCGCTTATCACTTCTGTTATTAACATTATAATGATAAGTGTTATTGAGGCTGTACTATGGTTTAAGCGTGGACAGGAATCTTTAATTAAATCAGAAAAACTTGAAAAAGAAAACTCGCAAATAAGATATGAAACTTTAAAGAACCAGCTCAATCCACATTTTCTATTTAACAGTTTGAATGTTCTATCATCGCTTATAAAACGAGATACGGACAAGGCACAAAATTTTGTTGATGAGTTTTCTTCTGTTTACCGCTACACGCTTGATGTAATTGAAAAGCCTGTTGTTGAGCTTAGAGAAGAATTAGATTTTGCAAAATCATATTTGTTTTTACAGAAGATACGATTTGATAATGCTGTTAATACGGAAATACATGTTGATGCCTCAAAGCTAAGTTATCTGGTTCCGCCGCTTGCTGTGCAAACTTTACTGGAAAATGCTTTCAAACATAATAAGGCAACAGGTGATCATCCATTGAAGATAAAAATATGTGATGAAAATTATTTTCTTATTGTTGTTAATAATCTTCAGCCAAAAATTAAAGGTACGGATTCAAAGGGTGTTGGATTAACCAATCTTAGAAAGAGATATGAATTGCTGGGAGAAGAACTTCCACAGTATTCTGTTACTGAAAAAGAATACATTGCAAAAATTCCATTAATAAAACCGGAGTAAACTCAGCGTTCTCTGTTCCTGCTCCGCGAATCTCTGCAAAATTTTTAAAGGGGATTTGTTACACTGAGAACCACAGAGGAAATTATGAAAACAATAATAGTTGAAGACGAAAAACTTGCCGCAGAAAGACTTGAGGAAATGATTCGCGAGATTGATCCATCAATAGAAATTTCTGCGAAGCTTTCTTCGGTTGAGCAATCAATCAAATATTTAAAACATAACAAACCGGATTTTATATTTTTAGATATTCAACTTGAAGATGGATTGAGTTTTTCGATTTTTGATAAAGTTGATCTTGATATTCCGATAATTTTTACAACTGCGTATGATCAATATGCAATAAAGGCTTTTAAGCTAAATAGTATTGATTATCTTCTGAAACCAATCAAGAAAGAAGATCTGCGTGAGAGTCTTATTAAGTATAAAAATATTAAAACATCTTACTTAATGGATTTTGAAGGAATCATAAAAAGTATTCTAAATAAAGAAATCAACTATAAGAAAAGATTTTTAATCCAGTACGGACAAAAAATTAAAAAAGTTGAGATTGATGAGATTGCTTATTTCTATGCTTTGGAGAAAAATGTATTTCTAACAACTTCGTCCGGCAATACCTTTCCCATTGATTTTACTCTCGATAAACTTTTGGAAGTAATTGATCCGGAAAAGTTCTTTCGCATTAACAGAAAAATGATTGTCGGGTTTGATGCAATAAAAAATATGATACCTTTTTCCCGTTCAAGAATAAAAATAGAATTATATCCAATTGAACCAAAAGATGTTGAAGCGCTCGTTAGTGTTGAAAGATCATCTGCGTTTAAAGATTGGATGGATAAATAAAGATAGTTTATAATTTTGATTTATACGGGTTTCTTTGAGATTAACAAACGGTTTTGGTTTAGTATTACACCAAAGCGCGCTATTATGGTTTACTATCTGTAATTGTTATTAAAAATTTTTAATATTATTGCGTAAAGTAATAAGTTATGTGCAACTTTATGGAACAGACGATAAAACAAATAATTACACCGACTGACGTTCTCAATATTTTCATTGAGCAACATAGGCTTTGCAGTCCTCTTGACCCGGAGGCAGACCCTTTTGCTGAAATTTCCTTCAGCTCTACAATTGACGAATGGCGAGATGCAAATGATTTATTACCCTGGCAACCGCTTTCCGAATTCCTCAATAAAGAATTTCAAATAGCAGCAACTGAAGACGAGTGGAAATTAGTTTTGACACCTTCTTCAAAACGGACTCTAAAAGATGTTTGTCAATTAATTGCAAAACATTCATCTAAACAAGACATTATTCCAAAGAAAATATTCGGACAGGAATGCCTTAGCGCAGCCGTGTTTTTGACCCTTAAAAAATATCTTGCTCAAAGACAGGTTAATGTTTCAGAATTGCGACCATCAACTTTTGTTGCGCCATATTTTGAAAAATATTTTTCCGAAATGATTGAACAGACAACAATCATTTCCAATGGTAAACAGGTTTTTGATAAGTTCGAGACTAAACGAAAGAAAACAGGATTCTTGAATTATATAAACATTTTCGACAAAGACCGATATACATTCATAACAGGTAACATCAAGACGTTTCGGGACTTGACACTTAAAATAATTGAAGTAAATAGACAATAGAATAAAACCTGAGCATAACCGGATTTATAAAAAGGAAAGAGCGATACTCAAAAAAAAATAAGAAAAGGTGAAATAAAGAATATAGGAGCATATTACAGTATTCACTCCAGTAAGATTACTTTTCTGCAATAATTTTTTTTGCACCTTTGTATGATGGTCAAATTTAAGAATAGTATCCTCTTTGTAGTTATATTGGTTGGTCTAAAAGATTTTTTTTCAATAAATTAAACAGGAAATAAACGCTATGAAAATTAAAACTATCGGTTTTTTTACTATTATTCTTGGCATATTTTCTATGATGATGCCCTGGTTTACAGGGTTTTCGATTCTGTTTGCAATAGGAATTTTAGTATTGTCTGGTGGTATCGCACGTCTATTCTGGGCATTTCAGGCAGATAGTTTTGCAAAAGGAGCGTTAAGATTTGTGCTTGGTAGTCTGACGTTGCTGTTTGGAATTTATCTAATCGTTAATCCGAAATTTGCATCAGGGTTACTAACTATTATAATAGCAATATATTTTCTTTTTGATGGTATAACAGAACTTGTAACGGGTGTACAGCTCAGGAACGAAGGCGGCAATTGGTGGATATTTGGGGGCATACTTTCAATTTTTCTTGCATTTATGATCTGGTCACAATTCCCATTATCCGGATTGAGGGCTGTGGGAATTCTCATTGGGATGAAACTGATATTTGCAGGTATTGTAATGGTAATGGCGGGTAAATTGGTAGGTTCAATTAGTAAAGAACTATAAGATTTGATGATAATAAAATTATGAAATAAAAGTGTATAAATTTAACTTTAATAAAAACAATAGAGAAAACAATGATAAAAATAAAAATTAGCGTTTTAATTGATTATCTGACCGCCATTTTTGACAAATCAATTCCACGCTATTTGACAAGGTTTTTATCTGCCATTGTGTCAATTTGAGGCGGGATTACACACTTAATGCCGTTACTTTCCTCGATTGTTCCCCCAATTTACGGCTGATACTGCTAACAATATAGTCCCTTCCGCCTACCTGTATTGTCTCGAATAAAATAACCTGCGTACTGTAGATTTTAGTGCTTAATTTTTTACGTTTTATACTCAATCTGCTATCCATTGCATCCGCTAAAATGCGCCACGCTGCACCCGCTGTTCCGCCGTTTAATTGAAATGAGTTTTCCCTGCAATAATACCATTGATTGTCTGGGGCAACGAATATCGACACATTCATAAAATAGCTGCCTGATGGGGGTAAACCGCCGCAAAGTTCATATTTTTGGGTTATGCTCTTCTTTGGATCAATAGCAGAATTAGCCCTGTGATCATATATCATTTGTGCATAAACACCCGGGCTGCTCGTTCGTACATCGGCGGTTATATAGTCATAATCTGCTATAATATTTAACTCACTATCAAAATCATATCTATTAATTACTGTCGGGCTATTCTCCACAAAGCGAGGTAATATTACCAATTTATTATCCACAAAAAACCCGATTAAACCGCAAGAATGTAATACGGATCTTATAATTTCGAATGCAGTTTTATATCTGCCCTCAAAAAAATAATAACCGTAAGTCCCCATTTTGTCAAATCCACCTTCATAATAACCCGGCGGGTTTACTACATAAAAGTCCGATTTAGCCTTAAAGTAATTATCAACATCAAAACGCATATCAAGGTAATCATCTGCATAACTGCCCGGCGGATTGCTAATTGCGCCAGTATAACCCATTGCTACACAAAGCATATTTACAAGGCTGTAAATAGTATTATTGTTCAACGCCGAAAACTGTGTATAATGCACATCCGCAAGCTCGCGGCTTTTGTCCAAAAATGTAAGGCTGTATAATTTTGTATTAAATGGATTTAATGTTTCCTCAATATCAATTTTACCTCTAAATATAAGGTCAGACCCTTCATAGAAAAGCACATAGACCAAAGGATCGCCAAGGTAATCAAGTAAATCTGGTACATTACTCCAAAATTTAAGTTTAAGGCTCGACGGGAAAAATAGGCTCTCGTTATCAAAATTATCAGCATTATAGCTTATTTCCGGCGCTTCGGTAAATCGGGTTATGTAATTCTCAAAAGTTACTTCGCCGCTGTTTACCCAAATTTCAAATCGGTAACCATTATTATCACTGTTTATAAACGCCATTAGTAACTGTTCCTTTCTCTAAACTTCTGCTCGTTGTAATTGGCAGTATAAAGATCGCCACGTGATATTCTGAACTCTAAATTCTTTTGCCAGTCATCTAACTTCGTAAGAAGCTGTTCGTTAAATGCGTTACCTTCTGCACCGCCAATTTTGCCAATTACTGCGTTAATTAGCATCGCCTGCCCTTGGGCATAATCCATCGCCGGAGCAATTAGTTCAGGTCCGTTTTCGCCAATCATAGCCATACCGCCTTTAGCGTAACCAGTAGCCTGCGGCGGCTCTACCGCCATAATCTTAGCAACGTTAGCTAAACCCGCAGCGGTTATTAATCCCGCAAGAATAGGTCCTAAGATTGGACCAGCCGTTAAGGCAACCGAAGCCGCCTCATAAGTACTCATTATTGCATTGCCCGCCGAAATCATTTTTGCAAAAGCTGTGTGTTCTGCAAATGCGCCCGCAACAAAGTTTAAACTTTGCTGTGTTACTGCAATACGGTTAGCTGCTACTTCGTCATCAATATCTTTTTGTCTTGCGGCGCGCTCATTATCAATTTGTTGTAGAACCTCATTGGTGTTTCTATATGAGGCGGCTTTACGGGTTTCCGTAGTAACCCATAAATCAAGCTCTTCCTGCTTTGTTTTGCGCTGATACTCGCTTACATCGCCAAGTGATTTAAGTTCATCTTTGCGGCTTCCCATCGTTTTTTTGCGCCACTCCGCCATATCCTTATCTGCCTGAAGATTTGCATTTTTAATCTCAAGTTCTTTTTCTGCAATAGCATATTCAATAGCAATAACATCTTGCCCGTATTGCTGGTAAAATTCTTTTTTCTTTTCTAACAGAGTTTTTTCTTTTGCTAACAAGTTTAAGTTATTCTCGTCGGTTAGCTTCTGCATATTAAGCTGGTGTTGCTGCTCAAGGTTAAACGATTCAGTTGCTTGCTGTTTTATCTTATCCGCATTGCTGCCGTTATTGCCGCCGCCAGGGCTTTTAACCGGATTAAGATATTTTTCGTAAATAGCTTGTTTTTTACCTTCAATATCTAACTGCTCTTTTTGCAGTTTTATTTGATTTGTAATCTCCTTTGTTTTTTCCGTTTCAACTTTTATGGCTACGCGTCCGCCAAACTGCCCGCCCGAAGTCTGTTCAACTCCGTAAGATGTTTTTTTCTTAGATTCCAACAATCCAATTTCTTTTTCCAAATCTTCTTGCCGTTGCTTGCTGGCGTCTATATCAAACTCAAGCTCCTTTTTCTTTTTCTTACTCGCTTCGGAATCTATTCCGGCAAGTAAATTGGATTTACTTAGTTCGCCTTTTTGCACTGTGTCCTGATAATTGTTATAAGACTTGGATAATTCTACAAACGCATAACCGAGAGCTACGAGTAAAGCACCAATCCCGCTTTTTAACAAAGCCAATCTTACGCCCGTTAAAGTTACGCCAAATACTTCTAAGCTGGCAATTGCTGGTATTATGCCTGTTATGCGCAAAGTAATAAATGCTGTGGTTAAAGTAGCCGAAAGACCAATTACCCCGCTAAGTGCAGGATCAGTTCCATTTAGTTTTACAATTACATCGGCAAGAGCTGTGGCTAAAGGATTAAGAGCCTCGCTTAGTAATGCGCCTGTACTTTCTTTCAGTTCGCCCATTGCATTATCAAACTTAATCATACTGCCGTAAGCTGTATCGCCAAGCGCAACTGCTTGGTTACCAATGGATTTGTTAAGCATCCCGATAATCTGATTAAGGTCGCCGCTTTTAAGCACAGTTTCATCAAGCCCTTTGATATAGCGTTTTATCATTGTGGCGTTGCCTTCAAACAGATCGGCCATAACCCGCGCCGCAGCGTTAAGATCGCTGCCCATTAAACTTGCAAGGTTAGCCGTTTGTTCGGTAGCGGCAATTACCTGATCTGTATTAAGACCCATTGCAGTAAGCTGCGCCATTACAGACTGAGTAACCTCATCGGCGTAAATTGTAGTACTTTGTAACTGTGCCGCATAATTATTCAAACGGTTGTAAGCCTCGTCTGTATAAGTGCCGGCTTGCTGCATAGCAGTTTTTAATTGTACTAAAGCTTTTTCCTGATCCTGATAAGCTGTTATATGTGTGCCGAAGGCTTGGGTTAAAACGTCGAGCGTTTCCTTAAAGCCTTGGATTAAATTACGAGCATTAGCAAAATTATGGACAATTGACTGCCCTGCGTCGCGGCTGCTATCGTTTACAGTGCGCAAAGTTTTTGCAATATCATTCATCTCTTTTTCCGTAAGATTAAGAGAGGCAATTGCTTCTTTACCTTCAATCGTTAGCTTTAGTTTTATCTCGTTAGTTGCCATTTGGTTTATTCAAAAAAAATATTAAAGTTTGTTTAGGTTATCTATGATTATTTTTTATTTCTATATCGCAATAATGGTTTCGTGGTTTGTTGCTGAGTTAATTTTTCCCGGCAGCCCATCGGATTCTTTCCGAGATTACGACAACGATTAAACGTTACTTTTCTCTTTTCTCTTTTTTAACTTCTTAATTTCTTTCATCGCCTGCTTTACTGCATAATCTAAATCATCTGCCCGATAACCAGCCAAATAAAGTTCTTCCAATATTTTTTTAAGCGTTTGTTTCATTTGGATTTTTAATTTTTGCCGAAGGCATCCCTTCGGGAGAATTTTTAATTTTTAGTTTTTAGTTTTTCATTCATTGCTGCTATTTGCAGCATTTCATTTAATTTTTTAATTCTGTTTTGGTACAAATAAATTAAGCACGTTTCAATATCCGTGCTTAAAATAGCCTCGGCAAGCCAAACTTTGCCTTCGCTCAATTCCAGAACAATTTGTTCAATTTCGTTAAGTTTTATCTCGCTGTTATAATAGTTGCAATTATCAATTTTAACAGCGTCGTGCGCAAAAATAAGCTCATCATTTAATCTTGTAAATTTTGGCTGCCAGTTGCCGTCAAGCCGCTCTTTCTTAAAAAAAAATCCTTAATAACTTTGTTTACCTCGTTTATATCGTCTTCGTAAACATCGCCAACAATTTGTTTGTTAAGGATAAGGTTAAGCAATTCGATAATTTTATCTTCGGCGAGCAAAATTATTATGCTGCCCTCAACATCGCCTTTATTAAAGGAAGCAAGCAGTCGTAATATTTTACCCCAATCTTTAAGAGTGTAGCGCTCTTTTAATTCGTATTCTTTTTTGTTGATTAAGTACATTGTCAAAGTTAATTTACGGTTATGTTAAATTTGTTAGCTAAATCAGTTACAACTGTTTGCAATAAAGAATCGCTTATGTGGCTGTTAAAGGGTAGTAT
>Ga0247839_1000073_pt1 | contig 156999 bp, 148 predicted proteins | sample LaCruzMarch2015__6_FD_192405 | JGI IMG/M metagenome (GOLD analysis project Ga0247839, IMG submission 192405) | Freshwater microbial communities from meromictic Lake La Cruz, Castile-La Mancha, Spain - LaCruzMarch2015_16m | ecosystem: Environmental > Aquatic > Freshwater > Lake | place: Spain...
ATCCCCATTTATTGAACTGGTTGACAAGCGCTCGGTGGCAGATGGCGGTATTCCCCTTTCCTTTTTTGAGGTCATGACGGCATTGGCGTTCGCGGCATTTGCCGATGCGCCCGTCGATGTGGCGATCATCGAGGTTGGCATGGGCGGCGCGTGGGATGCCACCAATGTCGCCGATGGCATGGTCGCGGTGGTTACCCCGATTGACATTGACCACGTTGAGTACCTCGGTGAGACAGTCGCGATGATTGCCCTCGAGAAGGCCGGCATCATCAAGGCCGATGCCTTCGTCGTGTTGGCCCAACAAGAACTGGCAGCCGCTGAGGTGCTGTTGGCGCGCAGTGTTGAGATGGCTGCCACGGTGGCGCGGGAGGGCCTGGAGTTTGGTGTGCTGACCCGCGGGGTGGCCGTTGGGGGTCAGGTGCTCACCTTGAAGGGGCTGCGCGCGGAGTATGAAGATGTCTTCCTGCCGTTATTCGGTGAGCACCAGGGCACTAATGCTGCCGTTGCCGTCGCTGCGGTGGAGGCCTTCATCGGCGGCGGCAATGAAGAGTTGGACATTGACATCGTGCGTGAAGGCTTTGCCTTGGTTTCCTCACCCGGTCGCCTAGAAATCGTGCGCCGTAACCCAACTGTCATCTTGGATGCGGCGCATAATCCGCACGGTGCTAGGGCGTTGGCAACAGCCATCGCGGATTCATTTGATTTCGCCCAATTGTTTGCGATCGTCGGCGTGATGAATGACAAGGATGCCGCCGGCATCTTGACGGCACTTGAGCCGGTTGTCGATCGCGTCATCGTCACGGAGTCAACATCTGGACGCGCGATGCCAGGTGCTGCCCTTACCGCGATCGCGAGTTCGATATTTGGCGCCGACCGAGTCTGGACCGAACCAGAGCTACTGGCGGCGGTGGATCGGGCCTTCGCCCTGGCTGAGGAGTCCGGTGAGTTCGGCGGCGTAGGTGTGCTCGTCACCGGATCCGTCGCACTGGTTGGCGACGCCAAGCGCCTTTACTCGGCCCGGTGAACGAATGGACAGGTGATCGTGTGAAGGTGCTGGGCTCTGCGGTACTCGCAATTGAAGCGATCATCGTGCTGCTGGCTATCCCGGTAGCGGCGACCAACGGATCGGTAGCCAATCCGGGGCTGGCCATCGGCATCGGGGTGGGGCTGGCGGTGATCCTGCTGCTCGCGGTGGGCACCTTGCGCCGCCCCTGGGGTGTGGGCCTGGGTTGGGTTTTGCAGGTTGCCATTTTGGCCACGGGGTTACTTGTTCCACTTATGTTCATCGTGGGTGCCATCTTCGTGATCCTTTGGTTCTTCGCGATTCGAAGTGGGCGCCGCGTGGACGCACTTCGGGCGGAACGCGCTGCAGCGCCGGTCGAGGGTGCTGGCTAGAGTTTGGGTTCGTCAAGACCTACCCAATTCGCTACTTAGGGAGTTACACCAGTGTCGGAGCGCACCCTTGTCCTGATCAAACCCGATGGCGTGGCCCGTGGCCTGGTCGGTGAAGTTCTCGGACGCATTGAACGCAAGGGCTACAAGATAATTGCTTTAGAAATGCGCACCTTGTCGGCCGCGGTTGCCCAGGAGCATTACGGCGAGCATGCTGATAAGCCGTTCTTCGGCGACCTAGTCGAGTTCATCACCAGCGCCCCCTTGGTCGCAGCGGTGATCGAGGGCCCGGCGGCCATTTTGTCGTGGCGCGCCATGATGGGTGCCACCAATCCGGCCAACTCGGCACCGGGCACCATCCGCGGTGATCTCGCCACCGAGACCCAATTAAATGTCACGCACGGTTCTGATTCACCCGAATCAGCAGCGCGCGAAATCCAACTCTTCTTCCCGGGCCTGTAGTCCGATGCTGCCGGCGGTGCTTGGTACGGCAGCCGGTGTCAGCATCGGTGTTGTGGTAGCCGCAGGCTCGCGCGGGCCGACGTTGGTGCCGTGGCCGGCGAAAGTCCGAGCTGCCTTCCCATTCGTGGTCGGCGGTCTAACCGGTGCGGCGGTGGCACTTCCGGTCGGCTTGGGGGCGGCACTTGCGTTGGCCGCCGGCGGCCGCGGCAGTTGGCCGGTAAAGCCGGTTGCTGTTGGACTGGGCGTGCTGGGTGCCGGCGTTGCGGCCGGGGTACTGGGCCGCGGGCAGGTTGCTAAGAAACTCACCCCGCAGGGCCGTGACCTAGACCCGGCCTATGCCGCGGCGCCGCTGAATCCATTGGTATCAGGTAGCGCACAGTCGGCAGTTTCAATGACCGAACTCGGGCGGGAAGGTGCCCGGTTTGTGGGTACGGTAACAAGTGCCGAAACCATCTTGGCGGTAACCGGCCTCGCGCCGGTAGCTGAACCAGTGCGCGTTTTCATCGGTGTTGATGCTGCCGCCACGGTGGAGCAGCGCGTCGGGTTGGCAATGGCGGAACTTCGACGCACCGGTGCCTTCGACCGCGCCCACCTACTTATCCAGGCACCCGCGGGCAGCGGATACGCGAACTCCACCCCCGTCGACGTCCTAGAGATCCTGACCAGAGGCGATACCGCATCGGTGGCAATTGGCTACGGGTTGCTCCCGTCTTTCCTCTCCCTGGACAAAGTGCCGATCGCCGCCCAGACCCAGAAATTACTGCTCGACGCCATCACCGAGGAGTTAGCAACCCGCGCCAAGCGTCCACGGCTGCTGCTATATGGCGAGAGCCTGGGCGCCAAGGTTCAAGAAGCGGCGGTGCCCGGCGGCCCAATTGATTTAGACCACTACAACATTGCCGCCGCCCTTTGGGTCGGCACACCCGGCGGCGAGGTGGCAGATGGGTTCCACGCGCTATGCCAGCAGGAGTCGATCACCGTTGATCGTCCCGAAGAGATCCCGGTACCGCTACCGACCCCGAGGCCTCGGGTCTGGTTCTTGGAGCACGATGGCGATCCGGTGGTGCGCTTTCGGCCCGAGTTGCTCGCCAACAGGCCGGCTTGGCTGCCGTTGGACGGGCGCCGCGGACGCAATATCCCTGACTCGATGACTTGGCGCCCGGGCATCACCTATTGCCAGGCACTGGTCGACACCTTGTTCGCAACCAACGTTAAGCCCGGTGATTTTCAGAGCCTGGGCCATGATTACCGGGCCGATCTAGGCGCCGTTGCGACCGCGGCCTACGACTTGGCGGCCGATGCGGCGACCGCGGCGCGCTTAGAGACCCAACTGCGGACTATGGAGAAAGCCAAGGCCGAGTTGATCGCCCAGGCTGGTCCAGCCACCGGGTAAACCGGACATTTCGGTCAGAGACCGGGTGCGCCGTAGGATATAAGCCGGACGTCACCGGCCGTTCATTAACTCGACAGGAAGGCGGACACTTCCCCGTGGCCTCGTCATCATCCTTCGTCGGGCGCGATATGGCCGTCGACCTCGGAACCGCGAACACCTTGGTGTACGTGCGCGGGCGGGGCATCGTCCTCAACGAACCTTCGGTCGTTGCGATCAATAGCAATACCGGGGGTATTTTGGCGGTGGGCGCCGAAGCCAAGCGCATGATCGGGCGTACGCCCGGCAATATCGTCGCGATTCGTCCGCTCAAGGATGGTGTGATCGCTGACTTTGATACGACCGAGCGCATGCTGCGGTACTTCATTCAAAAAGTGCATCGACGCAGGCACCTGGCAAAACCACGGCTGATCATTTGCGTACCGTCAGGTATCACCGGCGTGGAGCAGCGGGCCGTCAAGGACGCCGGCTACGCCGCTGGAGCGCGAAAAGTTTTTATCATCGAGGAGCCAATGGCTGCAGCTATCGGTGCCAATCTTCCGGTGCACGAACCCACCGGCAACATGGTGGTCGATATCGGTGGCGGTACTTCAGAGGTTGCGGTCATCTCACTTGGTGGCGTCGTAACTAGCTTGTCGATTCGAGTTGGTGGGGATGAGCTCGACAACTCGATTATCCAGTTTGTGAAGAAGGAGTATTCCCTGATGCTCGGCGAGCGCACCGCCGAGGAAATCAAGATGGCTATTGGGTCGGCGTTCCCGCTGCCCGATGAGCCACAGGCCGAGATCCGCGGGCGTGATTTGGTCAGTGGCCTTCCCCGGAACATCGTGGTTACCGCAGAGGAAATCCGTCGAGCGATGGACGAGCCGGTTAAGGCGATTATCGACGCGGTTAAGGCGACCTTGGATCGGACCCCGCCGGAGCTTTCCGGTGACATCATGGATCGTGGCATCGTCTTGACCGGCGGTGGCGCCTTGCTACGCGGGCTTGATGAGAGGTTGCGCCATGAAACCGGTATGCCGATAATCACCGCTGACCGTCCGCTCGAATGTGTTGCACTGGGTTCAGGCAAATGCATCGAGGAATTTGATGCACTGCAACAGGTGCTGATCGCCGAGCCGCGGCGGTAAATCCGTTGCGCACCTAACCGGTGCCAAGCGGTGGAAGCCCACTCATGCTGAATCAACGCACCCGCATCATTCTCGCTCTCCTCGTAATAATCGCGCTGACTTTCACCATTTTGGATTTGCGGGGTGGCAAAGGCCCATTTTCAAGTGTGCGTTCGGTGGTAAGCAGCGCATTGGGGGGCGTGCAGGTTGCGGCCTCGGTAATCGTGTCACCGATAACCGGTGTTGGCAGTTGGTGGGGTACTTGGGGTGATCAACGGGCGCGCATTGCCGAACTCGAATCCCAAAATGCGACCCTGCAAGACTCGGTTGTCCGCTCTGCTGAAGATCGGGCGCGGGCCGACGCACTTGATCAACTGCTTCGGGTTGCCGGGGTTGGGCGCTATCGAATCGTGCCTGCTGAAGTCATTGCCGTAGAACCAGCACAGGATTTCAGCTGGACGGTGACAATCGATGCCGGCCGAGATGACGGCTTACTACCGGACATGACGGTAATTAATGGGCAGGGGCTGATCGGTCGGATCCTGAGCACCACTAAGACGACTGCAACGGTTGTGCTAATTGTCGATACGTCCTCGGCTGTGGGCGCCCGGGTGGCTGGCACCGAGGAGATCGGTATTTTGTCAGGAACCGGGCGTCAGGATTCATTGGAGTTTCAGACCCTTGACCCACTTGCCACCTTGAAACCGGGGCAGGCACTGGTGACTTTCGGTTCGCGCAGCGGCCGGCCATACGCACCTGGGATTCCCATCGGTGAAGTGGTCGACGTGAGTGGTACCGCCGGACAGCTAACACGCATCGCGATCGTTAGGCCATTTGCTGACGTCTCCACGTTGACGGTAGTCGGTGTGGTCATCAGGCCCCCCCGTGCGGACCCACGCGATTCGGTATTGCCGACGCCGCCGGCGAGCTCGAACTTTGCGCCCGACGAAACCTCGACGGCCGGCGGGGTTGACGATGGGGCCAGCCCGGCACCAACTCCTAGTGAAAAGCCGGAGAAGGAGACAGCTGCGAAGCCAGTGCCGGCGCCATCAGCCTCGGCGGGGGCTACGGCAGATGCTGGAAGTAACTAAGTATGTGGATACGACAGACGGTTGTTTGCGCGAGCATCATCGTGGTTGCCGTTATGTTGCAACTGACCTTGCTGTCGCGGCTGGGATTGCCCGGTGCCACCCCGGATCTAGTCGTTGTTTGCGTGGTGGCTCTAGCCCTGGCGTATGGGCCGGTCACCGGTGCGGTGGTCGGCTTTGCGGCCGGGTTGACCTTGGGCTTTACGCCGCCGGCCGGCGGTGTGATTGGCATCCAGGCTTTGGTTTTTCTGGTGATCGGTTTCTTAACCGGGGCGGTGATCGACCCGAGGGATCGCACCGTGCCGATTTTGGTGGGCATGGTCGGGCTGAGCACCGGTGCGGCGGCCTTGGCGTACGCCCTGATTCTCGCCGCCTTCGGAAGTAATCAGGTTAGCTGGCAGGAGGTGCCGACCTTGGTGCTGACGAGCAGTTTGTATGGCTTGCTTTTGGCCCCCATCGTGGTGCCAACTATTTCGTGGCTGGTCCGAAGAATTACCCCTGAGACTGCAATCTAGAAGTTGTTCGGGAACCGGAATTAAGGGGCCAGCGTCATAGCGTCAGACCACGCCTGTGAAAGCCAAGGCCATCAGGTTGTATTTAGGGAGGAGGGCACGCATGGGTGAACGTTCGAACCTGCGGTTAGTCATCCTCAGCGTGCTCGTCATCTCGTTGATGGCGACTTTGCTAGTGCGGTTGTTCTATTTGCAAGTAATAACTGGTGAGGGTTATCGGGTGGCGGCCCAGAGCAACACCTTGCGCGAGGTGGCGACGCCGGCGGTGCGAGGGTTGATCCTGGATCAGGCTGGTCGCCCGCTGGTCGCCAATCGCACGTCCTTGGTTGTCACGGTTGATCGCGTGACCTTGCAGCGCGAGCCAGATGACGGTGCCGCGGTCATCGAACGCCTTGCTCAGATTCTTGATGCATCGCCAGCCAGCATTAGTGATCGACTGATGACTTGCGGTGCGGAAGGCGCCAAGCCGCCGCCTGTCTGCTGGAACGGCTCGCCGTACCAGCCGATTCCAATTGCCCGAGATATCGATGCCCAAACCGCGTTATCGATTATGGAACGGCGGGTGAACTTCCCCGGTGTCACCGCGGGGCTGGAAGCCATCCGCACCTACCCGGCGCCATTTGACGTCAATGCCGCGCATCTACTCGGCTATCTGGGGCCGGTGACTGAGGAGGCGCTGACCGAGCAAGGTGATTCGACGGCGTATGACAGGTTGCGCCGCACCGATGTGGTCGGACGCTTTGGCTTGGAATCCACCTATGACGAGGCGATCCGCGGCAAGCCGGCGGTGACAACTCTGGAAGTCGACACAGCCGGGCGGATTACCAAAACCTTGGAGGAGAAGCCTGCGGTGGCGGGCGACTACATAGTCTCGACAATCGATGCCCGACTCCAGCATCTCGTTGAGCAGCAGTTGGTTGCTGCGGTGCAGCGAGCGCAGGCGCAGGGATATCCGGGCGATTCCGGCGCGGCAGTTGTCGTTGATGTGCGAAATGGGCACATCCTGGCGATGGCTAGTTACCCAACTTATGACCCAGCCATTTGGGTGGGGGGCGTCACCGCTAAGCAGTACCAGGATCTGATGGATAGTGACGCACTTTCATCCAATGCCATTCAAGGGCTATTCGCTCCGGGCTCCACTTACAAGGTGATCAGCACCGCTGCGGCCGCGCGCGAGGGGTTCAGTTTGTACAGCAAGTACCAGTGCCCCAATCAGGTGAAACTAGGTACCCAAACATTTCGAAACTTCGAATCCGCGGGCTACGGGCCGATCACCCTAAAGCGCGCAATTGAGGTGTCGTGCAACACGGTCTTCTACGGGATCGCCGACAAAATGTGGAATGACGCCGGGGGTAACGACGCTAATCGCAATTCACCGGATCCAATTGCCGAGACGGCCAGGCTTTTTGGCCTTGATGCTAAAACAGGTATCGACCTGCCGGGTGAGGCCACCGGGCGGGTATCGAGCCGTACCTTCAAGGTCGCTAACTGGGAGCAAAAGCGCGATACCTGGTGCGCCAATGCGATTTCTGGATACCCCGAGACCCGCAAGACCAACCCTGGGCAGGCGGATTACTTCACCGCACTGGACCGCGAAAACTGTGCTGACGGGTTCAGGTGGCGCGAGGGTGATGCTCTGAACGCGGCGATCGGCCAAGGTGATACCGCGGTCACCCCATTGCAGATGGCTATGGCGTACTCGGCCATTGCAAATGGTGGCACGCTGTATCAACCCCAGTTGGTCAAGGCCATTATTGGGGCGGACGGCAAGGTTGTTAAAGAAATTGACCCGGTGGTGACCGACCGGGTTGAGATTTCGCGAACTGCGATCAATTTCATTAATTCCGCTCTGCAGGGCGTGACGGCTAACGGCTCCGGTGAGGCACCGTTCGCCGGCTTCCCGCTGGCGCAAATACCAGTTGCGTCCAAGACTGGTTCGGCTCAGGTCACCGGCAATAAAGTTTCGACTTCGTGGTTCGCATCATTCGCGCCAGCCAATAAGCCAAGGTATGCGGTCGTCATGATGGTGACCCAAGGCGGCACTGGATCAAAGACTTCCGGCCCTAGTGTGCGAAAGATCTACGAGGGTATTTTCGGCGTCTCCGGTAGCACGGTGAACCCGGCCACGAGTGTGCTGGTTGATGGCGCCCCGCTGAAAAGACTGCCTACGGTACGTCCGGACGGCACGCCGGTGGCGCCGCGAGGCAAGATGTCAGGTCAGGCAGCGGCACCGGGAGGGGGTTCGCCATGAGTGCATTCTCAACAACGGACGCCATCGCCCGGCCACCAGCACCCGGCCGCTCCCGAGGTAGCTCCTATTGGCGTGATCTGGACTGGGTGCTGGTTGTCGCTGCCATCGGCGTCACGATCTTCGGGTCGGTGCTGGTTTGGTCAGCAAGCCGGGCCGACATGGCATCGGCGAATGACCCACAGTCATATCTGAAGCGGCACCTCATCAACGTGGTAGTCGCCATGGTCTTGGGATACGTCGCATCGCGGCTTGACTACCGCTGGCTGCGCGCGTATACGCCAATTATCTACATCGTTTCGGTATTGCTGCTGCTGGTGGTTTTCATTCCAGGCCTAGGTACTTCGATAGCTGGAGCCCGCGCATGGATCGATCTGCCGGGCGGATTTACTATCCAGCCATCCGAGTTCGCCAAGGTTGCGATCATCATGATGATGGCGGCCATCTTGGCGGAGAAACGTGACGTCGAAAGTGAGCCACATGATCGTGATGTGCTCATGTCGGTCGGTGTCGCCGTGTTGCCGATTCTAATTATCTTGGTGCAGAACGACACCGGGACGGTGCTGATCTTGGGCTCGGTGGCGCTATCCGTGATTGCCGTGTCCGGCGCACGTCGGCGTTGGGTGATCGGCCTGATCGGCGGGGCGGTCATTGGCATTTTGCTAGCGCTGCAATTGGGCCTGCTGCAGTCCTATCAAATTTCGCGATTGACCTCATTTCTTAATCCAGCCGGTGAACCCGGGGGAGCCACGTACAACTCAACCCAGGCGCGCATTGCGGTGGGCGGGGGCGGGTGGACCGGGTACGGGCTCTTCGAGGGTCCGCAGACCCAAGGCAAGTTCGTACCGGTCAACGAGAGCGATTTCATCTTCACCGTGGTTGGCGAAGAACTCGGATTCATTGGCTCGGCCCTGTTGATTCTGCTCATCTGCGTGATTTTGTGGCGGGCTATTCGCATCGCGATGAAAGCAGATGACCTATATGGACGACTTATTTCGACGGGCATAGTCGCTTGGCTGGCATTTCAGACTTTCGAGAACATCGGCATGACTTTGGGCATCATGCCAATCACCGGTATTCCGCTGCCGCTTGTTTCGGCAGGCGGAACCTCCATGATGTCGACCTGGATTGCGATTGGCCTGCTGGAGAATGTGCGCCTGCACTCGGCTCGGTCCTCGCTGACCTGACCTGAGAATCCCAGTGCCATCGTGGATCCGGTGCCGGGGGTAAAGCAGGATCTGGTTTCCATGGGTAACCTTGGCCACATGACGGTTTCAGATCTAGCTCGACGCGGTGAATCCGTCTTTGATCGCCTCGAATTGCTCTTGCCCTTGGTGAGTAAGCCAATTCAGTATGTCGGCGGGGAATTGAATGCGACCTTGAAGCCCTGGGATGACGTGCAGGTGCACTGGGTGCTCATGTACCCCGATGCCTACGAGGTTGGTGCCCCGAATCAAGGCGTGCAGATTCTTTATGAAGTCATCAATGAGCGCGTCGACGCCTTAGCGGAGCGCACCTACGCGATCTGGCCGGATCTTGAAGCCCTGATGCGCGAGGCCAAGGTGCCGCAGTTCACCGTGGATGGTCATCGCGCGGTTGGCGATTTCGATCTCTTCGGGCTTTCATTTTCCACTGAACTTGGCTACACGAACATGTTGAGCGCACTGTCACTGGGCAATATCCCGTTGCTGGCTCGGGAGCGCGACGACTCACATCCGATAGTTATTGCGGGTGGTCACGCGGCATTCAACCCGGAGCCAATCTCGGATTTCATTGACGCTGCCGTGCTGGGCGATGGTGAAGAGGCAGTGCTGCTCATCACCGACCTCACCAGGGATTGGAAGGCCGCAGGTTGCCCGGGTGGCCGGATGGGCCTGCTGCTCGAACTGGCCAAGACCGGGGTTATCTACGTTCCGGCTTTCTATGACGTGGAGTACCTAGCAGACGGCCGGATCCAACGGGTGATTCCGAACCAGCCCGAGGTGCCGTGGCGGGTACGCAAGCACACCTTGATGGATCTGGATAGCTGGCCTTACCCCAAAGCACCATTGGTCCCGTTGGCTGAGACCGTGCACGAGCGGATGAGCGTGGAAATCTTCCGCGGCTGCACCCGCGGTTGCCGCTTTTGCCAAGCCGGGATGATCACCCGTCCGGTGCGCGAACGCAGTATTACCGGGATTGCGGAGATGGTCGAAAACGGGCTGAAGAAGACCGGCTACGAGGAAGTGGGCCTGTTATCGCTATCAAGTGCGGACCATTCGGAAATCGCTGACATAGCGCGCAATCTCGCAGATAGGTACGAAGGCTCCCAGACCGCGCTGTCGCTGCCAAGTACCAGAGTTGATGCTTTCAATGTCGACCTGGCAAATGAATTGTCACGGGGTGGACGGCGCAGCGGCCTAACCTTCGCCCCTGAGGGCGGTAGTGAGCGAATGCGCAAGGTCATAAATAAGCAGGTGACGGAGGAGGACTTAATCCGCACTGTTACTACTGCTTATTCGGCCGGCTGGCGCCAGGTAAAGCTCTATTTCATGTGCGGGTTACCAACTGAAACCGATGAGGATGTGCTTCAAATCGCGCAATTGGCCCGTGACGTGATCAAAGCCGGACGCGAGGCCACCGGTTCACGTGATATTCGATGCACGGTTTCCATCGGGGGTTTCGTACCGAAACCACATACGCCATTTCAGTGGGCAGCCCAACTTGATCACGCCACTACCGATGCCCGGCTGGCTAAATTGCGCGATGCCATTCGCGCCGACCGCAACTACGGCAAAGCCATTGGTATTCGCTATCACGATGGCAAGCCGGGCATCGTCGAAGGCTTGCTCTCGCGTGGGGATCGCCGAATTGGCGCCGTCATCCTCGCGGCTTGGCAAGACGGGGCGAGATTTGACGGGTGGAGTGAGCATTTCTCCTATGACCGATGGATGAGCGCCGCTGATCGAGCCCTTGCTGATCAATGCGTTGATGTCGATTGGTACACCATCCGTGAGCGCACCAAGACCGAAGTACTGCCCTGGGACCACTTGGATTCCGGGCTTGACTCCGAGTGGCTTTGGGAGGACTGGCAGGCGGCCCTCGATGAAGTTGCGATTGACGATTGTCGCTGGACCCCGTGCTTTGACTGCGGGGTGTGCGACCAGATGGAGACGCAAATTCAAGTTGGCCCGACCGGGGTCACCGACCTTCCGATGCCAATGGTGCCGGCCCACGCGCCGGTTGCCGAAGCAGCCACCCAACCGGGGGCTTGATGTGGCACGTTCGGCTCCGGTGCGCGATGTAGCACCAACAGTCCAACGCCTGCGGCTGCAATATGCCAAGCGCGGACGCTTGCGGTTTTCCAGCCACCGTGACTTTCAACGGGCATTAGAGCGCGCGTTGCGGCGGGCGGAGATACCGATGGCATTTAGTGCTGGATTCTCCCCGCACCCGAAAGTGTCTTATGCGAACTCGGCTCCGACCGGGGTGGCAAGTGAGGCCGAATACGTCGAAATCGGGGTCACGGAGCGCTGCGACCCGGCCGCGGTGCGGGCGGCGCTAGATGCCGCCCTGCCACCGGGCCTGGACATAGTGGCGGTGGTGGAGGCAAGGTCACCTGATTTCGTCCAGCGGCTCGAGGCCAGTATTTGGCAAATTGAGCTGCCCGGCATGGGGGTTGCGGAAGTTGAGATTGCGGCCCAAAAACTACTGGCTCAGGGCGAAGTGACGGTAGAGCGCCTAACGAAGAATGGGGTTCGGGCCTTTGATGCACGGGGGCCGGTGGTGTCGGTGTCGGTGGAACCGGGGTCAGGGTGTGCCATACTCAGGGCGGTAGTACGGCATGCAACACCGTCCGTACGACCCGACGACGTTCTTAAGGCACTACGGCAGGTAGCCGGCCTCGTGCCGCCAGCGCCCCCACGGGTGACTCGGCTGGCACAGGGGCCGCTCGACCCAGTCGGAGCGACCGTGGGAGATCCATTCGCCCACGACCGCGCGCCGCTGGCAGCCGCTAAGACTTGATGGGTGATCGGTAACGCTCACCCACACGACACGCGTTAACTCCGGGAGACCGGTGATTGACGCCTAAAGGAGTACGACCCAATGGTCGAAATAACTGCACCCCCGTCCGAAAACAAATCAGCACCAGCGCCAGCGGAATCAGCAGCACCGGCCCCGCGCCGGCGTGCCGCCATTCGCCCGGCCGGGCCACCGGCGGTCACGGCAACTGAGAAACCGGTGAAGAAGGTGGCGAAGAAGGCCGAGAAAAAATCGGCCGCCGAAAAGCCCGAGAAGGCTCCCGCTAAGAAGGCGGCAGCGGCGACCGCCAAGAAGGCCACGAAGAAGGCAAGCACGAAGGAAACCAAGACTCCTGAGGTCCCGGCCCCCGGTAAAGCCCCCAGCGCCGCGTTCATTGCCCCGCTCTTCCAGGCGGCCGAACCGGTGGCGCCACGAGCCACTCGGACCCGGACACCGAGTAAATCGGCCAAAGCGAAGGCGCCCGCCGAGTCTGCTGTTGCGGACAGCGCCGCTGGTGCATCTAGTGACTTAGGTGCCGCGGTAGTTGGGGAGTCAGATGATGAGGCGCGCCGCCGCCGGCGCCGCCGCGGCGGCCGCGGCCGCCGCCGACGTACCGATGAATCCGATGCGGCTGGCGAGACAACCGCTGATGACGAAAAGGCCGAGGCCGATGAGCTAGGTACGGACGAGGATTCAGAAAACTCGGCAACCACGCGCCGGCGTCGGCGTCGGCGCCGCGGCAGTGAAACCGATCTAGAGCCAGCCCCCGATGACCCGCCCAACACGGTAGTCAAAGTGCGGGCGCCGCGGACTAATGCCAAAAAAGACGATGCGAATTCCATGCGTGGCTCAACCCGGCTCGAAGCCAAGAAGATGCGCCGGCGCGAGGGCCGTGAAGCCGGTCGCCGCCGGGCACCTATCTTGACCGAGGCCGAGTTCCTAGCTCGTCGCGAATCCGTCGACCGGGTGATGGCGGTGCGGCAAACCGGTGATCGCACGCAGATCGCGGTGCTTGAGGACGGTGTGCTCGTTGAGCACTACGTCACGCGCGGTAGTTCGTCCTCACTCGTGGGCAATGTCTATTTAGGTCGCGTACAAAATGTGCTACCCAGCATGGAAGCCGCGTTTGTTGATATCGGTCGCGGTCGTAACGCGGTGTTGTATGCCGGTGAGGTCAATTGGGATGCCGCGGGCCTTGACGGGCAACCAAAGCGCATTGAGTTCGCCCTTAAATCCGGCGACACCATCTTGGTGCAGGTAACCAAGGATCCGGTTGGGCAAAAAGGTGCACGTCTAACAAGTCAGATCTCCTTGCCGGGGCGGTACCTCGTTTATGTGCCAGACGGTTCGATGACGGGGATCAGCCGCAAACTGCCCGATACCGAGCGGGCTCGTTTGAAGAACATTCTTAAACGCGTAATGCCCGAAGAGGCCGGTGTCATTGTGCGCACCGCCGCGGAGGGCGCACCCGAGGAAGCCCTCGAGCAGGACATCACGCGCCTGCAGGCGCAGTCGGCGGCAATTGCCGAAGCCGTAAAAACGGCGACACCACCAACCCTGCTGCATGGCGAACCGGATCTTGCAATCAAGGTGGTGCGGGATATTTTCAATGAAGATGTCAACAAGTTGGTGGTCTCCGGGGATACCGCATGGGAGGCTCTGACCACCTACATCAACGCCATTGCACCCGATCTCGCGGGCCGCCTTCAACACTGGGTTTCGAATAAGGATCTCTTTGACGAATACCGGGTTGATGAGCAGCTTGCTAAGGCACTTGATCGAAAAGTGTTCCTGCCATCAGGTGGCTCGCTGGTGATCGACCGCACCGAGGCCATGACCGTGGTTGACGTAAACACCGGAAAATTCATCGGTCAAGGCGGCAACCTCGAGCAGACGGTCACGAGTAATAACCTGGAAGCAGCTGAGGAGATCGTCCGGCAACTGCGCCTGCGCGATGTCGGCGGCATCATCGTCATCGACTTCATCGACATGGTCCTCGAAAGCAATCGGGATCTGGTTCTACGGCGGCTGGTTGAATCCTTGGGTCGCGACCGCACCAAGCACCAGGTTGCCGAAGTCACCTCACTTGGCTTGGTGCAGATGACCCGCAAGCGCATCGGCTCGGGGCTCATTGAGTCGTTTTCGACCCCATGTGATGCCTGTGCTGGTCGAGGCCTGCGGATTTCGATGCACCCGGTCGACAATGGCAATGGGGCGGCCCATGATCATGACCACGAGGTCTCGCCCAAGAACCGGCGGCCGGCCAATGCGGTGGATCCGGCCGATGTCGCGGCCCGGGCCTACGAACGCACCGAAGAACCGGCCGCAGAGGGCGAATTGGAGCCTTCGGAGGAGGCGGTTTGACCACCAACGGGTGCTATCCGTACCCTTAGACCCCGGTGCCCCAACGGGCACCCACCTCGCGGGGCAGTTCCCCGGGATTTGACTTACAGGTAGGAGTTCGTGGTGTACGCGATCGTGCGCGCTGGCGGCCGGCAGGAAAAGGTCGCGGTTGGCGATGTTGTGGTGCTCGACCGGCAGGCCGGTGAGCCGGGCAACACCCTGACTCTTCCTGCATTATTGGTGGTAGATGGTGGCACCGTGACAACCGACGCCGCGACTTTGGCCAAGGTCACCGTGACCGCGGAGATCGTCGATCACCACCGCGGACCCAAGATCGACATCCTTAAGTACAAGAACAAGACCGGCTACCGCCGCCGTCAAGGTCATCGTCAAGACCTCACCGCGGTCAAGGTCACCGATATCAAGACCGGGAAGTGAACTAATGGCACATAAGAAAGGTGCATCCAGCACCCGTAACGGTCGCGACAGCAACGCTCAGCGCCTCGGGGTGAAGCGTTTCGGCGGCCAAGATGTCAACGCCGGTGAAATCATCGTGCGCCAGCGCGGTACCCACTTTCATCCTGGCAACAACGTTGGGCGCGGCAAGGACGACACCCTGTTCGCCCTCGCGGCCGGTACCGTTGAATTTGGGGTGGCCCGTGGTCGCCGCGTCGTAAACATTGTCGCGGGTGCGTAACCAGCGTTAACCGACCAAACTCTCGCGGCCAGGTCCGCGTTAGACAGCAACTTGTCGACGAGGCGGGCCCGTTGGGCTCGCCTCGCTGCCATTGCACCGGGTACCAGAAAAGGGAGTACTAGCCGTGGCCACCTTCGTTGACCAAGTCACCTTGCATGTGCAAGGTGGCGACGGTGGCAACGGCTGTGCCTCGGTCTTGCGGGAGAAATTCAAACCACTTGGCGGGCCCGATGGTGGCAGCGGTGGCCGGGGCGGCGATATCGTGTTGGTCGTCGACCCGAGCGTGACGACCCTGCTCGAGTTTCACCATGGTCCGCACCGGAAGGCCGACAACGGTCGCCCGGGGCAGGGGGCGCACCGCAATGGGGGCGAGGGCCAAGACGTAGTCCTGCGAGTACCCAATGGCACCATGGTGTTGGCACCGGATGGCACCGTAATCGCGGACCTACTCGGTGGCGGCACGCGGCAGATTATTGCCAAAGGCGGTCGCGGTGGTCTTGGCAATGCGGCGTTGGCGTCACCTCGGCGCAAGGCCCCAGGTTTTGCGCTCCTTGGTGAACCCGGTGAGTATCGAGATATCGTCTTAGAGTTAAAGACGGTCGCCGATGTAGCTCTGGTCGGATTTCCAAGTGCCGGCAAATCAAGTCTCGTTGCTGCGATGAGCGCGGCGCGTCCAAAGATTGCCGACTATCCCTTCACTACCTTGATCCCCCATCTTGGGGTCGTAACAGCTGGCGAGGTGGTTTTCACCATCGCCGATGTCCCGGGCTTGATTCCGGGTGCGAGTTCAGGCAAGGGATTGGGTCTGGAGTTCTTGCGCCATGTTGAGCGCTGCAGTGTGCTCGTTCAGGTCCTTGACTGTGCCACCATGGAGCCAGGGCGCGACCCCATTGATGATCTTGACGCCATTGAGCATGAGTTGTCACTTTATGGTGGCTTGCAAGATCGCCCCCGCATTGTGGCGCTGAACAAGATTGACGTTCCGGATGCGCAGGTACTTGCCGATCTGGTGCGCCCGATTCTTGAAGAGCGCGGCCACTTGGTATTTGAGATCTCAGCCGCAACCCATGAAGGTTTGCGGCCATTGTCATTTGCAATGGCCGACAAAGTATTGCAGGCACGGCTGGCGGCGATCCCCGATGAGGCGCCACGCATTGTCATCACCCCGAGGTCGGTTAATGATCGCGGCTTCACGGTAACCCACGATGCCGCTGGCTATCGCGTGCGCGGTGAGCGCCCGGAGCGCTGGGTGCGTCAGACCGATTTCAGCAATGACGAAGCGGTCGGCTACCTAGCCGATCGACTGGCCCGCCTTGGTGTCGAAGAGGCACTCGTCAAGCAGGGGGCAGCGGCCGGTTGCACAGTGATGATCGGCAGCGACGACAACGCTGTGGTTTTTGACTGGCAGCCGACTTTGAATATTGAAATGGGATCGAGCAAGAGCCCAAGAGGTACCGATGTGCGGTTGGCGGCCCAACTCGACGGAGATAGTTAATGAGTGCCACGGGGCGTGACGCCCGCGGTCAGGTGACCGCGGCTGAGCGCATAGTCGTCAAAGTCGGTTCATCATCGTTGACCAAGCGCGGCGGTGGGCTAGACGATGAGCGAATCGTGGATTTGGTGGCGCAATTAGCGGCGCGGCGGGCGGCCGGCCACCAGGTGGTGCTTGTTTCGAGTGGGGCAATTGCAACGGGCTTCCCGGCCCTTGGCCTCACCACGCGCCCGCGTGATCTGGCAACGCAGCAGGCGGCGGCCAGCGTCGGTCAGGGCATGTTGATTGCGCGCTACTGCGCGGAATTCGCCAAGCACGGCATCACCGTGGGCCAAGTGCTCCTGACTGCCCAAGATGTCACGCGTCGTTCGCACTACCGAAATGCCCAGCGCACCTTATTTCGCTTACTGGAAATGGGCGTCGTGCCCATCGTCAATGAGAACGACACGGTCGCTACCGATGAGATTCGAGTCGGTGACAACGATCGCCTTGCGGCACTTGTTGCCCACCTCATTGCTGCCGAGGCGCTGGTACTGCTCTCCGATGTCGATGGGCTCTTCGACGGACCACCGGGTAAACCAGGAGCGAAATTGATCACCGAAGTGCGCACACCGACGGACCTAAGCGCGGTGCGCATTGGCGGAGTGGGGGCGGCCGGTGTTGGACTCGGTGGGATGGCTACCAAGGTTGAGGCCGCCCAGATCGCCACCGCAGCCGGGATCCCGGTGCTATTGGCGGCCGCGCAGGAGTCCGCCACCGCCTTGACTTCGGCGGCTGGCGGCACGGTATTCCACCCAACCGGTGCGCGAACCTCGACCAGATTGCTCTGGCTAGCCCACGCGACCACCGGGCGCGGGCGGCTGCATCTTGATGCCGGGGCGGTGACGGCAGTCGTCCAACGGCGACTTTCCCTACTGCCGGCCGGCATAACCGCGGTTGAGGGCACCTTTGCTGCCGGAGATCCAGTGGACTTATTAGATGAAAAGGGCCACACGATCGCCCGCGGACTGGTCAACTTTGACTCTGGCGAACTGCCCGGCTTGCTCGGGCGGTCCACCAAGGACCTAGCACGGGACTTGGGTCCGGCTTATGAACGCGAGGTTGTCCACCGAGATGACTTAGTAGTCATCACGATTTGAGCGGATTGGGGGCCAATATGGTCGCCGATTCGAGTGTTGTCGATTCGAGTGTTGTCGACGCGAGTGTTGTCGAATCAGGGCCGATGTGGCATGTCACTTTGACCGTGACCGGCACCCCGATTGCGGAAACTGAAATTCGAGCGGCCCTTGAGCGCCTCAGCCACGAACATCCGTTCCTGCTGGCTGGCCGGTTCGCGGTCGATCGAGCAGAAGTGCGCTACTGGGAGGAGGCCTTGGATATGTCCCAGGCCTTAACCATGGCGGAGCGGTTATGGGCGGAGCATGCGCAGTCCGCGCAGTTACCCCCGTGGGCGGCGGTGGGCGTCGAAGTAATTAGTAAGGACACCTTTCACCGTCGGGGGCGGCTGCATAATGAGCAGCCCGGGCCGCTGGCAGCCGGGCGGCTGCTCCCATTTTGATCAGCTACCACCTGGTGCATCTAAGGTGTGCCCATGGATGAGCAAGCCCAAGTTCTAAAAACCGCGCAGGCGGCCCGCGATGCGGCTGGGTTGTTGCGCCTGTTGACCCGCGAGCAAAAAGACATTGCTTTACTTGCCATGGCGGACGCACTAGATGCGCGCGCTGGTGAGATCACCGCCGCCAATGCGATTGACGTGGCCAAGGCGCTGGCCGCTGGCACCTCGGCCGCCCTCGTCGACAGACTCACCTTGAACGCTGCTCGGATTGCCGATATTGCGCAGGCACTTCGTGACGTAGCGGCGTTGCCTGATCCGGTCGGCGAGGTCATCCGCGGCTACACCTTGCCCAATGGGCTGCAGGTGCGACAAATTCGAGTGCCACTTGGTGTGGTGGGAATGATCTATGAGGCCCGGCCAAATGTCACCGTCGATGCCGCCGGGTTGTGCCTGAAGAGCGGTAACGCTGCGCTACTGCGTGGCTCATCATCCGCGTCCCAAAGCAATGCGGCGCTGACCGCTGTCATGCGTGACGCGCTCGTGGCGTCGGGCCTCCCGGCAGACGCGGTCTCCCTGGTACCCGGCGAAACTCACGAGTCGGTTAAATACCTGATGACGGCACGTGGACTAGTTGACGTGCTTATCCCTAGAGGTGGTGCGGATCTGATTCGCAGTGTGGTTGACAATTCCACGGTGCCGGTGATCGAGACAGGTGTCGGTAACTGCCATGTTTATATCGACAAGGACGCCGATATCGAGAAGGCCATCGCAATTTTACTGAACAGCAAGGCGCAGCGGGTGAGTGTGTGCAATGCGGCCGAAACGGTGCTTGTGCACCGCGAGATCGCTGACGAATTCCTGCCGCGCGCCTTGGATGCATTAAAGGCCGCCGGAGTGACCATCCACGGTGATTCGAGATTCGCGCTGCATGCAACAGGCACCGGGGTCGAATTCGCCGAGGTGACCGATGATGACTGGGCGGCGGAGTACTACTCCTTGGATATTGCGGCAGGGATCGTCGACAGCATCGATGAGGCACTGGCGCATATTCGCCGGTGGTCAAGTGGTCACACCGAGGCCATCGTCACTGATAGCCAATCTGCGGCCCAGCGTTTTGTCGCCGGGGTGGATTCCGCTGCCGTGATGGTCAATGCGTCGACCCGGTTCACCGATGGGGGTGAGTTCGGGTTCGGGGCGGAGATTGGAATCTCCACCCAGAAATTGCACGCACGCGGGCCGATGGGGCTCACTGAGTTGACCACCACTACTTATGTGGTGACCGGCGACGGCCACATTCGCAGCTAGCGCGTCCGTACTGCACCAAGGTTTTCTAAACGCAGTAGAGTGCTCCCACAACGATATGAAGGGGTTCACGATGGGTCTGGGTGCAGCAGAAGAAGTAGCAACGCAGGGGCTGATATCCCCCTATGTATTTGGTGGGTTTGCTTTCCTGGTCTTAGTAGCACTCTTGGTAGTCACGACCATGATTAACGTGGACCGTTAGAAACCACTTGTGACCACCCGCCGCATCGGGGTGATGGGCGGCACCTTCGACCCGATTCACCACGGCCACCTCGTCGCTGCATCCCAGGTTGCCTACAGCTTCCAGCTGGACACCGTGCTATTTGCCCCGACCGGCCAGCCATGGCATAAATCGCCGGCCCCCGGCGCCACCCCCGAAGAGCGATACCTGATGACGGTTCTTGCTACCTCAATGGACGATCGGTTCGATGTGACTCGGGTTGATATTGATCGCGATGGGCCCACTTATACGGTAGACACGCTGCGTGATCTGCGGGCGCAGTATGAGGTCAACTTCCCGGGCCTGGAGACCGAGTGGTTCTTTATCACCGGCGCCGATGCCTTGGCCGATATTTTGGAGTGGCGCGGGCCGCAGGAGGTAATCGCCTTGGCGCATATCATCGGCGTTACGCGGCCCGGTCACGAGATGCGAAACCCAAAGTTACCCGCGGAGTCATGGACTCTATTGGAGATTCCCGCGCTGGCGATTTCATCGACGAACATTCGGGCCCGGGCGGCCCGGGCGGAGCCGATCAACTACTTGGTTCCGGAGTCGGTGGCGAACTTCATCGGCAAGCGCAAGCTTTATCAATAGCACTTCCAAAACAATCTGAAAGTAGTAGTCATGACAGCGAGTACTGAAGCAGTAGCCCTAGCGGTCGCTGCGGCCGAAGCAGCGTCCGAGAAACTCGGTGAAGACATCATGGCCATCGATGTGAGCGACCATGTCGTCATAACCGATGTTTTCGTCTTGATCTCTGCGGCCAACGACCGTCAAGTCAAAGGTGTTGTCGACGGTGTCGAGGAGAGGTTGCGTGCGATGGGGGCAAAGCCCCTGCGCCGCGAGGGTGAGCGCGAGAGTCACTGGGTGCTCCTTGACTACGGCGACATCGTGGTGCACGTGCAACTTGCCGAGGAGCGTATCCACTACGCCATCGAGCGCCTGTGGAAGGACTGCCCGATGCTCGAGTTACCGGCGTCGGTTAATGCCCCGCATTCAACCCGCGAGTCATCCCGCGACGCGATGTATGACGGTGCTCGCAGCACGAATCCGCAGGAGGCGTCCTGAATAAGCAGCGCGAAGCCCGTCGGATAGTTTTCTGGCGGCACGGTCGCACCCGCTGGAATGCCGAGCAGCGCTTCCAGGGGCAAACAGATATCGACCTCGATGAGTTAGGTGTTGAGCAGGCCGAACGCGCGGCGGCTATGTTGGCGACCTTGCAACCGACCGTGATTGTCGCCTCTGATCTAAGCCGTGCAATGAACACGGCAAAACCACTGGCCCGAATCCTCGGCCTTGAAGTCACCACCGATGTGGGGCTCCGGGAAACTTTTGCGGGGGAGTGGGAAGGCCTGACCCGGCCCGAAATGGAGCAGGGCTACGGCACGATGCTGGCGCAGTGGTCGGCAAGTGCCGAGATGCCGGCCGGGGTCAGCGGTGAAACCCGTCTTGAAGTGGCGCAGCGGGTCGCCGCGGCCGTGCAACGGGCCCTTGAGGGGGTTGGGCCCGGCGGCGCACTTGTGGTAGTGACCCACGGCGGCGCCGCGCGCGCCGGCATTGGTGCGATTCTGGGATTGCCACCTGAGCACTGGGCGGTGCTCGGGGTGCTGACCAACTGCTCGTGGTCGGTGCTCGTTGAAAATGTCAGCGCCATTGGCCCCAGGTGGCGGCTGCAGGAGTACAACGCCGGCACCTTGCCGGAGTCGGCGCTGGCCGACGACCGCTAGCGCACAATCGTTGGCCACTTCGGGCCACCTGAGCCGCGATCGGTATGCTGACCCTTCCCGTGTTCATCGGGGTCCGGTTATTTCGGGGCTGTGGCGCAGCTGGTAGCGCACCTGCATGGCATGCAGGGGGTCAGGGGTTCGAATCCCCTCAGCTCCACTGAAGTTTTCGTAACTGCGCGGGGGTAACCCCCCACCTGCCGGCGATGCCGGGCTTAGCCGTGCGGCTCAGACTCCAGTGCCGGCGCCCGCCTAGTGGCCAGGAAGGAGCCGGCCAGCACCAGCGGAAACCCGATCAAGATCCCCGGCGTCAGTGGCTCACGCAGGATTAAGACTCCCAAGATAACGGCTACCGCCGGATTAATGTAGGTGATCACGGTGGTTCGGGCCGGTCCGACTTCAGCGATGAGAGCAAAGAAGATGATGAAGGCACCCGCGGTGCACAGGGCCCCGAGGATCACAATCGACCACCACGCAGTTGCGGGCACCGGCTCGGTTGGCCAGGTGAACCAGGCAAACGGTGCGTAGATGACCGCATTTATTGCAAGTGATGCAGCGATGACAGCCAGGCTCGGTGCGGCACTTAACTTGCGGTCCACGATGATCGGTCCAAGGGCGTATCCCAATACCGTGATACTGACGGCGGCGACAGAGAGAAAATCCCCACCAGAAACATCTAGGCCCACGAGTGCCGCAACCCCGGCGAAGCCGACGCCAAGACCAACCAAGCGCAACCCGCTTAGTCGTGAATCGAGCCCCATGATGCGGGCGATGATGGCGGCGGTGAGGGGCACGGTGGCTATCAAGAGCGCAGCGAGTGAGCTTGTGAGGCGTTGCTCGGCCCAGGTCAGGGCGAGGAAGGTGAAGGTCATCTCGACGATCGCGAAGATGAACACCCATTTCCAGTGACCTTTTAGTTGGCGTATTTGCCCGGTAACGAGCGCAATCGGCAGCATGATGGCGGCACCGATCACTACGCGTGCGAAGACGACCACAAATGGTGACAGTGATTCAACGCCGACTTTGATGAGCAAGTAGGGCAAACCCCAAATCAACCCGAGGGAGATGAAGAGTACCCACCCGCGCCTAGACATAAGCGAAGATTAGTGGCCTTGATCTGGTTGCATTCGAGCGGCTGGCCAGCTAAACGAAACCGCGATCACTACTATCCCAGCAATGATCGTCGATAGCACGCGAACTCCTGACACCTGTCCGACGGGGTCACCGTTTAGTGCAACCAGTGAAACAACCACCATGGTGATACCAACGACCGCAATCGCATAGTTGGCCCAGATGAAAGCAAGTAGGACAAATGCTCCCACCCCGACAAGAATCGCCGTGGCGTAACTTTGCAGGTTGAGGACTTCGATCGCGACATAGGTGATGATCACGCCGGCGATTGAACCGGCAACCCGTGCGAGTACCTTCGTTGTCGTGCCATTTCGGTCGGGTCGACTGACCCAAGCCACGGTGAGCGGAATCCAGTAGCCATGCGGCCAGCCAAGATACAAGTTGATGCACTCGGCGATCGCCATAGCCAGAGCTAGGCGCGCACCGTGGCGAAAGAAGTCATCCTTGGTGTTGAAATGCGCGCGCAGCTTGCGGATATTGCGCGGATTTTGGTGCGTGAGTCGCAACGAGCCTCGGCTGCGGATCAGGGCGGTCACCACCGTTGCCGCTGTTTGGATAATTCCGCCCAGAGCAACAAGGGCGCCGGTTGCCAAAGCTGCTAGCTGCGCTTCCGGAGCACCCGAAAAGGCCACATAAGTAACCATGACGAGGATCCCGATGAGAACTGGGCGGGCTCCGGCGGCGCCAACGTACCCGCCGATGGCCCCAACCATGGCAACCGAAATAATTTGGTAAAGGCCAATGTTGGAAAGCAAGCCGCCGCAGAACGCGGCGATGGTAATCCAAAACGTTGTCCACAACATGGTGCGCCAACGCTGCCCAGAGACCTCGTCTATGTCGGCAAGACCCACGAAGAGTGCGCCAATGCCAAGGGGTATTGCGTTAGCTGGCTGGCCGGCTGCGAGGCAAACTGATACGCATGCGGTGACGACAACCGCGCTGCGTAGCGCCGGTGGCCAGGTGACTTTTTCTCTTTCGAACTGGGCGGCGCCCAAGGTGACTGACCTGAGGCGGTTCAGTCTTTGGTGCTCTGGCATGGGAAGACTTTAAGGTCTGTCGGGCACCATCTTGTGGTTAGCACCGAAACCCAATGCGCGATGATGTGGCGATGACTCGCCACCTGCTGGTTCTGGCCGATTCGCTGGCCTTCCACGGGCCGGTTGACACGCAAGTACCCACCCACCCAGATCTCTACCCGAATGTCTGCGCGCGCGCCCTGGGCGTCGACGTCGAAGTTGATCTGGTGGCTCGATTCGGGTGGACAGCCCGTGATGCGTGGTGGGCGTTGACCCGCGACCCGATGGCGTTTGGTGTTTACGTGCACCGAGCTGATTATCTGGTCCTGGGGGTGGGTGGCATGGATCACCTACCCGCGGCCGTGCCGACCTGGCTGCGCGATTCGATCCCGTATGTGCGCCCGGGGGCGGTGCGTCGATGGGTTCGGCGAACCTACCGGCTGGCTGCGCCGAAAGTCATCGTGGCGTCAGGTGGGCGGATGCGGCAATTACCGCAGCAGGGGACCGACCGTTATCTGACTCGGATTGTGACCGCGGTTCGACACTACCGACCCGATATTCCAATTGCCCTAGTTGGCCCATCGGCCCATGCCGCCCCCACTTATCCATCCCACCGGCACCACCAGCGGGCAATTAGTGCCGGCCGGCGGTGGGCGCGGGCTAATGGGGTGGAGTTTGTGGATGTCGATGACTGGGTGCTCCCGGCCCTAGCCGCCGGCACCGGGAACCCAGATGGGCTCCATTGGGCCTGGAGCGTGCATTTGGCCGTGGGCTCGGCGCTGGCAGCCGCTCTGACGCGCCCTCGGTAGACTCACCAGCCTTATGAGTCACCCCAGTGCGCCCGCCGACCGCGCCGATGAGCCGGTCGGCTATGACTTCGATGCGATTCAGGAGCGGTGGCTGCCGATTTGGGATGAATTGGCCCCATTTCGATCCGGTCGCCCTGGTGATCCCCGACCCAAGAAGTACGTCCTTGACATGTTCCCGTACCCGTCAGGTGACCTCCATATGGGCCATGCTGAGGCTTACGCCCTCGGCGACGTAATCGCGCGGTACTGGGTGCAGCAGGGCTTTAACGTGATGCACCCGATCGCGTGGGATGCCTTCGGGTTGCCGGCGGAGAACGCGGCCATTAAGCGTAACGAGGATCCCATTCATTGGACCTACGAGAACATCGCTCAGCAAAAAGCTTCGATGCGCCGCTTCGCCTGTTCATTTGACTGGGATCGCGTATTCAACACCTGTGACCCGGAGTATTACAAATGGAATCAGTGGTTCTTCCTGCAGATGTTCGAACGCGGTTTGGCGTATCGCAAGGCTAGCAACGTCAACTGGTGCCCGAATTGCCAAACGGTGCTCGCCAACGAACAAGTAGTCGCCGGATTATGTGAACGTTGCGATACGCCCGTGACCAAGAAGAAGTTGACCCAGTGGTACTTGCGCATCACCGATTATGCCGACCGCCTACTCGACGACATGGATGATCTAGAAGGCAAGTGGCCCGAGAAGGTGCTGCTGATGCAGCGAAATTGGATTGGCCGCTCGCGTGGCGCCGAAGTTGAATTCGTAATCGAAGGACGCGCCGAGCCGGTTACCGTCTACACAACTCGTCCGGATACTTTGTATGGAGCGACTTTCTTCGTGGTGGCCGTTGACTCGGACTTGGCGGCAGAGTTGGCCACCGGCAGTGCTGCTGATGCAGATTTTCGTGCCTATCTTGAACAGGTCAAGGGCACTTCTGAGATGGATCGACTTGATCAGTCGCGCGAGAAGACGGGCGTGTTCTTGCAGCGGTACGCCATCAATCCGGTAACCGGTGAGCGGATCGAAGTCTGGGCGTCAGATTACGTGTTGGCCGACTACGGCACCGGTGCGATCATGGCGGTGCCCGCGCACGACCAACGCGACCTGGACTTTGCGCGCACATTCAACCTACCGGTGCGAGTGGTTGTTGAGGCCGGCGAAGACCCAGCCCTGACCGGTGTCGCCACGGCCGATGACGGCCCACACGTGAATTCAGGGCCACTTGATGGGCTAGGCAAGGTTGAAGCAATTACCGCGATGAACTTGGTGCTTGAGCAACGTGGCACCGGCCGGCCGGCTGTTAATTATCGCTTGCGCGACTGGCTCATCTCGCGTCAACGCTACTGGGGTGCACCGATCCCGATCATTCACTGCCCGAAGTGCGGTGAGGTGCCGGTGCCCGAGTCGCAGTTGCCGGTGCTTTTGCCACCGGCCGAGGGGCTAGACCTAAAGCCCAAGGGCACCTCACCACTGGGTGCGGCAATCGCGTGGGCGAGTGTGCCGTGCCCGAAATGTGGTGGCCCCGCAACTCGTGATGCCGACACCATGGACACCTTCGTGGATTCATCCTGGTACTACCTGCGCTATGTAGACCCGCATGATTCGACGCGAGCCTTTGACCCAGCGAAGGTGCGCGAGTGGTTGCCGGTTGATCAATATGTAGGCGGCGTCACCCATGCCATCTTGCACTTGCTGTACAGCCGGTTCTTCACCAAGGTTCTTTTCGACATGGGTCTACTTGACTTCACCGAGCCATTCGCCCGTCTACTGAATCAGGGCATGGTGGTGATGTCGGGCTCAGCGATGAGCAAGAGCCGCGGCAATCTCGTCCGACTATCCGATGAGCTTGCGATCCACGGCGTTGACGCGATTCGCCTGAGCATGGTGTTCGCCGGCCCCCCCGAGGACGATGTTGACTGGGCTGATGTCTCGCCATCGGGTGCGAAAAAGTTCCTGGCTCGGGCTTGGCGCCTTGCCGGTGATGTGACGAGTGCGCCCGGTATTGACTTTTCGACCGGCGAGCGCTTGCTTCGTAAAGCCACGCACCGTGCCGTGCATGATGCCACCGTCTCCATTGAGTCATTTCGTTTCAATGTTGCAGTGGCGCGCGCGATGGAGTTGGTCAATGTCACCCGCAAGGCAATCGACGCCGGTTGCGGCCCGAGTGATCCGGCCGTGCGCGAAGCCACCGAAGCCGTAGCGATCATCTTGTCTCTAGTTGCGCCATACACTGCCGAAGATATGTGGGCTCGCCTAGGCCATCAGCCTTCGGTTGCCCTTGCCGGCTGGCCGCTGGTGGACCTGGAGCTACTAGTCGAGGATTCGGTGACCTGCATCGTGCAAATCTCCGGCAAGGTGCGTGAGCGCTTAGAGGTAGCACCCGATATCAGCGAGGACGATCTACGCGCACTGGCATTGGCCGCTCCTGCTGTGCAGGCGGGCTTGGAGGGCAGAGGCATCAAAACCGTTATCGTGCGCCCACCCAAGCTCGTCAACATCGTGCCTGAGTAACCAGCTTTCGTTACGCTGCGGGTATGCCAGTCGCGGTCATTACCGATTCGACCGCCTATTTACCGACCGGATGGGCCGCGCAGTACGGCATCGGTATTGTCCCGGTGCAGGTGGTAGTAGCAGGCAAGGCGTATGACGAGACCGAGGATCAACAGGCCGCGTCGGTGATAGAAGCGCTGGAGCAGTGGCATCCGGTCACCACTTCAAGGCCGTCACCAGAACGTTTCTTCGAAAGTTTTCGCGCCGCGCAGGAGGCGGGGGCCACCTCGATCGTGGTTGCGACGCTCTCGGCCGCGATGTCTGCGACTTATGAATCGGCACTGCTGGCGGCCAAGGAGTGCACGATTCCAGTGCACGTTATTGATAGTCGCAGTATCGCAATGGGACTTGGCTTCGCGGTGGTTTCGGGGGCCGCCGCCGCCCGCCTTGGTGCCAATGAGTTTGACGTCACCGCAATCATTGAGCGTCGAGCTGCGGCTAGCCGCGTGTTCTTCTATGTCGACACTTTGGAGTACCTGCGCCGTGGCGGGCGCGTTAGTTCTGCCCGCGCCGCGGTCGGGCAAGCATTGCAGGTGAAACCGTTGCTCCAACTTGTGGATGGTCACGTGCAGCAAGTTGATAAAGTGCGGACTTCATCTAAGGCGTTGGTGCGCTTGGCGGAGCTTGCCATCGAGGCTGCCGGTGACTTAACCGTTGACATCGCGGTTCAGCATCTATCGGCACCGGAGCGGGCTCAGCAACTTGTTGATATTTTGCATGAGCGGTTACCTGCTGCCACCATCGTGCAGTGCCCCGTGGGCGGGGTGGTAGGTGCACATGTGGGACCGGGAATGGTTGCGGTCGTGGTGGCACCGGAAGTCCCTTGGCTGTGACCCCTTGGCTGTGGGTACTCGTTGCTGGCGCAACCGGGTACCTGCTCGGCTCGATTAGCCCGTCGGTTTATGTGGCTCGGGTATTTGGCGTCGATCTATTCGCATCGGGTTCGGGTAACCCCGGTGCGACAAATGTGGGCCGCACCTTAGGTGCCCGCTGGGGCGTCATGGTCGCGGTCGTTGATATCGCAAAGGGCTTCCTGCCCGCAGCGGTCTTCGGTATTTATGTCGGTGAGATCGCCGGCGAAGTCGCCGGACTGGCAGCGGTACTAGGACACATCACGTCACCTTTCTTAAAAGGCCGCGGCGGCAAGGGTGTCGCGACCACCCTTGGGGCGATCTTGGGTGTGCAACCGTGGCTGGCTATCCCGGTGCTGATCACTTTCGGGATCGGGTTGGCCATTTGGCACCGCGTCGGGCTTGGAGCGGCGTTGGCGGCGATCGCGCTGGCAGCTAGTGGTGCAGTCGGGTGGGCCATCGGGCTGCTGGATCCGTCCGACGCGATATTTGCGCTGGTGATGGCGGGATTGGTGCTGGGCCGCCATGTCGGCAATATTCGGCGCGCGACCATGCACTGATTGCCGACTTTTCCACAGTTGGCCAGCCGCATCCCTTTCATCCACAGGTGGATAACTGCCGACTGACATTTGCGCGGGTGGTTCATAGCGTGGCCTTATGTCGTTGCGCACCGCGGTTGCCGATCGGTTCCGTCACCAGGCACCGGCAGTGGCAACGGCAACAAGTGCCAGGCTTCAGCGAATTGCGATGCAATGGACGCCGTCCCCGCCGGCGGTATTACCCGCCGATGCTTTTGTCGACGCGATCGAAGGGGTGGCGCCAAAGGGCGGGGTTTTTCAACTGGATCGACGGGCCTGGCGTGCACTGATCGCGATCGTGCTCGGTGCCGCACTTGTTGCCGGGTGGCTGTGGTGGCAGGGCCGGCCCCGCGAGGTGACACTTGCCCCAGAAATTGTGGCGAGCGGCGCGCCGGTGCCGGGTAGCGCGATCGAGCCGGCAGCGGGCGGTCAGGTCGTGGTGCACGTCCTCGGCGCGGTGGTCAAGCCCGGCTTGGTGCAATTGCCCGCGGGCTCGCGGATCGCCGACGCGATCACCGCCGTCGGGGGCGCCAAGACGCCCAAAGCACTCGGATCGGTAAACCTGGCCCGGGTGCTAGTTGACGGTGAGCAGATCGTGGTGGGTGCCGCCGCCGGGATGGTTACCGGTGCGCCCCTTGATGCCAGTGGCGTGTTGAACCTAAATACTGCTGCCGCATCCGATTTCGAAGCCTTGCCCGGTGTTGGCCCGGTGCTAGCGGCCCGATTGCTCCAGTGGCGAGCGGATAACGGGTTGTTTAGAAGTATTGACGAACTCGGTGAGGTCTCGGGGATCGGGCCGTCCATCTTGGAGCAGATCCGCCCGCTGGTTCGCGTTTGATCGATTTGCGCCTGTTGCTGCCGGCTACGGCGGCTTGGCTGGGTGCGGTGGTTGCGATGCTGTCGGCGAATTTGGCACCGAATCTGGTCGCACGCCACCAATATGCCTCGGTAGGCCTGCTGGTCGCGATCGTCGTGCTGGTCCCGGTTTGGTTCATCGCACCGCACTTCGGCCGTGACCGGGCCGCATTGGTTCGCACCGGTGCATTCGGCCTCGCGATCGGGGTGGCAGCGGCCAGTTGGCAGGTACTGTCGCTGACCGCGCAACCATTGGCCGGCTGGGTTGATGCAGGTGCCACCGCCACTATTTACGCGACGGTAAACGGTGATGCGCAGCGATTGACTTCACGCGGGCAGGTGAGCTGGCAGGCGGCAACCACCATTGCCCTGCGGGTCAACACCTCGCAGGTCCAAGCACGCGGGCAGGTGGTGGATCTGGGTGTGCCGATCGTGATTCGAATTCCCGGCAGTGCTGGTACCCCGCCTCCGGGTACCTGGATCAAAGTAACCGGCCAGTTATCCGCACCTTGGCAAAGCGACACCGCGGCCCAGTTGAAGGTATCCGGGGTCGACCAAATTGAGATTGTTGGCAGCCCGGGGCCGGTGGCTGAAATCGCCACCTCTATGCGCGCCGGGCTGCGCTTGAGTGTGGCCGACTCCGGGCGCAATGCCGGCGCCCTGGTAGCCGGGCTATCCGTTGGGGATGAGTCACTGCAGTCCGATGAGTTAGACAATGCAATGCGTCAGTCCGGGCTCTCACACCTAACCGCCGTCTCCGGCGGAAATGTTGCGATCGTCTTGGTAGTGGTTCTTGGCATCGCACGCCTACTTCGACTTCGACTACCTGGCCGGATCGTATTTGCACTGATAGCTCTTTCCTATTTCGTAATTCTCGTGCGCCCGCAGCCAAGTGTTCTGCGTGCTGCCGTGATGGGTGCGGTTGTCCTAGTTGGCATGCTCGCGGGTGGGCGGCGAGGTGGCCCGGCGGTGTTATCCACGGCGGTGATTGTGCTAATCGTGATCGCGCCTTGGCTCGCGGTTTCCTGGGGCTTCGCCCTTTCGGTGGCCGCGACCGCGGGCCTTATTCTGCTGTCGCCGTCAATCGCAAAGGGGCTGGCGCGGCAGCGGTGGTCGGCTCGTTGGCCGCCGGCACTTGTGGAGGCGGTAGCCATCACCACGGCGGCCCAGTTGGCGACCTTGCCGCTGCTGATTGCGATGGGTACGAGCGTGGGCTGGGTGGCACTTCCAGCGAACCTGCTGGCGATGCCCGCGGTCGCGCCGGTGACAGTGCTTGGGTTGCTGGCCGCATTCATTTCGCTTTTTAGCCCGCCGCTGGCCGCCGTCATCGGCCAGGTGGCATCTTGGCCGGCCGGCTGGATAGCGCAGGTTGCTTTGACTTTCAGTTCCATGCCATTTGCCACCTTGCCCTGGCCCGGTGGCCTGGCCGGCGTCTTACTACTCGCGCCCGCGGCTCTTGCCTTGCTGCTGCTGCGGCGGTTCAGCAAACACCGCTGGCCGGGTGGGCCGCCGAAGCAGGTCGTGGTCACGGCCGTCAGCGCTGCGGTCTGTGTAATTTGCCTGCTGACCTTCGCCCCACCTAATAGGCAAGGCTGGCCACCACCGGGGTGGCTGATGGTGGCCTGCGATATCGGGCAGGGGGATGCACTGGTGCTGCGCGCCACCGCATCGGTCTATGTGGTGGTCGATGTGGGCCCGGACCCGGTGCCGATCGATCGCTGTTTACGCGATTTAGGTGTAGTCAATATCGCGGCGATCGTGCTGACGCATTATCACGCCGATCACGTCAGTGGATTACCTGGCGTTCTCGCCGGGCGCTCGGTTGGCGCGGTATTCACCACGATTGTGCGTGAACCGCCAGACACCGTGGCATTGGTCGATGATTGGCTTGATGAAGCTGGTATCACTGCGCAACCGGTACGGATTGGCGAGGTGCGCAAAACCGGTGATCTCACCTGGCGTGTGCTGTGGCCGGCGCGCGTGATCCGGGCGGGGTCGGTACCCAATAACGCGAGTGTGGTTCTGCTCGCCGAGATTGCCGGCGTGCAGATCCTGTTGCCGGGTGATATCGAGCCGGAGGCGCAAAATGCGATCATGGCCGCGAACCCCGAGCTAGCCGTTGACGTCGTCAAAGTGCCCCACCACGGATCGCGGTATCAACATCCACGGTTCACCTCATGGACCCATGGCCGCCTCGCGGTGATAAGTGTGGGCCGGGGCAACACCTACGGGCACCCAGCCCCAGAAACCCTCGCCGCCTGGACGAGGGCCGGGGCTTTAATCGGCCGCACCGACACCCAAGGTGATCTCGCGGTAGTGGCCGATGCTGGCGGGCGCGTTGGCCTGGTGGCCAGAGGTACCTAACTTGGTCAAGGTGGTTCTGGCATGCTGTTCCATTATGGCTTCCAGTTTGCCGGCACCGAGCCGCATCACTATTGCTGCCGGCAATGAGCCGATGCTGGTTGATCGTGCGGTTTCAGAAACCTGCGCTGCGATCGGCGCCCTTGATGCAAGTACCCAGCGCGTGACCATTCCCGCAAATAGCGATGATGGCGCCGCGCTTATTCGTGATGCGATGTCGCCGAATCTATTTGGTGATGCCACGGTGCTCATAGTCACCGGAGTCGATGCGGCAAGTGATGATGTTGACACGGCATTGCGCGGATTCATCGCCGAACCGGCGGAGCACGCGTGGTTGATCGTGACCCATCCTGGGGGTGTCAAGGGGAAGAACCTCCTTGATGCTTTGCGGGCCGCCGGTGGCGCCGAGATCGACTGCAAGGCACTGAAGAAAGGCAAAGCCACGATCGAGTTCTTAACCCGTGAGGTCCGCAGTCACAACCGATCGATGACAGCCGATGCGGTAACTGCTCTCTATGACGCTATCGGGCACGACCTGCGCCTGCTGGTTGGCGCGATCTCGCAACTTTGCAGCGATGTAGATCATGACCTGATCACGATCGACGACATCAACTCCTATTTCACCGGAGTGGCCGAGGTCGCGGGTTACACCATCGCCGACTCGGTTTGGGATCGGCGATCCGTTGACGCGATGAGATCACTGCGCTGGGCGATGGCCGCGTCGGACAATGTCGGGGTGCCAACGGTGCTCGCAATGGCAAGTGGGCTGCGCGCCGTGGTCGGGGCAGGCGGCATGCCAACTGCCTCGGATCTGGATGTGGCCAAAGCTATTGGGGTCCCGCCGTGGAAAGTAAAGAACCTGCGGCAGCAGTGGGCGAGGTGGAGTGGTGATCAGCGGCGGCTGGCCGCGGCGGCCGTGGCCCTTGCCGATGCGGATGGCGCGGTCAAAGGGGGCGTGCGTATTGGTTCGAGTTTGGCTGCCGAGCAAAAACTGCTGGCCCTGGAAAAACTGGTGCTACTGACTTCGGCTCGGCGGGCTGGCTGAACTAGAGCCGGCCGGGGAACTTAAAGTGCGTCAGCGCGCTTGGCGATTGACGACTTGCGGTTTGCGGCCTGGTTGGCGTGAATAACGCCCTTGCTGGCCGCCTTGTCGAGGGCCTTGCTGGCATCGCGTGCAAGTGCTTTGGCCTCGGTGCTCTTGCCGGCATCTGCCGCCTCGCGGAACTTGCGCACGGCCGTCTTGACAGAGGACTTGACGGCCTTATTGCGCTCACGGGCCTTCTCGTTGGTCCGATTACGCTTGATCTGCGACTTAATGTTCGCCACGGGACAACTTTCTATTCTGGGGTCTGGGACGGTACTTGAGCCCTCACGGATGCGGGCGCCGCCCAAGGCTACCCGTAGGCTGGGCGATAACCCAAATCGGATCCCTGTTAGAACTCCGCCCCACCCAGCCCATCTACCCAGCCCATCTACCCAGCCCATCTACCCAGCCCATCTACCCAGCCCATCTACCCAGCCCATCCATCCAAAGGACCCCAAGTGCCGCTCCCGCAGCCCGGTGCCACCGACCCAGCGGTCATCCGGAATTTCTGCATCATCGCCCATATTGACCACGGCAAGTCAACATTGGCCGACCGGATGCTCCAGGCCACCGGGGTGGTGGATGCCCGCTCCATGCGGGCCCAGTACCTCGACCGGATGGATATTGAGCGGGAGCGCGGCATCACCATCAAGTCCCAGGCGGTCCGGCTGCCTTATCGCGGCGCGGACGGTGGCGATTATGTGTTGAACCTCATCGACACCCCCGGGCACGTCGATTTCACTTATGAGGTTTCCCGATCACTTGCCGCATGTGAGGGCGCGGTCCTGGTGGTTGATGCTGCTCAAGGCATCGAGGCGCAGACCCTCGCCAATCTCTACCTAGCGCTGGAAAATGATTTGACGATCGTGCCGGTGCTGAACAAAATCGATTTGCCGGCCGCGCAACCGGAGAAATACGCCGCCGAACTTGCCCGCATCATTGGCTGCGACCCCGATGACGTAATGCGCATTTCAGCCAAGACCGGCGAGGGGGTACCTGAGTTACTTGAGCGCATAGTTCGAGATATTCCGGCACCGACAGGTGTTGCCGATGCGCCGGCACGCGCATTGATTTTTGATTCGATCTACGACACCTATCGCGGGGTAGTAACTTATGTGCGCGTAATCGACGGGCGCATTGCCACACGTGATCGCGTCAAGATGATGATGACCGGCGAAGTCCATGAGTTACTCGAAGTCGGCGTCATCTCACCTGAGCCGGTACCCGGCAAAGGCATTGGCGTCGGTGAGGTCGGTTACCTAATAACGGGCGTGAAAGACGTCAGGCAGTCACGGGTCGGCGATACCGTCACCACTGCGCAACATGGGGCAACGCAGGCACTCGGTGGTTACCGCGATCCAAAGCCGATGGTCTTCTCCGGTCTTTATCCGATCGACGGCTCGGACTACCCGGAGTTGCGTGACGCCCTTGACAAGTTAAAGCTAAATGATGCGGCCTTGGTCTATGAACCCGAGACGTCCTTGGCACTTGGGTTTGGGTTTCGGTGCGGCTTCTTGGGGCTCTTGCATATGGAGATCGTGCGCGAGCGCCTAGAGCGCGAGGCGAACTTAGATTTGATTTCGACAGCGCCCAACGTGGTCTACCGGGTACTCGGTGATGATGGCGTAGAACTAGTCGTTACGAATCCGAGTGAGTTCCCGACCCAAAAAGTCGACAAGATTTTCGAGCCAGTAGTTCGAGGCACCGTGATCTTGCCAAGTGAATTCGTTGGCACTGTGATGGAGTTGTGTCAACAGCGGCGCGGCTTAATGCTCGGGATGGATTATCTCTCCGAGGACAGAGTCGAGTTGCGTTACACCTTGCCACTTGCGGAGATCGTGTTTGACTTCTTCGATCAGTTGAAATCGCGTACGCGGGGTTATGCGTCATTGGATTATGAGCTGACCGGAGAGCAGGAGGCCGATCTGGTAAAGGTTGATATCTTGCTGCACGGAGATGCAGTTGACGCATTTAGCGCGATCGTGCACCGCGATAAGGCCATGGCCTACGGGGTGATGATGACCGGCAAGCTCAAGGAGCTCATCCCGCGTCAGCAGTTCGAGGTGCCAATTCAAGCTGCGATCGGGTCCCGTGTCATCACCCGCGAAACAATTCGCGCAATCCGCAAGGACGTATTGGCAAAGTGCTACGGCGGGGATATCACCCGCAAGCGGAAATTGCTGGAGAAGCAAAAGGAAGGCAAGAAGCGGATGAAGATGGTGGGGCGGGTTGAGGTGCCGCAGGAGGCCTTCATCGCCGCCCTGTCGACGTCTGACACCAATCCGAAGAAGTAGCGGGCGGTGCGCCCCTTCTCGATCTACGTTCATGTGCCGTTCTGCGCCAGTAGATGCGGCTATTGCGACTTCAACACATACACCGCGTCAGACCTGGGCGGCCAGGTGCAGCGCGACACTTTCGACCAGGTACTCATCTCTGAGGTACGACTAGCCGCCCGTGAGTTAGGGGCTGACCGGCGGGCGGTCGACTCCGTGTTCTTCGGCGGCGGCACGCCCACCCTGCTCAGCGGCGCGGCCCTGGTCGGAGTGCTAGAAGCCATCGAGGCGGAGTTCGGGTTAGTGGCCGGCGCCGAAGTGACCACCGAAGCCAATCCCGACAGTGTGGATCAGGCAAAACTCGACCAACTAGTTGCCGGCGGGTTCACTCGAATTTCCTACGGTGTGCAAAGCGTGGCACCTAATGTCCTTAAGACATTGGACCGAACCCATACCGCCGGCGCCGCCCTCACCGCAATCCAGATGGCTCGCAGTTCCGGATTCGAACACATCAGCGCGGATCTGATCATCGCGACGCCAGGGGAGACGGATGAAGATCTGCGGGCATCAGTTGATCTGGTAACCGGCGCCGGCGTTGATCATGTCTCCGCCTACACCCTCATTGTTGAGCCCAACACCCCGCTGGCGCGCCAGGTTGCAACTGGTGCGGTGCCAGCCCCTGATGACGAAACCGCCGCGCACCGCTACGAGCTAGTTGATGATCTCTTATCGGCTCGTGGGTTTAGTTGGTACGAAGTGTCGAACTGGGCCAAGCCCGGCGGTCAGTGCCGGCATAACGGGCACTATTGGCGCAATGATGATTGGCTGGGCGTGGGACCAGGCGCCCATAGCCATCGCTCCGGAGTGCGTTGGTGGAATGTCAAGCATCCACGTTCGTACGCTGTGTTGGTTGCCGCTGGCGAATTGCCCGTGGACCAGCGCGAAGTGTTAACCGCCCAGCAAGTCCACCTGGAGACCGTGATGCTGGGCCTGCGAACAGCGGCTGGTCTGGAGGTGTCGGCGACGGGTGCGCTGGACCCATTGGTTATCGACAAACTCGTTGCTGACGGGCTTCTTGATGGCGGCGCCTGGGCCGAGGGCTGGCTTCGGGTTACCCCGCGTGGTCGACTCTTTGCCGATGCGGTCATTCGCGACTTAACCAGTTGATTTCTGACTTGAACTATTTGTGGCTCAACACAGGTGGTGTTCGACGGTAGTCGTTGGCAAAAAGTGGCGAGGTGATGATCATGTCGGCGGTTGTGCGGTTACTAGCGATCGCGATGTTCCAAAGCGTGGCAATGCGAAGTAAGGCCTTTACGTCAGGATCGTGGGGCTGCTGCTCTAGGGGATCCCAGAAGAACACCAGCAGGTCGATGGCACCTTGGGCGATGAAGGCACCGATTTGCTGATCGCCGCCCAGCGGGCCGCTCAAGAATCTCCTTACCGGGATCTGCAACTTGTCGCGGATCAGGCGGCCGGTAGACCCGGTGGCATAAATATGGTGGGCGGCAAGTACCTCACGATTGTGGGTGGCCCACTCCAGCAGGTCTGCCTTCTTGTTGTCGTGGGCTACCAACACGATGTGATTTCCCGGGTCGGCCGGTGCCGTGGGATCCCCTGGCTCAGCTGAACTTGTGTCATTGACCCAATCGGGGACGAAATCCATCACACCAAGCAAATTCTCCATGCGCTCATCGTGCCCAGCGCAGATTTCATTAGGTCAGGGATCTGGTGACGGAAGGGTGAATGTCGGGTGAGACTTCTGGCTTTCCTACCTGGCCGGGCCAGCGGTTAGGGCATTCAGCGCGCTCCCAAACCTGCGGACACCGCCTCGGCGGCGCGTTTTGGGCGCATATTGGCAGAAGGCGTATTGTTAGCACTCACAAGTCCGGAGTGCTAGTGCGGCCGCGGCCAAGGAGGTGCCCATGCTCGAGGATCGCCGCCTCGCTGTGCTCCGGGCCATCGTCGAGGACTACGTGGCGACCCATGAGCCCGTGGGCTCCAAGGCCCTGGTGGAGCGGCACCATCTCGGGGTTTCACCAGCCACTATTCGCAATGACATGGCCGCCCTCGAGGATGAGGGCTACATCGCCCAGCCACATACGAGTGCCGGGCGGGTGCCCACCGATCTTGGCTACCGGCTATTCGTTGACCGGCTCTCTGGTGTCAAGCCGCTTAGCTCACCAGAGCGCCGAGCCATCTCGGAGTTCTTGGATAGTTCGGTTGATCTCGATGACGTAATGGTGCGCACGGTGCGCCTGCTCGCCCAGATCACCAAGCAGGTGGCACTAGTGCAGTACCCGTCACTGTCCCGAAGCAGTGTGCGGCACATTGAACTCATTGCGCTGAGCACCACGCGCCTGATCATGGTGCTGATCACCGACAGTGGCCGAGTCGAGCAGCGCACCATTGAGTGCCTGGGCCCGATAAGTGAAGTTGCCCTCGGCGATATTCGGGCTCGGTTGCTCGTCGCCGTCAGCGGGCAGCCGTTTTCGTCGATTCCGGAGATACTTTCCGCCTTCAGCGGGCAATTCCCGGAGGAGATGCAGCCGTTGGTGACCATAATTCAGGCAACTTTGCTGGACGCTGTCACCGAGCGAATCGATGAACGCGTGGTGTTAGGTGGCACCGCCCACCTAGCGCGATACGGCGAGGCGTTCCCGTTGTCGATCCAGCCGGTACTAGAGGCGCTGGAGGAGCAGGTCGTGCTGCTGCGACTACTTGGTGAGGCGTCAACCAACAATATGGTGACCGTGCGGATCGGGCACGAGAATCCCGTGGAGGGGATGGAGTCCACATCGGTTGTCACCGCGCGCTACGGCATCGCGCACTCGGCCGCGGCCTCGCTCGGAGTTGTTGGGCCAACGCACATGGATTACGCCGGAAATATCGCCGCGGTGCAGGCTGTTGCGCAGTATGTGGGCCGTATTTTGGATGAGCAGTGAGCGCAGCCGGTCCGGATTACTACGCCCTTCTTGGAGTCGCGCGTGATGCAAACGCCGACGAGATCAAGAAGGCGTATCGCAAATTGGCGCGTGAGTTACATCCAGACGTCAACCCTGATCTAAAAAGCCAGGAGCGCTTCAAAGTCATCACGGCGGCCTACGAAGTACTAAGTGATCCGGAAAAACGCCAGATGTATGACCTCGGCGGCGACCCGCTGAGTAGTAGTGGTGGTTTTGGCGGCTTCAGCCAAGGTTTCGATTTCGGCGACATCATGGACGCCTTCTTTGGTGGTGGCGGCGGCGGTCAACGCGGCCCGCGAACCAGGGCACGGCGGGGGCAAGACGCCATGATTCGCATCCAGATCGACCTCGCTGCTGCGGTTTTCGGGGCGACCCGCGAGATCACTGTTGATACTGCGGCGCGGTGTGCCACCTGCGATGGCTCGGGCGCCGCATCAGACAGCGCGCCCGTAATCTGCGTGATGTGTAAGGGCCGGGGCGAGATCCAGCAAGTGCAGCGGTCCTTCCTCGGGCAGGTCATGACTTCGCGGCCGTGCCCAACCTGCCAGGGTTACGGCAGCACCATTCCCCATCCATGTCACGAATGCGCCGGTGATGGTCGAGTCCGGACCCGCCGCACCATCACCATCAAAGTGCCGCCGGGAGTTGATAACGGCACCCGGATTCAGTTAACCGGCGAGGGCGAGGTCGGTCCAAATGGTGGGCCGGCCGGTGATCTCTACGTCGAGGTCCTGGTGCAACCGCACCCGGTATTTGAACGCCAAGGCGATGAGTTGCACTGTGAATTGACCGTGCCAATGACCGCAGCAGCACTTGGTACCGCCGTTAAGTTCGACACCCTTGATGGTGAGCAGGAGGTTGACGTGCGGCCGGGTACGCAACCGGGCTCAATCCTCACCCTGCGCGGGCTGGGTGCAGCGCGCTTGCGCGGTGGTGGCCGCGGTGATCTCTATATTCATCTTGACGTTGCGATTCCGACGAAACTTGACGACGAACAGACTGCGCTGCTGAAGCAACTAGCCGACTTGCGGTCGGAGGACGTAGTGCGGGTGGTAGACGATGGCGCAGTCGCCGGCGGCGGGCTCTTTACCCGTCTAAAGGATGCGTTCTCGCCGCGGTGAGTGCCCCCGTCTTTCTAGTCGATGCGGTCAGCCTGCAAGGAGTGCAGGTCAATGATGAAGTTGTGCTGACCGGGCCCGAAGGCCGGCACGCGGTGTCTGTGCTGCGCATCAACACTGGCGAAGTGGTAGAGCTAGTTGACGGTAACGGCCTTCGGGTTAACGGTGCGGTGGCTGGCACTAGCGGTGCTGACACCCTACGAGTTCAAGTAGTCGAGTTGACTGTCGACCCAGTAGCCGTGCTGCACATCACCGTGGTGCAGGCATTGCCCAAAGGTGACCATGGTGAGTTGGCTGTTGACCTGTTGACCCAGGTTGGTGTCGACACCATCGTGCCTTGGGCGGCGATGCGATCGGTAACTAGGTGGGCACCGGATCGTCTGGACAAAGCGCACGCCAAATGGCGGTCGGCGCTGAGCGCGGCTGCCAAGCAATCTCGCCGGGCCCGGTGGCCGATCCTTGGTGAGTTGGCAGCGACGGCAACCGTAGAAAAGATGATTTATGAACTCGTTGCTGAGTCCGGCACCGCCATCGTCTTGCACGAGGCAGCAATCACCCCGGTGCTGGATGTGCCCATCTCAGGTATCGGTGGAGCCAGCAAAGTGATTTTGGTCGTTGGACCCGAAGGGGGAATCAGCGATGAGGAGCGGGCGGCTTTCCGGGCGGCCGGCGCGGTCGAGGCGCGGTTAGGCCCGGGCGTGCTCCGGTCGTCGGCTGCCGGCGCCGTCGCGGTGGCCGTTTTATCGGCTGCCCGAAACTGGGGTGGGCCGGTCGTGGGAGGATCAAGTACATGAGCGAGTGCCTGTTCTGCCGCATTGTCGCCGGGGAGATCCCGGCCGATGAGGTAATGCGTACCGACGAGGTGGTGGCATTTCGTGATATCGCACCGCAGGCCCCGGTGCACGTGCTGGTGATCCCCGCCAAGCACTATCCAGATGCCATGTCGATGTCTACTGCGGATCCGCAACTGGCCGGTCATTTGATCAAGGCTGCTACCGATGTCGCGACCGCCGAAGGGCTCGAGGGCGGCTACCGAATCGTGCTGAATACCGGTGACGACGGTGGTCAGACCGTCCACCATGTCCATGCCCATGTACTCGGGGGCCGGGCGATGAAGTGGCCACCGGGATGAGCGCATCGGTCCCAGATAGCGCGCAGGCGCAGGCCAAGATCACGGTGCCGCATTCACAATCCATGGTGGCGCTGATCGGCTCCGATGATGAGTTCTTGCGTCTTGTCGAAAGCGCATTTCCGGATTGCGATGTCCTAGTGCGGGGCAATGAGATCACGCTGACCGGCACTCCTGGCGATGTGGGGATCATCGAGGTCTTCTTTAGTGAGATGCTGGCGATGCTGCGTACGGGCCAACCGTTGACAGCGGAGTCTGTCGAGCGCAGTATTTCACTGCTGCGAACGGGCGCGCGGCCCTCTGAAGTCTTGACTTCGAATATTCTTAGCAACCGAGGTCGTACTATCCGCGCCAAGACACTAAATCAAAAGCGCTATGTAGATGCAATTGATAACAACACTGTGGTATTTGGTATTGGCCCAGCCGGTACCGGCAAAACCTACCTCGCTGTTGCGAAGGCGGTGCAGGCCTTACAAGCCAAGCGGGTTAACCGCATTGTCCTTACCCGGCCGGCGGTTGAGGCCGGTGAGCGCCTTGGCTTCCTGCCCGGCACCTTGTCCGAGAAAATCGATCCTTATTTGCGCCCGCTCTACGATGCCTTGCACGACATGATCGATCCGGACTCAATCCCGCGGTTGATCACCAGTGGCACGATCGAGATTGCGCCACTTGCCTACATGCGCGGACGAACCTTAAATGATGCGTTCATCATTTTGGATGAGGCGCAGAACACTTCGGCCGAGCAGATGAAAATGTTCTTAACCCGGCTTGGCTTTGGATCGACAATGGTCATTACCGGCGATGTAACCCAGGTGGACCTCCCGAGCGGTACCACCAGTGGGCTGCGAGTGGTTGGCGAGATCCTCGAAGGCATTGATGATGTGGCTTTTTGCCGCCTCACCTCTGCGGATGTCGTCCGGCATAAGCTGGTCGGGCGCATTGTCGAGGCTTACGACCGCTATGACGCTGAGCGGGCACCCAAGTGAGGTGCGTGCGTTGAGTGGGTCGGCGGTAATTGTTTCGAATGAAACCTCGATGCAATGCGACACCCGGGCGTTGGCGCAGTTGGCTGGCTTACTTTTCGTGGAACTGCGGATCCACCCGGATGTGGAGTTGGGGATTCGGCTGGTCGATACTGCTGAAATGACTCAGCTGCATTTGCAATGGATGGATGAGCCGGGCCCAACTGATGTGCTGTCGTTCCCGATGGACGAACTGCGAAGTGCCCCGGTCGGCGCGGAGCCCCAACCCGGGCTCCTAGGTGACATCGTGTTGTGCCCGGAGGTAGCAGCCGCTCAGGCGACCGAATTCCTGCGGAGTCTCGATGAGGAGTTGCAATTCTTGACTATCCACGGAGTACTCCACCTAATCGGGTACGACCACATGACAGCCTCCGAGCACGCGCAGATGTTTGGTTTGCAAGATGACTTACTCGCGACATGGCAGCTGCAGATTGCGGGAGCGAGATGACGGCGGTTGATATTTGGTGCATCGTCCTCACGGTAGTGCTGGTTGGCCTGGCCGGGCTATTGATAAGCGCCGAGACGGCTATCAACAGGGTCTCGCGTGGCCGAATCGAAGATATTAGGCGCGAGTCCGCTCGTCGTGCTGAAAGATTGTTGCTGGTTCTCGAGGATCGTGCCCGTTATGTAAATGTGCTTTTATTCTTGTCAACCTCGGCAACTGTTACCGCAACTTCACTGATTACGTTTGCGGTCTACGACATCTTCACCGTGCACGGCACTTGGCCGGTCTGGGGTGCTTTGGCGCTAGCTGTTGTCATCATGGTGGTGATTTCATATGTGGCGCTCGGTGTGGCCCCGCGGACCTTGGGGCGTCAGCATGCTGAGCGCATAGCGCTAAGAGCGGCGGGCACCGCCCGTTTCCTGGCGGCGGTGCTCGGGCCGCTAACCACCTTGCTTATTCATCTCGGGAATGCACTTACCCCGGGTAAGGGTTTTCGCGAGGGGCCGTTCGCGTCACAGGCTGAACTACGAGAGCTAGTCGACCAAGCCAAGGCCGACGCCTTGATCGAAGATGATGAGAGGCTAATGATTCACTCGGTATTTGAATTGGGTGACACATTCGTGAAGGAGGTAATGGTCCCGCGCACCGAGGTGGTTTTTATTGAGCGCAGCAAGTCACTGCGACAGGCAATGTCACTCGGGCTGAGATCAGGCTTTTCGCGGATCCCGGTGATCGGCGAGAACTCCGATGACGTAGTTGGTGTCGTTTACCTGAAAGACATGATGCGGCGCACCTTTGACCACCGCGAATCCGAAAATGATGAGCGGGTAGAGAGCTTGATGCGCGCACCATATTTCGTGCCTGATAGCAAGCCGGTTGACGCGTTGCTCCGAGATATGCAGTCTGCTCGCGTGCACATGGCGATCGCGATCGATGAATACGGTGGCACCGCCGGCCTGGTGACCATCGAAGATGCCCTGGAGGAGATCGTCGGCGAAATTGCCGATGAATATGACACGGCTGCTCCCGAAGTCGCCGAGTTGGCAGGTGGCGCCTTTAGGGTCAGCGCTCGATTGCATGTTGAGGACTTTGCGGACCTCGTCGGCATCGAAATTGACGGCGAAGAAGAAGGTGTCGACACCGTTTTGGGCTTGATGGCCAAACGCCTAGGCCGCGTGCCGATCCCCGGCGCAGTTGTCGAGGAACTCGGGTGGACGATGACCGCTGAACAAGGTGCGGGCCGGCGCCACCGGATCGGCACTGTGCTGGTTGAGCGCATCGGTGATCCACCGGTCCATGCCTCGCAGAGCGACCAAAGTGAGTAGCGAGTCCGCTGTTGAGGATGCCAAATTGGTGACCTTGGCCAAGGGCGCCGCCGCCCGTATCGGGGCTCGCGCGGGTGCGGGCGTCCGAGATGAGATGGGGCGCAGCTATTCGGGCGCGAACGTGAGTGCCGGATCCTTTGAGCTGTCTGCCCTTGAACTTGCGGTGGCACAAGCCTTGGCGGCCGGTGCTTCGGGGTTGGAGTTGGCGGTGGTTGTTGGAGCTGAGCAAGTTGACCTGGAGTTGCTCCGCGCAGTTGCCGGTGGTGGCTTGCCCGTGCTGGTCTGCTTGGCATCCGGTGAAATCCACGAACGGCTTTCGACTTGATGCATCGAAGCGGATTCGTTTCGATCGTCGGCCGGCCTAATGCGGGTAAATCGACGCTGACCAATGCGCTCGTGGGCCAAAAAGTCGCGATCACCTCGGATCGACCCCAAACCACTAGGCGTGCCATTCGCGGCATTCTCACTCGACCAGATGCCCAGATCATCTTGGTTGATACCCCGGGCCTGCACCGCCCGCGCACCCTACTCGGCGAGCGGTTGAATGAAGAGGTGCGTGAGACTTGGTCCAGTGTTGACGTTATCGGCCTATGCCTGCCGGCGAATGAGGAGATTGGGCCAGGCGACAAGTTCATTGCGAGGCAACTCATTGCCTTGCGCCGCACGCCGATAGTGGTGATCGTCACCAAGGCCGATACCGTCTCGCGCGCCTTGCTGGCCGAGCACCTGCATCAAGTAGGTGAGCTGGCGGCTGAACTTGACGGCAGCTGGTCCTGCATTATTCCGGTGTCAGCCGTTAGCGGTGAGAACATCACGGTGCTTGCCGATGAACTTGCGGCCTTGCTGCCAGCAGGCCCGATGCTCTACCCCGATGGCGAAGTCACCGACGAGCCGACCGAGATCGCCGTTGCCGAACTCATTCGCGAGGCCGCCCTAGCGGGTGTGGTTGACGAGCTACCGCACTCGATCGCGGTAGTAATTGACGAAATGGGACTCCGTGAAGGCCGGCCAGCGGATCGTCCGCTCACCGATATTCGCGCCCTTTTATATGTCGAGCGTGACAGCCAGAAAGCAATTGTCATTGGCAAAGGCGGGGCGCGGTTGAAATACGTCGGAACCACGGCCCGCGCCGGTATCGAGCAACTGCTCGGGACCAAGGTTTTCTTGGAGATTCACGTCAAGGTTGCCAAGGATTGGCAGCGCGACCCCAAGGCACTTCGGCGGCTGGGTTTTTGATCTTCTGGTGCGGCACCCTAGGTCAGCACCAGCGATAAGAGACAATGGGCTGTGCCGCTCTACCGTGATGAAGCCATCGTGCTGCGAACCCAAAAATTGGGGGAAGCCGATCGGATTGTCACTTTGCTGAGCCGGGGCCGCGGTCGGATTCGGTGCGTGGCCCGAGGAGTGCGCAAGACAACGAGTCGAATCGGTGCGCGCCTTGAACCATTTAGTCACGTCGATGTTCAACTTTATGAAGGCAAGTCCCTTGACACGGTCTCGCAGGTCGAAGCCCTGGCGTCATATGGTGCGGTGCTAGCTGGGGATTACCGGCGCTGGACTTCAGGCACAGCGATGCTGGAGACCGCAGAGCGCCTAACTCCAGAAGAGCGTGAGCCGGCTGTGCAGCAGTATGCGCTGCTCGTCTCTGGGCTTCGTTCGTTGACCGCCAATGAACATGACGGTGGATTAATCCTGGACTCTTATCTATTGCGCTCACTCGCTGTCGCCGGGTGGTCCCCGTCATTCGATGGCTGTGCAAGATGTAGTGCGCCTGGCCCGCATCGAGCCTTCTCAGTGCAATCCGGTGGCATGGTGTGCGCTGCCTGCCGGCCACCGGGTGCGGGCGCCCCCGCCCCGGAGACCGTCGTTTTACTCGGTGCGCTCCTAAGCGGTGATTGGCCGGTGGCGGACTCGAGTGACCAACGTCATCGACGTGAGGCCAGCGGCTTGGTCGCTGCCTTCCTGCAGTGGCATCTGGAGCGTGGACTTCGCTCGTTGCCTTTGGTCGATCGCACAATCTCGGTTGATCATGTTTGGATGGGGGCATGACGCGGGCGCCTAAATCTAAGCAACCTAAACCGCATCCCTCCGGAGCCACCGCCCCGAAAATCCCAGCCGACTTGATTCCACGTCACGTGGCAATAGTGATGGATGGCAATGGCCGCTGGGCCAAGGAGCGGGGGTTGCCCCGCACGGCAGGGCATGAGGCCGGTGAAGCGAGCCTATTCGACTGCGTGGAAGGCGCACTTGAACTTGGTGTCGGGTGGCTATCGGCATATGCCTTCTCGACCGAGAACTGGAAGCGCTCACCGGATGAAGTCAAGTTCTTGATGGGCTTTAACCGTGACGTAATTCGTCGCCGCCGCGATGAGATGAACGAACTCGGGGTGCGGGTTCGTTGGTCGGGGCGTCGGCCCAAATTGTGGCGCAGCGTGATTACCGAACTTGAAATAGCCGAGCAGTTAACCGCGAAGAACACCAGGTTGACTTTGACGATGTGCGTTAATTACGGCGGTCGGGCGGAGATCGCCGATGCCGCAACCGCAATCGCCAAAGAGGTAAAGGCCGGGCGACTTGATCCCGACAAAATAAATGAGCGGATGTTTCATCGTTATCTGGATGAACCAGATATGCCTGATGTTGATCTCTTTATGCGATCCTCGGGGGAGCAGCGCACCAGCAACTTTCTGCTCTGGCAGTCGGCTTACGCCGAAATGGTGTTCCTCGATACCTTGTGGCCGGATTTTGACCGCCGGCATTTTTGGCACGCCTGTGAGATCTATGCCGCACGTGATCGCCGATACGGGGGAGCGGTGCCCAATTCGGAGCCGGGTAAGGCTGGATCCAGCTCTTGACCACCGATGAGCACGGACCGACCCAATTTGCCCAGCGCAGTTGGCGACCGGGGCCCTTGGAGTACTTGGCCATTGGCCTAGTGGCCTTGCTCCTTGGGCAAAGTTGGTTGGTAAGCATCTTTGACCAGCCGGCGGTGCAGACCGGAGCCACGATCTTCGTCGCGATCATCGTGCAGGCTCTACCCTTCTTGGTTCTTGGCGTGCTGCTGTCGGCAGCTATTGCGGCGTTCGTCCCACCCTCGGTTTGGCAAAAGGCGCTGCCGAAGAATCAGGTGCTTGCGGTTCCCGTTGCCGGGGCTGCCGGGTTTGTCCTCCCAGGTTGTGAGTGTGCGTCGGTGCCGGTTGCCGGCTCCTTGATGGCTCGGGGTGTAGCACCGGCCGCGGCCCTGGCGTTCTTGCTCTCTGCTCCCGCCATCAACCCCATCGTCTTGGTCTCGACATTTGTCGCTTTCCCCGGTAACCCGCAGATGATGGTGGCACGGTTGATCGCTTCCCTCGCCACCTCAATCATCATGGGCTGGTTGTGGCTGCGATTTGGCAAGGCCGAATGGATCCGAATTCCCCGGCGCGATCACCTTGTTGGGGATTCCAACTGGCACACCTTCAGATTGACCGCAGCACATGACTTTCTACATGCGGGTGGCTTCTTGGTTATCGGTGGTTTGACCGCCGCGGTCATCAACGTGGTGATCCCGCAGGAGTGGTTGGCCAACGTGGCGGCTAACCCGTTGCTTGCCATCGTCGGATTGGCATTACTGGCGGTGATCCTCTCGATTTGCTCGGAGGCCGATGCTTTCGTGGCAGCCAGCCTGACCCAGTTCTCGTTGACCGCGCGCTTGGCATTCTTGGTGGTGGGCCCGATGATCGATCTGAAATTGATTTCAATGCAATCGGGGATTTTCGGGCGAAAGTTCGCTGTGCGCTTTGCCCCCACCACCTTTGTGGTAGCAGTCCTGCTAAGTATTTTAGTTGGGTGGTGGCTACTCACATGACCCGTGAAGTGCAATCGATTATTTTGTTGTTGGTCGGCAGCGCCGTTGTTCGCATTTCGTGGGGCACCACTTACCTCAATTACGTCAAGGAGGTGATGCGCCCTTGGCTGCTGATCTCCGGGGCGATTTTGGTGCTGCTAGGTGTACTCGCACTCATTGATGCGCTACGCCGTCGACCCGCCGGGCACGCCCATGCGCCAGGTATCGCCTGGCTGCTGCTGCTACCCGTCGTCACCATTTTCATTGTGGCGCCGCCGGCCCTTGGTGCATATGCCGCCGCCCGAGACGTGACCAATTCGACGCCGGTCACCACCTCACTTGCTCCGCTGCCGGCAGGTGACCCAGTAGCGATGTACCTATCGGATTACGTGACGCGCGCGGTTTGGGACGAGGGCCGCACCCTGGTTGGCCGTCAGGTTGAGCTAACGGGATTCGTGACCGCAAATCCGGCTGGCGGCTGGTGGCTTACCCGATTGCAATTATTGTGCTGTGCGGCCGATGCCTTCGCCTCCAAGATCGAGCCGGTCAACTTGCCGGCTGAGGCGGTGACGCTGCCGGAGAACACATGGGTAACGGTGCTAGGGGAGTGGGTACCCGGGGGCGGCACGGGGACCGAGAATTCCATTCCCTTGCTTCAGGTGCGCACGATTACCGAAGTTCTGGAACCGGAAAACCCGTACGACTAAGCCAGAGCATCGCATGAGGCGAATCGACGCGAAAGGAAGAAGAAGTGCGGGTTTAATCGCTCTAGATGCGCCCCATGAACTTATAAATGGCGATACCGACCACCGCGATCACCACGACCAAGCGCAGGAGGCGAGAGACGAAGCCAAGAACCGGCCAAGAAAGCACGAGCAGCCACCCGAGGAAGAATGCGACGAGCAGCAGCAAGATGCCGCCGAGCCAGGCCAGATCACCGGTTTGGATCAGTCCGAGGAACAGCGCAAGAGCTGTGAGTATGACCAGCAACCAGCGCGGAACCCGGTGCAACAGCACCAGAATCGGGAAACTCTTGCGCTCCAACGCTTGGCGGCTTGGGCCGGAGGTTGACGGGCTCTTGGTTTTCGGGGCTGGCGCCGACCCGCGGGGCGGTGGCCCACTGGGCCCGCGCACGCCGGTGTTCTTATCTTTCTTGGCCATGAGTCCCTCCGAGTGTGCCCGCGGCCGGCCGTGAAGCACCGGGCGACTAGCGTCAGCAATATGTTTGACCTTAATGCCTTGGCCAATTCACCGGCCCCCGGCCTGATGGTCGTGAGTAGATTTCGCGTCCCGGCCGAGCAGGTGGCGGAATTTGCGGCCACCGCGCGCAACGCCATTGCGGTTTTGGCCGGGTGTGCTGGCTTCATCGAGGCCCTGCTCGGTCAATCCACTGATGAACCCGATTTGCTGACGATCACTTCGCGGTGGCTGCACGTGGGTGCCTACCGTCGGGCGCTGTCCTCCTACGAAGTGAAAGTCTCGGTCATCCCATTGCTTTCACTGGCGATTGACGAATCTTCGGCTTATGAGCAAGTGCACCACCGGACTGCGCATTCGGTGCTCGATTCGATGAGTGGGCTGGCCGCCGACGCGGGATCCATCGGGCTTGGGCATGCTTCGGGGCCGCAGATCCCCGCAGTCCCGTCATGAAGTCATTTGAAAACCTGCGCGACGCTGGCGGGAAACTCGCCGCTTTAGTTAAAGCTGAGTACCCGCAGAAACCCGATGTCATCCTCGCGGTCATTCCCAATGGCGTGCCGGTGGCCCTTCCGGTAGGTCGTGAGCTCGGCCTACCGGTCCGTGGCTTGCCGGTCCTGAGAACCGCCGATGGGCCGGTCGTTCTCGAGGTACCTACCGTCGCCGGCTTGCAGGTAATCGTCATTGATGACGGAGTGGAAACCGGAGCGGTAGCCCGAGTGGTCGCCGCTTCGCTAATAAAAGGTGGTCCGGCATCCTTGACCTTGGCAGTGCCGGTTTGCCCCCGGCAGTCGTTGGCGGAGTTGGCCCTGCGCTATGACCAAATAATCGCTATCGACATGCCTCTGGTGCATAGGTCATTGGCTTGGCATTATTCGGATTTTGACACCATTGACGAAACTTCCGCGCTGCATCTGCTCGCTGGCCAGTAGCCGGTGACCAAGTTGGAGCCGGCCCCTCCTACAATTCAAAGGTCCGCCGACAGCCAGCCGGAGTGGAGCGCGCCCCGCGCTCAAGAAGGAGCGCCTTGTGGCCACCGATCGTGTTGAAGCCGTAGTCAATCTGTGCAAGCGGCGTGGGTTCATTTTCCAGTCCTCGGAGATTTATGGTGGAACTAGATCGGCTTGGGATTACGGCCCCAATGGCGTAGAACTGAAGGACAATATCCGCCGGCAGTGGTGGCAGCACATGGTGCGCGGCCGTGACGATGTCGTGGGCCTTGATTCCTCGATCATCTTGGCGCCGCAGGTCTGGGAGGCATCGGGCCACGTCAATGCCTTCGTCGACCCGTTGACCGAATGCAAGAAATGCCACAAGCGCTGGCGCGCGGATCAGTTGATCGAGGCCTATCAAGAAAAGCACGGCAAGGATCCGGTAAATGGCCTCGCTGATATCACCTGCACCAATTGCGGAACCAAGGGTGATTTTACCGAGCCACGGGATTTCAACGGCATGTTGCGCACCACCATCGGGGTGGTTGAAGATGCGGGAGCTGTCCACTACCTGCGCCCGGAAACCGCCCAAGGGATTTTCGTGAATTACTTAAATGTGATGACCGCGGCCCGCAAGAAGCCGCCATTTGGGATTGGGCAAACAGGTAAGAGCTTCCGCAATGAGATCACTCCGGGTAATTTCATTTTCCGCACCCGCGAGTTCGAGCAGATGGAGATGGAGTTCTTCGTCGAGCCGGGCACCGATGAGCAGTGGCACGACTACTGGCTGGAGCAGCGTTGGCAGTGGTATGTCGATCTAGGAATTGACCCAGCGAATATGCGTTACTTCGAGCACCCGAAGGAAAAACTCAGCCACTACTCCAAGCGCACGGTCGATATCGAGTATCGATTCCGGTTCGCCGGTTCTGAATGGGCCGAACTCGAGGGCATCGCGAACCGCACCGACTTCGATCTGACAACGCACGGCCAGCACTCGGGTACCGATCTTTCATATTTCGACCAGGAGAAGAACGAACGCTGGGTGCCCTATGTGATCGAGCCAGCGGCCGGGCTATCCCGGGCGGTGTTGGCCTTCCTGCTGGATTCCTACGCCGAGGACGAAGCCCCCAACTCCAAGGGCGGTGTCGATACTCGGACGGTGCTGCGGTTTGATCCGCGGCTGGCACCGGTCAAGGTGGCGGTGCTGCCATTGTCGCGCAATGCGGATCTGTCGCCTAAGGCCAAGGATCTAGCGGCTGAGCTGCGCAAGCGCTGGAATGTGGATTTTGACGACGCGGGCGCGATCGGTCGGCGCTACCGGCGCCAGGACGAAGTTGGCACACCTTTTTGCATCACCGTGGATTTCGAAACCCTGGCGGACCAAGCGGTCACCATCCGCGAGCGCGACACGATGTCGCAGGAGCGAATTGGCCTAGATGCGGTCACCGAGTGGCTGGCTGCTCGACTGCCGGCCTGTTAAGCAAGGCGGCTTCGCAGAAAAACACCCGCCCCCTGATGAGTTGTTACAAGAAAACTTGAAGTCTTCTTGCTACAACTCACCAGGAGGCGGGCCAAGCCACACTTATGTGGCTAAAGAGCTGAGCGGTCTAACTAGTTGCCGGCGACGGCGCGCTTTAGCGACTGCCCGGCCGAAACCTTCACGGCACGCTTGGCGGCAATCTGCAGGGTTTCACCGGTCTGCGGATTGCGGCCGGTACGGGCGGCGCGATCTGCGGTCTCGAAAGTCACGAAGCCGGGGATGGTGACTTTCTCGCCCTTAACGAGCTGGTCGGTGATAACTGAACTCAAGCCGGCGAGGATTTGGTCAACTGCGGTTGCGGTCGAGCCGGTTTGTGCGGCAATTGCACTGACGAGTTCGGTGCGATTCATGCATTCCTCCTAATGGAAATGATTGTCAATCAACGTTAGCACAGCGGGTTGCTGGGCCAATGGTTCAACTCTTGGGCGGTTCATATCCCTCAGAGAGTACGCGTGCGGTGTTTTTCGGCAAAAGCAAACTGGTTAATAGGCCCAGGAGGACGAAGAAGCCGGCCACCCAGGAGACTAGTTTGGTGGCCTGGGCGAAGCCCGCTGAGGCCCCTTCGACCAAGACATCGCCACCGGGGGTAGCCGCTAGACCGGGGATCGCCTGGCCGGCCGAACTGGCCACCGCTTGGGAGACCTCTTGGGCTTGGGCGGTGGGTATCCCGCGGGCTTCCAGCTCACTGGATACCGAGCTACCCAAGCCGATGAGCAAGGTGGTGCCCAAGATGGCGGTGCCAATGGCGGCCCCGACCTGCCGGGAGGTTGATTGCACGGCGCTGGCCTGGCCGGAATCGACGACCGGCACCTCAGATAGCACCACCCCGGTCAACTGGGCGGTGGCGAAGCCGACCCCCATTCCGTAGAGGAACAACCACGGTGCCATGCCCCAGCCGGTGATCTCGGGGGAGATAACAAAGCCCAGCCCGAGGATGCCGATGACCTCCAGTGCCATGCCAAGTTGCAGCACCCGAACCGGGCCCACCCGTTGTGAGATCGGCGCGCCGGCGCCGGATGCGACGAAGGAGCCGACGGCAAGTGCCAGCAAGATGACGCCGGTCTCAAGCGCGTTGTAGCCGCGAACCGCCTGCAGGAAGAGCGGCAACGTGAAGAGGAGACCGAACTCCCCGAGGCTGACGACAACCGCTACCCCGTTGCCGGCAGCGAAGGATCGAATGCGGAAGAGCCGAAGGTCAAGGATGACGATCTTGCCGGCTGCGGCGCGCCGAGATTCGATGAAGATCAAAGCCACGAGAGCGATGATGCCGAGCACTCCGGAGATGAAGACAAGTGAGAGGCGGCCTTCGTCCCAGGTGATGGGGCCGGCTTTGAATGCTGCAGTCGAAATCACCCAGCCGTAGCGCTGGCCTTCGATCAGGGCGAAAACCACCCCGAGTAGGCCGAAGGTGGAGAGCAAGGTGCCAGGTATATCGACGCCTTTGCGACCGAGTAGGTCTTTGGTTTCAGGCACGACGAGTAGGACGCCGACAAGGACGATGATGCCGATCGGCACATTGATCAAGAACGCCCAGTGCCAAGATGCGTAGGTTGTTAGCCACCCGCCGACTAGTGGGCCAACGGCCGCCATGCCGCCGATCGTCGCGCCCCAGACCGCGAAGGCAATCGCCCGGGACTTGCCGACGAATACCGCGTTGATTACCGACAAGGAAGCCGGCAAAATCATTGCCGCGCCGACGCCTTGCAGTGCGCGCGCACCGATGAGGCTTATTGACGAATCCGAGATCGCGACCAGCACGCTCGCACCGACGAAGACGATGACACCGATGATGAAGAGCAACTTGCGGCCGAAGCGGTCGGCCAGGCGGCCGGCGAGAATAAGCAGTGAGGCAAAGGTCAACGAGTAGGCGGCGTTGACCCATTCGGCGTCATTGGTCGTGAGGTTTAGATCCTTGATCATGGACGGGATCGCAACATTGACGACGGTTGCGTCCAAGATGATCATGGCCACGCCCAGGGCCAGGAAGGCTAAAGCGAGCCACCGCCGCTTGCCAGTCAACACCTGTTGCTTCGCTGTTTCGGGCGTGGTCATGATCTCCCCAGTGTGGCTTGGTGGCCGGCAGATCGACGAGGTTCGTGAATGCGGCCGTGTTGATGCTAGCGGTCAATGGGACAATCTCCACGTGACCACGACGACGTTCGCCGGCAAGTTATGCGCCGGTGGGCTAGTTATTGACCCACCGGTGGTCTTGGCTCCGATGGCCGGTATCACTAATCGGGCATTTCGCCGCCTGTGCCGGGAGGCGGGCGCTGGCCTTTATGTCTCGGAAATGGTCACCTCCCGGGCCCTGATCGAGCGTAATGCCGAAACCCTCGACATGGTCACTTTCGCGGGCGATGAGAACCCACGGTCGGTGCAGTTGTACGGGGTTGACCCGCGGGTCATGGCGCAGGCCGTCCGCATCATCGTGGACGAGGACCGCGCTGACCATATTGACCTGAACTTCGGCTGCCCCGTCCCTAAAGTCACCCGGAAAGGTGGCGGCAGCGCCCTGCCTTGGAAACAGGATCTTTTTCGCGCAATCGTGCGAGCCGCGGTTCAGGCAGCAGGGCCGGTGCCGGTTTCGGTCAAGATGCGAAAAGGTATTGATGACGAGCACCTGACCTATCTGGCGGCTGGGGCTGCGGCCGCTGAAGAAGGGGTGGCGTGGGTGGCCTTGCACGGGCGCACCGCAGCCCAGATGTATGGCGATACCGCTGATTGGTCGGCGATCGCCCGACTCAAGGAGCACCTCGCGGGCTATGGCACCCCGGTGCTCGGCAATGGGGATATTTGGACCGCCGCCGATGCCCTTGCCATGGTTCGCCAAACCGGTGCCGATGGCGTGGTGGTCGGGCGCGGTTGCCTTGGGCGACCTTGGCTATTTGGTCAGTTGGCGGCTGCTTTTACCGGTGCGAAGATCCCGGCAGATCCGCATTTTGCTGAGGTGCTGCGCACCTTGAGCCGCCATGCGCAGTTGCTCTGTGCCGATTACGGCGAGGCGCGTGGCTGCCGCGACATGCGTAAACATATGGCTTGGTATCTAAAGGGCTTCAGCGTCAAGCAGCAGATCCGCCAGAGCCTAGGCACCGTATCCAGCCTCGCCGAGCTCGACGGACTAATTGGTCAGATCGATGGTGATCAGGAGTTCAACCAGGTGGTGGGTGCCGGCCCACGCGGGCGCACCGCAGGTGGTCGCCGCCCGACTTTGCCCGATGGCTGGCTGGATTCCCGATACTTGGATGAGGCGGCTGCCGAACACCTGCTCGAGGCCGAACTTGGGGTAAGCGGCGGGTGACGAAGTGGTCACACCCGGTGTGGCGGCCGTGCGACTCATGAGACCCGTGTGAATATTGGGGCGTGAGTGCTCCTTCGGTTCCCGCGCGCCCGGGAGCGGCGGCACTAACCCTCGTTACTTCGGTACCGCGCACCCCGCGCGGGTTGATGGCTGCGGCCGGCACCGTGCTGGTGTGCTTGGCCCTGCTGCTGCCAATCGGTGCGGTTTGCCAGATTGTTTTGACCAGCCAACTTGATGACCGGAGCGCGACCTCGGCGATCGTGGTGCTCGACCCGGCGCGGTATTGGGGCGACCCCGCTCCGGTGCTGTCGGCCCGGCTTGAGCATGCCGCCGAGCTTTATGCCGCTGGCACCGCACCGGTCATCGTGGTCACCGGCCCGGCCCGTACCGCGAAAGCCGCCCGCGAGGAGCTCATTGCTAGCGGTGTGCCAGCCGCCGATGTAGTGGCATTCACCACGGGCGCCGACACGGTCGGCGCACTTCAAGTGGTCGCCACCATCATGCGGGATCTGCGATGGGAATCGGCAACTTTGGTTACCGACCCACCGCACGCAGCACGCGCCGAGGCCACCGCGGCCGGCTTTGGGATCGATGCGCATCTGTCGCCGACGAAGTCGGGGCCCGGTACCGCACTGACTTCTGAGTACGTAGGACGCGAGACCGCCGCGCTACTTCGGTTCTACTTGTTAACCCGATGGGATCAACCGCAGATCATCGAGCCGGCCACCCGCTCCTAACAGCACAGGTCGCTGGGTGCGCACTCAGGTGCCTCGCCCCCGCGCGCCAGCGCCCGCGCGATCAGGCGGTGCGCCTGCCGGGTAACTGCCGGCGCGCGATGGCATTTTGGATCCGGTTGATCATGACCAATGGCGTGACGACAGCCTCGTGCCAAGTCCAGCGCACTACCGACCAACCCGCACGTTCGAGGGCTTCTTGCCGGAGTTTCTCGCGGACATGATCTGCTCGGGTCACATATTTCGTGACACCGTCCGCCTCGCCGATGATTCGTAAATCTTCCCAGGTGAAGTCAGCCCAGTAGGTGCGGCCATCGTCGCCAAGGACCGGAACCCCACACTGCGGCATCGATAATTTATGTGTTCGCATCTGCCATCTCGAGATGGATTCGAGGACCGATTCAGCGGCTGGTTCGCCGACACGAAGTTTCGTAGCCAAAGCCTTGAGCCCACGCCTGCCTGCCAAGCCCGCGCAGGTAGTGAGCATGGTGTTGGTTGCGTAATCCCGGTGTACTGGATCCCTGGCGAGCCGTCGAATATTTCGGTTCGGAGTGTTCATTGAAATCAGGCGGCGCAGACCCATATCTATTAGCGCCTGCGCTTCCGGTGGGGGCAGGTTGATACAAAGATCCAAAACGGTGCGCGCGATGTTGGTACACGGGAAGTCGAGGAGTTCATCGAGGTGCGCAAGGGGTGCTGCCCCCGGGAAAATTCGCAACCGGTGAGCATGTCGGCCCTTGCCGGGCTGGGTGAGTTCAACTATCGGGACCTCGCCGAGCACCGGATCAATGACCACCTGGGGGCGCACGCGATCAAAGGGTAAATCATGGATGGCCGCGGCTGACCCGTGGCTGACAATGGCTCGTGGATGTCGAAGTAGCGCAGCTGCCACCGCGAACAAATGCCGCTGATGCCGCTCTGCTGCTTCCCAAACTTGGGCCGATAGCAAAGTTCCAGGTTGCAAGCTCACGAGGCGGCCAGCTGTTAGTGCAGAGCGAAGTTGGCCCGCCGTCAATCCCTGAGCAAGTGCAGCGGCCCGATCAATTGGGTGCGAGTTACCGATGCGGGCGATCACCTGCTCGGTGTTGACGGTTCGACTTGGATCTGGCACGCGCCAACCTTGCAGCAGAACCGTTTGCTGGCGCAAAGTGTTATCCACAGGTTCTCGAGGTGGGGCTCGGGGGCGAGCTCGCGCATCTAAGTCCGGTGAAGGGTAGTCGGGTTGAGTGCGCACGTTTTGGTCGTGTAATCGGCTGAAATCAAGGTTTTCACGACCAAAACGTGCGCACTCAGATGATTTGGGGTGCGGAGGCATCGAAGAGTCGTGCCACTAGTCTCGGAGTTATGGGTCAACCCAGCGGTTACAGCGGCGCAGACCTTGAGCGTGTTGTCGCCGAACCCGTCAAGGAGACCGTCCGCACCGGGTTCGCGCGCGATCGGGCACGGGTACTGCACTCGGTTGGTTTGCGCCGGTTGGCGGCAAAGACCCAGGTCATGGTGTCCGGGGTTTCAGACTTTCCGCGCTCACGCCTTACCCACACCTTGGAGGTAGCGCAGATCGCCCGCGAACTCGGCGACGCGCTCGGGTGTGATCCGGATCTGGTTGAGGTCGCCGGGTTGACACATGACCTAGGGCATCCGCCTTTTGGCCACAATGGGGAAAGTGAGCTGGACCGCCTGTCGTCCCATATCGGTGGCTTCGAAGGCAATGCGCAGACCCTCCGCGTGCTATCCCGACTCGAGGCCAAAATCGAAGACACGCAAGGAGCTAGCGTCGGCCTGAATCTGACTCGCGCGAGCTTGGACGCCTCCTGCAAATATCCGTGGGGCCGGCGCGCTGATACCCAAAAGTTCGGGTTCTACGAAGATGATAAGCCGATTTTTGATTGGGTCCGAGCCGGCGCCCCTGGTACCCGCACTTGCTTGGAAGAGCAGGCCATGGATTGGGCCGATGACGTTGCCTATTCGGTGCACGATGCCGAGGATGCCGTGCATTCTGGGCTCGTCCACTTGGAGCAGTTCACGAGTTCAGAAATCCAGCAGGAGTTAGTGTCCATTGCCCGTGAGCGCTACCACCCCGACCGTGATCCACAGGCGCTTTTAGCGGCCTTGCGTCGACTAACCGGCCTCGAGTACTGGCCCGGTGCCTTCGACGGGTCAATGTCGTCACTACGTGAATTGAAGCGGTTTACGAGTTACCTAATAGGCCGTTTTTGCGTGAGTGCGCAAATCGCCACGCAGATCGAATACGGCACCCAGCCGTTGACTCGGTACGCGGCCAACCTGATCGTGCCCGAAGAGGTACGCGATGAAGTCGCGGTGATGAAGGCGATAGCGGTTAAGTTCGTGATGAACCGTGAGGGGGCGGATTTGGAGTACGCGAGGCAGCGGGCGATCATTGCCGATGTCGTGCATGCCCTCACCCTTGAGGAGGGGCGATCCCTTGAAAGCTGGTTAAGACCCGCCTTCGATACCGCAAATACCGATGCCGAACGGTTTCGAGTCATCATTGATCAAGTCGCCAGCCTTACCGACGTCAGCCTCCTGCACTGGCATGCACGGTTAGTGCGCTGAGGCGCTACGCTGGAGCCGTGTCGGGCCGAGGGGTGGTGAAGCCTCACGCATGCGTTACCGCCTCGAGCAGCTGATCGATTTCTGCCGGGGTGTTGTATGCGTGTGGGCTGACCCGCACGAGCGCCGCGATATGGTGTGATTCAAAATCAACCCGTGCATATTCCGGGGTGGATAGGCTGACGTTGATACCTGCCTGCCGAATCTGCGCAACTAGCTGTCGCGCGTCAATTCGATCGTGGGTGAATGTCACAATGCCGCTCAGCTGAAGTCCGCGATCGTGCACGGTCACTCCTGGTACGGCACTTAATCCAGCGCGAGCCTGCTGCGCCAAAAGACTAATCCGAGCCGAAATGGCCTCGATACCGCAGGCCAATGCGTAGTCAATGGCTGCGCCGAGGCCCAGGAGGCCGGCATAGGACTTCTCCCAGAACTCGAACTTGCGCGCGCCCGTTGCAACCTCGAAGCCCGATTCATGCCAGGTGGCGGAGTACAGGTCAAGGGGAAATGGCTCAAGTTCGATTAGTGCGCGATCGCTGGTGAACAAGAAGCCGGTTCCGCGTGGCCCGCGCAGGAATTTACGCCCGGTAGCGCTGATGAAATCGGCTCCGATGGCTCCCGCTGATATTGGCAGTTGCCCGACAGACTGGCAGGCGTCGACCAAAAACCAGGCATCGGAGTGGTTGGCGCGAAGGGCGGCACCGATCGCTGCGACATCGTTGATCAACCCATTTTGGGATGGGCACTGATTAATAGCTACTGCGGCGACGTCAGCGTCAAGTAGTTTTTCGAACGCCGCGACATCGACGCACCCGTGCTCGTCGTCCGGGATGAACTCAAGGCGCGCACCGCAGCCCTTGGCCACTTGCATTATCGGCAGCACATTCGATGCGTACTCCGATGATGACACCAAGATGCGATCACCGGCTGTAAATGGGCGGGTGTGATGGATGGCGGTGAAACCCCTATCCCAGGCGGCGGTTGCCGATTCGAGCAGGGCGATCTGGTCGGGGCGGCTACCTAGGAGTTGGGCGACCGATTCGTAGACGCGTTCGAGGCGGTCAAGGACATCGGCGTGGGCTTCATAGCCACCGATCATGGCCTCCAAGTGGAGATGGTCGACCACGGTGTCGGTGACTTTGGTGGGTGGGAGTGCGCAGCCGGCGTTATTGAGGTGGTTGACCCGCAGGCACCCCGGCGTCTCGTGTCGCAGCAAATCGATGTCTAGTCCCGTTGCAGCCCCGGTCGCGGTCATGGGCCTATCCAACCGCACTTAGACTCCGGATATGGCCGGAAGGATTCGCGACGACGATGTGGCGTTGGTGCGCGAGCGCGCCAAAATCGACGATATCGTCCGCGAATACGTCACTTTGAAGGCTGCTGGCGGGGGTTCGCTCAAGGGCCTATGCCCGTTCCACGACGAGCGCAGCCCCAGTTTCCATGTCACCCCGAGCCGCGGCATGTGGTACTGCTTCGGCTGCGGGGAGGGCGGCGATGTGCTGGCCTTCGTCCAGAAAATAGACCACCTGAGCTTTGCCGAGGTGGTGGAAAAACTTGCGGTCAAGACCGGGGTGGAACTGCGGTACGTCGAAGGTGGCGCAGCTATCAACAAGCAACAGGGCCAGCGCACCAGACTGATCGAGGCCCACAAGATCGCGGCGGCTTTCTATGTGGAGCAGTTACTGACCCCTGATGCGCAGATTGGCCGCACTTTTTTGACCGAGCGAGGTTTTGCAGCCGAAGCCGCTAAGCATTTTGGGGTTGGGTTCGCACCTAAGTCCTGGGATGCGCTGACCGGTCACCTGCGCGGCAAGGGTTTCACCGACCAAGAGTTAATGGCCGGTGGGCTGGTCAGCCAAGGTAATCGGGGAGTCTACGACCGGTTTCGCGGGCGCCTTGTTTGGCCGATCCGCGATCTTGGCGGGGAGGTAATCGGGTTCGGTGCCAGGAAACTCTTTGACGATGACGAGGGCCCAAAGTATTTAAATACCCCGGAGTCACCTCTATATAAGAAGAGTCAAGTGCTTTACGGCATTGATCTGGCCCGCAAGGACATCTCCAAGAGCCAGCAGGCGGTTATCGTCGAGGGTTATACCGATGTGATGGCCTGTCACCTTGCCGGGGTAACTACCGCGGTTGCAACCTGCGGCACCGCATTTGGGGCAGAGCACATCAAGATCCTGCGGCGCCTGTTGATGGACGACGATCAAATGCGCGGTGAGGTTATCTTCACCTTCGATGGTGACGCCGCTGGGCAAAAGGCCGCGCTGCGGGCTTTCGAGGAGGACCAGCGATTTGTCACCCAGACCTTTGTTGCAATTGAAGGCGCCGGCCTAGACCCATGTGATCTCCGGTTGTCGCAAGGTGACGCTGCCATCAAGGCACTGGTCGAATCGCGCGTACCGTTGTTCCAGTTCGCCATCAAGTCGATCATCGCGGGCTACGACTTGAACAATGCGGAAGGTCGCATCGCTGCGCTCAAGGAGGCAGCGCCGGTTGTCGCGAAGATTCGTGACTCCGCACTTCGCCCCGAATACAGCCGGTTGCTGGCCGGTTGGCTGGGCTTAGATGTCGAAACAGTCACGAAGGCGGTCGGGCAAAGTGGCCGCAGCGCACCAGCGGTGCGCCCAGGACCACCAACAGGTCAGCGTGATCCCGGCCTCGTCGTTGAGCGAGAGGCGCTTAAGTGTGTCCTGCAACAGCCAGCTGCCGTGGTTGATTGGTATGAGAGCGTTGAACCATCGGCCTACACCCACGCAAGTGCCCAAGGGGTGCACGCAGCGATCATGCGAGCTGGCGGTCCGACGGCCGAACTTGCCGGGCTGGCTTGGGTCGACGCGGTGCTCGAAGTGTGCGCTGACGACGAAGACCGCCGCATCGTTCGGGAGCTGTCGGTCGAACCGTTGCCGGCGCAGTCAGGTTATGACGCACATTACGCGGCGAGTGTCATCGCTCGGCTGCTTGAGCTTGATGCCTCACGCCGTGTCGAGGAGGTCAAGGGCAACTTGCAGCGCACCGATCCAGTTGAACAAGCCGGTGAGCATCAGCGGATTTTTGCCGAGTTACTTGCCCTCGAGGAGTACCGGCGGTCACTTAGGCGAGGCACCATGGGTGGCGACTCGATTACCGGTGCCAGATGAGGTTTTCCCGGCCGGCCCGGCCAGCTAAGGGGGCGCTGGTTGAACTCGGTGTCCCCAAGTCCGAGAAAGTGCTGGCCACCGCCACGGAAAGTGGGTCAGCGCAACTGGTCGCTGTTGCGACCAATCGTGCCCTCTATCTGAAGGCAACCGGCGAGCGAATCCGTTGGGACAATGTTGCGAAGGCTGTTTGGGATGAGCCGATGATGAACTTGACTTTGGTAGCCGATGACGGTCAAGGCAACGGTGGGCGGATCATCGAACTTGGTCGCGCAACCGATCTACCGGCGGCGATTCACGACCGGGTCACGGCCAGTGTCATAGTCAGCGAGCGCGCCGATCTCGGTGATGGGGCGGCAGCGATGTTGGTGGCCAGGCGCAATAGCGATAGCGGCCAAATCACGTGGTCGGTGGTGTTTGAAACAGGGCTTGACCCCAAAGATCCCGCGCTAATCACTCGAGCGGCAGCGGAATTAGCCCAATTGCGCGAGTCATTAGGTATTTAGCCACCGCCTCCGAAGAAACCCTTGAAACGCTTCCACCCCTTTTTCACGCCCAACATCGTGTTGCGGCCGAACCTGCGTAACCGACTACCCCAACTGTTGTACTCCTTCTTGGTGACGTCGGCAACAGGGGTAGTTGCGCGGTGAGTCTTGTCGGCCTGAAGTGACGTCGATTCGCTGCCCTTGGCCCGGATGGCCGCCAGATGGTCGATTCGGGGATCAGGCGCAGGGGTTGGCCCCGGCCCAGGGATAGTTCCGGAGATCGGAGCTTCAGGAGTTTTAAGCGCTTTCGGACTCTCACGCGCTTCACCGTCGTAGGCGCCAGACTCATCAACCTTAGGTTCGGCTGGTTCTGGTGCTTTTTCTTCTGCGGGCACTACGTGTTCGGCAACCGCGGCGGGCAGAGTTTCGCGCGCAAAATCCTTGGCATGGTCGGTGACGGTATCTGTGATGCCGGATTCGTCAAGGCCCTCTTTGGCTAGTTTCGCGGACTCCTTGAAGTTCACGATTGGAGCTTTATCTTGGTCCTTGGCGCTTCCGGTCCAGTTAACGGCTTGGCCCCTGGTTGCGTCGAAGCGGGAACCATCATGCACACCCCTGGTTCTATCGCGTTGATCTTGTCCCTGCGCAAAGTGATCGCCAGCTGCCTCGGCCATCCCGCCGGCACCGCTGACTATCTGCCCGGCGGCTTTTACCGCGGTGCCAACACCCGGCACGCCCATGGAGGTCGCAACGATGCTTCCGACCTGGCTGGTCACCCCACTTGCGGTTATTGCGCCCGCTTCAGCGAGATTTCCTTTTCGGATTGCGGCGTCTGCGTCCTTGGAGCGCCCGCCGATGACTCGGCCGGTGGTGCCAATCGCTTGCCCGCCAGCTCGCAAACCTTGGGCGGCAGTGCCGCCAACCGTAGTTTCCATTTCCTCGGCGGTTACCGAATCCGAGCTATTTATGCCCCCAGCACGGCCAAACTTGCTGACCGTCTGGCCGTCGTGGCGGTCGATGTAGTCAGTTTCAGTGCGTGCGTCGTCCTTTACCTTTTTGCGATCTGAACGAGCAGACTCGAGCTCTTTTGCCTCCGCATTAGTGTTACCACCGGCGGCAACTTGGTACACCTCTTTGCGCGCAGACCGCGCAGTGTCGACTCTCTCTTGCTCTTCTTTCGTAAATTTTCCGGCGGCTTCGCCCTTTACCTGCTTTCGCCTATCGCGAATTTCAGCAAGTTGCCTTTTTTCTTCGGTTGTGTACTTCGTAATGAAACCACCACGGGCTTTGGCGGCGTCGTGAATTTTCTGTGCTTCCGCTTTTGTCTGGTCTACCTTGTTTTGGGTCTCGTCGTCGTACTCCCGGGTATCGCCAAGTGCTCGGCTCGACGAAGGGCCGAGGGAGTCAATTAAATTACCTGCCTGAGTGAGGATCGAACCTTTGGGCCGCGCATCTGCGCGGGCTTGGGCTGCCTCTCTCACATCATTTGTTTCTACTTTGGTATCAGCAATCTTGGCCTTTTCCTCGTCGGTTAATTTCGCCACGGTGGTCAACGATTGGGTACCACCGACCAATGACGAAATGGCAGCGGCTCCGGCTCGCTTCATGGTGCCACCGATCGAGCCACTTACCTCCCGATTCTCGTTGCGTTCTTCCCTGGCCTCATGCACCGCTGCGGTGCGCTCCTTGGTCTTTGCAATTTGGGCCTTTTCTTCGTCACTTAATTTGGTGGTGTCACCCAAGGTTGAAGTGCCGCCGACAAGAGATGAAACGGCTCCCTGGGCCAACCTTTTGGCACTGCCATAGGTGCTGCCCTGCTCACGGTCATCTTTTGAGATGACATCGCCAGCCGAATATCGTTCTGGGGCTTCCTCACCAACCGTATGTTTCATTTTCCACTCGTCAACGCCCTGATTGCCGATGGCCTTGTCGGCTGCGCTGAGTCGAAGATTTGCGCTGACTTTGCGGAAGGTACTACCCAGAGCAGCGCGGGCCTTGGCCTTCTTTTCATCGGCGCCTTGTTCAGGTGCGCCATCTGCCTTGGCACCCTTCCAAGAGCCGACAGCTGAATCCATTTCGTCACTCCGGGTAATGTCTCGCTCCCGCGCCTCCTCCGCTGCCGCTTGGCGCTTAGGGTCATTTCGTAATGCGAGCGCTCCAACTATGCGGCCGGTGTTTGCTGCATGGTTGGTCAATTCCTGGGCATTGAAACCGGTGGCGGTGGCCAGTTGTTTATGGACTGAACTAGCAACCGAAGAAGTGTTTGAGTCGAAAGCGGCTTCTCCGAAGTCTGCGACATTTTTACCAATATTTGACGCGGTGGTGGAGCCGGTGGCAAATTGCGCCCGCTCAATCATGGCTTCGCCCGGGCGCGACACTCCATTTTGCATTGGAGTGCCCACAGCCGGTTTGCTGGCGGCGCGTTTGGCCCGAAAGGCCTCCATATGCGCTTTGGCCTCGTCATCGCTCAGTGGCGTGGTGCGCGGCCTTATCGAACCGCTGGCAGTATCGGACGGGCGAACAACTGAATTCGCCAAATCTCCAGCCGAAACGGCTGGTTTTTGGCTACGCGTAAGGAGGCCGTCATCCTCGGCGTGCATCTGGCTCAGTTGACTCCAAAGAAAGGAATTTTAGCAGTGAATGGGCAGCCGCCGTGGGGGAATATCCAAGGCTGAGCACACCTTGCTATCCTTCACGGGCGCCATTGCCACGGCCGCGTATTCCCCCATAGCTCAATTGGCAGAGCATTCGACTGTTAATCGAAGGGTTTCTGGTTCGAGTCCAGATGGGGGAGCCACTTCCCTAGAGGGTTGCACTTGGCGACTTAGCGCTGATTTTGCGACGGCAAGTGCCAGGCTCGGGATGAGGTCAAAGGATCTCTTGAGGATCCACATCGATGCGTTGGCGAGTAGCCACCGCCACCTGTTAGGCAGTTGGGCGGTTACGGCGAGCTTGCCAGCCCGCGGCCGAGCGCCAAGAAGCTCGACGGTGCGATCGGTTAGGTATTGATAGCCAAGTGGTGACGGATGCAGGCGATCCACATGCCAGAACTCACGTTGGTAGACCTGATCATCGGACCAGATGTTAATTAGGGTCACTCCGTCTTTGAGTGCCAATTGACGCAGAACGGTGTTGATGGCAACGGCGCGGCGCCTTAGTGCGCCGGCGAGAATGCTCGGACAAAGGGTCGAACGCGTTGGATCAGGTAATTCAATAAGAAAGATTTTGGTCCCGATCTGAAGTAGCCGATTAACCGACTCCTGAATATCGCGGGCGATGAGTTGTACGTTGAAATTCGAGCGCAGCATGTCATTGCCGCCAATGGAGATCAAGGCTAGATCGGGCCTCATGCACTCGGCGGCCGGGATCTGCACCCGAGCTAACTCCTTGGAGCGTGCGCCCGGGAAGGCCAGGTTTAGGTGCCGCCCGGCACCTAGTGCGTATGCGCTCCGCCCTAACCAACCTGGCCCGCTGAAGTTGTCGCCGTCGTCGCCGATCCCGAAGGCCACACTGTCGCCGAGACCAACAAGGGTGGCGACCATCATGCCGCCACTGGCAGTTGAGCTCCTTGGCTGACCGAGTAGTAATGGCCGATCAACTCATCACCAAGGGCAGCCCATGTGCGCGCCTGCACCCCGGCAGCGGCCCGTTGGCCAACTTGGTGCCGCAACCCTTGATCATCGGTCAATCTGCGGGCCACCTGGACCATCGAAAGGTAATTGCCTGGCTGGTAGAGGAACCCATTTTCACCATCGCGGATTAGATCAAGGGGCCCACCGACGGCCGGCGCTACAACGGGTAGGCCGCACGCCATGGCCTCTTGAATTACCTGACAGAAGGTTTCGAGTTCGCCGGGTGCGATTAGCACATCCAAGGAGGCCATGGCCGAGCCCAACTCGCTCCCGGTCAGGCGGCCGGTGAACTTTGCCGTCGGTAACAGGTGCTGCAGGTTGGTGCGCTCTGGGCCATCGCCGATGACCACCAATTGAATGCGCGCATCGTCTTCGAGGTGCTTAAGCATGCCGATGCCCTTCTCAGGCGCGAGGCGGCCGCAGTAGCCAATAACCACTTTGTCGCCCACCTGCCAGCCGGCTCGAACCGTTGGGGAGCGGTGGCTGGGCGAGAACGTGGTGTGGTCGACGCCGCGACCCCAGATAGTTGAATCGGCTATTCCTAGGCCGCGCAAGTATTGCTGCGCTGACGTAGATGGGACTAAATTCAAATTCGAGTTAGTGTGAATTCGGCGAACAATGCCATCGGCCATGAAGGCCATCGATGCCAGCCCATAGTGACGAGCGTAGCCGGCAACATCAGTTTGGAAAACTGCAACGGTGGGGATGTTCAGCAGGCGAGCGGCCTGCAGGGTTCGATTGCCGAGTACAAATGGTGAGGCCAGGTGCACGACAGTTGGTTGAAACTTCTCCAATATCTTGGCGAAATGCGCCGTGCGGGCAATCGAAATATCAAAGTCATGCACACCGGGCAGGTTGACCGATCGCACCCGGTGCACCCGGGAACCATGAAATTCCGAACCCGGATATGGGCCGGGGGCGATGATCTCGGTCTCGATGCCTTGGGCGCGCAGGTGTTTTACCACCTGGGCCACCGAGTTACTAACGCCGTTCACCCTCGGGAAGAAGGATTCCGTTGCAATCGCTACTCGCATGGTATTAGTAAGACTTGTCCACAGGTCACGTCGTGGTCAGGCAGTTGGCGTGTCCACAAACTTCAAGTGAACAGTTTGAAATTTCGGCTCGCCACGTCTTTTCGAGCGTTATGTCGCGAAATCATGAGGGTATGACAATGGCGGCGTTCTTTGACCTCGACAACACTTTGGTACGAGGTTCCTCGCTTTATCACTTTGCGTGCGAGATGGTTCGTAAGAAGGTGATACCTAGGCGAGAGGTCATTCGGTTCGCCAGGCAAGAACTACAGTACGTAATTCGTCGATCCGAGCCCGCCGGCGTGGCCGCCTCGGCGACGTCGCGCGCACTTGCCCTCGTCGCGGGCCGCAGTGAAGATGCCATGCAGGCCGTTGCGACTGCGTTCGTCGCCACGAAACTGCCAGCAATGATCATGGATGACGTGTTAGCCGAGGTGCGCCGATTCCAATTTCATGGTGTGCCCACGTGGATTGTCACGGCCAGCCCGATTGAATTGGCGTCAGCGATAGCCAATGAGTTGGGCATGACGGGTGCGGTCGGTACCGTCTCTGAAATTTCTGCTGGACGCTATACCGGGCGGTTGGCGAGTCCGATCGCGCATGGGCCAGACAAGATGCAATTGGTCAGTGAAAACGCGGAGCGCCACGGGTTGGATTTGGGTGCGTCCTGGGCCTATTCGGATTCGATAAATGATCTGCCCTTGTTATCTTGTGTCGGTATGCCGGTGGTCGTTAACCCCAATAGTCAACTCCTCGCAATTGCGAAGAAGAATGCCTGGGGTGTGATGGAAACCGCCAAACGGGTATCACCACGCACGAACTTGACCAGATTTCAAACGCCTGCAGCAGTTTAGGCATGGGCCGGCCATGGGCAGATAGTCGATCACTCGTTGGTGCTGCCGTGGTTGCCGCTGGATCCGGGGGCGGTTGCAGTCAAAGTGCGATCAGCGCGTTTATTACCTTCCAAGTCGAGATCCGGCAGGATCCGATCAAGGAATCGAGGCAGCTGCCAGGTGCGCTCACCGAACAAGGTGAGCATCGCAGGTGCCAGCAGGAGGACCAGCAGTGCAGCTAGTGCTACCGCGACCGAGAGGCCGATGCCGAATTGTTTGATGATCGGATCGTCGATGAGAATGAAACTCCCGAACACGGCGATCATTATGAGAGCTGCGGCGGCAATAATCTTTGCGCTGGAAGCTAAGCCAGAACGAACCGCATCCTTGTGAGACATCCCCTTGCCGTGCAAGCCTTGGACATGACTAACGAAGAACACCTCGTAGTCCATTGACAGCCCAAAAAGTGCGGCGAACATCATTAAGGGAACGAAACTAGCAATCGGCACAGTGCCGTACGGTGAAGTTAAGCCAATAAGGTCAAGCCCCCAGCCCCATTGGAACACGGCTGTGACGACCCCAAATGCGGCAGCTGCCGAGAGCAGATTTGTGATCGCGGCCTGCACGGGGATAAGCAGCGACCTAAACGCGATCAGCAGGAGTAAGAAACTGAGGCCGATCACGGTGAGGATGACGAGCGGTAATTTCGCCGTGATTAGCGTCGCAAGATCGACGTTGTTGGCGGTATTGCCGCCAACGTCGGCTTGCATTCCAGGGCTCAGGGCTGGCGGGATCACCTCGTTTCGCAGTTGATCCACCAAATCCGCAGTGGCGGGGTCGGCTGGCCGAGTGGTGGCTATCACGCTGATGATGACCGCGTTGCCAGCTTCATTGACCATCGGCGGAATCACCCGCTGGACGCCGGTTGGTGTTGCAAGTGCGTCTTGGAGTTTAACCACCCGCGGGTCTGTGGCCCGCGAGTCACCGCCGGCGGTTGTTACCTGAGCGGTGAGGTCGTCTTGAAGGGCTAATGCGTCCTGCTGCTCTTGTTCGGCGGCCGACTGCTGAGCGGTGAGGTCGTCGGCCTGCGCCTGCAACTGATCTGCCTGGGTCTGAAGGTCGTCACCTTGGGCCTGAAGTGAGTCGGCCTGGGCTTGTAAATCCGCACCCTGAGCGGTGAGGTCATCGGCTTGGGCTTGCAGTGCGTTGCCCTGCGTGGTTAGTGCGTCGGCTTGTTTTTGCAGATCGGCCTGTTGCTTCTCGAGAGACGCCTTTTCCGCGTTTAGCTCATCTTGTTGCTCTTTGAGGTCGGCTTCTTCTTGATTGAGTTCATTGGCCTGAGCGGTCAGCGAAGCCTGTGTCTGCTGCAGTGCCGCAAGGTTGGCGCTGGCTTCAGCGGGGCTGGCACCACTTTGTGCTTGCGCGGTGGCCTGTTGTTGCGCGGCCTGTTGTTGCGCGGCGAGTGAGTCGGCCTGCTTTTGCAGGTCGGCTGCCTGCTTAGTCAGTGAGTCGGCCTGCTTTTGCAGGTCGGCTGCCTGCTTCGACAAGGTGTCGCCCTGGGATTGCAGGTCGGCCTGTTGCTTCTCAAGTGCTTGCTTTTGCACATTCAGGGCGTCAACTTGTGTTTGTAGCTCGGCCTGTTCCTGTTCCAGAGTTGCCGCCTGAGCGTTTAGGTCATCTTCTTGGGCCTGAAGCTCAGCCTGTTGCGCAGTAAGGGAATCGGCCTGATCGGTCAAAGTCTGTTGGGTTGACTCGAGGTCGGTTTGCATCGAAGTTGCTTGGTCGTACTTCGCCGTGTAGTCAGAACTTGGTTGCGCCGGGGGATCCATCAATATGGACACCACTAGTGGACCGTTGTACCCCGGACCAAATCCTGCTGAGATTAGATCAAAGGCTTCACGCTGGGTGGTACTTGTTGAAGTGACTCCGGTATCAGATTGACCGAGAGTTAAGGTGAATAGCGGAATGATCAGCGGAATCATTACCGCTAGCGCAACCGCGCAGGAGATGGCTGGGTGTCGGACCACCATCGAGGCCCATCGGGCCCAAAGCCCGGTGTCTGGGCCTTTGACGCGCGGCCGCAGGAAGGCTGGTAGTGCCAGCCGATCGACTCCTCGGCCGAGGACGGCCAGCATCGCGGGTAACAGGGTTAGAGATGCGAGCACCGCGGTGAATACCGCTACCGCACATGCGTATCCCAGGGACGTGACAAACGGAATTTGCGCGACGGCCAGTGCGAGGAGCGCGACAATAACGGTGCCACCCGCAAAGACAATCGCTCCGCCGCTGGTGGCCACCGCCTCCGCGATGGATTCCTTGACCGCCATCTGCTGCTGATGCACTTGAGATCGGTGTTTAGTAACTAGGAAGAGCGCGTAGTCAATGCCAACCCCGAGCCCAATCATGGTTGCCAGGGTTGGCCCGATCGTTGGAATGTCAATCAGATGACCAATTAGACCGATCGTCGCAACACCAATTGCGAGTCCAAATACGGCTGTCAGGATTGGCAAGCCCATGGCGACTAGTGACCCAAACGTGAAGGCCATGATCACCATTGCGGCCAGTAGTCCGATGATTTCACTTGATTCCGTGGATTGCTTTGAGAGTGCGGCCCCAACCGGGCCACCGACCGCAACCTCCATGCCAATTGAATTGGCGGGCGCCGTTGCAGCGTCGAACACCACTTGGGCCGTTGCCTCATCCAATTGGCCGCTATCAAGGTCAAGTAGCACCGGAATGAATGCGTAAGTGCCATCTGCGCTCACAAGGCCTGAGGCGGAATTGGCGAAAGGATCGGTGACCGAGGCCACGTGGGGCACTGTCAGCAGAGCGTTATAAGTGTCGGTGACGGCTTGTTGCTGGGGTCCGCCATCATCGAGGCGGCCGGTGGATGAATGAAAGACAACTTGGCTGCTGCCATTTTGCTGTGGGGGAAAGTACTGCTCGAGTGTGTCGTAGGCAATCTGACTATCCGCTCCGGGCAGCGTCAAATTGTTGTTGGTCACTGCCCCCACTTGACTCACAACCAGTGTGATGCCAACAGCGGCAATGATCCAGATCCCAATAACTAGCCAGCGCAGCCGCACGCACGCGGCTCCCAATCCATGTAGCAGCTTGCCGAGCACGACTCCTCCGGCTATTGATTGAATGGGTCCAGGCACGTCCGCCGGGGCTAGCAGGCTACTGGAGAATGGATGATTGGGCCAAAGAATTAGTGACCTACTAAAGTCAAACTGTGAATTTAAGTGATTTTGAGGCCTTGAGTTTTGACTGCTATGGCACCCTGATCGACTGGGAAGCCGGTATTAGTGCAGTTCTTGACCCGTGGGCCGCGCAAGCCGGTCGCGAATTATCCTCCGAGCAACTCTTGCTCGCCTACTCAAGCCATGAGGCCGATGTCGAAGCGCAGCACGGCGACTGGCTCTACCCGCAGGTCTTGGCCGAAGCCATGCGGCGCACCGGTGCGCAACTAGGTATTGCCGTCGCCGATGAAGACGCCGCAGCGTTCGGACGCAGTGTGCCCAATTGGCCGGCGTTCGCGGACTCCTCGGCAGCCCTTAAAGACCTAGCGAAGTACTTCCGGCTCATCATCTTGTCTAATATTGATCGAGTAAGTTTCGCCGCAAGCAATGATCGACTGGGCGTGACTTTTGATGCTGTCATCACCGCGGAGGAACTGGGCTCCTATAAGCCAGATCCGCGCAACTTTAATGCCTTGATCGAGCGCAGCGCGGAACTCGAAGTACCGCCTGGCAAGTTGCTGCATGTGGCTCAGAGCCTGTTTCACGATCACGTTCCAGCCAAGGAGATCGGGCTGCCGACGGCTTGGATCAACAGGCGCCACGGCAAGCCCGGCTGGGGCGCGACCCCCGACCCGGGCGCGGTTGTCACCCCGGACTGGGAGTTCGACTCCATGGCTGATTTTGTCCGGGCGGTCCGAGGTAGCGCCACCGACTAGAGTTCTGCTGCCCACGTGGGGGCGGTAGCTCAGCTGGTTAGAGCCCCGGACGAAAAATTAGTTGGCCACTTCAGTTTCAGGTTGGTTGTGCGTCGGTTGTTCGGTTGATCGGAACCGGGGACGGTGAGCGAAAGGTTCGGTCGTGCGAGCTTGGTGGCCAAGGTGCCTGGTTACCCTCGAAATTCGTAGACTTGGACACTGAAAGGCTCAAGTTCGGTCGCCCCAAGGGTACCGAATTCGACCGCACTCGTACTGACGAGATCAGGGGCGGCATCGGTGACTGAGGTAATTGTGATCATTGTCTTGTCGACTGCTTCGATTTGTCCGGTCAGGAGCAACCCAGCGATGTCGACGGTTACGTTCACGTCCTGAGGATTCGCAACGAGCAGCCTGACGCTGCCTGCCTTGTCACGGCCAGCTAGTACGCCAAGTATCGGAAGCCCGCCGGCGAGTTTTGCGCCAGCATCGTTGAGAATGACATCGTCGACCTCGGAAACAAACAGCGCGGGTTCTGCGATGTCGACCAATTCTAGTCCCGCAAGCAGGCTCCAGAGTGAAAACGCAGCGCCCTGCGGTTTGCGGGTCCCGTCACCGTAGAGCAGACCGAACCCACTGCCGCCGAATGAACCACACCCAGATCCCGGGCATGGGTCGCCGTCAACGAGCGGCATCGTCAGTTCGCTATTCGGAATAAATGGCCCGTCGGCGCCTCGGTAGACAAATAGGCCTTCGAGGTCGGGCCACGATTGCATTTCGATCCAAGCCGTGGTCAACAAGGCGCCGCCGGCAAGGTCGCCGTGCGGATGGCAGATCTGGCCTGCGCCAGCGCACGCGACAGCGTCAGTGTTGTACTCGGTCACGATCTGGGGCGTGCCGCCGTAACCATGCTGGTTGAGAAGATTCGAATAGAAGTCGTAGCAGCCGCGAAGTTCGTCGATATTGGCGCTGTAAAAATGCCAGCTAAAGAAATCGAGCGGCACCTCATTTGTTTTCAGATGCTGAAGGAAGTCATCGACCCACTTGCGGCCACCAGGTGTTGTGCACCCGGCCCCGTGTGACCCCGGGCCGCCGAATTTCAAGTCCGGGTACTCCGCGGACAGAGCCTTGGCCGTGGTAGCAAAGAACTCAAAGAACTTCTCTGGTTCGGCATCCCAATACATCGTTGTGTTGGGCATATTCGGTTCGTTCCATATTTCAACCCAACCATTTTCAAGGACGTTACTGCCCCAACGCTCCGAGTCGCTGTAGCGGCCGACTATTTGCTTCCATAATTCAGGCCCAGCTCTGTCGACACCTGCTGCTAACCCTTCACTCCAGAACTCGCACCCGGGAAACGAAGTCGGTTTGTCCGGGAACAGCGTTCCAGTCGGCGCCTTGACGTCGTAGCCGGTAATGGCTTCACCAGCCTTCCAGCTTTGGCCAAGGCGCAGCATCGGCCGGAAGTTGCCATCTACTATCGATTGAAAAACGGCGTCAGTCGCTTCGAACTCGTAGTTTGATTCCTCCGACGGATCAGCAGATGGATCCGGAAACATGCACATGATGTCGTTGGGTCCGAAGTAATCCACCATGCGGATTGCATTAACACCAAGCGACTGAAACTGCTTGGTGGTGTCGACGAATTGCGGATACAAACCGGGTTGAAACGGGGCCGGCCCACCATTTACCCCTAACAACGGACGTATCGTTTTAGCCAATTCATTACCGGGTGATTCGGTGGTGGTCGAACCTGTCGCACAGCCGACAAGAACATGAGCCACAACCGTCAGCGCGATCGCTGCGGCAAGCACTGACCTAAGTGAATACTGAGATTTCATTACCTTCCTCAAAATTGGAAGTCTGACACCGCAACGACAGGCCGCTTGAGCGCGTTAGCCATGACACTGACCTAACGGTTCGGTTCAGACTACTGCCGCCTTCGCGAAACCGTGCGTGCGGCCTTGCTTCTCTGCGGCTTGGCATCACACCCAAACCGGCCCGCCGCGCTGCGTAGCGGATGAAGCGAACCCGGCTTCGCGTGCCGCTCGCGGGCTTTGCTCCGGAGTGACAAGCCGAATTCCACGGGGGGTCGACGGGCGGCGGTGACCCACGCGATCGTCCAGCGCACTCGCTAGAGTGAGGCAGCCTGTGGGGGCGGTAGCTCAGCTGGTTAGAGCCCCGGACTCATAATCTGGTCGTCGTCGGTTCGAGCCCGACCCGCCCCACGTGGTGACGTCCCCTGTGGTGGTGGGTTTTCGGCCTTGATCGTGGGGTAGTCCACGATGTTAAGGGCCATCGTGCAAAGGTCAGTGAGAAGAGACAAATCAACTCACGAGAGGACTTTGCACGATGGCTATGGATCAGTCTGCCTTGTTGGAATTGCTGGAGGCGCTTAAGGGCGCTGGTGTCGATGATCGGATTCGCCTTGCGGCTCAGGGGATGTATCAGGCGTTGATCGACGCGGAGGCCGAAGGGGTGATCGGTGCGGGCTTCTGGGAGCGCGCCGAGGGCCGCACGGCGGTCCGCAACGGGTCCAGGCAGCGGCTGCTGTCGACGACGGCCGGGGATCTGGAGCTGCGGATCCCGAAGCTGCGGTCGGGCTCGTTTTTCCCGTCGCTGCTGGAACGCCGGCGCCGGATCGACCAGGCGTTGTTCGCGGTCGTGATGGAGGCCTACCTGCACGGGGTGAGCACCCGCAAGGTCGACGACTTGGTGAAGGCCCTGGGTGCGGATACCGGGATCTCCAAGTCGGAGGTTTCGCGGATCTGCAAGGACCTGGATGAGGAGGTCGGTGCGTTCCGGGATCGCAGTCTTGCGGACACCACGTATCCGTACGTCTTCTTGGATGCCACGTATTGCAAGGCCCGGGTGAACCACCGGGTCGTGTCGCAGGCCGTTGTCGTGGCGATCGGGGTCACCGCGGACGGACGCCGGGAAGTGCTGGGAATGGACGTCGGGGACAGTGAGGACGGCGCGTTTTGGACCGGGTTCCTGCGCAGCCTCAAAGCCCGCGGGCTGGGCGGCGTGCAGTTGGTGATCTCTGACGCCCATTCGGGGCTCAAGCACGCAATTGCAGCGGTTTTGATCGGCACCAGTTGGCAACGGTGTCGCGTGCATTTCATGCGCAACGTTCTAGCGGTCGTGCCCAGGGGCAACGCCGAGATGGTCGCCGCGGCGATCCGCACGATCTTCGCCCAGCCCGACGCCGAGCACGTCGAGGAGCAGTTCGGTGTCATCGCAGGCATGCTGGGCAGGCAGTTACCTAAAGTCGAGGCAATGATGCAAGAGGCCAAGGAGGACCTACTTGCGTTCACAAGCTTCCCGCAAGTCCACTGGCGTCAGCTCTGGTCCACCAATCCACTCGAACGAGTAAACAAGGAGATCAAGAGGCGTACAGACGTCGTGGGGGTGTTCCCCAACCCGGAAGCTTTGCTGCGCCTGGCTGGAGCGGTCCTCGTCGAGCAGCATGATGAATGGGCCGCCGCTGACCGCCGCTACTTCTCCGAACAATCCATGGCCTTGGTGACCACAACAACAACCTCAGCAGTGGGGCAGGTGAGGCCACCAGAACTCATGACGGCATGATCAGAACACTGACCTGAGCGCGTGAATCAAAAAACCACCACTCAGAGGGACGCGACCCGATCCCGTCCCTGGCCACCACGAATCCCTTACAAAAATGCCCCTGACCGTGATCCTGTCGGGGGCTTCTTAGTGACTGGCGAAAGGGTTCAAGCTCATGCTGGAACCCCCCAAATAGGGGAGCGTGTGAGGCTTTGGGAGTCAATGAGTCCTCTGTCATAATCACCACCGTGCCTACCTACGCCCTGCGCCTTTTTCCGATTGCTCTGACGGCCGTTTTTGTGCTCTCCGCATGTGGGGTTGAGGGCGCGTCCGAGGCAGATGTCGATCGCGGCGCATCCGGAGTTCTGCAATTGACGCTGTGCGTCGACAACCAATCCACGCGAGTGATCTCAAGTTCGGGCGATGGATCGCCGACGCAGCCGGAAGGCTTCGTGGTACGTCCGGGTGAGCGGGCATGTGCGTCGTCGGCACCGAACTACAGCGACCTAACTCAGCAAATGATGTCCGATGTGGGCCCCGCATGGAAAACGAATCTGAGTGGGCAATTCACCTTTGGTGCGGCCTTCGGTTTTGAGACCTGCGGAAAACGTTGGTCAAACAAGGCGACGTTCAGCACGGACATCACGTGCAGTGGAAACCCATTTCGCATTGACGGCAAGATCGATGCGAACAGCGATACCAAGCGCTTGACGGCTGAGATCGTCTTCTTCGATCAGTAGCCCCAGTTCGCTCCGCGGATCTTCGACAGCACACTCATAATCCGGTCGTCGTCGGTTCGAGCCCGACCCGCCCCACCAAGAAAACCCGTTGCAGTGCAATGGGTTTACTCTTTAGTGGATCCACGCCTCGACACCGTTCGAGCCCCCTAGACCCCTCTCACTATTGCACGCCTATTGCACGGCCGGTTTCTGTTGCGGGGTAAAGAGAATTCGGCCGACGGGCACCATTTACGGTTTGGGCTATTGGCAGCCGCTATTGCACGCCTATTGCACGACTTCAGAGCCTGGGCTCGCCGCAAATCGGAGCGACCGCTAGTTCGCGGATTGGGTCTTTAGGCGGGTTCTAAGTGACGCAATCCGAGGCTACCTTGGTACGGAGAGGGAACTGCGCCGGATAGTTTTTGGTTCCGGTCTAGCGCTCTAGTTGCTCACGCTCGGATTCTTACTACGGGCTAACCTGAGAAATGAGTGAAGGACGCCTTTTATGCCGATGGGGCCTCGCGGTGGTCCTACGGCTGCGAGAACGCGGATAGCTCCAGTCAGTTGCCAGAGGATTGATCTGCCACTGGGTCACGCAGATACGCGCAAGAGTACGGTCGTTGATACGGAGGTGTGGAAATGGCAGTGATGGCAACTCAATGGATGACCCTGTCTAAGTCGGTGGACGGCGCAGACCCCGAGGTGTGGAACATCCTCCAGGACGGCGAAGCTCTCCGCTTTCAAACTCCAGAGGGCGGTATTCATCGGATCGCAAACGACGAGCCCCTCAAGGTGCTTCGATCCTTGGTTGAGCTCGACCCGACGATCAACACGCTGCGCGAGCTGGAAGACGTGGTGATTGGATGCGTGGGTGAAGTTAGAGACGTACTTCCCCTCTGGCTGAGGCCTCTAGATGAGGTTGTGCAAGGAGGACGCAGGAACGAGGAACTCGAGGACTCCATCGAGGAATCGTTGTGGTGGATCACAACCTTGGCGCATCACCTGTCCGTCAACGGGGAGGTCTGGGCCGTCATAGCATCAAACGCTTCCCCATATGAGTCCGCGCCGCGTGACCTGTTCGCCGTGCCCGTAGCAGGGGACGACCTACCTCTGTGGTTCAAAGAGGAGTGGGCATCAGTTGGATTCATCGAGATGGGAAGCATGACGGCCGGACTGGACACCTCAGTCCTCGGGTTGCTGACCGATCGCGTCGTCTCCTGGGTTGACAGACTCGACGAGCAGCCGACGTGCGTATGGATAGGGCCGCTGACCACCGCGGAAGAGCATTTCAAGGCATGGCTTGAGGGGAATTGGCTGGCGCGCCAACTGCGCGAAACATGGAACATCCCGCCAGGTGACGACGACTTCGTCGCTTGGGGATTCCTTAAACTTGCACAGCAGGGCGGAGGAAGCATCGATCTAGCCGGAGCACTCTCCGATGACACCGGCGACTTAGGCATCGGTTTGACGCAAACAAGCAGGTGGACTTTCACGTCCTCTCTTCCGTCAACCACGATCGTTGAAGCGCTGGGAACATTGACGGATCGACGCCCCGGAGACCCAGAGACCCAGAGACCTAGATCCCGAGAGCTCCGTTGATGGCACTGTTGCATTGATGGATCGCCGTCATGCGGCAGGGTGACGTGATGAGACGCAACCGCCACGCCAGGCCGCTCGTGCAGGTTCCGTCAGCCTTCACCGGGTTACGTTTCCCTCCTGAGGTGATCCTGCTGGCGGTCCGCTGGTACCTGCGCTACGGCCTGTCCTACCGGGACCTGGAAGAGCTTCTCGCCGAGCGCGGTATCGACGTGGACCACGTGACTTTGTTCCGGTGGGTGCAGCGGTTCACGCCGCTGTTGATCGGCGCGGCCCGCCCGCGCCGGCACGCCGTCGGTGACCGGTGGTTCTTCGATGAGACCTACGTGAAGGTCAACGGCATCTTGGGATACGTGTACCGTACGATCGACCAGAACGGCCAGGTTATTGACGTGTTCGTCTCCAAGCACAGGGATATCGCCTCGGCACGCAAGTTCTTCGCGACGTCTTTGTTGGCGCATCGCATCCCGACGGAAGTCATCACCGATCGCGCGGCGGACCTAGCGAACGTGATCGACGAGTTGATCCCGGCGGCGTTCCACAACTCCGGTCAGTACGAGAACAACCGGAGCGAGGCAGACCACGGCAGATTGAAGGCCCGGCTGCGACCGATGCGCGGACTCAAAACCGACCGAACGGCCAGCGTCGTGTTCCGAGGGCACGCCTTCATCTAGAACGTCCGCCGCGGCCACTACGAACTGGGTGTCGAAGCCTCGCCGGTGTTCCGGCTGGCGGCTGCCTTCGACGGACTCCAACTCGCGATCTGAATAGTTCAACCTCCGCCCACGATCCCGCACGCCCGACGAACGCGTAACGCAACAGTGCTGTTCAGATTCAGTCGACGGAGGCGAAGTCCGGCGCCCTCGTCAGTGCGCGAACTCTCAGCCAGTCGCTGACGGATCCCCCATGGCGGCTCGTGCCTCCTGTGCCTTCGCGGAGCCGCGGAGGACTTTTGCCACCACCACCGCGATCGCCGCACCACTGATCGGCCCGATGACGTAAACCCAGTAAGTACTTAGATCTCCGAGCGCGACATCGGGTCCGAGCGCGCGTGCCGGATTCATTGCGGCGCCGTCGAATGGCCCGCCCATCGAGCCCCACGCCATGATGTATGCGGCTACCGCGAAGGGCACATAGGGCCCGCTCAACTTGGGGCCATTTGCCATGCCGAGCACCATGAGAACCAGGCCGAAGGTGATCAACGACTCGAAGGCGACCGCCTCCCATGCGAGACCGTCTGGAGGACGGGTCGCGGCAAGGTTGCCAAGCGGGCCGAACATCCACTTCGCGAGCAGGGCTGCTGCGATGGCCGCAATGCACTGCACGACCCAGTAGACCGCCGCCATGGACCAGGCCATGTCCTTGCGGAGGGCGAAGGCGAAGGTCATCGCGGGATTGAAGTGCGCGGAGATGTCGCCGAGGAAGAAGATCGCAACCATGAGCCAAAGCGCGGAGAATGCCGAGAGGATGAGTGCCACGGCATAGGCGTTCGGCTCGCCGCCGCCGTACTTGGCGAGGACCGCAGCACCCCCAGACAGGATGAAGACTAGGCCGAACATGCCAATGAACTCTGCGAGGAGCCGGCGCATCCGATGCTGATCGGATGTCCAGGAGGCGTGGAACTGACGGTTGCCCACCTCGGCAGCGAGCGCCTCCTTGCCGACGAGGGGCGCGCTCATGACCTGGTCTGACTCTTCGTCGGTCGGGCAGCCGTCGCCTTCTTAGCCGTCGCCTTTGGCGCAGCACCATCGGGATGCGTCATGTTGATCGGGACGACGACGCGGTCGAAGAGCTCCTCGGTGACACCGTTCTTCAGCGCCGCCTGCTTGAGCGTGAGGTTATTGTCGATTGCGAAGTGCGCGATGACCGACGCCTTGTCGTACCCGATGATTGGGGAGAGGGCAGTTACCATCATGACCGACTTCTCGATATTCGCCTGCAGTTGCGGCTTGTTCAGCTGCGCGCCCTCGATCATGAACTCGCGGAAGTGATCGCACATGTCGGCCATGATGAGGGCCGAGTGCAGGTAGTTATTGATGAGGATCGGCCGGAACGCGTTGAGCTCGAAGTTGCCCTCGGCGCCGCCCATCTGGACCGCGACATCAGACGACATGATCTGGATGCACACCATCATCATGGCCTCGGCCTGGGTGGGATTGACCTTGCCCGGCATGATCGAGGAGCCGGGCTCGTTTGAGGGGAAGATCATCTCCATGAGGCCCGTGCGCGGGCCCGACCCGAGCCAGCGCATGTCGTTCGCGATCTTGTAGAGCGTGACGGACGCGGACTTCAGGCCGGCGTGGGCGCGGACCATGCGGTCCAAGGTTCCCTGCGCGGCAAACTTGTTGTCTGCGGTCTTGAAGGGGTAGCCGGTCAGCTTCGAAATGACCGCTGCCACTTCGTCGCCGAAGCCTGCGGGGGAGTTCAGCCCGGTGCCAACGGCGGTGCCGCCCATGGCGAGACGCAGGAGCCCTGCTGTCGCGTGCTCGACATCGGCGATTGCGTCACCGAGTGCGGCTGCGTAGCCGGACCACTCTTGGCCGACGGTGAGTGGGGTGGCGTCCTCGAGGTGAGTGCGGCCGATCTTCACGACCGAGTTCCACTGGCGGGACTTCTTGTCGAGGGCCTTCTGCAGGCGCTTGAGAGCTGGGATGGTCTGCTCGGTCGTCATCTTGTATGCGGCGATGTGCATCGCAGTCGGGAAGGTGTCGTTGGAGGACTGCCCCATGTTCACGTGATCGTTCGGGTGGATGGGCTCCTGCGAGCCGAGCTTGCCGCCAACGAGCTGAATGCATCGATTCGACACGACCTCGTTCACGTTCATGTTCGACTGCGTGCCCGAGCCGGTCTGCCACACGTAGAGCGGGAAATCCAGGTCGAGGGCGCCGCTTATGACCTCATCGCACACACGCTCGATGAGCTTGCCCTTCCAGACCGGAAGGCGATGGTGGCGCGTGTTGACTATTGCCGCAGCCTTTTTCACGTAACCGTACGCGTGGTAGACCTCGTGGGGCATGCGGTCATGGCCGATGTTGAAGTGGATCAGGCTTCGTTGCGTCTGAGCACCCCAGTAGCGATTGGCCGGGACCATCACGGTGCCGAGACTGTCGAACTCCTTGCGCTGTCCCGAGCCCTTCAGGCCGATCGGCAGGTCGAGAATCTTTGGCGCTTTTTCGTCCTTCGTCATGCGAGCCTCCGTAGAAAAGTTGTTTTTAGATCCTAGCCGGGAGAACCAAATTAAGTCACATCCGAGGGTTTCCCCTCGCTGGACGGTGCTCTCAGGGTGCTGATCGGCGTGAACGCATGCCGGAGCGCGCCGGATCGAAGCGCGACTTCACGTGTCGACGCCGGGCGCAGTGTTCCCCCTTACAGGCCCCTTGGCGGCGGCGTTGCGTTACGCGGTGGCAGGGCGTGCTGGATCGTGGGCGGAGGGGGAAGCAATCAGATTGCGGCCGGGATCTGTTCCTCGATTACATTCGCCAGGGACGGTGCCCGGTCGGTGATGACCTCGACCGGGGCGCGATGCGCGGCCAGCTACGTGGTGAAGAACCTTGTTGCCGAAGGTATATCTCTCTGCTTGGAGACGTACACGTCAATGACCTGGCCATGCTGGTCCACCGCCCGCTACACATATCGCCAGATGCCGGCGACCTTGACGTACGTCTCATCGACGAACCAGCGGTCACCGACGGAATGCCGTAGTGGGCGGTCCGCATCGATCAACTCAGGAGTGAACCGGAACCCCGCGAGCGCCGAAGGAGCCTGCACGGGCGGCTTCGAGCGGCGGTAGCGCTTCATCCCGCCACCCTCACCCACCCCGGGCGATCCGTTAACGCAACACCACCGGCATTCCTACGTGAGACACGGAAAGCATTTCGCGGGCACTTTTCGTTAGTCTCGGCGACCACTTGACGGGGTTCATATCAACTTGCATTGTGAAGAGGTGACACTCAGGCGCGCTGTGGACCGCGGGTCAAACTGGTTTGGCGGAGTGCGCCTGGTCGCCTACCCATGTTCGTTGCTGCTTGCGGCCACGAGTGTGCTGGCTTTTGCACCGGCGGCCGAGGGTGGCCCGAAAGCGAAGGCACCGGTGACATGGTCCTGGAACGGTAAGGACGCCTGGCTACCCAGTGGTAAGGCTCCGAGTTGCGAGAATGTTCGCATGCAACCTCCAGCACAGGTCGCTGCCCTCGATGGATGGCTACCACCGGGGCGGCTTAATGAGTCGGCTCGGTACTACAAAGCGCACGGCGGTCTTCGCTTTGCTGACCCGAGTGCAAATGGAAAAGTAGCCGCCGCCGTCGATGGCTACTTCGTTCGTGGGGCTGCATACCGGGAGAACCGTGATGGGCAGATGAACGGGCCGGGGTCGTCGGTTCAGTACCTAGTCGACATTCAGCATCCCTGCGGATTTCTGGTGCGCTATGACCACCTGCGAACCCTCAGCCCGGAACTCCAACGGATCTTCGATCGCAGTATTCCGGTGGGCGAGGACTCGAGGATAACCAATGTGAAGCCCGTGAAGATTTCTAAGGGGCAGGTTCTTGCGACCGCGGTCAGTGTCCCTGATCAGCCGTCACCGCGACAGTTCGACTTCGGGGTGTACGACCTGAGGCGTCAGCAGCAGTCGTTGCACAGCGGAGAATGGCTCGCGGAACATGGGAGAGGCGCCGAGTTGGCGAACTTCACGGTCTGCTGGCCGCGGTTGATGGGATCGGCAGGTGTCCAGATTGAAGCGTTGCCGAACATTGCCCCGCAGGACGGAACCGACATCTGCTGAAGGCAGCGCGAGTGAGCGCCGAATTTCACGCAGCGGATTCAGCCCTAGTCTCAGGCGAACTGGGAGCTGATTCGTCGGTTGCCCACCAGGTGACGGTGGGGAGTTCGGCTTGGTGGAGCACGGGTGGGTAGGTGCGCCGGTCACGGCTGACAATGCTCATCAAATTTCGCCGCTGGTCAGCAGGAACTTTCATTGCAGGATGTTGAGGGTGGTGCTGTAGCCGGGCAGTCGGCGCCGGAGAGGGCGTCGAGGCCGAGGAAGCGGATCGATTTGGCGAAGCGCTGTTCGGTGTTCATTCGTCGGGCGCGGCGTCCGCTGATGTTTTTCGCGGGGCTGATCGGGTCGTTGGTGATGAGCATGGTGGGTACGTCGTGCCCGAGGCCAGCGCTGGTGCTGAACCCCCAAACCCATCAACGGACCGAGGGACGCAGCTGTTCTGAGTTGGCGTGCAATGCGACCTCCCCGGACCGTCAATAGTGCAAGCCGTCCTTCGAGGAGTTGGAAGGATCAACGGCTTTCCCCCGTTTCCCCCAACGACAGGGGGCTTGATCCATGATCAAAGCGGAGATAGCGAAGTAGAAAACACGCTGCAAAAAATGAGGTGTCTGGCGTCCGTGTCGACGGGAGGACCTATCGATGGCCCTGCTCATAATCCGGTCGTCGTCGGTTCGAGCCCGACCCGCCCCACACCGCAAAACTCTTTGAGTGCCAAGGGTTTTTCGCATTTCCATAACCTTCGCCGAAAGCCTCGATGCAGTCGAAAACACCTTTTTTGGAACGATTGTGGAACGTACCCAAACGTGGGTGACCCCAGTTCCCCTCGTGCACGGGCTACTTCTTTGGCTTCTTCGCAGGTGACTTAGACGCCGCCGCCCTGTGAGCCTGCGCTGCCTTCGCCATCTCTGACCGCATCGCCTCAACATCCTCTGGGAGCAGCCCGACGTAACGGTCAAGAGTCATTGCCGCCGTCGCGTGCCTGAGAGCCTTCTGGAGCGCCTTGATGCTCGCGCCGATGGAGGAGTCGTCCTCTCCGGCACCCCGTTCGCCCTCGCCCAGGCGGCGGCCGTCACCCTCGGCCTCCCGCCCCTTGAAGGCCGGTCGGTCGGTGGTGCGAGCGACGGAAACCTGACCGCCGCCGTGGGAATCCCGACGCTCGACGGCCTCGGTGCGGTCGGCGATGGCGCGCATGCGGACCATGAGTGGGCGAGCATGCCGGCCATGCCGGAGCGGGCGGCCCTGCTCGCCGATCTCCTGCTGCGGCTGCTGTAGACGGATCCGTCTACATAGTCTAGCCTCGTCACATGAGCTCAACGACAACCATCAGGGTTGGCACCTCAACGCGCGACGCCGTGAATCACTTACGTGACCTGACGGGCGAGAGCACCGACTCGATCATCGAGAAGGCGCTGGCTGCCTACCTTGAGTCGCTGTTCTGGCAGCGCTGGCGCGAGGCCGACCATGACGAAGACCCCGATCTGGCGCTCTGGGATGCCGCCAGTGCAGTTGATCTCCTGCGGCCACCCGCATCGTGAAAGCACGCGAGATCTGGCTCATCGACCTCGGGAATCCAGTCGGCTCGGAGGCGGCCTTCATCCGTCCTGCCATCGTGGTCGGCAATCCCCGCATGTCCGGTCCGCTCGCTCTCCTTTGCCCGCTGACGACTACTCCGCGCGACTACCCATGGCGGGTGGAGATTGAGCCCGACAGCACGAACGGCCTCTCCGCAACATCCCACGCCCAGGTGGAGCATGTGCGTTCGGTGTCCACTGCTCGCGCCGTCGCGCGCCTCGGCCGCATAGACGCCGTTTCGTTCGAACGGGTTCGCGCTGTGCTGAGGGTTCTCTTCGACCTTTAGCCGTCGGATCCTCCGCGTACGCGCACCAGCCCATCGGACGCGTAACATCGTGCGGTGACCGACGCCCCCTGATCGTCCAGAGCGATAAGACGCTCCTGCTCGAAGTCGATCACGCTGACGCCGCCGTAGCGGCTGACAGCATCGCGCGGCCGCACGGCATCGAGGAGTCGAGCAGCGACCTCCTTCAGCACCTGGTCCCCTGTTACATGGCCGAGGCTGTCATTGACCGCCTTGAATCCGTCAAGATCGAGCACCACTTGGTATCGGGGGGCCAGGATTTGGCATCTTCGGCATCATCGTCACCCTCACCTACCTGTGGTTGCCCTACATGATCTTGCCGGTCTACGCCGGGTTCAGTCGGCTGCCAGACTCGATGCTCGATGCCTCCGCGGATCTTGGTGCGAAGGGTTGGCGAACTTTCCGCAGTGTGGTCGTGCCACTGATTTTTCCAGCCATTGTCGCTGGGTCAATCTTCACTTTCTCCCTGAGCTTGGGCGACTACATCACGGCACAAATCGTGGGTGGCAAAGTGCAGATGCTGGGCAACGTGGTCCAGCAGAACTACGTCACGAACCTGCCTTTCGCTGCGGCCTTCGCGGTGATTCCGGTGCTCATCGTCCTCATCTACCTAGCGGCTGTCCGACGGACCGGCGCCCTCGATAACTTATGAGCACAAGTCGCGGCACCAAGATCGCTCTCAGTATCTTCGCAATTATCGTTTTCGGATTCGTTTATATTCCGCTATCGGTCGTGCTAATCAACTCATTTAATGCCGGCGAGACTCTTTCTTGGCCACCCTCGGGATTATCAATCAAGTGGTGGCAACGCGCGATCGACAACGAAGGAGTGCGCGAAGCGATCGTCACAAGTGTGATCCTCGGCCTTATCGCCACTGCAATCGCACTTGTCCTCGGAACACTGGCGTCACTGGCGCTATCGCGGTTTCGTTTCTTCGGCCAAGATGCCATTTCGCTACTGATTATCCTGCCGATTGCCCTCCCGGGCATCGTCACGGGCATCGCCCTTAACAACGTCTTCACCTCCTACCTCGGGGGCCTGACTTTTCTGACGCTGATCATCGGTCATGCGACTTTTACCATCGTGGTGATCTATAACAATGCGCTAGCGCGCCTTCGGCGAACTGGTAGCAGTCTTGATGACGCTTCCGCCGACCTCGGAGCTGGTCCGTGGACAACGTTCCGGTTGGTTACGTTCCCGCTCATGCGATCGGCGCTGATCGCGGGTTCGGTACTCGCCTTCGGATTGTCCTTTGACGAGATCATTGTCACGACGTTCACGGCCGGGCCGGGCATTACCACATTGCCAATTTGGATTTATCAGAATTTGTTCCGACCTACTCAAGCGCCGATCGTGAACGTGGTTGCCGCGGCTTTGGTACTCATAAGCATATTGCCCATTTATGTGGCGCAAAAACTGTCAAGTGACAGTGAGCGCGGTGGCGGCATTATGTAACCTGCCCCGGATTTAACAGTTCCGAGCCGGCAGGTGCGCTAGCCCAGCAAAGTAATCGTTGAGTAGATCAGCGAGACAAGTGCGGCGACGGCGATGACCGTCCGCGACAATCGGACAGCTTGTGCTTGCGATAGCCGCCTACGCAGGAGCGACCCGGCGCCGGTGCCGATAAGTAGGCAACCGACACCGATGGCATAGAACCACCAGGGCAGGGCGGGCAGGCCAAGAATTGGCAGGCTGACGATATCGATGCCGATGAAGACCAGTTGCAAGGTGCGCAGGAAATCACCGTGGGCCCAGCCTTGGTTGATTAGGTACGAGGCGACGGGCGGGCCGCCGACCCCCGCGTAGGTGTTGATCGCCCCGCTCCAGACGCCGGCGATCGCGCCATCGGCGGGCCTCGCCCCTGATTTCCAGAATGCGAGGGTCACAAGGGATGCCAGCGCCGACAGCGCGATGAGGATAGGCATCACCGCTTCGGGGATGAGTTTGACCATCGCAAATCCAATGAGGACGCCGACGGCGAGGCTGGGCCCGAGGATGCGAAAAGCCTCCCAGTGGATTCGGCCGCGCTCGCGGGTCAGCAACCAACTATTTTGCAGCAGGGCGAATAGGTTGATCAGGCCGACCGAGGAAGGCCCAGGCATGATCGAGTTGACGATGGGGGCCGCGGTGAGATTAAAGCCGAGCCCACTTGAGCCTTGGACGACGGCACCCAAGAAGATCGCACCCGCCACGATTGCCATGCCGGGTAGGTCCACGTATTGATGTTAGTCATCGACTGCGATTAGGCGCGGGCTGTGTTAACTTTTCTCGAGCAGATGTTGTAATCCCGATGACCAGCAGTCCCCAAGATCAGTGATGCCCATGGATGGAGCCCTCATGTCAAGTTCGCTGGCACGGTCGCCGTGGCAGGTAGTTTTGGCAAGTTCGACAACAATCGTGCTTGCCGTCAGTTACTCCATATTCGCGCTCTTGATGATCTCGCAGGCTGGGGATCGAGTAGGCGCAGATGCGCATCTAAGCCAATTTCAGGCGGTTGCTAGCTTCGACGAAATTGGGTCGGGAGCAGATATTCATGAATGGTTTGCTCTCGCGGCAACGGTCTTTGGCGTGGTCGCTACAGCGCTATTCCTCCTGGGGATTCTGCTTTGGCAGGGGGTTGCCCGACCAGGGGTTCGACTCATCGCAACTATCACAACCGTGATCTCGTTCGTCGGTGCACTTGTGCCGCTGCTTAGTGGCTTAGGTGCCGAAAACGCCGTGCCAGTGGAAAGCCTGCTAGTTATCGTGTTCGTTAACCTCGTTGCTGTCATCGGCTGCCTGTTGCTTTGGGCGCCGGCGGTTAGAGTGTGGATCCAAGAGCCTATTTCTAACTAGAGACGAGTGACATCAGATGAAATTCCAGGGCACCACTGGGCGTCTTTTCGCAGTTGCCTGTGCGACGGCCCTGCTGGCGGGGGTGGCGGGTGTCGTAGCTCCGGCGGCTCCAGCGGTAGCTCCGGCGGCACAATCTTTTGAGCCGACCTTGTCGTATTACAAGTGCCCGCCTAAGTCACTGCCGGCCGGGGTGCAGTGCGCCAAGCTCACGGTGCCCTTGGACTGGCAAACACCCAATGATGGTCGAACAACCACCATTGATGTGCGGGTGATGCGCTCGAAGGCGGGCAAGGGTGGGTTTACTTTCAATCCGGGCGGCCCGGGTGGGTCGGGGATCGAGTCGCTCCCGGGGGTGTACTCGTTGCTGCCCGATGAGGTGGTGTCGCAGTTTGATTTCGTGGCTTGGGATCCGCGCGGGGTGGGAGGTAGCGGGCCGAAGTTCACCGGTTGTCAATACGGCAACATGGTTACGCCGTATCCGCCCGCGACCGGCCCGGTGGATTGGCAGGTGTACTGGCAGCAGACCGCAGATCAGGTTGCGGCAATCAACACTGCGTGTTTGGCGGCTAATCCTGATTCGGCCCCGTATCTGGGCACTTGGCAGGTTATTCGTGATCTCGACGCATTACGTGCCGCGCTTGGCTACTCGGCGTGGAACTTCTGGGGGATGAGTTATGGCACGCGAATTGGCAACGCCTACGCGCGCACGTTCCCCAATAGGTTGCGGGCGTTAATCATGGACGGCAGTTTGCCGGCGGAAGATACAACATATGGGCTTGCCACTTCGTTTCCGCCGAACGCCTGGGTGTCCTTGCAACTGTTCCCGGCTTTGGCGGCCCCAGCGGCGGCCCGCAAGATCACGGTGATCGAGGAGTATCTAAATGGCACGGTAGTGGCCTTGCCCGATGGCACCGAGTTGACCAGGTGGAATTGGACGGAACAATTTCGGGCACTCCTGGCGTCGCAGCGCCAGTACCCGGTTGCGGTGGCATTCGTCAACAACCTCTATGCGGGTATCACCGCCGCGACGCCGGTTGAGCGCACGAAGCGACTCGAGGTAGTCGCAAACATTTCTAAGCAACTTCGGGCGAGTCTTAGCGAGCAAATGACGGATACGGCGGCTGTTTTTGTGTTCGTGGAATGTGCCGATGCGCACGATCGCCCAACACCGTCGCAGCTCGCCGCCGCCTCGGAGTCTGTCGAGCGAAACTATGGTGCTACTCGACCTTATTCCATAGGAAATTATCCAGACTCTTACACTGCTGCGTGCTTTGGGCTGGCCCCTGAGGATTTATCGCCGGCTATCCCCACTGGATCCAGCACGATCGCCTTGAAGACGCCTCCGGTGTTCGTGCTGTCCACAGGGGATGCGGCGACGCCTTGGATTTGGGGGCGGTCCCTTGCGAACACTTTCGCCAGGTCACGCACGATCACCTACTACAGCACCCAACACGTCTCGTATCTGTTCTCCCCGTCTACTTGTGTCAACACACCGGTTACCGAGTACCTGCTGACACTGAAACTGCCCGCCCCAAACCGCCTTTGCGCGTATGTCTCTAGTGCCCCCGTCGCGCAGCGTTAACGCGTGGGCAACTGATAACTTCGCCGGGTGGCCAATCCAGACCGAGCGTCCTACTTCCCGGCGATAGTAAAAAAGCATGGTCTGCCGATGACCTACTGGTTCGATGAGATGACCAAGATCTCTGATCGTAAGTACCCGGAGCAGATCGCCTACCTGCGAGAAAACCACGGGTTCAGCCAGGCGCACGCTAATGCGCTGGTGCTTTACTCACGGGGCTCCAAGAGCGCTAAGAGGTGCCACACCATCGAGGAGTACCTGGCGCCATTTGATGAAGTCAAACGAACCACCGTGATAAGTATCTTTAAGGTGATCACCACTAAGTATCCGAAGATGGAGTTAGTTATCTCCTGGAATCACCCGATGCTGCGTTATGCCGGCCAGTACATCTTTGGGGTATCCGTCCATACCAACCACATTCTCCTGGCACCGATGAGCGATGAAGTACTTATGCAGTTCCGGCCTCGGTTAGCTGCGTATGACGTGAACAAGAAGACCTTCAAGGTGCCGGTGGACTGGAAGATCGATGCAAAACTCCTTCGCGAGATGGCCGCAGCCCGACTTGCCGAGATCCCACCTGTTGCGGGTTAAAGGCCAGACTCAAATGCGCTTTCGCACCTTGATAACGCTCGGCACGTTATTTTGGGACACACAGCGGTTGGAGTAACCCGGTTCGGTATATGTACCTTCGTAGTAAAGGGCGACCTTGGCCGATTGCCCGCGGAAGTCGAAGGTCGCCGACACCGTGCCCTCGGGGTATTGAAAACTCTCTTCGACGGGAAACCGGATTCTCAGGAGGCCACTTGCCGGAATCGCCGTAGAGCTACCGCCACCGATTACTACATATCCCCAGCCAGAGGAGGACGTGAAGCGGATAGAGGTGGCGGACCAATGATCAGCATCGGATGGGTGGCATTGGATCACGATGTCAAAGGCAAGTGAGGTCACCCGGCGGTTCGCGATGCGAAAATCGACCGCCTCGGTGGTCCCGGAAACCGGCAATACGCAAGCTAGTTCATCGGGGGTGCTGGATTCGGTGATCTCGGTGGAAGCCACAGTGTCACACGTGGTGATGTCCTGCACGCCGGCCCACTTCCCGTTCGATGGGACGACCCGGCTGCCGGCGACTGCTGCCGCCGGCGTCGCCAACACAGCGGCAATGAGGCCGGCTCCAATGGCTGCAACAACTAGCTTTTTCAGCATCTGCCCTCCCAATCTCCACTAGCGACAACCCGATTCGGTTAGGCGCCTATCGTGCCAGAAAGTGCATCGGTCTATGGCTTGATTCGGCCCTTATTTGCGAGCGCAGTCGGCGCAAACACCGAAAATGTCCAGGGTGTGGGTTATGTCTTGGAAGCCTTGCTGACCTGCGATTTCCTGGGTCCAGTTCTCTACTAGGGGGCCCTCGATTTCAACGGTGAATCCGCATTCGCGGCACACCAGATGGTGGTGGTGTCCCGATCGCTGTCCGCAGCGCCGATACAAAGATTCACCTTCGGAATTTACGAGTACATCGATATCACCTTTTGCGGCCATCGCCTGAAGTGCGCGGTAGACGGTAGTGAGACCGACAGTTGCACCGCTGAACTTTAGATTTTCGTAAATCTCCTGGGCCGATCGGAAGTCGTCAATGCTAAGTAGCGCGGCGGCTACGGCGGCTCGCTGCCGAGTTGAGCGCTGACCTATTTGCGGAGCGCCGGAGGGCTCAGGCGGTGAGATCTTCGTCCGTACTGCTTGCTTAGCCACGTTGTATTGTCTCCTTCCGGCGCCTCCCATGCGGTCTCGCCACGTGAGTCTAGTTGGGTATGGGATTGCGTGGCTGAGCTACTTAGTGCCCGTCCGGCCCGTGCTGGTGCCCGTCCGGCCCGTGATGGTGCTCTGTCGGAAACAGCGCTGCTGCCTCGTCGCGCACATGCAGGGCCCCCAAGCCGTAGGCATTAGTCAGGTTCACCGCGGTGAGCACCTCGTCAGGAGTTCCGCATGCCACGACCCGCCCCGCGGTCAAAATCACATAGTCCGCGGCCTTGGCCTCCTCAAGATCATGAGTGGTCAGCACTACCGAGCAGCCGCGGTTGGGTTCATCATGGATTATCGCGTCGATCGTCTTAGCGGAATTTAGATCAAGTCCGGTAAGCGGCTCGTCAAGTAGGAGCAGTGCATGGTCTTGGGCTATCCCTTGCGCGACGTAGACACGCTGGCGCTGACCGCCGGAGAGCTCGGTCAGGTGGCGCTTTGCTAAGTCCGTGATTTCAAGGTGCGCCATGGCGGCCGCAACCTTTTCGCGGTCGGCGCGGGTGGGCCGCCGGAAGGCACCAAGTGTTGAGTACCGGCCCATCTGGACCGCCTCGGTAACCGTCAGCGGGGTGCCGGCCGGGACCGCTGCGTACTGCAGCACATAAGAAACGCTCCTCTGGCTTTTCTCCGGTTCACCACCAAGCACGCTGATGGTGCCGGAGTCAATGGGGAGCAGGCCGGCGATGGCGTGCAATATCGTCGACTTACCGCTGCCGTTTGGGCCGATGATGGCCGTGATTTTGCCGGTGGGGATCTGAAAACTCGACCTGTCGAGGGCGATGCGTTGCCCGCGCGCGATCACGACATCGGTTGCGATTACTGCGCTAGGCATCGACAAGCACCTGGTCTTTGGCCCGAGGCTTTAACTGCTTGATTGCAAGGACGAGGAAGAAGATCACGATCGGGGTCAGGGCCATGGTCGCAGAACCGGCGGTCCCAAGGTGATAGCTAAGCGTCAAGCCGATCCAAACCGAAAAGAGGGCGATCACCGCGGACGTCACCATCATGCGTGGGACCGTTCGCGAGATGAGGGCGGCGGCCGCGGGTGGTCCAACCAACAGGCCAAAGACCAGCAGCGTGCCAACTGATTGAAAACTGCCGATGACAGCAGCGGCGATTAAGACCAGGAGCGCGGCGTGGGCGCGATTGGGTGCCAACCCCCAAATCTGGGCTTTCTCCTTGTTGAAGGACAAGGCGAGGAGTGGCCGGTAGAACAAAGTGGTGGCAGTGATGATGATGATCGCCAAGATGGCCTGGGTAATAAGGTCGACGGTGGTGATGCCTAGGGCGTCGCCAAAGAGAATTGTGGTCAGGCTTCCGGCGTACGAGTCGAGCCGCGAGATGATCATGACACCAAGGGCTAACATCCCGACGAAGAGCAGGCCGATTGAAGTGTCCTCACTCAAGGTGGTGTTGCGGTGCACGACCTCGATGGCGATGACCATGAACAGCGCAGCTAGGGCAGCGCCGATTACGGGGTTTATGTCAAGAACTACCGCAGCAGCAATGCCTGGCACGACTCCGTGCACGAAGGCATCACCGAAGAAGCTCATGCCGCGCAGCACCAACCAAGTGCCGACCACCGATGCCATCAGACCGGCAAGTGCCCCGCCCATCAAGGCGCGCTGCTGGAAGCCCAGTGCAAAAGGCTCCAGAAACCACTCCATGCAGGTCAGCCTTTCAGACCGCTCGCAATTAGGTCGGCATTGGTCTGCATCATTTGCAGGTAGGTGGCGGCGGGGGAGTCGGGGGCGCCGAGGCTCTCGACATACAGCGGGATGATTTTTATCGGGGTGCCGGTCTCGGCTGCGACGGCCTCAGCCAAACCGGTGGTTTGGGCAACGTTCGCGAAGATTGCCGTCACGCCTTCAGCTTTGATGGTCGCCACGAGTGCGGCCAGATCGGCTGAACTGGGCTCGGCGAGGGTGGTGCCAGAGGGAATCACGGTGCCGGCGATCTCGTAGCCATAGGTGTCGGCCAGGTAGCCAAGGGCTTCATGGTCTGTCACCAAGATCCGCTGATCAGCGGGTACCGACTCCAATGCCGTTCGCACACCGGCTTCAGCCGTGCGGATATTTGCTGCCGTGGTGGTAGCGCAAGTCGCATAGGCGCCATCGCCGGTGGACTCTGCCAGTTCGGCACCGATAAGTTCTGCGGCCAATGCCATGCGGTTCATATCGAACCAAAAGTGTGGGTCCAAGGAGCCGTGCTCGTGGCCCTCTTCCTCGTGGCCCTCTTCCTCGGGGCCCTCTTCCTCGTGGCCCTCTTCGTGCGCACCAGCATCGAACTCGATCGGGTCGACGAGCGGCCCGACTTCAAATACCTTCGCACCATCGGCTGCGGCATTTTCAAAGGCGTCGGTGAGCCCGGCTTCCAGCCCGAGGCCGTTCGCAACGACTAGGTTCGCGGTGACCATAGCCGCGACTTGGTCGGATGAGGCCGAGAAGTCATGCGGGTCGGTGCCCGCGGGCATAAGTACGGTGACCGTGCCGCCCGCGCAGGACAGAATCTGGCCGACCACATCGCCGAGCATGGTGGTGGTGGCAACGACGTTAACCGCACTGGCAGCCGGTGTTGCGGCCGGTTGCGGGGCACTTGAGTCTGCGGAGCCGCAGGCCGAAAGCACCAGGGTGGCTGCGGCAACGGTGACTAGTAAGGAGCGTCTCATGCTGGAAAGTTACCTTAAATGAAAATGAATGTCAACATCGTTAAGACGCCGAGTATCCGCAGGTGTCAGGGGCTGGCCCTACGGTTAGGGGTGCGGCCAAGTGGCCGGCTCCACTGCGTTCACCGATCCGAAGGGGGCCCCAAGGGTGGCAATGGTCCGGCGCACCCGGCGCCACCAGAAGTACCGCGAGCAGGTCATGCGCGCCCATGGCGGTGTCTGCCACATCTGCGGGCAAGGTGCGGCTGATGCCATTGATCACCTCGTGCCCGTTGCTTGGGGCGGCTCCGATGATCCGGCGAATCTTGCCCCGGCCCACACCTCGTGCAACTCCGCGCGCGGAGCGCCCGCTCCGCCGCAGTGGACTTACGAGCACCCGTCGATGTGGCTGCCCGGGTACGGCCCGCGGTCAAGTTCGGGGGCGGCAAAAAGTGGCCGATCCGGTTGCTCGGCATTTGGTATCGGCGCCCTTGCGGGGGTAGTTATCGGCGGCCTGGTCACCTTATTTGGGATCCCGTTGCCGATTTCATTGATCGTGGTCATCGCGGTTGCGGGCGTGGTCATCGCATTGCTGCGGCGCCAGCCCTCGCCCGTGGTGGTAAGGCAGCGGCCGGCGGTCCATGACGCGGCCGGCAAAGTGCTCCTTGATGCCCGCGGGGTGATGAGTGACGGCGGTCGGGCCGGCGATCTGACGCCACCTGGCGATGTGCTCGAGCGCCTTGACGTTCAGATAACGGGCGACAACATTGACACCCTGGTCACCTTGCTGCAGCTGGGTCCAGGGGCCGAGGGTTTTCGCGACGGTCTGCTCGGGCAAGAGGGCGAAGATCTAATTGTCTATGCGATGGTGCGCTTGACCGCCGATGTGGTGGCGACCGGCGACGACGACACCGGTGCGGCACCGATCGGGCGCATCCCGGCTGACAGGTGGGGTCAATACCCGGGGCTGGGCGGTGGCCTGGTGTCTGTTCAGGTTGGCCTCGGCGTCGATGGCGCGGGCGCAACGCGCTGCTGGGTCAGTTTTCGTCGCTCAGTGGCAACGGCTGGTAGTTTTCGAGAATGAGAATTTCGCGCCCAGTCGCCGTCATCGCCGCATCTGTAATTGCCATCTCTGGCATGGCCCTTTTCACCGCGCTGCCGGCGGTGGCCGCTCCGGCGGATAAGCCAACCGTCGTCAAGGTCTATCACCAGGCGGTGAGTCCTATTGCGGTGAGCGGTTCGGGTATTGGAACCGTGCGAACCTTCTTCATTCCGATCGCCGTCAACGGCTTGGCGGCCAACGGTCAGTACCTAACCGGCACCCTGACCACCCTAAGCAACCCCATTCCCAGCGGCGAAGAAATTCGTTCGTCAAACCTGACTTACGTATTTGGCAGCGAAATCAATCAGCTGGTGGTGGGCGGTATCTCGCTTTATCCACCCGCTGGAGCCACCTTGGCCACCGGGCAATCCACCACTCGGCCGGTTATTGGTGGCTCAGGGATTTATGCTGGTGCACGAGGTCAAGTAGTGTCGACCAATCTCGGGGCAAATGGCTGGACCCATATCTTTAAGATTTGGACGCATTAAAGCGAACCCAAGCAATGGTCCCCGCGACGAAGGGGAGGAACCGGTCGCCGCGGGGCCACTGCAGCAATTACTTGGCGAGTAGAGCCGCCGCATCGACGTCCGGTGGGAGGATTACCGCATCGATTGCGTGAATGACTCCGTTGTCGGTGACTACGTCGACCGTCACGACCTTCGCGCCATTGACCGTGACACCGTCCATCGTTGAGATTTTGATGGACTGACCTTCAACCGTGGCAACATCGCCATCGGTTACGTCCGCGGCCAGGATTTTCCCTGAGACAACGTGGTAGGTCAAGATCTTTGCGAGCAGCTCCTTGTTCTCCGGCTTGAGTAGTGCATCCAGTAGGCCGGCAGGAAGAGCGGCAAATGCCGCATCAGTCGGGGCAAACACCGTGAACGGACCAGGGCCGTTAAGCGTGTCGACCAATCCCGCAGCCTTAACGGCGGCGACCAAGGTGCCAAAGCCTTCACTTGTTGAAGCAATATCGACAATGGTGCCACCGGCGGCAGGTGTAGCTGCCGCTTCACTTGCTGCGGTGGACGGCGCACTGGTTGCTGCCCCTGTTGAGCTGCTGCAAGCCGCAAGCGTGAGTGTTACCGCTGCGGCAGCCGCAACGAGTGCAGTGCGTCGAATTACCTTCATATTTTCTCCTTGATGTGATGAATTTTGATCGCGCATTTACCTTCGTAGTACAACACGGTGGTGCGTCGAGCGCATGGTGAGAAAGCGCCTAAACTCGGTGGCTTACCAACTGTTCACCTAAATGCAAATGTGATTCATGCCACTTAGTTAGCTGGCGAATGGGTGCGGCCCCCCTGCTACTTGCCAGGGGGGCCGCAATCCTTAGGTGGTTCTACTTTTTGAGTTCGAACCGATCAGCGTTCATCACCTTGGTCCAGGCCGCGATGAAGTCGCGTACGAACTTTTCCTTCGCATCACTTGCCGCGTAGACCTCAGCCACCGCGCGCAACTGGGAGTTGGATCCGAGCGCCAGATCGACGCGGCTTGCTGTCCACTTCACCGCACCGGTGGTCCGGTCCTTGCCCTCGAACAGGTTCTCGGTGTCATCGGCCGGGGTCCACGTGGTGCTCATGTCGACTAGGTTCACGAAGAAGTCGTTCGTAAGGTGCCCCGGTGAGTTGGTTAGCACACCGATTGTCGAACCCTTGTAATTGGCGCCAAGTACCCGCATGCCAGCGATGAGCACGGCCAACTGCGGAGCACTTAGGCCCAGGAGGTTCGCCTTGTCCACGAGGAGTTGCTCGGCCGGGCGCACCTGACCCTTCACTAGGTAGTTGCGGAAACCATCAGCGGTGGGTTCTAGAACCGCGAAGGACTCAGCGTCGGTCATCTCCGCCGTCGCGTCGGTGCGACCGGGGGTGAAAGGCACGCTGACCGAGTGGCCGGCGTCTTTAGCTGCTTTCTCGACAGCGGCGCAGCCACCGAGCACGATCAGATCGGCCATCGAAATCTGCTGCACACCGGAGTTGAATCCGGATGCAATGGACTCAAGGGTGCCCAGCACCTTGGCTAATTGGGCCGGCTCATTGGCCTCCCAATTAACTTGTGGTTCGAGGCGAACCCGGGCACCGTTTGCCCCACCGCGCTTATCGGTGCCGCGGAAGGTTGATGCCGAGGCCCATGCGGTCGCCACTAGCTCGGCGACACTAAGGCCAGAGTCGAGAATTTTCGCTTTCAACACTTTGATGTCGGTGTCGTTTACCAAGGCGTGGGTGACCGGTGGCACCGGGTCCTGCCAGATCAGATTTTCGGCCGGCACTTCGGCGCCCAGGTAACGCACTTTTGGCCCCATGTCGCGGTGGGTGAGTTTGAACCATGCGCGAGCAAACGCATCGGCGAACTCGGCCGGGTTGTCGAGGAAGTTCTGGGTGATAGGTGCGTAGATCGGATCGAACTTCAGCGCTAAATCAGCGGTGGTCATCACCGGGGCATGACTTTTACTCGGATCCTGGGCATCGGGAACAGTGTTCGACTCGGCGCCATTTGCGGGGATCCACTGCTGGCCACCTGACGGGCTTCGAGTCAGTTCCCAGTCATTGCGGAGCAAGGTCTCAAGGTAGTTCATATCCCAGGTGATCGGAGTTGAGTTCCACGCGCCTTCGAGCCCGCTGCTGATGGTGTCATCGCCGGTGCCGGTGCCCATTGAGTTCATCCAACCCAGGCCCATCTCCTGCAGCGGCGCACCCTCGGGCTCGGGACCAACGTACTTGGTGGGGTCACCGGCGCCGTGCATCTTGCCGAAGGTGTGGCCACCGGCAACGAGCGCGACTGTCTCGTAGTCATTCATGGCCATGCGAGCGAAAGTCTCGCGGATATCGCGGGCCGAGGCCATCGGATCGGGGGTGCCGTTTGGGCCCTCTGGGTTCACATAGATCAAGCCCATCTGGACGGCGGCGAGCGGATTCTCCAGATCGCGATCACCGGAGTAACGGCCATCTGCTAGCCATTCTTGTTCGGTGCCCCAGTAAGTGGCGTCGGGCTCCCAGACGTCTGCGCGTCCGCCACCGAAGCCGAAGGTGGCAAAGCCCATTGATTCAAGTGACACGTTGCCGGTGAGGATGAAAAGATCGGCCCAGGAGAGTTTCTGGCCGTACTTTTGCTTGATCGGCCACAGCAGGCGGCGCGCCTTGTCGAGGTTAGCGTTGTCCGGCCAACTATTTAGGGGTGCGAAGCGCTGCATTCCGGTGCCGCCGCCGCCACGACCGTCGCTGGTGCGGTAGGTGCCGGCTGCGTGCCAGGCCATCCGAATAAAGAGCGGGCCGTAGTGCCCATAGTCGGCCGGCCACCAGTCCTGCGAATTGGTCATCAGTGCGGTTAAGTCTTTCTTGACCGCGGCCAGATCAAGGGAATTGAACTCGGCGGCGTAGTCGTAACCTGCGTCCATGGGATCGGCCGCGGGTGCGTTCTGGCTCAGTACTTGCAGGTTTAGCTGGTTGGGCCACCAGTCCTCGTTTTGGGTCCCCACCCCGACGGAGCCGTGTGAAACCGGGCACTTGTTGTCACTATCCATTGCGCTCTCTCCTTTTAGCTATGTGACGGTGTCATTTAAGGGTGTTAATCAACAGTTGAAGATTGCAAGTCTTGACGAGCGGCGGCAGCGCAGCAACTCGGGCATCGGCCCAGGTATGCGACCTCGGCCTCATCGATGTCGTAACCGCGACTGTCGCTGGCAGTTAGGCAAGGGGTGAAGCCGACCGCACAGTCAACATCGATGATCTCACCGCAGGACCGGCAGATAATATGGTGATGATTGTCGCCTACCCGGGTTTCGTAGCGGGCCGCAGAGCCGATGGGTGCAATGCGCCGGATCAGGCCGACTTCGCCCAGCACCGCTAGTGCGTCGTAAACCCCTTGGCGCGAGATCGTGCCCAACTCCGCCCGGACCGTCGCCGTAATGGCCTCGGCCGTGGCATGGGGTGCACCCGCCACCGCCTTCAGCACGGCCACCCGCTGCACGGTCACCTGGACGCCGTGCGTGGCTAGTTGGTCGGCGAACTGCGTGGGCACGTCGAAAACCTATCCAAGGATCTGGACAGTGTCAAAATATCGATTTAGTCCATGAATGGCCGATACCGACGAAGTGGTCCACGCCAATTCGTTGCTGTTGGTGCGTGACCTCGTCATTCCATCTACTAAGGCGTATCGGGAACCGTCCGCAGAACTCGAATCGTCGCGAAGAGGAGCACAATTGACGCGATCACGAGGATTGCCGCACGCCAGGTCACAAAAAACATTAAGCCCAAGTCACCTACAAGCAGCACCCACCCCAAGGTGACGACAAAGCGCGAACGCGTTGTCGTGAGCCGGGAAATCGCTAAGTGGAGCAACCCGAAGGCAATCGCGAGGGCCATCACAATCCACTTATTCGCCTCAAACTGCCCGAGCAGCGCCATGACGAAGATGCCCACCCAAAGGGCAATTCCCAGATAGGCAAGGGCATGGATCAAGATGATCAGGGTTTTGGAGCTGCGACCTTGGATTGCCATGGTCATTGAGCCTAACCGGTTAGGTGTCGCCTTGGCTGTGGCGCCGTACCGGGTGTGCCAAACCTGAGGTGATCCCCACCTTTTACCGATCCGGATCAAATGTCTTTTGTCGGCGCTTGTTACTTGGCCTGCGGCCGAGGATGCTCTCCCTATGAGTGCACCCAATGGGCCGGCGGACAAAGTCATCGAAGTTGAGCAGCAGGATTCAAGTTATTCAAGGCGCAATTTCTTAACCGGTGCGGCGGTCGCCGTAGGCGCGGTTGGGCTAACCAGCCTCGTGCCGGCACCGGCCCTGGCTAGCACCCCGACGGCGGTGCGAACTGCCGCTACCCGCGCTGTTGGCACACGCCGGCCAGTGATCCGCAGTGATCGTCAAGGCTACAATCGTCGCTGGTTCGCACCGAATCTTGAAGGTGTTTACACCCCTACGACTACCGATCAGGTAGCTGACGTAGTTACCGAGGCGCTGTCGACCCATGGCAAGAATGTGAAAGTCACATCCGGTCGCCACTGCTATGAGAACTTTGTATATAACGATCAGACCCATGCCATCATCGATATGTCTGCCTTGAACCAAGTGGGCTTCGACCCCGAATACAACTCCTATTTCGTTGACGCTGGGTGCGAGAACTGGACCGTATATCGAACGATGCTCAATACCTTCAATAGGACGCTGCCGGCCGGGTCCTGCTATTCGGTGGGTGCCGGGGGTCATATCACCGGCGGTGGCTACGGCCTACTGTCGCGACTGCACGGTCTAACGGTCGATCACCTCAGCGCGGTTGACATCGTCACGTGGGACGCGGGTTCGAGTTCGGCGAAACTTCGCCATGTCTCGGAGCAAAGTAGTGACAAAGCAGAACGTGATCTGTTTTGGGCGCTTCGCGGTGCCGGGGGCGGCAACTTCGGGGTGATCACGCGCTACTACTTCGCCGATCCGCCGGTAGCACCAGAGCATGCGACCATCTGGACTTTGGCCTGGAACTGGTCGGATATGACCAGTGCGAGTTTTGCTGCCTTGCTTGCCTCCTACGCCGACATGATCCCGACGATGCCCGATACTGATTTCACCCTTTTAAGACTCACCCACGTGGCCAAGGGCCAACTTGGTATGACATTGCAGGTCGCCTCACCCGCGGGCACGAGTTTCGCCCAGCACCGCCGAAGTGCCGAAGCAAGTGTGGCTAGTGCACAAAAGCGTTTTTCAGCAGTTGCGCCATCCGTCCGCCTGCGCCAACCCCTCGGGGGCCATCCCGGCTATATGAGTACGGCACCTGCGAGTCAGTCCGCAGTCCATCTCACTTATCTGGAAGCACTGCAGAATCTAAATGGGATTGGGCCAAATGAATTCGGCAAGTACAAATCTGCATACATGAAGAAGGCTTTTCCAGCTGCTCAGGTTGAGGCCATCTACCACTGGCTCAATGTGAGCCCGGCGGGGGCTGATATGTCACAGGCTTTGGTCCAGGTCGATAGCTACGGTGGCGCGATCAATGAGTATTCGGCGACGTCGACCCCGGTGCCCCAGCGGTCTTCGATAATGAAACTGCAGTACCAGACCTATTGGAACAATGACTCGGTGCCTGGTACGAGAAACACCGGTGCGTATCGTGAGCAGTCCGAAACTCAGCTGACCTGGATCAATGATCTTTACCGGGCCGTGTATGCCGAATACGGGGGCACACCGAACCCGGCCAATGACACCACCGGCACAGTGGGTGGTTGCTACTACAACTATCCGGATAACCAACTCGGCACGCACGCCTCGGGTGATGTCGATAGTGCGCTGTGGCTATATTTCCTTGACAACTTCCGCAAGAACCCGCGGAACCTAGTTGATGTCAAGAAGCGCTGGGACCCGCAGAACTATTTCCACCATGCGCAGTCCATCCCGGTTAAGTAAGCAAACCCGGAGGCCCATTTTCAGATGGTGGGTTCTGTGATGGTTAGGGCGGTAGTTGACCGAACCTACGGTGAGACATACTTCTGTCATGAGCGATTCAACGCCTCGAATTGTTGACCGCGGTCACGTTGGCCAGATCGACGCGTCACTGGTACCTAGGTACAGCGGGATTGCAACTTTTGGTCGGCTCCCGCAAATTGAATTACTTCCGGAATCAAATGCCATTGACATCGCGGTAGTAGGAATCCCGTTTGACTCCGGAGTTACTTTTCGTCCAGGCGCCCGCTTTGGCCCAGCCCATGTGCGCGAAGCCTCAAGGTTGTTGCGGCAGTACAACCCAGCGCAACAGATGTACCCATTTGGGGAGCTGCAAGTGGTTGACGCGGGTGATATTGCAGTTAATCCGTTTTCGATAGCCGAGGCGGTCCTTGAAATCGAAAGGGGAGCACTTGAGCTATTGGACCGGGCTCCGCGACTTCTGACAATTGGCGGTGACCACACCATTTCGCTGCCACTGCTGCGGGCGCTTTGCAAAAAACACGGGGCACCGATAACGGTAGTTCACTTTGACGCGCATCTTGATACCTTCGGTTCGTACTTCGGGGCGGACATAACGCACGGAACTCCATTTCGATTAGCGAGTGAAGAGGGCTTGATCGACCGCGAATCCAGCATGCATCTAGGTATTAGAGGCCCGCTATACGGGGCGGAGAACCTAACCGATGACGAAGCCCTTGGATTTCAGATCATCACGTCGGGGCACTTTGACTCCGAGGGGATGGCCGGAATACTGGAGCGCGTTCGGGCCCGCGTCGGTGATCGTCCGGTTTACGTGTCGATTGACATCGATGTGCTTGACCCGGCTTTTGCGCCGGGCACGGGCACGCCGGAAGCCGGTGGCATCACCTCGCGGGAGTTACTGACAATCATCCGCGGCCTGGCCGGATTAAGAATCGTTGGGTGCGACATTGTTGAAGTAGCACCGGCATATGATCACGCGCAGATTACTGGGATTGCCGCCGCTCACGTGATGTACGATCTCTTGAGCCTGATGGCGGGCCCAAAGTTTTAGTCTAGAAGCGATTATGGTGGTTGGACATCAGATCAAGGGTTGCTCGAATCGCTTTTGAGTCACTTAGCTGCGCAGGATCTAGTAGGTGCGCACGCCGGAAGCACGCGGGAAGTTCGGCGGCCAGATAGAGCGCCGAGAGCTGAACCAAGCCCGCTTTTTCGATACTGGAAACCACATTGAAAAGATCGCGGTTTATGTACTCATCATCATTTACCAGATTCGTTGCCGAATCCATCGGGCTCCCATCTGAAATGACCAGCAGGATGCGGTTATCGCACTCGCGCTCAGCTAGGCGTCGGTAGGCCCAGGTAACGGCTTCGCCGTCGATGCCCTCGCGGTAGATATTTGTCGAGAGCAAAGATGCAATGCCGTTTCGCGCCCGTCGCCACGAAGTCTCGGCATCCTTTATTACGAGGTGCCAGGCTTCATTCAGCCGGCCAGGGTGCGCCGGGCGGCCGGCTCGGACCCAGTCGGTGCGGGCCCGCCCGCCATTCCAGGCACCAGTGGTGAATCCCAAGATTTCACACTCGATATCTGCTAGGTCAAGGGCGCGGGCAAAAATGTCAACCAGTAGCGCAACGTGCTCGCGGTATTTCTTCATCGATCCAGAGCAGTCGATGAGAAAGGTGACCGATGCCTGCGGGGTTGGTACCGCCGTGAGTTGCCGAAAGATTCGATGGTTGGTCGGCGCGGTTATGAGTTGAGACAGGCGTCGTCCGTCAAGGAGCCCCTCGTCATGGCCGCCTTCCCAGGAATCGAACTTTGGTTGGGCAAAGCTGGTGCGCAGCGCGCGGGTCAACCTGCTGACCTCATGGCGGTGCTTGGCGGCAATTTCATCGAGTTGGGTTCGATAAGTCTGAGCGGACCGTGGGGTGACCACCGCCGAAATCGGCAGGGTCTGGTCGTATTTCGTGGTGAAGGCCTGGTACGCCGGGCGTGGTGCTGTTGCGTGAGCACCGTTGTTAGCGCCGGTCGCGATTTCAGCGCCACTCGCATCCTTAGCCACCGGCTTTAGGTCAATTAACCCGGGGATCCGGGCGCGCACTGACGCGCCGGCATCTTGTTGGGTGAGATTGGAGCCGGTGGCGAGTAGGTCGCCGATTGCATTTGCTATTGCCAGTGCTGGCACCGAATACTCGATCTGGCTATCGCGCACCCGTCGCAACTTCGCGAACTCAGGGCCGATGGTGTCAGCAAGGCCGCCCCTCGTGGACTCCAAGAGATCGCCGTAGTCATCTGGCACGGGGTCACCGGTCACGCGTGATCGCCCAACCTGAGCCACGTAGAAAACAAGAAGGCCGTGAGCGGTCTCTAATAGGCCTGCCGTTTCGCATTCACCGGACCAAGCCAAGAATCTGCGGGTGAGATTTGCTCGACTTCCCGGAAGCTCATCTGCCCCTAATGACTCGACGCGATACTGCTCGAGCATTTCAAATACCAATGCGGCGACCGGATCCTCTGGCAGCAAGGCTGCGTGAAGGTTGGCATCGGAGAAGGTGATTCGCCAGGCCATGGCATCTGCTGCACCGCGCCTGCTTTGAAAGTCAGTATCGGTCGCAGGTGGGTGTAGGTGTGGCGCATTAAGTGGCAGTGGGGTCTGGCCGCGGTGTAGTAGATGATGCCGAAAGCACAGGTCGGCATCTTGTGACATCGCTCGGATGGTGGTAGCGCAGAGTTCGTCGAGAGCCTCCGTACTCCAAGGCTGGTCTGCTGCCGCCAACCCATTCGCAGCTACGTTAGGCATATGGCTTCGGCTAGTTCACGGTCGAAGCAACGCTGGTAGTACTCGGCAACGATTGGGTACTCGGTTTCGTCGCACTTGTTGAGGAATGAAACCCTAAATGCGGCATCGACGTCACGGAAGAGCTGCACGTTCTCGGCCCACATGATGACGGTGCGCGGGGACATCAAGGTGGAAAGATCACCTGCTCGAAAGCCCTCACGGGTTAACCCTGCCAGGGCCACCATCGCGGCGATAAGTTTCGTGTCGGAAGCACCGGCTAGTTCCGGTACCCGGGCTTGCACAATCGCGATTTCCTCATTCGCCGGGAGGTAGTTCAGCGCAGCGACGATGTCCCAACGGTCTATCTGCGCATGATTTAGGCGTTGGGTGCCGTGGTACAGGCCATTTAGATTTCCGAGCCCGACGGTATTAGCGGTGGCCAGTAGGCGAAAGTACGGGTGTGGTCGGATAACCCGATTTTGGTCCAGCAAGGTCAAACTTCCGGCTCGTTCTAGCACTCGTTGGATCACAAACATCACATCGGGGCGTCCGGCGTCGTATTCGTCGAACACCAAGGCAACGGGCCGCTGCAATGCCCACGGCAAGATACCCTCGGCGAACTCGGTGACTTGGTCACCGTCGCGAACCACCACGATGTCCTTGCCGATCAAGTCGAGGCGACTCATCTGGCCATCGAGATTTACTCTGATGCATGGCCAGTTCAATCTGGCGGCGACTTGCTCAATATGCGTGGATTTACCGGAGCCGTGAAGGCCTTGCACGAGCACTCTTTTGTTGCGTTGGAAACCGACAAGGATGGCGAGGGTCGCATCTGGGTTGAAGCGGTACGCCGCATCGACCTCCGGCACATGCTCATCGTGGTCGGTGAACCCGGTTACCACCATGTCTACGTCAATGCCGAATGTGTCCCGCACACTTATCTCGCGGTCAGGGGTCTGGGCGGTGCGATCGTCAGTTTTCATGGCAAGACCAATCTAGGTTCCGGTATTGGTACTGGGGCTAACTGCACTGCCTTCAGCCTCGATTTCGAATAGGGCAGCCGCCGCGCTCTGGAGCCTTGGGAGCAGGGCTACGGCGTCTTCGGCGGTCATTCGCATCGCCGGTGCCTGCACCGCGACGCACTGGTTGGAACGACCATGCGCGGACGGGACGGCGATTGCCATGCAAACCAAGCCGCTCATGAATTCCTCGTTATCAATCGCGAATCCAACGCTTTGGACCCGCTTAAGTTCCTCGTCGAGCTCTTCAAGGGTTGTGATGGTGTTGGCCGTTAGTCGCTTAAGCGGTGCGTACCGCAGCAACTTATGGCGTTGGGCGCGGGGCATGTTGGCAAGTAGCACCTTGCCAGATGCCGAGCAGTGAATCGGCACCCGAGATCCGGACTGCAAATTAAAGCGCAGTGGCTCTTGGGTTTCGACCCGGTCTAGATAGAGAATCTCGTTACCCGAGAGTGCGGTGATATTGCAGGTTTCCCCTAGGTCGTCGACGAGGGCCTGTAGTACTGCGTGCCGGGTGCCGACCTGGGTGGCATTTAAGAGCAGGGTTTCGGCGAAGCGCCTGAGTCGGGTACCGGTCCCGTATTGCCGCTTATCGGATTGGCGAATGATCAAGCCCGCGGTTTCTAGGGTCTGGAGCATCCGGAAAACGGTGGGTTTGGGAAACCCGGTCTCCTCGGTCAAAGACTGCAAGGACACGAAGTGGTCCTTGGAGCCGATCAGTTCGAGGAGGGCAAATAGCCGTAAACCCGGGGTGGAATCCGCGAATTCTCCGGATTCGACGGCAACCTGCTGGGTTGGGCTGGACATGCCAGCAGACTATACACATTTCATTTTCCGGAACATAACAATCCAATAATTTAGAAAGAAGGTGCGAATGTTCCGGGGCATTTGGGATAAGTTCGGCACAAATCGCGGCCTTGGCTTGCCTTGGGGCGCCGAAGCAGGAGGACTTTTATGGCAAAGAACGCGTCTACACCAGTGCGCACCGTGGCCACCGGGGTGCAGAAAATGACCCCCTCGGAGGCTTTGGTGGAGACCTTGGTTGCCAACGATGTCACCGACATCTTCGGCATTATGGGATCAGCCTTCATGGACGCCATGGATATCTTCGCCCCTGCTGGCATCCGCTTGATCCCGGTGGTCCATGAGCAAGGTGCGGCGCACATGGCCGACGGGTTCGCCCGGGCCAGTGGTCGCCATGGGGTGGTCATCGGGCAAAACGGCCCCGGCATCAGTAACTGTGTGACGGCCATCGCGGCCGCCTTTTGGGCGCACTCACCGGTAGTCCTGATCACGCCGGAAACCGGCACGATGGGGATGGGGCTGGGTGGTTTCCAGGAGGCGAACCAGTTGCCGATGTTCCAGGAGTTCACCAAGTACCAAGCACATGTCAGCAACAACAAGCGCATGGCGGAGTACACCGCGCGCTGCTTTGATCGAGCGATGTCCGAACACGGCCCAACCCAACTAAATATCCCGCGCGATTTGTTCTACGGTGAAATCGAGACTGAAATCCCGATGCCACGACGCCTCGAAGTTGGTCCCGGTGGCGAGTCGTCGCTAGCTGAGGCAATTGAGTTGCTGGAGACCGCTAAGTTCCCGGTAATTATCGCCGGCGGTGGCGTGGTCATGGGCGATGCGGTCGAGGAGTGCAAGGCACTTGCCGAGCGCCTTGGTGCACCCGTGGTCAACAGCTACCTGCGCAATGACTCCTTCCCGGCCAGCCACCCACTTTGGTGTGGGCCACTTGGTTACCAAGGGTCAAAGGCCGCGATGAAACTGGTAGCTAAGGCCGACGTAGTAATCGCCCTTGGCACTCGGCTGGGCCCATTTGGCACCTTGCCCCAGCATGGCTTGGATTACTGGCCCAAGAACGCCAAGGTCATTCAGGTGGACTCGGACCACACGACTCTTGGTCTGGTAAAGAAAGTAACCGTCGGCATTTGCGGTGATGCCAAAGCAACCGCAGCTGAACTAACCAAGCGCCTGACCGGTCGCACCTTGGCTTCGGATGCAACCAAGGCGGAGCGCGCGGCCCAGGTAGCCGCCGAGAAGGCCGCTTGGGAGGATGAGCTCACCGCCTGGATTCATGAGACCGATCAATTCAGTCTCGACATGATCGCCGAGCAAGAAGCCGAGGAAGGCAATTGGCTACATCCACGCCAAGTTCTTCGTGAGCTCGAAAAGGCGATGCCACCACGGGCCATGGTCTCGACGGATATTGGAAATATCAATGCGGTCGCGAACTCTTACCTAAGGTTTGAAGAGCCGCGTAGTTTCTTCGCCCCGATGAGCTTCGGCAACTGCGGGTACTCCTTGCCAACCATGATCGGCGCGAAGGCGGCCGAGCCGGACCGGCCGGCAATTGCATACGCCGGCGACGGTGCGTGGGCGATGAGCATGGTTGAAGTAATGACGGCGGTCCGCCACGACATTCCGGTGACCGCGGTGGTATTCCACAACCGGCAATGGGGGGCGGAGAAGAAGAACCAGGTCGATTTCTACGATCGCCGTTTTGTTGCGGACGAATTGGATAACCCAAGTTTCGCCGCGATCGCTCAGTCAATGGGTGCTGAGGGGATAGTTGTTGATCAACTAGCAGACGTCGGCCCGGCCCTTAAGCGCGCGGTTGACGCGCAGATGAACGAGGGCAAGACCACCGTGATCGAAATTATGTGCACCAGGGAACTGGGCGACCCATTCCGCAAGGACGCACTCTCCAAGCCAATCCGTTTCCTCGACAAGTACAAGGACTACGTCTAAAAAATCGGGCATTTCATTATTCAGAGGTAATCGGTGGAAGGGGAGGTGCGGGTGCGTCAAGGAACTGTGGAAGCCAGCATCTTGGGCCTAGAGAGCGCTGCTCTGGGTCGATCCATCGCCCTTGCCGACGGCGCGGATGAGCGGTCGCAACGAGCGGCCGAGTCGCTAGCCGAATTGGGTGCCTTCCCGGTCTTGGCCACATCGCAGCGCCCGCGGAATTTAAGTGCCGGGGTCCGCACGGTCGATCCGGCCACCTGGGCAATGCAGCACCCAGAACTTGCGGCTGTCCTAACCGAAGTAGGGGAGCGAATGCTCACCCGCGGCAAGGGCGATCAGTTAGCGGTTGACGCCATGCTGCTAGATCCATTGGCGGTTTCTATTGCCGCGGTACGAGCCGGGGTCACCGACGGGTGCGTGGCGGGGGCGACCCGTGCATCTGCGGAGGTTGCCCGATGGGCCCTGCGCATTGTTGGGTTAGCCCCATCCGCGCGACTGCTTAGCAGTAGTTTCCTGATGATTCTTCCGGATAAACGAATATTCGCTTACGGTGATTGTGCGGTTGTTCCGGAGCCGAATGCAGAGCAACTTGCCGAGATCGCAATTGCCACCGCAGATACCTTTTCGTCCTTGACACATTCGCCGGCCCGCGTGGCATTGCTCTCCTTCAGCACAAAGGGCAGCGCCGAGCACGAGTCGATCTCGGTGGTGCGCGAAGCGGCCGAGCTAGTGCGGGTGCTGCGCCCTGAGCTCATGGTTGATGGCGAACTGCAGTTCGATGCGGCCTTAGTGCCAGAGGTCGGCGAGACAAAAGCGGCCGGGTCCACAGTTGCTGGGCGGGCGAATGTCTTTATCTTTCCCAATCTTGCCGCCGGCAATATCGCCTATAAAATCACCGAGCGCTTAGGGGGAGCGCATGCACTTGGTCCCCTTTTGCAGGGTCTTGCGGCGCCGATAAATGATTTATCACGGGGATGTAACACTCAGGATGTTTTTGATATCGCCCTTGTCACTCTTGTCCAGGCCGCAATATATTCGGGCACTATGCCTGTTGAAAGGGCTTAATCGATGGTAATCCCGCTGGATGGTCTGGAGTATCACCCAAGTGGTGGGCCAGAAGATCGCCATGGTGGCCCGGCGGTGGTATCCAAGTCGGCGCCCCTTTGGGTTCGGGTGCGCAAGAACCACTGGACCACCCGACTAATTGCCTTGGCCGCCTTCCTCGTGGTGTGGTGGTTCTTGACGACTCCATGGGCGTGGAACGGCGACAAGCCGATCATGTTGCCGCTCTACCTACCATCTATTCCGAGCGTGTGGAACGCCTTCATCAGGGCGAATACCATTCACCCGATTGCCGAGGGTGTTGACCGCGAAGTGGTGGGTGAGTATGGCTACTACCTCTGGCAGCACCTGCTAGCGACATTGCAGCGCATTGGCATCGGCCTATTCTTCGCAATCGTCATTGGCCTGCCCCTTGGACTGCTGATGGCCAGCGTAAAGATCATCAGTGTTTCAGTTGAGCCGTACATCAATTTCCTACGGTCACTCCCGCCCTTGGGTTACATCGGACTGCTCATCGTTTGGTTCGGTATCGACAACACATCGAAGATTTGGCTCCTATTTCTGGCAGCGTTTCCGCCTATCACCATCGCCACCATTGCTGGTGTCAGTGGGATCAAAGAGGATCAGATTCACGCTGCGCAGTCTTTAGGTGCATCTCGACTGCAGGTGGTCTCAAGTGTGACTGTCCCTGCAATTGCACCTGATCTCATAACTGGGATCAGGGTGGCACTTGGATTCGCCTGGACAACCGTTGTGGCCGCCGAACTCAACAATGGAATCCCAGGCATTGGCGGGCTCGCCTACCTGTCAGGTACCGAATTGAAGACCCCATTGACCATTACCTGCATCATCGTGATTGGCATCACGGCCATCGTGCTCGACAGCATCATAAAAGCCATGGAAAGGGTCTTAACTCCGTGGAGAGGAAAGGCATGAAGCTAGTTCGAAAGTGGTCAGGTCGAAATATTTTTTGTTAGGTACTTACCAACTAGAAGGGATGGAAATATGAAGGTGAATAGAAAGGTAGCCATGGTGAGCGCCGGTGCTGCGGCAGTGCTCGTCTTGGGTGCATGCGGCGGCTCCAGCTCGCAGGAGGCAGCCGCCGGTGGCGAAAGCGCCGCGACCAGTGCCTGCCCGATCGGTGCGGTGGATGAGTCCATCACCACGACGGCTCGCATCGCGTACCAGAAGATCCCGAACGGGGATCTAATAGTCAAGGACATGGGAATCCTAGAAGCCTGTATGCCAAAGGCCACCATCACATGGAGCGTTTTCAGTTCCGGTGGAGATGTCCTTCAGGCATATGGTGCTGGCTCTGTTGACCTAGGACTTACCGGTTCTAACCCGGCCGTTAAGGCTTTGTCTACCCCACTTAAGAACACCCTTCCGCTGATCCAGGATGTGTGGATCCACGATGTGATTGGTGCAGGAGAGTCCTTGGTTGTAAAGCCGGAGATTAAGTCAGCGGCTGACCTAAAGGGTAAGCAGATTGCGACTCCTTTTGGTTCTACAGCGCACTACTCGCTGCAGAACTGGCTGACCATCAATGGCCTGAGTTCAACTGATGTGACCTTGATCAATCTCGAGCCCGAAGCGATGGTTGCGGCATGGCCAGATCTTGCTGGGGTATGGGTCTGGGATCCAGCGCTGAGTGAGCTGCAAAAGGCTGGTGGCGTGCTTTTGGCCACGGCGGCCGAGACTGCAGCAGCAGGGTTCCCCACATACGACTTGGGGAATGTTGTTGCTGACTTCGCGACTGCGAATACGCCCTTTATGAATATGTGGGCAAAGGCGCAGAACTACGCGGTGACGATGATTCTGGATGATCCGGCTGCAGCTGCCGAGAGCATCGCAGCAGAATTAGCTATCACACCTGCTGAAGTTGCGAAGATGTTTGGCGGATACGTCTATCTTCCTGCCGCCGATCAGGCCTCAGAAAAGTGGCTGGGCGGGCAGCTGGCAAAGGACTTTGTCGGCACCGGCGACTTCCTCCTGGAGCAGGGCGGAATCGAAGCCGTAAGTACTCCTGAGGAGTACGCGGCCGGAGTGAATTCCAGTTTCGCCAAGGCAGCAGCAGAGTAATGTCGCGCGACAAGAGCCTGGTAGTTGACGGGGTTCGTCAGTTCTTCGGGCCGAAGAACTCTCGAGTCCAGGCTTTGTCGCGCACCGATCTGGTGATTGAGCCGGGGCAGTTTGTGTGTCTTGCCGGACCCTCCGGGTGCGGCAAGACCACCCTGCTCCGGCTCATCGCTGGCTTCATAAAGCCGTCGGAAGGTCAAATCACCGTAAGTGGATCAGAAATTATCGGGCCGGGCCCAGACAGGGGTGTGGTATTTCAATCTCCGACCCTGTATCCATGGATGGACGTGGCGAGCAATGTTGAATTGGGACTCAAGTTCCAGGGCGTGTCCAAGGACCAGCGTCGAGCGGACTCCGAACGCTACTTGCAGATGGTTGGCCTAACCGATTTCGCGCATCGCCGCACGTATGAACTGTCTGGTGGCATGCAGCAGCGGTGCCAGATCGCGCGGGTGCTGGCCAGTGACCCCGAGTTCATCTTGATGGATGAGCCTTTCGGCGCACTAGACGCGTTAACGCGTGAGCGCCTCCAAAATGAACTACTTGATATCTGGCGCAAGACCGGCAAGACGATTCTTTTCATTACCCACAGTGTTGATGAGGCCGTTTTCCTTGGCTCAAGAGTCCTCGTCATGAGTCCGCGCCCGGGCGAAATTGTTTTCGACGAGCCGGCTATTTTCTCTACGCCCGGTGAAGTCATCGCGGCGGAAGAAATCAGATCGTTGCCGGCCTTCTTGGAGTTGCGCGAGCGGGTGCGCAACGCCATCCAGCACAGCCACTAATAGTGCCCAAGTAATAGGAGCCGGACCAATGATCGAACCTAACCCAGAAGAGGGTAAGCGCGTCCTTGAGATGGATCGCGCCCACGTCTTTCATTCCTGGAGCGCTCAGGGTGCGTTGGCCCCGATGTGCGTTGCCGGCGCCGAAGGAAGTTACTTCTGGGACTATGACGGTAACCGATTCCTTGATTTCTCCTCACAATTAGTTTTCACCAATGTGGGCCATCAGCACCCTAAGGTCGTCAAGGCAATCCAAGATCAGGCCGCCAAACTTTCAACGATCGCGCCCCAGCACGCCAATGATGCGCGCAATGGGGCCGCGCAGCGCATCACCGATTTAGCCGCACCTAATCTGAATAAGGTCTTTTTCACCAACGGTGGCGCTGACGCAATCGAAAATGCCATTCGGATGGCACGAATTCACACCCATAAGCACAAGGTTCTTTCTTTCTATCGCTCTTACCATGGCAATACCGGGGCGGCAATTGCGGCTACCGGGGATCCGCGCCGCTGGCCAAATGAATACGCCTCGCAACATGTGCACTTCTTCGGCCCTTATCTTTACCGCACGCCATTTTGGTCAACCAGCCCAGAGCAGGAGAGCCAGCGGGCACTTGAGCACCTCGAGCAGGTGATCATTTTTGAGGGCCCAGACACCATCGCTTGTATCTTGATCGAGTCGGTAGTTGGCACCTCGGGGATCCTCGTGCCGCCCCCTGGCTACCTTCAAGGTGTGCGCGCAATCTGCGATAAATACGGGATTGTCTTCATCACCGATGAAGTTATGTCGGGCTTTGGTAGAACCGGCAAGTGGTTCGCCTTTCAGCATTTTGATGTGGTGCCGGATTTAGTCACCTTTGCGAAGGGCTCCAACTCTGGTTATGTGCCAGTAGGTGGGGTAATCATTGCCGACCACATTGCTGCCACCTTCGATGAACGCGTATTCCCGGGCGGGCTCACCTACTCCGGGCATCCCTTGGCTTGTGCATCCATCATCGGAACCCTTGATGCCATGAAGGAGGAGGGCATTGTTGAAAATGCCGCGATGATTGGCGAGAAAGTGCTCGGCCCTGGTCTTGCTGAACTACAAGAACGCCACCCCGTCATCGGTGAAGTCCGTGGCCTCGGGGTGTTCTGGGGATTGGATCTCGTCACCGACCGGGCCACGAGGGCGCCACTTGCACCCTACGGTGGTAAGAGTTACGGCCCAGCCTCACCGGCCATGGGCGAATTAGTCGGCGAATGCAAGAAGCGCGGCCTGATGCCATTCATCAACTACAACCGCATGCATGTTGCCCCACCTTGCACCGTGACCGAAACCGAAGCGAAAGAGGGCTTGGCCATTCTGGACGAGGTCTTCAGCATCATCGATAAGCACTATGTCGGGTAACGAGCAAGGTTTGTGACTAGCGACGCCCGCTGGTCACGGCTGATTTGCCCGCGGCCCGCCCGATCTTCACTTGGTAGTCGAGTTGTTCCACCAGAAATTCGCGCAACAGATCAATAGCCTTAACAACTTTCTTACTGCGAAGGGAGTAGTAGACGTTGAGCCCTTCTTTGTTGGCGTCGACCACACCGCGATCCCGCAGAATCGCCAGGTGCTGACTCGTGTTTGACTGTCCGAGTTCGAGTGCCTCGGATAATTCCCCGACGGTCATCGGCCCATTGCGCAACTCGGTGATGATGAGCAGCCGCTTGGGGTCGGCGATGGCTTTGCAGATCCGAGCGTGCAACTCGTGAATCTCCAGCGAGGTCTGCTTATCCATTTTTCTCCAGCTCCATGGCGCGAACTCCGCCAACCTACTTCACCGGTTGGGCTAATACCAGTCAGGGGTGCTTATGTCGTGGTGGAGGCAGCGCATTGATTCTTCCCGATCTCAAGAATTTCGATTTCCTCATCGGTTGCCGATTGGCCGGAATTAACCAGACGAATGGTGTCGTAGATATCAGGCGCGCTCGGCAGCGAACTAATGATTGCCTCCACGAAGGCCGTGAGGTCTTCTTCCTGCATCAAAAGCGAGGTGAAGACCGACTCAAGGTCCGTGCTAACGAGCCCGTCCGCGCCCATCTCCTCGTCAGTGGACCAATGCGCAGGCAAGACTCGCGTCGCAGGATCCAACGGACGCAACCGGTCGTGAACTGTATGGAAGAGCTCGCGAGCGAGCTCATCGGCCTTCCCGGTGAGATCTGGCCGGCCTACACCGCGCACGAAAACCGTGTCGCCGGTGAGGAGCAAACTCCCGGGCACGTGCACACAGGTGGTGCCTGGGGTGTGCCCGGGCATCTTGATCGCCAATGTTTCGATGGTGATGTCGCCAAGGTCCAGTCGCGCGCCATCAGCAAGGGGCTCATTCGGGAACGGGGTTTTACCGCCGGTGTCCTCAATCGGAACGTGGTAGGTGGCACCGGTCAATTGCGCCAGAGCCGGACCGCCGGTCACATGATCGGCGTGCACGTGGGTATCAATGACATGCCTGATCGTCATGCCTTGGCTTTGCGAAAGCTCCAGATAGGTATCAAGAAATCGCGCTGGGTCAACAACTATCGCGCCTTGGCCCGGAACCCCAATGACATAAGAGATGCAGGCTTTGGCCGGACGCTGAATTTGCCAACCTACCAACCCGATAGGCAAGCAATCCAATTCCTTGGCGATAAGAAGTGCGGCCCAAGCTTGGGTACCGCCAGTGAGATTGCGTGTCTTTCTTCCTTCGGCGGCGAGCATGTCAAGCAGGAGGTCACTGCCGTTGCCATGAGCACAGATGACGACGGTGTTGTCCGGTATCTCCTTGGCCAACGCCTCAATGTCTTCAACTGCCAGCCAAATAGGGACATTTCGGGTCGGAACGGGCTTGTTTCCCTCAACCCGCCAGGCCGCAAACTCATCTTGGTTGCGCACATCAAGGATCATCGGGACCGACCCGTGCTCAATTTCCTCGTACAGCTCATGGCTGGTTACCGTGCGCGACATGTAGCCTCCAGAATGCGCAAATGTGTATATGCGCAGACTCTAATACTGATTGATCTGCCAAATATACAAAAAATCGGAAAATATCTTAATAAATTTTATTTCTCCGGAGTAGCCAAAACGCTTGCCCTTCAAGGCCTCAGGCCCTACGTTTGCGTTCACGGCGCCTTGGAGAGGACACAATGATGGCCGAGAAGGATAGTGACAAAAATCCTGAGTCGATGACAATCATCGCCTTCAGTGGAGACCTAGATAAGTTATGGCCGACGGTGATTCTGAGTTCGACCGCTGCGGCAAATGGAATGGACGTAACAGTCTTCTTTACTTTCTGGGGATTATTCCCACTCGTTAAAGATGACGTTCGGATCACAGGTCATGATGCGATGACCAAAATGCTGGCCGGGATGAATGCCCCGGGGATGAAGAAAGCCAAGCTCTCGAAAATGGAAATGGGCGGCATGGGGCACTGGATGATGCGCAAAGTTGCGAAGAAAAATAATCTGCTGCCGCCCGAGGATCTTTTCGTGATGTGTCAGGACATGGGAGTGAATATGTGGCCATGTCAGATGACCATGGATCTACTTGGTATCAAGCCTGAACAGATGATCGACGGATTGGGTGAGCCCGCGGGTGCGGCCACCGCGCTAGCCCGCATGTCGAAAAGCCAAATCAATCTTTTCATTTAGACTTATATAACCTGGGGAGGTAAAAAGTGGACGATGTGAATCGGACTATTGATGCGCGTGGGCAAAAGTGCCCAATGCCGGTGCTGTTGGTGGCCAAGGCTGCCAAGGAAATGCAGTCAGGTGAACTAGTGCGGCTTGAAGCTACCGATGGGGGCGCGAGATCAGATATTCCAGCTTGGGCCAGTCAGACGGGTAACGAGATTGTGTCATCCTCGGAGTCAGATGGAGTTTTGACTTTCACTATCAGAAAGAAGTAACTACATGCGTTATGGGTTTGCGATCGACCAGCGGTCCTGCATCGGCTGCCATGCCTGCACGGTGGCTTGCAAGACAGAGCACAATGTGCCGCTGGGACAGTTTCGCACCTGGGTGAAGTACGTCGATAAGGGTGAGTACCCTTCGACGACCCGCGAGATGGGCGTCATGCGATGCAACCACTGCACCGATGCACCATGTGTGACTATCTGCCCGACGCAATCGCTATTCAAGCGCGACGACGGCATCGTCGATTTCGATAGCGATTTGTGCATTGGCTGTAAGAGCTGCCAGCAGGCCTGCCCTTATGACGCCATCTATATAGATGAGAACACTCATACCGCAGCCAAGTGCAATTTTTGCGCGCACCGCATCGATCAGGGGTTGGAGCCAGCCTGCGTGGTGGTTTGCCCAACCGAGTCGATCTGGGTCGGCGATATTGAGGATCCGGCTAGTGGCATCAGTAAATTCTTGAGTTTGACCCCGGTGAACGTGCGCACACCCGAGCAAGGCACCCGGCCAAATGTCTATTACGTGGGCGCTGATAGCACGGTGCTAGACCCACTGGCCGCGCCCGTCGACGGTACCTACCTCTGGGCCGATGCCGACCCGCTGCGGCTGGAGACAGCCGCGGACCTACCGGGTGATCCAGTGAGCAAGGCGCGCACCACGTTGAATACCGCCCACCCAAGGCCATGGGGCTGGAAAGTGTGGACCTACCTTTGGACCAAGTCGATAGCCGCCGGTGCCGTGGCCCTGGCAGCCCTGCTCATTTTGACTTCTCCGGACCGCTCGGTGCTGCTTACTACCATCGCCCCCTTGATCGGGGCCGTCTTCATCGGCTTAACGGCGGTGCTTTTGGTTTGGGATCTCAAGCAGCCCAAGCGCTTCTACTACATCTTGACCAAGCCGAATCCGCGGTCTTGGTTGGTTTGGGGTTCGGTATTCCTCGGGATTTTCGCCGGGGTTGCCGGGTTGACTTTTCTCGGCGGGGTCTTTGGCCTGGCTGAAGTCGTCTATTGGCTGGCCTGGCCGGCGATTCCGGCCGCGGTAATGGTCGCTGGCTACACCGCATTCTTGTTCGGCCAAGCCGAAGGCCGCGACCTCTGGCAGTCACCTGCACTGTTTTGGCATCTATTGGCGCAAGCTGTCATGACAGGTGCAGGGGCTTTGCTGATCGCCGCAGCGGTCCTTTCACCCGAGCCGGCGGTTAGCCGTTGGCTGGGCTGGGCGCTGATTGCGGGAGTTCTCGCGCATCTGTTGATCGTTGCGGTTGAATTTGGCGGGCGCCATCAAACCCAAAATGCATCTGTCGCCGCGCACAGCATCACCCACGGTCGCTATGCGCGAACATTTTGGGGTGGCTCGATCGCGCTGGCAGTTGTTGCAGCGGCCTTTGCGATCCCGGTCGCACTTGGTGGGTCTCTTTGGTTTGGGGTAATTGCCGGACTTGTCGTCCAAGTGGCGCTCTTGGCGCATGAGACGGTCTTCGTAAAGGCCGCTCAGGATGTTCCACTTTCGTGATCGTGACTGCAACAAGGGAAAAGGGAGTACATAACTAATGAGCTCGCGTAAGTACAAAAGCTCGGTTTCAGTCGGCCCGGCGGCCCAACCGGTCGGCGACGACCAACCCGAGCACTATGGGCTTCGGGTCCGCGACACCCTTTCCAACTATCCACCGGTTGACCAGTGGGATGACGTCATCATGTATGACGCCAAGGCGCACCCGCGCAAGGTCGGTCGTCACTATGCGCTGGTGCCAACTACTTGCTTTAATTGCGAGTCGGCCTGTGGTTTGTTGGCCTATGTCGATAAAGAGACCAACGAGGTTCTAAAGGTAGAAGGCAACCCGGCCCATCCTGGTTCGCGTGGGCGCAACTGCGCGAAAGGCCCGGCAACTATCAATCAGATAAATGATCCCGAGCGGATTCTTTATCCACTCAAGCGGGTCGGCCCGCGCGGCAGTAACCAATTCGAGCGGGTTTCTTGGGATGAGGCCCTAGATGAGGTCGCTGGCCGAATCCGCAAGGCGATTATCGAAGAGCGACGCGACGAAGTCATCTACCACGTCGGTCGCCCGGGTGAGGATGGCTTTGCCGAGCGAGTACTGCTTGCTTGGGGAGTCGATGGCCATAACAGTCATACCAATGTGTGTTCAGCCGGTGCGCGACTTGGCTACAGCCTGTGGGGCGGTTACGACCGACCATCGCCAGACTATGCAAATGCCAAGGTAATCCTGCTGATTTCAAGCCACCTGGAAGCCGGCCACTATTTCAATCCCCATGCCCAGCGCATCATGGAGGCCAAGACTCGCGGCGATGCCACGTTGGTGGTGGTAGACCCACGGTTGTCTAACACGGCGGCGCATGCCGATATGTGGATGTCACCATGGCCCGGCAGTGAGGCGGCGATGCTATTGGCTATCGCGTCTTATTTGCTGCGCACTGACAAAGTTGCCTGGGACTATCTAAACCGCTGGGTGAACTGGCGCGACTACCTGCGCAATATGCACCCGGACGTTGACCCGGAGGACTTCGAGGCTTTTAAGGCCCGCCTAACCGCTGACTATCAGAAATACACATTTGACTACGCCGCGCAGGAGTGCAAAATCCCGGCCGCGCAGATCGCGGAACTGGCGGAGATTGTGTCGAAGTCCGATGGTCGGCTAGCGGCGCATGTTTGGCGTGCTGCGACCGCGGGCAACCTTGGCGGCTGGATGGTCTCGCGCGCACTGTTCTTCCTAACAGTCTTGACCGGAAGTGTCGGCACCAAGGGCGGTACCAGCCCCAACGGCTGGAACAAGATCATCCCGCACGGCCCCGATATGCCCGGCGGCCATGACCTGTGGAACAAGATGCTCTGGCCGGCGGAGTTTCCGCTGTCGACCAATGAGATGTCGATCCTGTTGCCGCACTTCCTGCAAGATGGGCGCGGCAAACTAGAGGTCTACTTCTCCCGTGTTTACAACCCAATCTGGACGAACCCGGACGGTTTCTCGTGGATCGAGGCACTGACCGATGAAGATAAGGTCGGTTGTCATGTGGCCCTAACGCCCACTTGGTCAGAGACTGCGTCATTTGCCGACTATGTGCTGCCGATGGGCCATAGCACTGAGCGCCACGACACCCAATCCTATGAGCAGTACGGTGGCAAGTGGCTGGGCTTTAGGCAACCGGTCCGGCGGGTGGCCATGGAGAAGATGGGTGCGAAGTTCACCGACACCCGCGATGTTAACCCCGGTGAAGTATGGGAAGAGAACGAATTCTGGTTCGAGCTCTCCTGGCGCATCGACCCCGATGGCTCACTTGGTATCCGCAAGTTCTTTGAGGCACCGGGTCGTCCGGGTGAAAAAATCACGGTCGATGAGTATTACTCCTGGATCTTTGAGAACACGGTGCCCGGGTTGCCGGAGAAGGCAGCGTCAATGGGCTTAACGCCCCTGGAGTTCATGCGCAAGTACGGCGCCTATGAAGTTGCAAGTGATCTGTATCGGCAAGATGAGCGCAAACTTAGTGCGGCCGAGCGCGACGGTGCCACCGCGGATGCACAAGGTGTGCTCCGCAAGCCCACAACGATGGAGTCAACGCCGCCACTGGTCGGTGAGGCCGGCTCGGTCGGTGTCGTCCTTGATGATGGCAGCGAAGTCGCGGGCTGGCTGACGCCATCGCGTCGCCTCGAGTTGTTCTCGTCAACAATGGTCGATTTCGGATGGCCCGAGTATGCGACTCCTGGCTACATCGAGTCACATGTTTCCGCGGCGCAGATCGATCCGAGCCACGGTGAGATGGTGTTGATTCCGACTTTCCGGCTACCGACACTGATTCATACACGGTCTGGCAATGCGAAGTATCTCAACGAGATTTCCAATAAGCATCCGATGTGGATGAACAGTATTGATGCGGAGCGCATTGGCCTCAAGACCGACGACATGGTTCGAGTGACAACCGAGATCGGCCACTTCGTTGCACGAATCTGGTCAACCGAGGCGATTCGCCCCGGCGTTGTCGCGCTATCACACCACATGGGCCGCTGGCGCACCGCGGAGAACGCGGGGAGCAGGTGGGTGATGGGCCTGGTAGATATCGGCCGAATGGGCGATGGCCGCTGGCGCCTGCGCTATAAGGAGCATGTCAAGCCATTCGAAAGCGACGACCCGGATTCAATGCGGATCAATTGGGATGACCCGGGGGTCCACCAGAACCTAGCGTTCCCGGTGCATCCGGATCCGTGGTCGGGGATGCAGTGCTGGCACCAGAAAGTCGTGATCGAGAAAGCGCATCCCGAGGATCAATATGGTGATGTCGTCGTTGACACCAAGCGGTCGCGCGAGGTCTATCAAGAGTGGCTCGCCAAGACCCGGCCCGGGCCGAGTGCTTCGGGGATGCGCCGACCGGAGTTCATGATGCGGCCGGTGAAACCGATACGTCGCGCATTCCATGCGAATCCGGATAGTTAGTTGCTCCGCGAGCACTCAAGGGGTTGACTAGCAGATAAGGCGATGAATTTATGCTGGCATTAGCCGGGGCCTTGGCCATCTTCATTGGTCTAGCGGTGGGCATTTTGGGTGGCGGCGGCTCAATCCTGACCACCCCGTTGCTGGTCTACGTAATGGGGTTCGACACCAAGGACGCCATCGCCGCAAGCCTGTTTGTGGTCGCCGTGACATCCGCATTCGGTCTAATCGGCCATGCACGGGGGCACCGAGTGCGCTGGCGTACCGGGCTGATTTTTGGTGGGGCCGGGATGGTGGGTGCGTTTATCGGTGGCCAAATTGGTGTGCACTTACCAAGTGCGCTGCTGATGGCGGCCTTTGCGGTAATGATGGGGGTCACCGCGATCGCCATGATCCGGGTTCGCAAGAAAATCAAGGCCAAGGACCACACGGGATTGCCGCTCTTTAGGATCTTGCTGGATGGCGCCGTGGTGGGTTTTGTCACCGGCCTAGTGGGGGCCGGTGGTGGCTTTTTGGTGGTGCCGGCCCTGGCGATACTCGGTGGGATGCCGATGCCGATGGCGGTTGGCACCTCACTGCTAGTCGTGATGATGAAGTCCGTTGCGGGGTTCTTGGGCTACGCGGTGAAGTTCGGTGACGGTGGCTTGGTTAGCTGGAATCCCGCAATTCATATTAATTGGCTCGTCACGCTTGTTATCACCGCCGGGGCTATTGCCGGCGCCTTGGTCGGCAGCAGTTTTGTGGGCCGGGTTCATCCGGATCGACTCCGCAAGGCATTCGGCTGGTTTGTCTTGGCGATGGCATTCTTCATTCTGGCTCAGCAACTCGGTGCGGGGGTGCTGTCCTTTGCTTCAGTATCGGTCGTGAACCGCCTAGAGGTGCTCGCTGGTGGGGTGCTGGTCGTAGCTTTGATCGTGGTCCTGGTTCGGTGGCCGGTTAAGCAGCCACTTGCTGACTTTGACGACCCGGGCGCTGTTTCCGATCTTTCGGGCAAGAGCGATCGTGGCTGACCGGGTTCACGCTGTGTTGGCGGTCCGCACGTAGGCCACGGTAGCTGCAATCTCTGGTGCAAGGAACCTATCGGGCCCGGGCCCTGGGACGCTCTTACGTAGCTCGGCGATCACTCGGGCGGTTCGTGGTGCTGGCTCAAGTGGTGCTCGCAACTCAATGGCGCGGGCTGCTGTCATGATCTCTATTGCGATGATGGCGGTGAGATTTTCAACGGCGGTGCGTAGTTTGCGCGCCGCATGCCAGCCCATTGACACGTGGTCCTCCTGCATTCCCGAGCTCGGGATGGAGTCAACACTCGCCGGCACCGCGAGTCTTTTGTTCTCCGACACCAACCCGGCTTGGGTGTATTGCACGATCATTAAGCCAGAGTCAACACCGGGGTCGTCGGCCAAGAATGGTGGCAGGCCGTGGGAGCGGTTCTTATCGAGCATGCGGTCGGTGCGCCGTTCGGAGATAGATCCAAGATCGGCAACCGCGATTGCTAAGAAGTCCAGGACATAGCCAATCGGAGCACCGTGGAAGTTCCCGTTGCTTGAGACGGTGCCATCGCCCAGAACGACGGGGTTATCAATCTGGGCATGCAGTTCGCGTTCGGCTACGGTGCGGGCATGCGTGATGGTGTCGCGCACGGCACCGGTCACCTGAGGCGCGCATCTAAGTGAGTAGGCGTCCTGGACGCGGTCATCATTTTCCAGATGGGAGGCCACGATGCCCGAGCCCGCGAGTGCCGCATACATTCGGGCCGCACTAAGTGCTTGACCCGGGTGCGGGCGCAACGGAAAATGCAGTTCTGGGCGAAATACTGCATCGGTCCCCAGCAGGCCTTCAACGCTCATCGCAGCGGCGAGGTCGGCCATATCGCACAGGTGTTCAAGGTCTGCGATAGCCATGATGAGCATGCCGAGCATGCCATCGGTGCCATTGATAAGTGCTAGGCCTTCCTTCTCGTGGAGCTCGAGTGGTTCGATGCCGGCTTCGGCGAGTAACTCAGTTACGGGGCGCTCTACGCCAGTTGCGTCGGTGGCCTCGCCTTCACCCATCAAGACGAGGGCACAGTGGGCAAGGGGGGCGAGATCACCGCTGCAGCCGAGTGATCCGTACTCGTATACGACCGGCGTAATGCCGGCATTAAGTAGGGCGGCCATGGTTTGGGCCACAAGGGGCCGCGCACCGGTGCGACCTGATGCGAGAGTTTTGAGGCGCAACGTCATGGTGGCGCGCACGACTTCGCGCTCAACTGGGGCCCCCGTGCCGGCCGCATGCGATCGGATGAGTGAACGCTGTAATTGGGTGCGTAGTTCCGCAGGAATATGTCGTTGTGCGAGGGCGCCGAAGCCGGTTGATACCCCGTAGACCGGGGTGCTCGCCTCGGCTAAGGCTTCGATTTGCTTTCGGCTTTGGGCCATCGCCGCCAGTGCATCCGCAGCGATGGTGATGCTGGCCTGCCCCCTGGCAACGGCGATCACCTCATCCATGGTGAGGCCGCTGTTGCCGATCGAGACCGTATTCATGATGCGACTCTATGCGCTCTGCCGCCGACCCAGACCTGATGTGTCAGGTCCACCCCCGGCCGGTAGGCCAGGTGCACGTGCGAGGGGGCATTGAGGGCGAGAATATCGGCCCGCGCACCCACGGTGAGCCTGCCAACATCGGTTCGGCGCAGGGCCCGGGCGCCACCTAAGGTCGCTGACCACACTGCTTCATCCGGTGTTAGGTGCATATCGCGAACCGCGACCGCGATGCAAAATGGCATCGAGGTGGTGTAGCTAGACCCCGGGTTGCAATCAGTTGCGATGGCCACTGTCGCCCCGGCATCAAGTAGGCGCCTGGCATCGGGGTAGGGGGAGCGGGTGGCGAACTCGGCTCCCGGTAGGAGGGTGGCAACGGTATTACTACCAGCGAGCAACTCAATGTCGGTGTCGGTGAGGTGGGTGCAATGGTCGGCCGAGGCGGCATTCATCTCGACGGCGACTTGAATCCCAGGGCCCGCCTGTAATTGGTTGGCGTGCACGCGAGCCATTAACCCCTGATCTATGCCGGCTCGAAGAATCGCCCGGGCTTGGTCACCGTCGAAGGCGCCGCGGTCACAGAAGACATCTATCCACTTGGCGTGCGGAGCGCAAGCGGTGAGCATTTCGTGAGTTACCAAATCGACGTAGCCGGCCGGGTCGTCGGCGAACTCGGCTGGCACCACGTGCGCACCGAGGTAGGTCGTCTCGGGCGTAATTGTGCTCGCGATAGCCAGGGCGCGACTTTCGTCGGCGACCGTGAGGCCGTACCCGGACTTGGTCTCAAAGGTGGTGATGCCCGTTGAATAGAGCTCATTGACTAACCGCGTGAGATTTTCTTGTAATTGCGCATCAGATGCGGCGCGTGTCATTGCAACCGTGCTTCTGATGCCCCCTGCGTGGTAGGGACTACCGGCCATCCGAGCGGCGAACTCGGCGGAGCGGTCACCGGCGAACATCAGGTGGGCATGACTATCGACGAAACCAGGGAGCACTGCGCGGCCCGCCAGATCAATTCGTTGGTCGGCGATCGGTGCCTCGGTGGCGGGCCCCACCCACGTGATTTGTTCGCCTTCGAAAATCAAGGCTGCATTTTCGATGACACCGAGGGTGCCGTTACCCAAGGTCGCATCATTGGTGACAAGGGTGCCGATATTTACCAGTGCGGTAGCCGCCACGCTGTTTACTCTGAGTCCGGCTCGGTGTCGAGCATTGGAATATGCACGTGACGTTCGTGGGCGACGTCGACCGCGAGGTCATACCCCGCATCAACGTGGCGGATAACTCCCATGCCAGGGTCGTTGGACAGCACGCGTGCGAGCTTTTGGGCGGCGAGAGGGGTGCCATCGGCGACACTGACCTGTCCGGCGTGGATCGACCTTCCGATACCAACCCCGCCGCCGTGGTGAATAGAAACCCACGAGGCGCCCGATGAAATATTGACCATGGCATTTAGCAGAGGCCAATCAGCGATCGCATCGGATCCGTCAAGCATTGACTCGGTTTCGCGGTAAGGAGATGCCACCGACCCGCAATCAAGATGGTCGCGGCCGATAACAATCGGTGCGGAAACTTCACCGCTGGCAACGAGGTCATTGAAGGCCAAGCCGGCTTTATCGCGCTCGCCGTAACCGAGCCAGCAGATTCGGGCGGGTAGACCTTGGAAGGCGACGCGTTCTTGGGCCATGGTGATCCAACGGCGCAGGTGGTCGTTATCGGGGAACAGATCGAGTACGGCTCGGTCAGTGCGATGAATATCCTTCGGATCCCCAGAGAGCGCAACCCAGCGAAATGGGCCTTTGCCTTCGCAGAACAATGGCCGGATGTAGGCCGGGATGAAACCGGGGAAAGCGAAGGCGCGCTTGTACCCGCCTTTGCGGGCTTCATCGCGAATCGAATTTCCGTAGTCAAAGACTTCCGCGCCCTTATCCATGAAGCCAACCATCGCTTCTACATGCTTTGCCATTGAGGCCTGGGCGCGCTCGGTGAATTCGTCCGGCTTCTTGTCGGCATACTCATGGGCGTCGGCAAAATCAATATCCTCAGGAATATAGAACAGTGGGTCATGTGCTGACGTCTGGTCGGTGACAATGTCAATCGGAACATCGCGGCGCAGCAACTCAGGCAAGATGGTGGCCGCATTACCGACCAGGCCAATCGATAGCGCCTTGCGCTGCGCCTTCGCCGCTAATGCACGGTCAATCGCGTCATCGAGGTTGACGGCTATCTCGTCGAGGTAGCGGGTCTCGACTCGGCGCCGAAGGCGGGTGCCGTCGATATCGATGACTAGGCAGACACCTTCATTCATCGTGACAGCGAGGGGCTGGGCGCCGCCCATGCCACCGCAGCCGGCGGTAACTGTGAGGGTGCCCGCGAGGGTGCCCCCGAATCTTTTCTCAGCCACGGCAGCAAATGTCTCGTACGTGCCCTGCAAAATACCTTGGGTGCCGATGTAGATCCACGAACCAGCGGTCATCTGCCCATACATCGTGAGGCCAAGATGCTCGAGTCGGCGAAATTCCGGCCAGTTGGCCCAGTCGCCGACGAGGTTTGAGTTCGCGATCAGAACTCGCGGTGCCCATTCGTGGGTTTGCATCACGCCGACCGGCTTACCTGATTGCACGAGCATGGTCTCATCGGCTTTTAGATTTGTCAGCGTGCGTACCAATGCATCGAAGCTGGCCCAGTTTCGGGCCGCCTTGCCGGTACCGCCGTAGACAACGAGCTCATCGGGGTGCTCTGCGACATCGGGGTCGAGGTTGTTGTGCAGCATTCGCAGGGCGGCCTCTTGCTGCCAGCCGCGGGCGGTCAAGGTGGTGCCGGTTGCGGCGCGCACCGGGCGGGGGCCGCTGACAAATGATGGGTTCATAGGGCAATTGGACTCCGGTCGGTGCCCGCGCGCGCTATCTTGGCCCGGGCAGTGTCTGAAATACGAGATTTTGGAGTCAGGTGGCCGGGAACGCACCAGCAGCAACCCGGGCCATGGGGGCACTTCGGGCACTGGCCCAGGCCCCCGGCCCGATGACAGCGGGGGCGCTCGGGGCGGCACTTGGGCTGCCGCGCTCCTCGACCTATCACCTACTTGCGGCTATGGAGCAAGAAGGCTTCGTGGTGCATTTCCCGGAGGAGCGCCGGTGGGGCCTTGGGGTGACCGCATTTGAAATCGGGGCCGCCTACCTGCGCCACGAGCCATTGGAGCGTTTGGCTCGACCATTATTGGCGCGGCTGGTTGCGGAGGCCGGGAGCACCACCCCATTGGCCGCACATCTTGGTGTCCTGCATGGCCGGGAAACCCTTTACCTGTTAAAGGAATCAACTAAACGCCCGATCACCATCGTGGCTGAAGTTGGGGTTCGGTTACCAGCTTCATTGACGGCGTCGGGGCGGGCCGTGCTGGCGTACCTGCCGGCAGCCCAGGTGCGCGCCCTGTTCCCGAACCAAAGCGCCTTCGTCGATCGCACCGGGGTCGGCCCGATGTCATTACCGCAGTTACGCCGCCTCCTTCAGGAGGAACGGGCCCTTGGCTATGCGCAGGAGCGGGGGATGGTGACCGCCGGGTTCTCCTCGGTAGCCGTGGCCGTACGCGACCACAATCATCGTCCGGTCGCGTCGATTGGGGTCACGTTCCCCGATAAAGTCGCTTCCCGCGCGCAACACTCTAGGCTTGCGGCTGCCGCCATTCGAGCGGCCGTCGAACTCTCGCGGCGAATGGGAATGAAGGAAGGCGCGGTATGAAGGCGAAGTGGGCATGAGCTCGACGACGCTTCCGAATGATCCGCGCTGGCCGCGGGCCGGCCACCTTTTTTCGTCGGCCGATGAAAGCGCTGCGGATCTAACCTTGATCGGGGTGCCAGCGTGGCGTACCTCGATCAGCGCGACGGGTGCCCACGCAACGCCAGCAGCCGTTCGTGCGGCGCTTCTTCGCTACTCCACCTATTCGGCGGAACACGGGGTTGACCTCGCAACTATGCGGTTGGTAGACGCCGGAGATATCGAGGAGCCGGACGGGCCGGCCGGCGAAAAGCGGGTGATGACCCGCCTTGCGCATGCGCAGCCAAATCTTGGTTTCCTGATCGCACTCGGCGGCGATAACTCCATCACCTATTCGGTGGCCCTCGGGGTGTGGGGTGAAAAGATTTCACAGGCGGGCTTGATAACCCTTGATGCACATCATGATTTGCGCGATGGCGAAACCAACGGCTCGCCAGTTCGCCGGTTGATTGAAGCTGGGCTAGCGGGGGCCCGGGTGGTGCAAATCGGGATTGCCGACTACTCGAACTCGCCGGAGTACGCGGCGCGCGCACGCGATTTGGGCATCACGGTCATCACTCGCGCATCCCTTCGCACTAGGTCGATGGCTGATGTAATTTCGACGGCGCTGGCCATTGCCGGGGCTGGCGGCGGCCCGATCCACGTCGATCTAGATGTTGATGTCTGTGATCGTTCCGTGGTACCGGCCTGCCCGGCCGCCGCGCCGGGTGGGATCAGCGCCGACGAATTGCGACAGGCAGCGTTCTTGGTAGCGGCCGACCCTCGCGTGTCGTCCCTTGATATCACCGAGGTTGATGCCACGATCGATGCACCAGATGCGCGCACCGTGCGTCTGGCAGCGTTATTGGTGCTGGAAGCCGCTGCCGGAGTATGCGTACGCACGAGTTAGGAGTCTTGCGAGCATGAAGAAGCAAAATCTTTGGGTGGTGGCCGGTGGCGTGATCGTCATGCTGGTTGGCATTGTCTGGTTCTTCCAAGGGCTCGGCGCGCTCAAGGGTAGCCCGATGACCGGTGAAATCTTCTGGACCTACATGGGCGGTGTCGTCATCATTCTTGGTCTTGCAGTGCTGTTGCGAGGATTAAAAGGCACCAAGCGGACTAACTCAAGGTAATCGGCCCGACCTCGAGCCTAGTTTCGATTACTTTCCCATCGACGAGCTCAACGCGGTAGGCGGCTGGCCCGGTTCCTGCAGCCCCGGTTCCTGCAGCCCCGGGAGTATCGGCGATAACCGCAACAGGCTCGGTACCCTCGTACAAAATCGCGATGCCGTCATCGGTTGCGTATGAAGTGGGCAGCGTTTTTGCCTTGACCAGTTCATGTAAAAGGGGGCGGCGGCCGGCTTCGGAGTCGTAGTGCACGCCGTTGCCATATGGGAGCAGGCCAAGGCCATTCGTGACGACTTGCAGTTGCGAGCCAAATGAGTCAGTGGGCCCGCCCGCGTGCCAGCAAATTGAGCCTGCGCTGACCCCCGCCAAGATGGTTCCGCGGTGCCAGGCTGCGCGCATCGCATCGTCGACTCCGTGCAGCTGCCAAAGGGCGAGTAGATTCGCGACGCTGCCCCCGCCGACCCAAACCACATCTGCTCTGGCGATCGCTTCGCCAACGACGCGGTTCGGCTGGGGGAAGAGTGCAAGGTGGTCAACATCGCAATTGACCTCGGCGAGCGCTGAGTACATGCCTGCTAGATATTCGGGGCTATCCCCGCTGGCGGTAAGAACCAGACAAACACGTGGTCGATCCTTACCACTTAGGCGCAGCGCTTCCAGCATGATGCCACCAGGGCGAAGCACCCCCCAAAGCCCGGGGGTGGTGACGAACCCGCCGCTGCTAGCCAATATCCGATTAGGGGTCAATTTAAGATGTCCTTTGCTGCGCTGGTGTCCGTAGAGTGTTGCATAGACAGGTGTGGTGGGCCCAGGTTGCAAAGGCACCGGATTGGGGTTGGCGGTGTTTGAGCGGCTGGGCGCGGCAGTTTATCGCCGGCGTCGACTGGTTTTCATTGCGGCTTTGATTGGCATCGTCTTTCTTGCGGTCTTCGGTTTTCGGGTGCTACCGAAACTAGATAGCGGTGGATTTAATGATCCCGGATCCGATTCCGCGGCGGTGACCCAAATCCTCCAAACCGAATTCGACTCGCCCGATGCCGATCTTGTTGTTGCCCTCAAGGGGGCGGTGCCAGCGGATGATCCAAGTTTCGCAGCCATGGGCAAGTCGCTAACCACCAAGCTTGCTGCGATCGGTGGCGTTAAGCGAGTTACTTCCTACTGGCTGACACCCAGCCCGAGTCTGACCAGTTCGGACGGTAATGGGGCCGTCTTGCTGGTTACCTACGAACCAAGTAGCACAGTCGCTGCGAGCGACATCACCGATGAGGTGAAGCAAGTCGTTGCAGCCGTTGACCTTGGTGCGACCCAGGTTTACCTCGGTGGATCATCGGTGGTCAGCCAGGCGATCACCGGGCAGATCAGTTCTGACTTGGCAAGGTCGGAGGCCATCGCCATTCCGCTGACGACCATTTTGCTGCTGATCGTTTTTGGTAGTTTGGTCGCGGCAGGGATGCCATTACTGGTGGGTTTGGCCTCAATTTTCGGTAGTTTCTTCATTCTGTATCTACTCACATACCAAACTGATGTATCAGTTTTCGCACTTAACTTGGTCACCGGTCTGGGTCTTGGCCTAGGTATCGACTATTCGCTACTTGTTGTAAGCCGCTTTCGCGAGGAATTGGCGAGCGGTCGGGAGGTAGGCGCCGCGGTAGCTCGCACCGTTGCCAGCGCGGGCCGAACCGTGGTCTTCTCCGGACTAACGGTGGCCTTGACCTTGGCCGCAATGCTCTTCTTCCCGCAGTTCTTCCTGCGCTCATTCGCCTATGGCGGTATCTCAGTAGTGGCATTCGCGGTGATCGGCGCGGTGATCGTGCTGCCGGCGGTTCTTGGGCTAGTCGGCCCGCGCATAAATTCATTGCGTATTCGAAGGTCGGTTGATAGGCCAAATCGCGGCGCCCGCTGGGCCACCTTGGCCACGGCGATCATGCGCAGGCCTTGGCCGGTCGCGATCGGCAGTATCGCGGTTTTGATGCTCTTGGCTTGGCCCGCACTCGGAGCCAAGTTCGGTCAGATTGATGAGCGGGCGCTGCCACGTGACAACTATTCGGTGCTGGATTCAGCGGCAATCACCGAGGACTTCCCGGGGTTGGGGGGCGCGCCCATTGACGTAATGGTGCCGGCCGATGTCGATGCCGAGGCGATTGCAGATTACGCGGCTGACCTCTCGCTGGTCGCAACCATCGAAGGCGTGGATTCACCCGCTGGCCTGTTCGAGGGTGGAGCGCGGGTCGGTGATCCGACCGGCCGCACCGCCTTGACCTCAGACGGTTATGTCAGATTGATTGCTACATCAACCGAACGGCCGCGCAGCCCAGCAGCTGAAGTAGTGATCGCTGCGTTGCGCGCCGTCCCGGCACCAAGTGCGCAGGTGCTAGTCGGTGGGTTCGCGGCGCAGTACACAGATTCACAGCGGGGGATTTTGCAGGTATTGCCCTGGGCCTTGGGTTGGGTGCTGGTAACAGTGCTGCTACTGCTTTTCATGTTCACCGGCAGTATCTTGCTGCCGATCAAGGCGATAATTCTAAATATTTTGAGTCTGTCGGCCGCCATCGGTGTGATGGTCTGGATTTTCCAAGATGGCCATCTGACCTGGCTGGTGGGTGACTTCGTCAATACCGGCACGATCGATACGTCAACGGTAGTTTTGACTGCGATAGTTGCGTTCGGGCTGTCAATGGACTACGAGGTGTTCTTGCTTTCCCGGATCAAGGAGGAGTACGACCGTAGCGGCGATAACACCGCATCGGTTGCCCTAGGACTCCAGCGATCTGCTGGCATCATCACCGCTGCCGCAGTTTTATTGGCTGTCAACTTTGCGGCATTCATCCCGGCTTCGGTGACAAATATCAAAATCTTGGGAGTCGGGGTGACCGTGGCGATCCTACTCGATGCCACCATCGTGCGACTGCTGCTGGTGCCGGCATTTATGCGGATTGCCGGCCGCACCAACTGGTGGGCCCCTGCGCCACTGCGCCGGGTGTACGAGCGCTTCGGCTTAGCAGAGCACTGATCGCTAGACTCCATTTGGCGCCTGCTGGCAGATGGACTGACGGCGTGCCCACCGTGTGTTTTAGCCACGGCGAACGGAAGGGCCACCACGTGTCGGCTGAAATAACTAACCCGGTAGTCCCGGTGCCAGCGTTCCCACCCGGTGCCAACCGCATGCATGTCTTCGATTCAGAAATGACCGAATTGATGACTGACTATGTCAAGGAACGCTTAGCCATGGCCGACACCTCCGTAGATGGCCTCGGGGATCGTCGGCAACTTGAAGGTGTCATGGCCGGGCTCATCGGCGACGGCCCCCGGCCGGCCAAGGAAGTACTAGATATCTATGTCGATCATCTTGCCGAGACCGTCTTGTCATCTGATAGTCCGCGGTTTTTCGCTTTTATTCCGGCCGCGCCGACGAAAGCGGCATTGCTCTTTGACATGGTGGTCTCCGCCGCTTCTCTACAAGGCTGCTCCTGGCTGGAGGCCGCCGGTGCCGTCATGGCCGAAAACCAGGCGCTGCGCGTTCTGGCGGATGTCGCTGGTCTGCCCGAGTCGGCGGGTGGAGTTTTCGTGTCAGGTGGCTCTGCCGGAAATCTTTCGGCTTTGGTAGTTGCGCGCGATACCGCGCGGTACCGGAGAATCGAAGCCGGCCTCCCTGAGATGCGCATGCGGGTGGTGGTTAGTGACCAGGCACATTCATCAATTAAAAGCGCCTTGAATATCGTCTCGATGGATGCACTGGTCGTGTCGACTTTGGATGGACGGATGACCGAGGCCAATATTCGCGCGGCACTTGCGGGCAACCCAGACGTCGGCGAAGTCGTGGCCATCGTGGCAACTGCGGGCACCACAAATGCCGGGATCATTGATGATTTGGCCGGAGCTGCACAAGTCGCCAAAGAACATGACTGGTGGTTCCATGTTGACGGTGCCTACGGTGGGGCCGGCATGTTGTCCAGGCAATTGCGCCACCGTTATGACGGCATTGAACTTGCCGACTCAATTGTCATGGATCCGCACAAGTGGTGGTTTGCGCCATTTGACTCCGCTGCGCTGATCTACCGGCAGCCACGGCTAGCAAAGGCAGTGCACACTCAAAATGCGTCCTACCTTGACGTAATTCACGAAGATGATGATGACTTCAACCCGAGTGATCTGGCGTACCACCTGACTCGGCGGGCTCGGGGGATGGCCCTGTGGTTCTCCCTGGCGGTTAACGGCCTTGACGCCTACCGAGATGCCGTCGACTACTCGCTGGCAATGACGAAGTATGCGGTTGAGCTAATTCGAAACTCGGAGCAACTGGAGTTGCTCCGCGAGCCGGACTTATCGGTGGTCCTTTTTCGCCGGTTGGGCTGGACCCACGCTGATTACGAGGCTTGGGGCCACCGGTTGCTGCGCGACCAGACGGCTTTTGTCACCCACAGTGCTTGGCGCGGCGAAACTATCGGGCGTTTGGTGTTCTTACATCCGGGTACCACCACCGCGATGGTGGACGAGGTACTGGCGACGCTTCAGTAGGGCAGCGCCCCATCTTCAGGCTATTGGCTCAACCCCGCCTTACGAAGGCCACGCCAAGTTAGGGGCAGTAGACCGGCGGCTGCGGCGATCTTGATCGCATCGCCGATTAAGAATGGGGTGGCGCCCAAGGCGATGGCGGTGGCCCAGTCCGCGCCGATGGCGAACTTCAGCCAGGTGACACCTACCGCGTAGATCACCAGGTTGCCGACGATCATCAAGCCAGCGGATCGGACCGCCGTGCGAGTGGCACCGCGCTCGGCGATTCGGCCGACGACCAGGGCGGCGATAATGAAGCCCACGATGTAGCCGAAACTTGGGGCGGTGAAGCCCGAAGAGCCCTGAGCAAACCACGGCACGCCGGCCATCCCGACGAGGGCGTAGACCAACATGGCTAGGGCGCCGCGCAGTGAGCCCAGCGCCGCGGCCGAAAGCAGCACCGCGAAGGTCTGCAGGGTGAGCGGTACGGGGGTAAAGGGCAGCGGGATGGCGATTTGGGCGCTCAGCCCGACGAATACGGCGGCGCCACCAATCAGGGCAAGCTGGCGGACCCAGGTACGGGGTACAACGTCCGCTAGGACCCTGAGTTGGACCAGTGGTTGGACTCCTGGTTGGGGGGCGGCGAGAGCCATGGTGCCTCCGAGAGCTATAGGTGCGCGAGCCGTTCGCGGTAGCAGAACCTTATCGGGTTATCCTTTAGGGGTGTGCCGGGTCGGCAACTAGATTCGGGTGGCTTGGTTCGAGGCGCTGGGGAAGGCGAACTCGAAACCAAGGAGGCACGATGACCGTTCACGTCACGGTGAGTAACGGCGGCGCGGCAACTGGGCTGCCGGAAGCAGGGGGCTCGGCGCATGGCGTCATCTTCATCCATGCCTGTGCCCGGGCGGTAAGCCCGCACCTGGAGTGGGCCTTGGCACGGGTATTCGGCAAGCCCGTTGCCGTTGACTGGGCCGATCAGCCCATTGAGCCAGGTGCGGTGCGCTGTGAAATTCTCTGGTCCGGCCCGGTCGGCAGCGGGGCCAAGATTGCCAGCGCACTTCTAGCCTTTTCGCAGGTGCGCCATGAGGTCACCGAGGATCCATCACCTGGGCGCAGTGGCGAACGGTTTGCCGCCACCCCGAACCTAGGTTTGTTCCGGGCTGACATCGGGGGCAATGGCGATGTCATGGTCTCGGAGAATCGACTACGCAGCGCTTTGGCCCAGGCCGATGTCGCCGGGGGCTTGGCCGATGAGGTAGCACGCTTAATCGGCGGGCCTTGGGATGAGGAGTTGGAGCCATTTCGGTGCGCCCACGAAGGGTCGACCGTTCGGGTCTTGCACGCGGTTGTGTGACCGTCGTCACGATTGCTTTGGAGTTAATAATTCGCGAACAAAACTGGTGACTTTAGTCCCGGCCAGCATGGACTCATGCCGGTCACGAATTGGATTCCCATTGGCCATGATTGGAGGCGTAATCAGACTCGCTGCGCGGGTGAGCCGCGCACACAAAAGTAAGGGCGCTCATCATGGGGGCACTAGATCTCGCCAGATGGCAATTCGGTATCACCACCGTCTATCACTTCCTCTTCGTGCCGCTGACCTTGGGGACAGTCTGGTTCGTTGTTGGGTTTCAGACGGCCTGGTACCGCACCCGCAATCCCAAGTACTTAAAGCTCACGAAGTTCTTCGGGAAGCTATTCCTGATCAACTTCGCGATGGGCGTAGTCACCGGAATCGTGCAGGAGTTCCAGTTCGGCATGAACTGGTCGGAGTACTCGCGCTTTGTCGGTGACGTCTTCGGCGCACCGCTGGCGATGGAGGCGCTACTCGCGTTCTTCCTTGAGTCCACCTTCTTGGGCCTGTGGATATTCGGCTGGGACCGACTTCCGAAAAAGTTGCACTTAGCGACAATTTGGGCCGCGGCCACCGGCACATTGATCTCTGCTTTCTTCATTCTCGCGGCAAATGCGTGGATGCAGCATCCGGTTGGCTATGAAATCAACCCAGAGACCGGCCGTGCGGTACTCAACGACATCAGTGCGGTGCTCTTCCAGAACACCTCGTTAATCGCTTTCGCGCACACGATTTCTTCTTCGTTCATGGTGGCTGGCGCTGGCGTGGCAGCGGTTGGCGCGTACTTCTTGATGAAGGGTCGTCAGGTTGAGGTCTTTAGGGCTGCGGCCAAGGCCGGGGCCTGGGTGGTGCTCGTGGCGGCGGTGGTTGTTTCCATCACCGGTGACATGGATGCCAAGATCATGGTGCAGCAGCAACCGATGAAGATGGCCGCGGCTGAAGGCTTGTATGAAACCTCGTCAAGTGCACCATTTTCGGTTTTGTCCGTCGGCAACTTGTCGGGTAGCGAAGCCACCCACCTGATTGAGGTGCCAGGTTTGCTTTCGTTCATGGCAACCGGGTCATTTGACGGCACGGTTGAGGGTATTAACAACATTCAGGCGCAGTACGAGCAGCAATACGGCCCGGGAAACTACGCACCATATGTCCCGGTCAGCTACTGGGGCTTCCGGCTGATGATCGGCCTGGGCATGCTCGCTGCGCTCTACGCGCTCTGGGCACTGTGGCGCTTCCGCGGTGGACGCACGCCTAAGGGCAAGGCGTTCTCGGTGGTTAGCTCCTTGATCGTCCTAGCGCCACTGGCCGGTATTTCAGCCGGCTGGATCTTCACCGAAATGGGCCGGCAGCCGTGGATCGTCTTCGGTGCCCAAAAGACCGCAGACGCGGTGTCACCGCTGGTGAGCCCACTTGAGGTCTGGATATCGCTAATCGGGTTCACCTTGGTTTATGCCGCACTTGCGGTAGTCGAGGTGATCTTGCTCCTTCGTTACATCAAGGCCGGAGCTCCCGAGGACGTCGACGAAGACCCCTTCGATGACGCCAAGAAAGATGCCGACAAGCAGCTGTACTTCGCATACTGAGGATAAGGAAGCATCATGGATCTCGTAACTTTCTGGTTCATCCTCGTCGCAGTGCTATGGATCGGCTACTTCGTCCTCGATGGTTTTGACCTCGGTGTCGGAATGCTGCTCCCGGTAATCGGCACGGACGATCTACGCCGCCGGGTAATGATCAACACCATCGGCCCGGTCTGGGATGGCAACGAAGTCTGGCTCCTCACCGCTGGTGGAGCCACCTTCGCGGCCTTCCCGCTCTGGTACGCCACGATGTTCAGTGGCTACTACCTTGCACTGTTCCTGGTCTTGCTAGCCCTAATTCTGCGCGGCGTGGCCTTTGAATACCGGGGCAAGCACGACACCGCCCGCTGGCAGAAGAACTGGGACCGGGCGATCGTCGTGGGTTCCGCTTTGCCTGCACTGCTCTTCGGGGTGGCCTTCGGCAACATCGTCGGTGGCTCCAAGATTGCACCCCTTGCGGGCAGTGCAAACCCACTTGATGCTGGCAGTTTCAACTATGTCGGGTCGTTCTTTGACCTGCTGAACCCGTTCGCCTTGGTGGTCGGATTGATGACATTGACAGTCTTCGCTACGCACGGTGCCATCTTCTTATCGCTGAAGACTTCCGGTGAAGTCCGCGAGGCCTCCCGCAAGGTGGCACTGCGGCTGGGCCTAGTGGCCGCGGTGTTCGCGGTAGCTGCGCTGCTGTGGGCCCAGGCCTTCAGCGGTCGGGTGCTGATCACCTTGCCGATCGCGCTCATCGCGGCGGTGCTTTGGCTCAGCGGTTTATTCGCACTGTTGAAGCAGCGTGATGGTTGGGCGTTCTTGTTCAGTGCTGGCACCATTGCGTTGGCCGTGACGGCATTATTTGTCGGGTTGTTCCCGAACGTCATGCCGAGCAGTATCGACGCCGCATACAACCTGACGGTGTACAACGCGTCGAGCCAGTCCTACACGCTGACGGTAATGACATTCGTCGCGGTCATCATGACCCCGATCGTGCTCATCTACCAAGGCTGGACGTACTGGGTCTTCCGCAAGCGAATCAGCACCTCGATGATTCCGGCGTCTGCAATGTCGGGACGCGCGGATGATCGGTTCGCTGCCAACGCTAGCTAGCGAAACAGGCACAATGACACCGTGAAGCCGTTGGATCCGCGCCTACTGCGTTATGCCCGCAGTACGCGCGGATTCATCATTTTGACGGTCGTGCTCGGGGTATTCACCGCGATTTTGATAATCACTCAGGCCCGATTGTTGTCGTCGGTGATTGTAAACGTGACCGCTGACGGCATGGGCTGGGCGGAGATTGCCCCGGCTGTTTTGGTGTTAACCGGGGTTTTTGCCCTGCGCGCCCTCTTGGCTTGGGCGGCCGAGGTAGCGGCGTTTAGGTCCTCAGCCAAAGCCAAGCAAGAGTTGCGTGAAGCAACACTGGCCCATGTTCTAGAACTTGGCCCACTTGGCCCGGCCGGTTCGGATCCCGGCGAAGTCGCCACCTTGATCACCCGCGGGGTTGACGCCCTCGATGGTTATTACGCGCGCTACTTGCCGCAGTTGGTGCTTGCGGTGATCGTGCCCATTGCAATTTTGGTGACGATGATTGGCCAAGATCTGCTCTCCACGTTGATAGTCGCGATAACTATCCCGCTGATCCCGTTATTCATGGTCCTAATCGGTTTGTATACGCGCTCGAGCGTGGATCGCCAATGGCAGACGCTGGCACAGTTGTCGGGGCATTTCTTGGATCTCATCGCCGGCCTGCCAACGTTGAAAATCTTTGGCCGGTCCAAGGCGCAGGCGGAAGCCATCCGAGCTATCGGTGATCGCTATCGAAGTACGACGATGGGGGTGCTGCGCGTTTCCTTTCTTTCGTCCTTAGCCCTTGAGTTACTGGCGACCTTGTCGGTTGCACTGGTTGCCGTTTCGGTTGGGCTGCGACTTGCCGAGCAGCAGATGAGCTATTCGGTCGCATTGTTCATCCTGATCTTGGCCCCCGAGGCCTATTTGCCCTTACGGCTAGTTGGCCAGCATTTTCACGCAGCGGCCGAAGGGTTGGGGGCGGCCGACCGCATGTTCACCCTCTTGGAGACTCCTGCGCCGATCGCGGGCACTAGAACCGATATCCCCGCCGGCCTGGCGCTGGAGGTGGCAGACCTCCAGATCCGATACCCCGAGCGAGCTAGCGATGCGCTTGCGCCAACGACTTTTATCGCCCGGCCAGGCACCGTCACCGCCCTGGTGGGGCGGTCGGGGGGCGGGAAGACCTCGCTACTTGCGGCCTTGATGGGTTTCCTGGCACCGACGGCCGGACAGGTGCGCCTAACCAATGCGCTTGCTGGTGGCTGTGAGCCGATCAACCTTGCAGAACTGGATCAGGCCGCGTGGCGGGCGCGGATTGGTTGGGTCCCGCAGCGAGCGCACCTGATCGGCGCCGGTTCGGATCCGACCGTGACAATCGCTGGCGCGGTGCGTCTGGGTCAATCGAGTGCCAGCGATGAACAGATTTGGTCGGCACTGACCGAAGCCGGGGTGGCCGCTGAAATTCGGGAGTTGCCGGGTCAACTCGAAACGCCGATCCATGCCGACTTCGGGGGCCTCTCGGTTGGTCAATTGCAGCGCATCGCCTTGGCCCGGGCGTTGGTGCGCTCGCCCCAATTCCTGTTCCTGGATGAACCAACGGCAGCACTTGATGGGATGAGCGAAGTCGCGGTGGTGCGCGCCGTTCAGGCGGCCGCGCAGCGCGGCTGTGTGGTGATCATCGTTGCGCACCGCCCGGCGCTGATCTTGATCGCAGATCAAATAGTGCGCATCGGCGCTGATGGGGTCAAGATCACGCTGGCGACCGCTTCGAACGGCGCACCGAATACCACGGCGATAACGGGGGCCGGCTGGTGAGCCCGATCAAGCGCCTTTGGCAGGCGATGGCGGCCCAGCGTAAGGAGTTGGCCTTGGCCGGCCTACTCGGGGGCTTGGCTTCCTTGTGCGCGGTAGCCCTGCTTGGGACCGCTGCATGGCTAATCGCCCAAGCTTCGGAGTACCCGCCGGTTCTCACCTTGACCGTAGCCGCGGTACTTGTGCGAACCTTCGCTTTGGGACGTGCCTTCTTGCGCTATGCGGAGCGACTGGTGGGCCATGACGCTGCTTTTCGAGGATTAACCGAATTAAGGGTTCAAGTCTATGAGCGCCTTGAACGGCTGGCGCCGGTCGGGCTTGGACGATTCACCAAGGGTGACCTGCTAAATCGCTTGGTACTAGATGTGGATGCAGCGCTGGATCTACCGCTGCGGATTGTGTTGCCGTGGGCACAAGCGACCTTCGTTTCGGTAGTAACGGTTGCCTTCCTGGCATGGTTGCTGCCGGGGGTAGGACTCCTGCTAGGTGTGGTTGTCGTGCTTGCGCTGATCGTGGCCCCGCTGATCATTGGTCGCACCACTCGGCGGGCTGAGCGCCTGCTGGCACCGCGCAAGGCGGAACTCGCCAGTGTTGTAGTTACCGCCCTGCATGGATGCGCTGATTTAAGCGCCAATGGGCGCATTATCGATACGACGACCCGAGCACACGCCATTGATGACTCCGTCACCGAACTATCGCGACGCGAGTCATTTGCACTGGGCATCGGTGGTGGCACTGCCACGGTGCTCCAAGGTCTGGCCGTTTGCGCAACGCTCGTGATCGCTATCCCGGCGGTCGTGAGCGGCCGCATCGAACCAGTTTGGCTTGCCGTGGTTGCTTTGTTGCCACTTGCCCTCATCGATGTGCTGGCGACGTTGCCCGGATCGGCGCTAGCTTTCCAGCGATTAAAGGGCTCGGCCGATCGCATCGCGGGGGTAATGGACTCACCGGATCCGGTGGTTGATCCCGTGAATCCCGCAAGACTTGGCACGCAGCCATCGGATATTTCACTAAGTGACCTGTCGGCAAGTTGGAGCACGGTGCAGGTTCTTAGTGGCATCAGCTTTGACCTAGTAGCCGGGCGCCGGCTAGCAGTCGTGGGGCCAAGCGGCTCCGGTAAATCCACCCTTGCGGCCTGCTTGATGGGCTTCTTGTCGTATCAGGGCTCTGCTCGTCTCGGGGATATTGAAATTCGCGACGTCGGCGGCGACGACCTTCGCGAACATATCAGCGTTCTTTCGCAGCAGGCTCATATTTTCGATACGACAATTGCTGAAAATATCCGACTGGGCCGCGAGGTTGAGGAACAGGCGATATGGCTAGCACTGGAGCAGGCCCAACTTGCCGATTGGGTTCGAGGGCTGCCGAAGAAATTACAGACCCAGGTCGGAACCTTCGGAATGTCGATCTCCGGGGGTGAGGCGCAGCGTCTGGCATTAGCGCGCTTCCTGGTTCAGCCGCGGCCGATCGTAGTTCTTGATGAACCAACGGAGCACTTGGACAGCGAAACTGCTCAAGACCTTGAGCGGACCATGTTCGATGCCTTGGCCGGCTTCACGACGATAGTGATAACCCACCGGCTAAGCAGCCTGCACTTGGCGGACAATGTCATCGTCCTGCGAAATGGTCGGGTTCACGAACGTGGCACGGTGACGGAATTAACTGCCGGCGGTGGCTGGTTTGCGGAGCAGTTGGCCAGTGAGCAGGAGGATCTTGCGGTCCACGCCCTCATTTCGCAGCTGCCAATTGGTCGTGGCGCGCCGGCACCCCACCAACCCCTTGTTGGGTGGTGAGTTGTTGCACTCAACGGGGCTAAGGCCAACGGGGCTCAACTCAAAGCGGGATATTGCCGTGCAGGCCGCGTACCCCGGGGGTGTCAAGGATGATTTTCGCAACCGCCCGTCGAGTAAGGCTTGGTTCGACGACTTCATCGACCACCTTCAGCTCCAGTGCTTTAGTAATGCCACCGGAGATAACTTCATGCTCGGCGGCAAGTTCGAGTTCAACTTGGGCGCGGGCATCTTCGGGCACATCGGCAAGTCGGCGGCGGTGCAGTACGCGAATTGCGGCAACCGAACCCATCACCGCAACTTCGGCACTTGGCCAGGCGAATACCCGGGTGGCGCCAAGGGAGGATGAATTCATCGCAACGAAAGCACCGCCATATGCCTTGCGGGTTACTACGGTGACCCTGGGCACCACGCACTCCGCGAATGCGTGAAGTAGTTTCGCACCGCGACGAACAACCCCTTCCCATTCTTGGCCTAGGCCAGGCAGGTAGCCGGGAACGTCGACGAGCACAATAAGTGGCACAGCGAAGGCATCGCACATGCGCACGAAACGTGCGGCTTTTTCCGCACTTGATGAGTCCAAGCACCCACCAAGACGCATCGGGTTATTCGCCACGACTCCAACGGTGCGCCCACCAAGGCGCCCGAGGCCAACGGCGATATTCGGGGCCCACCGGGCATGCAACTCCTCGAAGCTGCCGGCATCGACGAAGCCTTCGATAAGTGGATGGACGTCATAGGCCCGACGCGCCGACTCGGGCAGGAGCGCGCCAAGGTCAACATCTTCGATGGCATCGAGGTTGAGTGAACCCTGATGACCAAGGAGTGCGGCCAAGGTGCGCGCGTGATCGAGGGCATCTTGTTCACTGTCGGCAACAATGTGTACGACACCACTTCGGCGGCCATGGGGCTCTGGGCCGCCGAGGCTTTCCATGTCAACGTCCTCGCCGGTAACCGAGCGAACTACCTCAGGACCGGTAACGAAAATACGCCCCGCGGGCGCCAAGATCACAATGTCGGTCAAGGCCGGCCCATAGGCCGCGCCACCTGCTGCTGGGCCAAGGACCACGGAGATCTGCGGGACTTTGCCCGAGGCTCTGGTCATTGCTGCGAACACCCGGCCGACGCCATCAAGGCTCGCTACGCCCTCGCGCAGGCGTGCACCACCGGAGTGCCAGATGCCGATGATGGGCGCCGAATCAGCAAATGCACGGTCGTATGCGGTGACGATCGCACGGCAGCCATCGCTGCCCATCGCCCCACCCTGCACGGTTGGGTCGGTGATGAAGGCGACGACATTGGTACCATTTGCCCGGCCAACAGCTGCTAGTACCCCCCGGTCATCCTCGGGGGTGATTGTGACGAACTGGCCATCGTCAAAGAAGTTGGCCAGCCGGGCCCTGGGTGCGCGTGGATCAATGGCAACGGCGGCTTCGGTCATGTCAGGCACTCCGGAAAACTAGGGCCACATCATGGCCACCGAAACCAAATGAATTATTCAGCGCTGCGATATCGCCTGCGGGTAGCGGCCGCGGCACACCGGCCACGATGTCGAGATTGATTTGCGGATCTAGATTATGCAGATTGGCTGTCGGCGGCACGAGCCGATCGCGTAGCGCGAGCACCGTGAAGATGGATTCAACGGCCCCGGCACCACCGAGTAGATGTCCCGTCATGGATTTAGTTCCGGTGACCGCAACATTTTCGGTATGCGAACCAAGAGCACCCACGATCGCGGTGCTTTCGGCGATATCACCTTGGGGGGTCGACGTGGCATGAGCGTTAACGTGCACGATGTCACTGGCGCTAAGGCCGGCATCACTAAGTGCTTCGGCGATCGCCCGGGTGGCCCCGCGGCCCTCGGGATCCGGCTGGGCGATGTGGTGACCATCCGAAGTGAGCCCGGAGCCGCCATAGACTCCGTAGATCTTCGCTCCGCGCGCGGCAGCGAACTCTGCCGACTCAAGAACCATGATGCCCGCACCTTCACCCATCACGAAGCCGTCGCGATCAATGTCATAAGGGCGGGAGGCGGCCGCTGGATCGTCATTGCGGGTCGACAGTGCTCGCATAGCGGCGAAGCCGGCCATGGTGATGGGATGGATAACGGCTTCGGTACCGCCCGCCACCACGACATCGGCCCGGCCCTGTTGGATCATCCGCGCCGCATAGGAAACGGCTTCGGCCCCAGAGGCGCAGGCGCTTACCGGGGTATGCACTCCGGCCCGCGCCCCGATTTCTAGGCCCACGTGGGCCGCCGAGCCATTGGGCATGATCATCGTGACCATATGCGGTGAAATTCGTGATGCGCCGCGTTCAAGCAGGACGTCGTAGGAGTTGATCAGGGAGATCAGGCCACCCATGCCGGTTGCCACTACCGCGCCGAGGCGGTCGGGGTCGATCTCGGGTGCACCAGCATCCGCCCAGGCTTCGCGCGCGGCAACAATCGCGGCCTGCTGCGAGCGATCAAGTTTTCGGGCTTCATGCGGGGCCAGGCAACTTGCCGGGTCGATGGCCATAATGCCGGCGATTTTCGATGGTTGATCGTGGGTCCAAGGCTCGTCAATTAGGACAATGCCCGGTTTGCCGGCAAGGATCGCGCGCCAGGTGGTCTCAACATCGCCGCCAACAGGGGTGGTCATCCCGAGGCCGGTGATGACTACTTGACGGGTCATGGTTGGTCTCCTCGCTTAGGTATAGGTATAGGTACAGGTACAGGTAATAGGTACAGGTGCCGGGCTCTGCTAATCGGCGCGCCGCGGGGCGGCAGCTGGCTACCCCGCGGCACCGCGACTAGGAGTTGCTTGAAATGAAGTTGACAGCGTCGCCGACGGTCTTGAGGTTCTTAACCTCGCTGTCGGGAATTTTCACGCCCCACTTGTCTTCGGCAGCGATGACAACCTCGACCATTGAGAGTGAATCGATATCAAGGTCATCAATGAATGACTTGTCGAGTTGAACATCGGCAACCGGGACTCCGGCTACTTCGTTCACGATGGCGGCAAGGCCCTCGAGGATTTGCTGGCTCATGTAGTTCCCTTCATGTTGGTGGTGCCTTCTTGTTAACTGGGTGTTATCTGGGTGCTATTCGGCAGGTAAAACTAGGGGAGGAGGACAACCTGCGCTGCGTAGGCTAAGCCAGCGCCAAACCCGATCAATAGTGCTGCGCCGCCGCTTGGGATCTCACCGGCGGTCAGCATTCTATCCATCGCTAGGGGTATTGAAGCCGCCGATGTATTGCCGGTGTAGGCGATATCGCGGGCAATAGGCAAGTTGGCGGGCAGCTTCAGGGCCTTGGCCAGGGCGTCGGTGATGCGCATATTCGCTTGGTGCGGGATAAAGGCAGCAAGATCTGTAAGTTCGACACCGGCGGCGGCAAGTGCCCGCATCGCCACCTTGGGCATTTCGCTGACGGCCCAGCGAAAGACCTGCTGGCCTTGCATTGCCAATGCGGGGAACATCTCGCCACCGTTATTTCGGTAGTCGATTAAGGATTGGGTCATTGTTATTGCATCTTTTTGCGCACCGTCGGATCCCCAGATGGTCGGGCCGATGGCCGGGTGATCCGATGGCCCGATAACGACGGCACCGGCGCCGTCGGCAAAAATGAATGCGCTACCGCGATCACTTGGGTTCACCCAGTCGGATAGTTTCTCCACCCCGATGACGATGACGTATTTGGCTGTGCCGCCACAAATCAGATCATTGGCAATCCCGACGCCGTAGCAAAAGCCGGCGCAGGCCGCGGCAATATCCAATGCGCCGGCGTTGATCGCGCCGATGCGGTAGGCGATCTCGGCCGCCGCCGCCGGTGTCGGATAGGGGTGGGTGACGTTGGCGGTGAGGATCATGCCTATCTCACTTGGCGCGACCCCGGATCTACTTAATGCGAGGGCGGCGGCTGCGGTTCCCATATCGACAACTGATTCATCAGGGGCGGCATAGCGACGTTCGATAATGCCCGAACGCTCACGGATCCACTCATCGGAGGAGTCAATGTGCTCGCAGATTTCGGCGTTCGTGACAATTCGTTCGGGTCGGTAACTGCCGACGGCCATGATTTTTGCGTACTTGGCCCCGGTGGTCGGGGTGATCACCGCGGTCATCCGGTGGCCTCTTGAGCAACCGGATGCAAGCGGACCAACGGTTGGCCCGGTGAGACCGGATCACCGTCATGGACCAACCACTCAACGACCACCCCACCATGGGGGGCCAGAACATCGGTGCGATCGCGCAAGGTGTCAACGAGTCCGATAACTGCGCCGGGAGCCAGCGCATCACCGACCGGGGTGTGCAGTAATTGCTTGAACGTACCTTTGACGGGGGCGATGAGTAGGCGCCAGGTCGGCTGGGCACTGATCGCGGAAACCGTGCCATGCTCAGCGATTATCGCCCAGGCGGCATCAAGGTCGTCGGGAGTTTTCACGGCCAGGGTTTGCACACCGGGCAAAGCGCGCTTTATCAAGCCGGTCAAGGTACCGGCCGGTGGGATCTCAATAACCGCGGTGACCCCTAAGTCGCCCATTGTCTCCATACACAGATCCCAACGCACCGGGTTGCTTACCTGCGAGACCAACCTGCGGAGAACCTCGCGGCCATCATGAATCACTTGACCATCGGCATTGGAGAGTAATTTCAGCCTGGGGTCGTGGGTGGAAATCGATTTCGCATAACTTCCAAGTAGCGCGACCGCCGGAGCCATATGGGCGGTGTGGAATGCCCCCGCGACCTCGAGGGGTCGGATGCGGGCGCCCTCGGGGGCATCATCGGTGAAGTCAGCAAGTTGTGCCATGGTGCCGGCCACGACAATCTGTCCTGAACCATTGAGATTGGAGCTGTTGATATTGGCCGGAGTAAGGCCATGCTCATTAGCTTTTGCGAGAACTTCTTCGGGGTCGCCACCAAGTACCGCGCTCATCCCGGTTTCGGTGCTGGCCGCCGCCGCCGCCATCGCCTTACCGCGCTCGCGGACGAAAACCATGGCCTGCTCGGCGGACAGCACTCCGGCCCCGACCGCGGCGGTTATCTCACCGACCGAATGCCCGGCACCGGCACCGATCTGGGTGAATCCGGTAGCTGGGTGCGGGAACAAACTGAGCAAGGTGACTAAGCCGGCGCCCACTATGAGCGGCTGGGCAATGGCGGTGTCGCGGATGGTGTCGGCATCGGAGGTAGTGCCGTGGGCGATTAAGTCAACCCCGCTGACCGCACTGAGCCACTCCAGTCGCTCGCGCACCCCGGGGGCTTGGAGCCAAGGACTTAAGAACCCGGGGGTTTGGGCGCCTTGACCGGGGGCGACGACTACTAGCACGGGCACAGCCTTCCGCTAATTCGGTGACTTTCGCGCTGTTGGCCGCGCCAATGTCTAAGGCCAAACTTTGTAGGAATCCTACAAGAGTCGCCCCAGTGTCAGCCCCAGCCTAATTGTGTAGGAACCCCGGTTATCAGTGGGGCTGAAGCCGGTCAGGTCGGCAATTCGCCGAAGCCGGTAACGCACCGTATTGGGGTGAATGAACAAGGCCCGGGCGGTGGCTTCCAGGGAGGTGGTCTGTTCGAGGTAGCTACTTGCGGTGGCCAGCAGAGCCGGATCGGCCGCCAGTGGGGTGTAGATCGCCCGGATCAGCTCGGCCGCGGCGGCCAAGTCACCGGCCAAGGCCCGCTCCGGTAGCAGCTCCATGGTGGCAATCGGGCGCGGGGCATCGGCCCAGCCGGGGGCCGCCCGGAGCCCAGAGAGTGCGGCCCGGGCGGCTTCGGGTACCTCGCCAAAAGTGCGCACCGGATCACTGAAGACCACCGGTCCCACCCCAAAATGTGGCGCGAGCAGCCGGGCGGCTTTGGTCGGATCCGGAAGTTGCCCGGCCACCGCCAACAAGGTGGTGCCGTGGGTGCCGGTTAGTAGGTCAATGCGGTACGACTCGGCGGCCCGGCGCAGCACTTCGAGTGAGCTTTGGGGATCAGTGGCTGGTGCCGGTCCCGCGATCACCACCATTGAGGTATCGCCGGACCAGCCGAGTGCGGTGATGCGCCCCAACACCGATTCATCTAGTTCATCGCGCAGCAAGGAGTCGATAACCAGGGCTTCGAGCCGGGCATCCCAAGCACCCCGGGCCTCGGCCGCCCGCGCGTAAACCTCAGCTGCCGAAAACGCGATTTCGCGGGAGTAGCGCAAGATCGCCTCCCGAAGCGCTGGGCGGTCTTCGGGGGGCACAATTTCATCGACGGCAGATTCGACCACCGCGATGGTCGTCCGCACCAGGGCGACTGTTTGCTCAAGTGAGATAACGCGGGCTAACTCGCGCGGAGCCGCGCCGAACACATTGGTGGTGAGTGCGGGTTGGCTGGTCGGGTTGTCGAGCCAGGTGATGAATGCGGTGATCCCGGCTTGGGCAACCGAGGCAACCCAGGTGCGCTCTTGGGCACCTAGGCCCTGGTACCAGGGCAAGCCTTCTTCCATGAGCGCGGTGGCGGCCGTGGTCAGTGAACTGGTGGCCTCGGTGAGGCGCGGTGTGATTTTTGATGCGGGCGACATCCGCTCCTGCCTGCGCTAACCGATGGAGATGCCGACAAGGCGGCCGACGAAGAAGGTAATAAGGGCCGCCCCCGCACCCCAGCCAAATTGGCGAAGCGCCGAGAAAACTACGCCGCGTCCGGAGAGTCGCCCTACCACGCCCCCGACCACTAACAACGCGATAACCGCCAACGCGATTGCTAGATAAAGCGGTGTCGTTGTCGAGGCGCCGGGCGCGGTGAAGAACAGATAAGGAATTACAACCACGCAGGCGCCGACGGCAAATGCGATGAAACTCGATAGTGCGACTTTGATCGGGGAGCCCAGTTCATTTGGATTTAGGCCAAGTTCCTCGCGAGCAAGAGTGTCGAGGGCGCGCTCGGGATTGGCCATGAGCTGTGCTGCGGTAGCAGCGGCGGTTTCCTTAGTCAGACCCTTTGCCCGGTAGATGAGTTCAAGTTCGCGCTGCTCCTCTTCGGGCTTATCTCGGAGCTCACTTGCTTCCATGGCAATCTCGCGCCGGAAGAGATCACGCTGACTGGCAACGCTGACGTACTCACCAGCGGCCATTGAGAAGGCCCCAGCCAGCAGGCCGGCCAAGCCGGCGAACAAAATCGTGCTGTTGTTGGGAGCGGCGCCGGCGAAGCCCATGACCAGCGCGGTGTTTGAGACAAGACCGTCGCTGATGCCAAAGACCGCAGCCCGGGTGGCACCGGATCGATCACCGCGGTGCCAGGTTTCGGCGAAATCAGGCATACCGGGGGTGAACTCTGGGACACCGGCACCGCGCATGGCGCGAAAGCGCTCCGCGTGCTCACGTTCATCAGCAGGCATCGTCGAAAGAGCTTCGGGCTCGTCGTCATACATGCCGGCGTCATCGCCCTCGGCTTGCTCCAGATGCGCGAGCACACCATCGAGTCCGGCTGCCCGGGCACGCTTGATCAACCGAGCGTCGTTGGCATCCAAGGAGGTAGGGGCCGGCGGAACCTCGACCCCATACTCTTCGAGCTTGGCAATCCAATGCGCTGCGTGCTCATCTTCGACGCCGGCTAATTCGATGAGCGCCTCACGGCGGTCACCGGTCACTGTTTCGGCCAAGGCGCGATACAACAGCGAGGCTTTGCGCTCAGCATCGAGATAACTTAAGAAACGTTTTGGATCGTTCGTCATCCCGAGCCCTCCGTGCTGCCCGCATCGGCCGCAGCCGGATCGTGCAGCTGGTAGCGGTCGATTGCCTCGCGGACCCGCGCCGGGTCGATCTCACCGCGCTTGGCGAGCATGGCAAGTGTCTGCGTCGTGATCGACTCAGCATCAACCAGGAAATGTCGTCGTAACGCCCCGCGGGTATCAGACATGCCCCAGCCATCGGTGCCAAGTGAGATGAAATCGGTGGGCACCCAGTCACTGATTTGGTCTTGGACAGCGCGCATCCAATCGGAGACTGCTACCACCGGGCCGGGCCGCCCACTCAGGCACTTGGTTACGTACGCCTGCCGCGGCTCGTCGTCAGGTTGCAACAGGTTGTGCCTGTCGACCGCAAGGCCATCGCGCCGCAGCTCATTCCAAGAGGTCACCGACCACACATCGGCCTGCACCCCCCAATGATCACGGAGCAACTCTTGGGCCTTTAACGCCCAGTTAACCCCAACCCCGCTGGCCAGTAACTGCGCTTGCACACCGGCACCGGTGGCGGGGCTGACAAGATGCATACCGCGCAAGATGCCTTCGACGTCAACGCCTTCGGGCTCAGCGGGTTGCGGATAAGGCTCGTTGTAGACGGTCAGGTAGTAGTAGATGTTCTCTGGGTCTGGACCGAACATTCGGCGTAGACCATCCTTGAAGACATGCCCAATTTCGTAACCGAAGGCTAGGTCGTAGGCAACTACTCCTGGATTGGTGCTCGCTAGTAGTAGCGAGTGCCCATCTTCATGTTGGAGGCCCTCGCCATTAAGGGTGGTGCGGCCGGCAGTTGCGCCGAGGACAAAGCCCCTAGCCATTTGATCCATTGCCGCCCAAAAGGCATCACCGGTGCGCTGGAAGCCAAACATGGAATAGAAAATGTAAATCGGAATCATCGGTTCGTTTTGCGTTGAGTACGAGGTGCCGACGGCTGTGAATGATGCGACGGAGCCAGCTTCGTTGATCCCCTCGTGCAATATCTGCCCCGAGGTCGACTCCTTGTAGGAGAGCATCAACTCGCGGTCAACCGAAATGTACTGCTGCCCATGCGGTGAATAGATCTTGGCAGTAGCGAAGAGGGAGTCCATCCCAAAGGTGCGGGCTTCATCAGGGATGATCGGCACCAGTCGGTGCCCGATGTTCTCATCCTTCAGCAGATCTTTAACCAAGCGCACGAATGCCATGGTGGTGGCGATGGCTTGCTTGCCGGAGCCGCGTTTTACGACCTCATAGGCTTCATCGCCGGGTAGTTCAAGGACTTTCGCGACGGTGCGACGCGTTGGTATCGAACCACCGAGTTTCCGCCGGGTTTCGACCATGTACTGCATGGCTTCATCCTCGGGGCCGGGGTGGTAGTACGGCGGCAGGTACGGGTCCATCGCGCTATCGGGGATCGGGATATGCAACCGGTCGCGAAAGACGAGTAGATCCTCCAGGGTCAGTTTCTTCATCTGGTGGGTTGAGTTACGACCCTCGAAATGCGATCCGAGGGTCCAGCCCTTGATGGTTTTGGCCAAAATAACGGTCGGCTGCCCCTTGGTCTTGGCGGCGGCCTCATAGGCCGCATACATCTTGCGGTAGTCATGGCCGCCGCGTTGCAAGGCCCAGATCTCATCATCGGTCAATGACTCAACAAGCTTCGCGGTGCGCGGGTCGCGGCCGAAGAAATGCTCGCGGATAAATGCACCGTCCTCTGACTTGTAGGTCTGGAAGTCACCATCTGGGGTGGCGTTCATCAAGTTGACGAGGGCGCCGTCGCGGTCTGCGGCGAGGAGGTCATCCCACTTTCGGCCCCAGACGACTTTGATGACGTTCCAGCCGGCGCCCCGGAACAAACTCTCGAGTTCTTGAATTACTTTCCCGTTGCCGCGCACCGGACCATCAAGACGCTGCAGATTGCAGTTGACCACGAAGATCAAATTATCGAGTTCCTCGCGCGCTGCTAACCCAATTGCGCCTACTGATTCAACCTCGTCCATCTCGCCGTCACCTAAGAACGCCCAGACTTTCTGCTCGGAAGCATCCTTGATCCCCCGATCAGTGAGGTACTTGTTGAAGCGGGCCTGATAGATCGCATTGAGTGGGCCAAGACCCATTGACACGGTCGGAAACTGCCAAAACCAAGGCATGAGTCGCGGATGCGGATACGAGGGCAACCCACCTGAGTGATGTGAGACTTCCTGGCGGAATCCGTCGAGTTGATCCTCGGTTAGGCGGCCTTCTAGGTAGGCCCGGGCGTAGACCCCGGGGGAGGCATGGCCCTGGAAGAAGACCTGATCGCCACCGGATGGATGATCTGGGCCGCGGAAAAAGTGGTTGAAGCCGACTTCGTACAAAGTAGCTGATGAGGCATAACTTGAGATGTGGCCGCCGACGCCGATACCCGGGCGTTGGGCGCGGTGCACCATGATGGCGGCGTTCCAGCGGATGTAGGCGCGAATTTGCCGCTCGATGACTTCGTCACCGGGAAACCAAGGTTCACGCTCGGGTGCGATTGAGTTGATGTAGTCGGTACTGCGCAGGCTTGGCACTCCGACATTTCGTTCGGCGGCGCGGCGCAGCAGCGACAGCATCAAATAGCGGGCGCGGTAGTTACCGGAGTTGTCGACCAGATTATCGAAGGATTCAACCCACTCTGCGGTTTCGTCTGGGTCCACATCGACGTATTGGGTTGGCAGTCCGCTCGCGAGGAGCGGGTCACGATCGCGCGCGGGGGCCACGTAGTGCACCCTTTCGTCGGTCGGCTACCGGGATCGCCGGTGGCCGGAGCGAATACTTAGCGGGCACTGGTGGTGCCCGGGACATTGTCTCGTATTCGCGCCGCACGGGGGTCAGGTGGGGGTTTTCTTGGGGTATTCGGGCACACTGCTTGCAATCGGGCCGTGAGTCCGCTGGACTACGGGCGTGGATTTCTAAGACTATTGTTTCAAACAGGTCACCTGACCTGGCCAGCACCGGGTAGAACTGCGCTAACAGTTACCGCAGTCCGACACAGAAAGAGGGGTTCTTGGTGACCGCCGCAGCGGACCGTGACGAGGCTCGAAAGCGAGCAACACGTCTGGGACTTGATCTTGGTATGACGATTCAAGAGCTTGGGTACGACAGCGATGTCGATGAGGAACTGCGCGCCGGAATCGAGGACGTCATTGGCGGCGACCTAGTTGACGAGGATTACGACGATGTCGTAGACGTAGTGATCATGTGGTGGCGCGATGAGGATGGTGACCTTGTCGACGGCTTGGTTGATGCCATCGGACCCCTGACCGATCACGGCGTGGTTTGGCTTTTGACGCCAAAGCCGGGCCGCGATGGCCACATCGAAGCTGAGGATATTGCCGATGCGGCCCCGACCGCCGGCCTGCAGCAGACCAGCACCATCAGTGCCGGCGCCAATTGGCAGGGCACCAGATTGGTGGCCCCCCGCGCCAAGAGGTGACATTGGCGGCGGTTTAACGGGGGTGGCCTTGGTGGGCCCAGCCGGACTCGAACCGACGACATCCTCGGTGTAAACGAGGCGCTCTACCAACTGAGCTATGGGCCCGGAGTGAGGCTACCGATTGCTGCGTCGGGCCACCTGGTGCGGGTAGCCTGAGGGGGTGTCGCAGCCAACTTTCCGGGAAGTCGTCTCAGTCCTGGACCTGGCATACCCACCCGCATTGGCCGCGGACTGGGATGCGGTCGGCCCCGTGTGCGGTGACCTTGATGCGACCGCCTGCTCGGTGCTGTTCGCGGTCGACCCCGTCATGGAAGTTGTTGACGAAGCCCTGCTGGCCCAGGTCGACCTAATCGTCACCCATCACCCGCTCTTCTTGGCCGGGGTGCACTCGGTAGCAGCGACCACGGCCAAAGGCAAGATCGTGCAGACGTTGATTAGCCATGGCATCGGGCTATTTTGTGCGCATACCAATGCCGATCATGCCAACCCGGGCGTTTCCGATGCGCTAGCGGCGAAGCTCGGGGTCGCGGACCTGCGTCCCTTGGTGCCAATTTTGGGGCAACCTAGTGCCGGTACGGGGCGGGTCGGTGAGTTACCGGAGACCTTGACCTTGGAGCAGTTCGCCGAGTCGGTGGCCGCCGCCTTGCCAGCGACCAAGCACGGGGTGCGGGTGGCCGGTGACCTACAGACCCCGGTACGAACCGTGGCGGTCTGCGGGGGCGCCGGCGATGGGTTCTTGGCCGATGCGGCCTTGGCCGCTGATGTTTATGTCACCTCGGATTTGCGCCACCACCGGGCCTTGGAGCATTTAGCCGAGGGTGGCTGCGCGCTAATTGACATCGCGCACTGGGCGGGTGAATGGCCATGGCTGGAGCAGGCGGCGGGTGCGCTGGTCGCCGGGCTGGGTAGCCAGGGCAGTAGCGTTCGCACCATCGTCTCGCAGCTGCCGACCGATCCATGGACGGCACGGGTACTGCCGGCGCCATCACAAGGGAGCAAGTCCTGAACGCTGAACCGGTAAGCCAACTGCGGTTACTTGAATTACAGGACCGCGATACCCACTTGGCGCAAATCGACCACCGGGTGCGGACGTTGCCCGAAGCGACCCGGCTGGCTGAATTAACCGCCAGGTTAATCCGGGTCCGTGACGAAATTACCGCCGCCGAAACCATCGCCGGTGACCTGCGCCTTGACCAAGCGCGCGCCGATGCCGACGTCGAGCAAGTACGCGAGCGATCTAGACGCGATCAGGAGCTTTTAGATGCCGGCACCATCAATGACTCAAAGCAGTTGCAGAGCCTGCAACATGAACTCGGGTCACTGGCCCGTCGTCAACTCGAACTCGAAGACGTTGAACTTGAGGTAATGGAGCGGGTAGAAGGTGCCAATGCTGCGGTACGTCACTTAACAGGTGAACGGGATCAATTGGAGATAGATCAGGCCGAGGCGACGGCGGTGCTAGCGAATTTAATGGCGGGTATTACTGCTGAACGCGAGGCCACGGCGGCTGAGCGCGATTTGATTAAGTCCGAGATACCTGATGACCTGCTCGCGTTATACGAAAAAATTAGAGTCGATCATGACGGGGTGGGGGCAGCTCGCCTTTATCGAGGCCAATGCGAGGGCTGTCGAATGCAATTGCCACCGAGTGAAATCCAGGCCCTTCGAGATGCGGCGCCAAATGCGGTGCTTCGATGTGAGGAATGCCGCCGGATCCTAATCCGCACTCCCGAATCAGGCTTGTGAGCGCCGCGGATCGATGACTCGTTCACTGATTGTCGAAGCCGATGGGGGTTCGCGCGGTAATCCAGGCCCCGCCGCATTCGGCACGGTGGTGCGTGATGCAATTTCCGGCTCGATCCTTGCTGAAGTTGCCGAGTACCTTGGTGTAGCGACCAACAACGTTGCCGAATACCGCGGAGCCATCCGCGGCCTCGAGCAGGCATTCGCCCTCGACCCGGATGCGGCTATCGAAGTTCGCCTGGATTCGAAGTTGATCGTCGAGCAGATGTCCGGGCGTTGGAAGATCAAGCACCCGGATATGCGGGAGCTGGCCCTTGCAGCCCGGGATATTTTCCCGCCGGGGCAGGTGACCTACGTGTGGGTGCCGCGGGCCCAAAACGTGGTGGCAGATGCCTTGGTGAATGAAGTTCTCGATCTGGCACTCGCTGGTGGGCCGACGGAGATCTTTCGGCTGGCCGGTGAGCTGCCGGCCGACCTTGATGTGAGCGACGTAGTGGGCGGCGCCCAGGAGGCCCATGCGCGGGCCGTGGTGGAAAAGGCTCGACCGGCTAATCGAATGGTGGGCTGGACTGATTTAGGGCCGCCGACTATTACCGTATTGGCCCGGCATGGGGCAACTGCCTTCAGCTTGGAGAAGCGATTCAGCGGACCAGGTGGGCAAGATCTGCCACTGGCACCAATCGGGGTACTGCAGGGGCAGGCGTTGGCCGATGAGCTCGCCGAGCGCGGGGGGATCGATTTGATCATCGCCTCGCCCTTGCTGCGCGCACAACAGACCGCGCAACTTGTGGCCAAGGCCACCGGTCTGGAAATCAAGACCGAAGCGGACTTTGCCGAGTGCGCCTTTGGCGAGTGGGACGGTCTGACTTTCGCAGAAGTGCAGGCGGGCTGGCCCGACCTGGTCGAGGAGTGGCTTCGGTCCACGGCGGTGGCGCCACCTGGTGGCGAGTCACTTGATGAGGTTAAATACCGAGTCGATCGTGGCCGGCGCCGGTTGATCGACGAATTTGCCGGCCAACGATTGGCCGTCATCGCCCACGTGACCCCGATCAAAATCATGGTTGGGATCGCCGTCGACGCGGCCCTTGACAGCGTCTTTCGCATGGAGCTCTCGCCTTGCTCCATCACAACCTTGGCCTGGTTCCCCGACGGCAATGCCTCAATGTTTAGCTTTTCGGAGTCGGGGCACCTGCGCAACGTTCGCTCGCCGGACGGCACCTAGGCACAGTCAAGAGATAAGTTCAGATCTCGCGGACGATGATGTCCAAAGTCGCCGCCCGCTCGACCTTGGCGGGTTCGATTAGTTCACAGTGAAAGCCCACCTCGGTGATTGCGGCAATTAGCGCATTGATGCTCTTAGGCACGGACCCAGATTGCACCAGGGCGCGAACAAGGCGCCCCTTGGTGGCCTTGTTGTGGTGGCTGACAACCGATCGCTTACCACTTCTTTCGAGCAGCACGCGACCGACCACGGCGCGCTGGGCTGCCGCTGGCGGGATTGGTCCGAGTGCGACATAGGTGCCTGAACGCAGATCGAGGATGACGCCGGGTTCGGTGTCGAGTGCAGAACTAAGCAACTCGCGCCAGTACAGCGCAAGGGCGCCAATCTTCGGCAGGGTCGCATCGCCACTTAACCGATAGGCTGGGATCAGATCACTTGGCCGCAGGAACCCAAATAGCGCGGAGGCGATGACCACGCGCTGATCCAGGCGCCGCCGCTGTGCGGAGGTCATCGATGGTGCATCGAGTGCTTCGTAAAGCACGCCGGTGTAAACCTCGATCGCCGGCCCGGCCGGTGCCTTGGTCAGCAGCGAATTAAGACGAACCTCATCTTGCTGGGTCGGCCCCAGGCCGAGCACCTTCGCGGCACCGCGCGGGTCCTTGGCGCACATGGTCATCAGGGCTTTGAGCACTTTGCTCCGGGCTGGGTCTAATTGCGGGAAGGACAAGCTCGCCGGCTGCATCGGCTGACCACGGGTGGGACCAGTTTTGCCCTCACTTGGTGGGAGCACAATGAGCACATGGTGACGTTAGCGCAGGGGTGGGCCCCACGGTTAAGGGCTGCGGTGATTCTCAAAGCCGTGTTGGCACTCGGCGCAGCGGCGCTGGTGGGAGCTTGCTCGGCCCCAGCCGTCGATAGCAGCTGCGAGCTTTCAGGGGCCCTTGACGAAATTGGCCACATCGTTTCAGAGTCTGGACTGGTAATGGACTCGGTTGAGGTAGCGGTATGCGCTGACTCCTGGACTTATGTGGTGGCCACCATCAGCGGCTCACCCAGTGGGCCGACTTCAGATCCTTTTTTGTTTCGCGAGGACGCCGACATGGTGGTCTTGGTGGCTCCGGAGACCGCCTGCGAGAACGTGGCGGGTAACCCCGAGGGGTTGCCCGTGGTTCCTGAGCAATTACGTGCTCAAGTGTGCGTGAGTTAAGCGAGACCTTGCCGGCACCAGCACTTCGCTGGGTGCGCACCGACGCACCAAGGTTTTCACCAAGGCAAGGGTCACCTTCCCCGGGGTAACCGACCAAACCAACAAGACCTTCGATCTCGGCTAGCCGGTCGCGTAGTGTTAGGGCGACGAGTTGGCCGGGTGATCGCGGCGTGAGCAATCACGTCGAGGAAAGTCCGGACTCCTTAGGGCAAGGTGGTGGGTAACGCCCACCCGGGGCAACCCGCGGGAAAGTGCCACAGAAAACAGACCGCCAGGAGCAATCCTGGTAAGGGTGAAACGGTGGTGTAAGAGACCACCAGCACATGGGGTGACCCATGTGGCTTGGTAAACCCCACCTGGAGCAAGGTCAAGAGGGCCGAAAGGCCTGTGCAGACGAGCGGCCCGTTCAATGTCTGCAGGTAGACCGCACCAGGCTGTCGGTAACGGCAGTCGCAGATGGATGATCACCGAATCGGTCGCCGCAAGGCGATTGAGGAACAGAATCCGGCTTACAGGCCAACTCGTCCCTTTTCATTTCACTTGATCGCGCTTCGGGGCAACTCGGCGATATCGGCATTCGGGTCGATTTTCAATTCGCGCACTAGCGCCTGCAACTTCAAGCTTGCGGCCGCGGCCGCTGGGCTAACGTCGGCCGCCAACTCCAAATCCTTGATCAGTCCGGCCAAGGTGGCGTCAGCGGCGGAAAATTCGTTTTGGCTTTCGAGTCGGGCGCGCTTGCCCTTAACCATCGGCGCGAGCGGCCCAAGCTCCAAGACATCCAAGACGCGATCCATCGGCAAACCGAGTTGCCCACTGACCACCAGCGCCTGACGAATCGCGAGTAGTGCTTCGGCCAGGGCATGATTTGAGACCAACTTCGCGCCGGCTGCGTCTTCAGCGCTGGCAAATTCAATATGGGCTTGGGAAAAAGTTGCAATAATTGGCCGGGCTCGGTCAATAGCCGTGGGTGCACCTCCGAGAATTACCGTTGCCACGCCATTGTCGATGGCCGGCACCGAGCCCATGACCGGGGCCTGTACGTAAATCACCTTGTTCGCGGTGAAGAAGGAATCAAGTCGTTTTGCCTCGCTGGGTGCGATGGTGCTGGTATTCAGTACCAAGGCATCGGGTCCCAAATTCGGTTGCACTAGTTCGCTAACCTCAATGCAGGCTTTTCCGTCGTACAGGCTCAAGACCACGGCCGTTGCGCCCGTTAATGCCACAGCAAGCCTGGCCTTCGAGTCAGAATCAAGGCGGCCACCTCGGTTCCACCTCGTGACCTCAAATCCCGCGCCGGCGATCTTGTTGGCTAGCGCAGTACCCATTCGCCCTTGGCCAAGGACAGCAATACGAGTATCTGCGCTTCGTGTCGAAATTTGTGGCTGAAGATTCATTGGCGGTTGCACACCCCTCAGGTCGGCTAACTAGGTCCTTAATTTTGGTGGCAAGCCGATTTTACTCGGGAATAGTTATCTGCACTCTTAGGCCGCCCAGTGGGCTGTCAAGGAGTTCTAACCGGCCGCCGTGGGCCCCAATCACCGCGCCCATGATGCTCATGCCTAAGCCAAAGCCACCGCTGGACGTTGAGGGGGTCTCAACTAAGCGGGTAAAACGTTGCAGCACCGCTGCACGTTGAGCCACCGGTATCCCCGGGCCAGCATCATCGACTTGCAAGACGGTTTGGCCTTCATGCTGGTACAGGTGGATGTCAACCGGAGAGTCAGCCGGGGTATGCCGAGAGATATTCTGCACCAGATTAGAGACCAATTGGCGCCACGCATCGGGCTCACCGCGAATCAAAGATGTTTCTAGGTCTAAGACGATGCGCCGGTTCGGGTTAAGTGCGGTGAGATCCGCGAAGAAATCCTGAACGATTCGTGCGAGGTCAAATACCTGGAAGGCTTGCGGGGCGAGGGCATCCATTTTCTCCAGCACCAAGAGTTGGGTAACCAATCCTTCAAGTCGGTGGCTCTCGGTTGCGATACGAGCAAGGGCGCGGGCCTGCAGGTCAGAGGCGTTGGGGCTTTCATTCTGCAGTAGTTCGACGTATCCGCGAATGACCGTCAGCGGCGTGCGGATCTCATGTGAGGCATTGGATACGAATTTTCGAAGTTGCCCTTCTGAGGCTTCGACGCGAGTGATCGAATCGGTTAATTCGCCGATCATCGTATTTAGTGCCGTTGACAGCTCACCAAGTTCGGTTCCGGGTTGAGCCGTCGGAACCCGGCGGCTGGTATCACCCAGGGCGATCGCCGTCGCAGATTCGACCATTGCATCAACCGGACGAAAGAATCGTCTGACGACCGCCCAGGAGGCGATGGCGCCGATAGCAGTGACAAGGGCAACACCGAGGCCAATCGAGATGGCAAGTTGCTTCAGGTTACTTTCGACGTCTGTCAATGGCGTCGCTGCGACCGCCAGCGCCCGGTTTGGGTCAGGTTGGCGGGCGATCACCCGATAGGTGATCGACCCGGGGACGGTGATTGCCGATTGCTGGGCCTGCGCAATTTGCGCCGCCGTTAGGGTCGGAAATGGCAGTGGGTCCGAGCTGTAGCCAGCCTGCCGCAGGACGGTTATCGAGCCATCGCGATTCACTCGCCCGATCGCCATCTGAATAAATGCATCGGCCGGCGCAGGGCGCGGCCGATCGGACATCGCCTGAACCCGGGCATCTGCGACTGCATAACGTAGGCCGTTATCGATAGTTTGGTACTGAATACTTGAGGCGGTGAAATAGACGAATGCACCAAGAGCGGCAGTGGAAAAAAGAATGAGTAACGCGGTGAGAATCGTAATTCGAGATCTAAGACTCATGGTTACTTCTTAGCCGCGAGTAATTGGTACCCGACACCGCGCACTGTTCTGATGGTCGCCGAACCACCTAGTTTCTTGCGCAGATAAGAGATATAGGTCTCCAGAACCGTGGTTTCGGTACCCGCATCAAACCCCCAGATCTGGCGCAATAGTTGGTCCTTTGTCATCACTCGGTTGGTGTTTTCCATGAGTGTTTGCAGGAGGCGAAACTCGGTGGCGGAAAGATCCAACGCCTGCTCACCGCAACTTGCCTCGTGGGTATCGGCATCGAGTTTCAAGGCCCCAACAGTGATCAGGGCTGATTGTTGTTCATCCAAGGATCTGCGCAAAACCGCGGCAACGCGCAAGGTCAGCTCCTCGATCCCGAAAGGCTTCTTAACGAAATCATCGGCCCCGAGCTTGAACCCAGCATTGGTGTCATCGCGGTCCTGTCGAGCGGTGAGGATGATGACCGGGGTGGTGTCGCCCGCCGCGCGCATTCGTGTCAACACCTCATAGCCGTCCATCTTCGGCATATTGATATCAAGCACGACGAGGGCGACGGGGGATTCGCGAAGCGCATTTAATGCCTGCATGCCATGGGAGGCCGAGCGGGTCTGGTACCCAGCGAGCCGTAGGGCGTCGCAGATCAGGTCATTGACATTGGGCTCGTCGTCAACGACCAAGATGGTTGCGGTCATTGATCCTCCCCGAGTCAAAGTGTTCATCAGTTCGCTGCTGGCAATGCGTGATAACTGTACGGCGGCCGACCCAATAACGGGTCGGCCGCCGGATTGCTCAGTAACTTAACTGGCTGGTTGTGGTGCGGTTTGGGTACCACGGCCACCAGCTGAGCGCTCTGGGTGCGCAGCCTTGATGGCATCGGCCTGTGCCTGAGTGATCGTTCCGTTGGCTACGAGCGCAGCAAGTGGTCCACCACGAGTACCCGTGGCCGCAGCACCGCGGGCGCTGGCTTCGGGGCGTGCGGGCCGAGCGGCCTTGATGGCATCGGCCTGTGCCTGCGTCAAGGTGCCTTTGCCAACGAGATCACTAAGCACGGCCGCCTCGATAACGGCGCAGTCCGGCTTGGTGCCGGTCGCTTCAGCCGCTTCCTTGGCCTCGTGCATCTCGTACCGGAACTCTTCTTTTTGCGCTTCGGTGATGGTGCCCGCCGTCACCAGCGCTGAGAGTGCGGCGCCTTTTGGTCCCTTGGCACCGGTGCCGCCCGTGTGGTCAGCGGCAAATGCGGTGCCGGCGCCAACGCCGACAACTAGTGCGAAAGCTCCCGCGGTGATCGCGGCGCGGGTGCCCCAAGTTGCAATGCGGTTCATTTCTATCTCCTTTGGTAGGGCTTCAATCGGTGAGGCCCTGGTCGGTTAAGGCAAGAGTGCCCCGCATATTTGTGCTACTCATTGGGCAAACATGTGGAATTCATGTGAATGAGATAAATCAGCCCTTGGCGGGGGGTAGAACAATGCGCCAGGCCACTACCTGCT